>Ga0129307_1000154_pt1 | contig 116289 bp, 94 predicted proteins | sample P1105metagenome_FD_94437 | JGI IMG/M metagenome (GOLD analysis project Ga0129307, IMG submission 94437) | Capybara group fecal microbial communities from Wisconsin, USA - P1105 metagenome | ecosystem: Host-associated > Mammals > Digestive system > Large intestine > Fecal | place: USA: Wisconsin... | reverse complement strand
TCGTGATACAGATATGGCAACTGAAATGGTTAAGTACTCTAACAACAACATTCTTGCTCAGGCAGGAACTGCAATGTTGGCTCAGTCTAACCAGGCTAACCAGAACGTATTATCGTTACTTGGATAATTTAACAAACGACTACCAAAAAGGAACCGGATTTCCGGTTCCTTTTTTTATCAGGTTATTTAAGATAATTAGCATTCAATATTCCATTTCATCGTGGGTATTCTTTTTAAAACTGCCAGATTCATAACATATCCAGCAGAACCATAGAAAGCATCGACATTTTCTATAATATCTGTCCAGACATCTGTTTCTATAAAGTCAGTTTGATCATTGATAAATGATGATCTTAATTCAGCAAATTGTTCATATAATGAGCCGGCAAAAGTTTTTATATGATTATCTAAATCCTTGTCCTGGGCCCAAATAATATGAAGAGAATCCTGAACTTTCAAAATATTCAATGTTCGTTCCAACTTATCAATGAATTTAGTTTTATTCTCATAAATATCTGCAAAACCGATATAGAAAATCATATTCTTGATGCTCTTATTAGATATGAATTCATCCTCAGAAGGAGCGGATGAGAGATTATTTTCTTTAATAGTTTGATCTTTTATAATTCTTTCTTCTCGTGTTAGTATTTTCGAAGCAATATCTTCTTTTTTTAAATCAGTATTTTCAGTAATTATTTTAATATATAAATCACGGGTTGCCTCAGTATCAACTATTATTTCGTCAGAACAGAATATTCCGGGAGAAATAATGAAATATTTGGCATTTCGCATACCTTTCTCATCTGCTTCATCGATATCGTAAAGGTTAAAAGACTGGAGATAAGTGAGCTTATCTGTGTAATCTTTAAGATTTGTTGAATAAAACATAGGGTTAATGGATATTGCCGATGCATACTGATCAAAAGGATTTTGTATAATTATTTCCTTAGGACGATGGTATGCAAAACCATATTCCGAAGAATCAATCACATCAACGTATTTTGGATAGCCTGAATTGTCCTTATGTTCATCGTCGAAATTGCCGTTCATCTTTTTAATGAAATATGATACGTTAAGAACTTTAACTGATTTATTATTGGCTAAAGCATTCTTGTATATTGCGTCTACAAAATCCCAATCCAAAGAGCGGAATGTTACGATTAAAATATCATCTTTATTATATAAATTTTGATACTCTTCTTTGACGGATGTTATGGCAGATTTAAGGGAGGCTGCTTCAATATTGGATTCTTCATTGATTATGGCTTCATTCAATAAGTAAATTTGCTCACAGAATTCTTCTAATTTTGAAACGCAAATATTACCATCATTACCATAAATTTCTTCAATAGAAGTGCCGGCTTTAATAGCTAAATCCTGACTATTCTCAAGTAATTCAGGAATATCTTGAAAGCTATTATTACTCATAAGGTATTGAATCATATCGCAGGCGGCATTCAATGTATCTATGATAGGTAGAATTGTGTTTGGAGAAAGATTGATATTACAGACCTTTGGAATAGTATGACTGTAATAGAATTTATATGGGAGTTTTCCATAATGTTCCTCTAATTGCTCTTCCTGATTGTGGTAGAAAGGGTAATCGTGTAATCCACCCTTTCGATTGGCTTTTTCCCAGTTACCATATATCAATTTTAAAACTTTATTATATGAAGCAGGGATTAGGATGTGAGTATTTTCGAACGGAACGCTTATTAAGTCGTCAAAAATGCTTATAGGAAATTTTTGCGCTTTATTTTCGGCCCAAACAGGCATTAGAGTAACATGAGTGGCACCTGTTTTAGGGGCTTCAGTAAAGACCTTATCCAGTAACTTGTAAAGAGAATTAGCAACATATTTATTGGGCTTAATTTTGACACCGCTTAGTTCTTCAATCTGACGAAGAAGTTCATAACCGTTTTCGATAGTGTTTTCTCGTTTGTTATCAGTAATAAGAGCCCATAGTTTTTGAGCTTTTAACCTTCTTTTTTCTTCTATTTCATCGTCTGGATAAAGGTAGTCCAAAGGGAAAACATCTATTCCGGAAGCGAAAGGAAAACCGCAGTTTTCATCGAGAAAAGACTCGGTTGTGTCAATTAAGTTATGATTTAGAATACGTGTTAAAAAATTAAAGTATTCTTTATTGTTATAGATAGTCATGACCTCATAAGGAGAAGGAAGTTCTTTTTCAACATAATCAACGAATTTATTGTAATCCTCCCTGATCATACATATGTCAAGATCGTCATCCCAAGGAATAAATCCGCGATGTCTTACAGCGCCCAAAAGAGTGCCGTATCCGGCGAACCATTTAAGATTATGCCTATCACATATCTCAATAACTTTTTCAAGGATATCCAACTGTGTCGCCCAGGACCTTTTTATCATTCCGGGTATGTAGAATCCTTCTCGAACTTCATCTTCAAAATATGAATTATCAAATGTCATTTTTATCTCCCCTTTTCCAGATATTTAATTATATCATGAAATCGAAATAATAATGCAAAATATGATAAAAAACGGCATATACGTTTTTTTTCGTGTATAATGTTTATAGTATAAGATAAGTCTTTTGGAGTGAGCAAATGACAGATTTGAAATTCCCTAAAGAATTTTATGAAAATGAAATAAAATATGGTTTTACGATAAGTGAAGTTATGAAGAGATCATGGGCATCCGACATTGATAATCTGTTCGAAATTCTGACTTTATGCAAGAGACATTCTTTAAAAATATTCGCGTGTTATGGAACGCTTCTGGGTGCAGTCAGAGAGCATGGATTCATCCCTTGGGATGATGATATAGATATGGGACTGGTTGGAGAAGACTATGTTCGTTTTCTAGATATAGCTTCGAAAGAACTTGGGAATAAATATAGGATTCTTAATCCATATACCAGGGAATGGTATACTATGAACTTTACACATATTACGGATGCTGCGGAACCGAATTTTAACAGAACTTACCTTAAAGACAAACACGGATGTCCTTTTGGAACCGGTCCGGATGTATATCCATATTATTACATACCGAGAAATCCGGAAGAAGAACAATACATTCTGGATTTGCTAGAAAAAATAGATTTGGTTATTGCCATGAACCGCCAGTCATTAGCGAGTGCAAATGCAGATGGATCATTAAAAGCAAACAGCAGCCTTAATGCTGAAATAGCAACTAAACTGGTGGAACTTCAATATGAAACCGGATATGAATTCGCAACGGACAGACCTTTGGAGAATCAGTTGGAGATTCTTTATGATCAAGTATGCCGCGTAACGGAAGAGGCGGATGCGGATTATGTTTGCAGATACGATGAATATACTAAAGATAGAAGCAAGAAGTTCCCGAAAGAGTACTTTGGTATTACGATAGATATTCCCTTTGAAAATATAACAATGCCCGTTCCAATCGGATATGATGCAATTCTTAGAGCGAGATTCGGCGGTAATTATATTATTCCAAAGAGAGAAGCAGCAGCGCATGGATACCCGTATTACAGAAAGCAGCTGTCAGGAAGGGATTATCTTAAAGAACAATTAGCAGACGAAAAATCTAGGATTTCTGATTTTGGGACTGTTGTCAATGATAATAATTCAAATGTATCGAATAAAACAAAAGTCTTATATCATACTAATATTATCGATATGCTGATACACTGCGATAATGCATGCGAGAACATCAAGAAGGATTTGGATTCGTATACCAAGCAAGACAAAATTGAATTTTGGTGGATGCCGGGTGTTTTCCCGAAGAGCGATGAGTGTGCTTGGGACGAAGTGGCACCTGATATGATTTCAGAATATGAAAATATGATAGAAGAATATCGTCGAAATGGAGGGAAGATTTGTTCAATTTCCGACAATAGAGATAAAGTTGCCAATTATTTTGACGAATATTATGGCGATGAAAGCATATTCGCCGAAGAATTCAGATTAAAGGGGAAAAAGGTGGATATCAAAGAGTATTCATAGATATCCGTCTAAAAAAGCATGGGATTTAATAAGGAATTCCTTGAAGATGAAGTCAGACTTGGCTTCTATATACCGTCAGTTATTAAACAGGCCTGGGCAGCAGAACTCGAGGTCCTTAATGTTATTGACGAAATTTGTACTAAGCTAAATATAGAGTATTTCGCTGATTGGGGAACATTCCTTGGTGCTGTAAGGCATCATGGCTTTATCCCTTGGGATGATGACTTCGATCTTGTAATGAGACGTGAAGATTATGACAAGTTTTATAATGAGGCGTCTGCGCTATTTCCTGAAGGCTACAGCATTCATACATTCAGGAATGAAGAGGGATTCAAAGAATTTCATGCGGTATTGGTTAATGCTAAGGCGCCGAATTTTGATAAAGAGCAGTATGACCGTTTTCATGGCTTCTGTTATCTCTGTGGAATAGATATTTTCATCCTGGATTATGTTCATATGGATGAAAAAGAAGAAGATGAAAGGGTCAAGGATGCTCTTTATTTAATTTCTTTGGGTGATTCGATCTCGGAAGGAGAATTATCTTCGGAAGAGATAAAATCAAATCTTGAACATGTTGAAAAAATAACGCATGAAAAACTAAGCCACATTAAAGATAATAAGGAATTAGCCATCAGAATATATGAGCTTGCGGATGCAAAATGCGCTGAAGTTAAGAGAGAGGAGTCCGATACACTCACACAGATGGTTCCTTGGGGATTAAAGAAGCAGTTATTTAGAAGATATCCCAAGACTGCATACGATCAGACTATACGTATTCCTTTTGAATATACTTCTGTTCCGGTGCCGGCTTGTTATGATAAGCTTTTATCTCAAAGATACGGCGATTACATGAGAATTCATAAGGCAGGTGGTGCACATGAATATCCGTTTTTTGAGAAACAAGTCAAGGATCTAGAAGCTTTGCTTGATTTTAGTTTGCCCAAATACGCGTTTAATTCGGAAGAATTAAAAAGGAAAAACAAGAATCATGAAAGCTGGAAACAATTAATTATCGAAGCTTTGTCTAATCTTGAGAATCTGAATTCCCAGATAAAATACGATGACAGCGATGAATCTTTGGATGCTATCTGTTCGGCACAGGAATTGGCCATTGATATGGGCAATCTTATAGAGCAGATAAAAGGCGAGAATCATGACTCAATAAAAGTAATTAATGAATATTGCGAAAGCTTATATCATCTATATTCTATGCTTACAGGCGAAGAAGAATCGGAAGATGGAATCATAACTTTAGTTGAAGATTCTTTCAATGAATTATCAGTTGAAATTAATAATTTAGTTAATAGAAAAGAAGTTGTCTTCCTCCCGTTCAAAGCGTCTGCTTGGGATTCATTTGAAGATATCTACAGAGCTTGTCTGTCTAATGAAAATATGGATGTATATGTGGTACCGATTCCGTATTATTACAAGGAATATGATGGAACTTTGTCAGAAGAACAGTATGATTTGGAATCCTATTCTGAGGAATTAAATGTGATTCCTTATACAGAGTTTTCGTTAGAACTTCACCATCCGGATATGGTATTTATTCAAAGTCCATATGATGAATTTAATTCCGCTACAAGTATACATCCTCAGTTTTACAGCAGGATTATTAAAGAATATACGGATAAATTGGTATATATTCCGTGGTTTAAGTCCTGTAAGATAGACATTGGGACAGATTCTCGTTCATACAAGAATATGGATTATTATGTGACCGTTCCGGGCGTTGTGAATGCGGATTATGTATTGGTAACCACCGAGGAAGAAAGAAATGCATATATAGCTAAGTTAAATGATTGGAGCCATGAAGATATCTGGCAGGAGAAAATATATATGAGTAACGAAGAAATCTTAATCCAACTAGATATAGCTGCGGATTCAAAACAGGAATCAAATGGAAATTCAGGCAAATCGATAATGTATTATATCGGGGCAGGACAGGCATTTCAAAATTCAGATGTTTTTATGAATAAGTTTAAAGAAAACCTTAAATTATTTGAAGAAAACCTGGATAAACTCACAGTAGTTCTGGTATTGGATTGCATGCTTGAAAAGACTATGAAAGAATATGCTCCGGATTTATGGAATGAGTTTGAAAAGGAATTGGAATTGTTAAAATCCCGAAACAATCTGTCGATTATGAAAGATGATGTTGCTAAAGAAGAATTGCTAAAATGTGATGCGTATTATGGGGATTCATCTTTCTTGGCATGTGAATACTCAGTATCTGGCATCCCTGTGATGATTCAAAATTATGAAATATAGTCAAACAAACTGAAAAATACATTAAAAACTCAAAAAAGCAAAGAAAAAACAGAAAATTGCCGATATAAATATAGTGAGTTATTTTCTGGAAAGAACTAATAACAACAATCTTTATCAGTTGAATTCGTAAGGGGGAGTTATGGATTTTGAATTGACTGCATCAATGATGTGCGCGAATTATAGAAATCTTGAAAAGGAAGTAAAGGAACTCGATGAAGGCGGAATCGATTCATTTCATATCGATATCATGGACGGACGTTATGTGCAGAACTACGCAATGTCCTTGAATGACCTTTGCTGTATCCGTTCTCTGACGGATAAACCGCTGGATGTTCATCTGATGGTTGAGCATCCAATAAATACAATCGATCTATTTACGCGAAATCTTCGCGAGGGAGATACTGTCTATATTCATCCGGAAGCTGAGTATCATCCTTCAACTACCATTTCAAAAATAATAAATGCCGGAATGATTCCTGGAATAGCTATTAACCCCGGAACGAGTGTTGAAAATGTTCAGATGCTTCTTCGAATTGTGGATAAAGTTCTTGTAATGTCTGTAAATCCAGGGAATGCAGCACAAATGTTTTTGCCTTATGTTAGGGAAAAGTATGATCAGCTTCTTAAGCTGAAACAGGATATGGACTTTGATATTTATTGGGATGGAGCTTGCGGGGCAGATAAGATAAGAGAATATGCACCATTGGGGGTAAAAGGTTTCGTCTTAGGAACTACATTGTTGTTTGGAAAAGAACAACCTTATGGAGAGACGCTAAAGAAGATAAGAAACATGAAGTTTTAAAAGGGTAATTTTTGACAAAATTTTGCTAGAATAGTAAAGGGGAACTATGGATTTTGAATTGAATGCGTCAATGATGTGCGCGAATTACGGTAATCTTGAAAAGGAAGTCGAGGAACTAGATGAAGGCGGAATCGATTCATTTCATATCGATATAATGGATGGTCGTTATGTGCAAAACTATGCTATGTCATTAAACGACCTTTGTTGTATTCGTTCACTAACCGATAAACCTCTGGATGTTCATCTTATGGTGCAGCATCCTATAAATACAATCGATCTATTTACGCGAAATCTTCGCGAAGGAGATACAGTCTATATTCATCCCGAAGCGGAATATCACCCTTCAACAACCATTTCCAAAATATTAAATGCCGGAATGATTCCAGGAATAGCGATAAATCCCGGTACCAGTGTCGGAGATGTCAAAATGCTTCTTCGCATCGTTGACAAAGTACTCGTCATGTCCGTCAATCCCGGTGATGCTGAGCAGATGTATTTGCCATATATTAGAGAAAAATACGATTTGCTTCTTAAGCTTAAGGATGAGATGAATTTCGATATTTATTGGGATGGCGCTTGTGGATCAGATAAGATTAAGGAGTATGCCCCGTTGGGAGTAAAAGGATTTATTATTGGAACTACGTTGCTGTTCGGCAAAGGGCAACCTTATCGGGAAACACTTAATCAAATAAGGAATATGGTATTCTAACGTACAAGAAATAAGAAATACTTGGAGTTTTAGTTAAGACAAATAACAGTGTAATATCACTAAAGAAAAAATCAGTTAAATATGATGGGAAGATTGCGTATGAAAAATTTCTTTAAATCGGAAACATGTGTTAAGAAAGGCAATGTATTATATTTCTTTTTGGAAGAAGTAAATTTGCTTTGTTCCTTCGACTTAGTAACGAAAGAAAGTAAGATTATTAGTTCAATACCCCTTGAAAAGATATATGAAAAAAGAATTTGCGGAAAGCTATTAATATGGAAAAATCAGATAATTATCCTTCCTTTGAATGGCAAAATGATTTATTTGTATAATTTGGATAATTCTAAATGGGATTATATAAAAATAAATGAAAGTAGCTGCCCTAATAAATTTTTGGAGGGAATTGTTGTTGGAGACAATTTATATGCGTTTGGACATTGGTATACAGAAATAGTAAAAGTTGAATTAAATAATTTATCAATTAAGTATTTTTCTTTACCGAAGCCAGAAAATATGATCAGAGAATTAATAGGAACTCAAATAACTAAATTTGGAAACAATATCTATTTACCTTTGTGTAATTCGGATAAAGTTATCATATTTGATGATGAAAATGATAAATATATAGAAAAGGTAATTGGATGCGATTCCAAAGGCTATACAGCTATTCAGTTTTGTGATAATAAATTTTATTTAGCATCACGGTATGGGCAAAAAATAGTGGCTTGGGATGGTGAGAAAAAGGGTGAAATCGTATTCGAAAATATGGAATGCGAACAAGATTTATATTTTCACGGAATCATACCTCGAAAGAACTGTATTTTATTTCCTTCTACTCATTCTAAGGAAATACTATCGATAAACGGTAAAAATCACGAGTTTGAAAGTATTAAAGAGGATATTTTATTTTGCAATATTATTGATGATGGCTGTTATGCAATTGTGGATGAAAAAGGCAACATTTCAATTTTCGATTCCGAGGATATGGAATATTCCTGTATTATTTCCCAAAAACAAATAATTGATTATTTTGTGGAAATTGATGATAAGAATTTCCAAATAAATGAAAATAATATTTTCGACCTTGATTTTTTACTGAATTATATCAATCAAGTGAAATTATAAAATTATAAGAGCGGAGAATAATATGAAAAACATTATAATATTTGGGGCTGGAAGAAAAGGCGCTGAAACAATAAAATTTTTCTTAAATAGTGTAAATGTAAGCATAGTTTCAATATGTGATAATGACGAAAAGAAGTGGGGGAAAGAAATATCAGGAATCCTTATTGAATCTCCGTCTGAAGTATTAACAAAAAAGGTATATGATGCGGTAATAATAGCTATAGAAGATTATAATGTGGTTTTTGACGATTGTAAAAGATTATCCAAAACTAAAGTGTATAAGAGTATTAATGAATTCATCTCAGAGGTTGCATATATCGATATAACAAATGGCTGCAATGCAAAATGTTTATATTGCATTACGGGAAAAACAAACCGAAATACTAAAAAAAAATATGAGTTTATGTCTTTTGAAAAATTTAAGTCTATTTATCAGCATTTGATAAACAAGGATATTATAACCAATGAAACTGAATTAGGTTTATTTAATTGGGGAGAACCGTTTTTAAATCCAGAGTGTATAGATATATTTGATTTTTTATCTAAGCAAAAACAACAATTTGTTCTTTCAACAAATGCGGCAATATATAAAGAAGCAAAAAATGAAGATACATATTTGTATTGTAAGCGAATATATTTTTCTATGCCGGGATTTAGCCAGAATAGTTATGATAGAATTCATGGATTTAATGTTAATACTATCAAGGATAACATAAAAAAAATATATAATAATATGTTGGAAAAAGGGTTTTCAGGAGAAGGCATTATTTCAGCGCATGTATATAAATTTAGCAAACCAGAACTTGATGAATTACAGAAATGGGCAGAAGCATTAGGCTTGATAGTTAACCCATACTATCCCTACTTGAATGGCAATAGTCTCTTCGTAAAATATTACAAGAATGAATTAGATAAAGAGTATCTATCTGATATTTCAAGTGATTTGCATTTTGAAAAATGGGAAACAGTAAGGAAAAATAGACCTTTGAATTATAAATGTCCGATTAGCGATTGGTTAGTGCTGGATGTTAAGGGCGAAATGGTATTATGTTGCCAAGCGGATGAATATTCTTCTTCGTACTATGGTTGGGGAGAAGTTTTCGATTTAGACTCTTATGAAGCATACAGAGTTAAAAAAGAAAAAATGCTTATGAGTAAATCTTGCGCAGAGTGTAAACAATATGGGATAGACTATATTGTTTCTTGTAATATTGAGGTTCCGATAGATTAGATTATAAAATTAAGAAAAATATGAAAAGAATTTGCATATATGTAATTTATGATAAACAAAATAAAGTGAATCCCTATGTTGGAGAGGTACTTAAAGAAATAAAAAAATATTTTGAAGATATTTGGATTGTATGTAACTTTTCTAATATATCAGAGGGAGAAGAATATGTTAGGAAATATTCAGATAACATTTTTTTCAGGGAGAATATTGGGTTTGATTCTGGCGCATATAAAGATATGATAACACAAATTATTCAATGGGAAAAACTGTCTGAGTATGATGAATTGCTTTTATCAAATGATACATATTTTGCTCCTATATATCCTTTTGAAGAAATGATAAGCACGATGGAAAACTCGGATTGTGATTATTGGGGAATAACCAGACATCCTGGGGGCTATATCAAGGAAATAGGGGAATTTGACGCACATTTACAGAGTTATTTTTTGTGCTTCAAGAACGAAATATTACATTCCAAGTGTTTTAGATCATTTTGGTCAAACTATTTATATGCAAATAATAAATGGGAAGCTATAGCTGGATTCGAGATTGGCTTGAATAAATTCCTTGTTGAGAAAGGATTTCGAGGGCTATCATATATGGAAAAAAAGGGCTTTGAGATTAAAGAGAAAGACATTAATCCTTATGCGCAATATGCGTATGAGTTAGTAAAAGATTATAGAATACCTATAATCAAAAAAACAAACTTTTACGGAAATCATATATGGCAAAATAACATAAATCACGCAGTAGCATTTATTGAAGAAAACACTTTATACAATTTCTCACTGATTAAGGATTACATAGAGGAATACAAAAAAAAGGGTCTTATTGGAACATATTTTGATTTTAATGCGATGAATGAATTTGTTCAATTACATAAAAGAATATTTGTTTATGGAGCAGGCGTCTGGGGAGGAATAACAAAAGATTATTTGGAAAATAATCACCTAAAATTTGATGGCTTTATTGTAACTAAGGCAGATAATAAGTGCAAAAATGAGTTTTCTAAGATGATAATTAATAAAGATGATGGAATTATTATTGCTCAAGAATACGAACAGGTATGCCAAGAAATAATGGAGTATATAGGCGCAAGAGTCGATTTAGATCAAATTTTCATTCCATGTTTTCCAACCCACAAAAGAGATTGAAATATGAAGAAAGCAGCAGTAATTATACCAGTATATAAAGAATTTTTTAGTGAGGATGAAAAAATATCATTATTGCAATGTAGAGAGTATTTAAGTGATTACGATATTATTTTTTTAATTCCCAATAATATTGACCTAAATATTGATCACACTGAAATAATCATATGTACTAATCCTAAAAATTTGTCTTCAAGAAGGGCTTATAGTGACTATGTTCTATCGATGGATTTCTACAATCTTTTTGTCGATTATGAGTATATATTAATCTATCAACTTGATGCCTTTGTATTTCGTAATGAACTCAATAGATTTATAGAATTAGACTATGATTACATCGGCGCAAAATGGCCATTTGGAATGGAGTGCCATACTGATGATAATATGCTCTGGTATTATGGGAATGGTGGATTATCGTTAAGAAAGATATCATCATTTCTTGAATGGATCAAAAAAGACAAAGAGCGTATTGATTCAGTAAAGGAATATTTGAATGAAGATTTAATTATCTCAATTTATGGAAGAGATTATCTAAAGATTGCAGAGGATCCGATAGCGACAAATTTTTCATTTGACGTAAATCCGTTATATTGCTATGAAAAAAATAATAATAAGCTTCCATTTGGATGTCATGCTTGGAATAAATTTAATAGATTATTTTGGAAAGATGTTTTTTCCACATATGGAAGAGAAATATCTAGTATTGAAATAGATGAAGTTGCAAGTGATTTTTGGGATAGATCTGAAGCAAGAAAAACTCTTTTATATAAATACTTTAATGATGAGATAATATTAAATTCTCTTAAAGAATTAATTATTTACTCCAATTCTAATATATACATATTTGGCGCAGGTCAATATGGATTTAGTTTTTTAACTATTGCTAAGAGAATAGGCATAAATGTAATTGCAGTCATAGATAATGATAAGTATAAAAGAAATAAGTTTATCTGCGAAAAAAAGATTATATCGTTAGACGAGGCAGAAATAAATGATTTTCCTATTTTAGTAACAGTGGCTAATTCAAATAATGTTGTGGAACAACTTGAAGAACGTGGGCTCATTAGAAATAAGGACTTTATAACAAGCAGAGAACTTCAAATTTATGTATTAAAAAAACAAGGTGCCACGGATAATGAAATTAAACAAGCTTTTACTGAAAGACAGGATTTATAATGGTTTTTTTATATTATAAAAATAATATTATAAAAAAAATATGTGATTCGGAAGAAATATATATTTATGGCGCGGGAACCATGGGACGCGCATTAAAGAAATGTCTTTCCGAAACACCGTATAGCTTAATAGTGCAAGGTTTTATTGTTAAAAGCCTGACTGATAATAGTGATGTAGTTGATGGACTGCCGGTATATGAGATTTCAGAAGCCTCACAATTTAAAGAATCGTTGGTTCTTATTGCTTTAAATGGTAAATATATTCCTGAAGTAATAGGAGATTTATCAGAAGCGGGATTTAAAAACGTAATTCCTGTTTCATTTGATGGAGATATCTGGACTGATATAAGAAGCAATTGGATTTTGAATAATAAAATTTTGAAGGAGAATGTTGTTCTTCTATCGGATTATCTTTCAGAAAAAAATGTCTGTAAGAATAAGGATAAACTACATATTTATGTTGTACATAGCATTTATGACAAAGAGCTGTCGACGGTTATTCCTGAAAAACCGTACGAGATACCAATTCAGGTTGGAGCAGCGCTTACAGACAGGGAAATGTATCCGGTAAGAGATTGCATCGGTGAAGACAATATTTCTGAAAAGAATAGAAAATATTGTGAATTAACAGGTATTTATTGGGCATGGAAAAATGATGATGCGGACTATATTGGTTTTTCTCATTACAGAAGGAGATTTTTGCTGAAAGAAGTTCAATTAGATTTAATTCTTTCAGGTGATTTTGATATTATCACCACGCAGCCTATTGTTAATTTTGATACAGTGCTCAAGCAATATGGCAAAGATCACGATGAAAAGGACTGGTTTGTTCTTGCAGAGGCAATCAAGAATATTTCACCTGAATACACAGAGGCCATAGAAAAAGTTCAAAATAGTATATATTACTTTGCGTATAATATGTACATAATGAAAAAGGATGTCTTCAAAAAGTATTGTGAGTTTATTTTCCCGATCTTAGAATATTGTGAAAAGAAAATTGGAGAAAAAGAGGACGTTTATCAAAATAGATATGTTGGATTTCTGGCAGAAAGACTTTTGTCAATATATCTAGAAAAAAACAACAATCTTAAAGTGGCGATAGCAGATAAAACTTTCCTTGAATAATTAAAAGAATTAAATATAACATTTAGGAGTACGCGATTGAACTATTATATTTTTGGCGCCCATCCTCGTGGATGGACATTATATCAATACTTAAAAACTTTAGAGCCCGAAAGGAATATTTTGGGCTTTTTTTATAATAATGACGAGAAGAATCCTGAAAAAATAGAAAGTATCAGGGTAAGATTTCTTGATAATAAGACAGAGGATTTAGATATCTCTGCAGAAGTCTTTGTAGCTACGCGCGGTATATTTCACGAGAAAATAATTGAAGATTTGAAAGCTGTTGGGTTTAAAAAGATAACTCCTGTGACGCCTTCAATGGACATCGATTTAAGAAATCGTTATGTGAAAGATTTTTACGAAGCAAAAGGAAGAACTTTTGAAAAGATAGATGAACTAAAAGTCCTTGAATCAAAGTCTAAGGAGAAAGAAGTTAAAACCTGCATATATATAGCAAAAACAGTATTTGATGCACCATTTCAGAAGCCTGTAGATATTAATGAGTATGAAAAGATTATTCAAGCAGGAAGTGCGCTTTCTGAGAATAAGCTTACTGAAGCATCCTTTTATGATGATAACCGAGAGAATATATCGAATAAGAATCAACAGTTTTGCGAGCTGACTGCTCTTTATTGGATTTGGAAACATTCATCCGATGATATTATAGGATTTGAGCATTGGAGAAGAAGGTTTATCCTTCCTGAGAAATGGGATGAGATAATGCTTAATAATGGTATTGATGTTATTTTACCGGTTCCTCTTTGCGTTATGCCTTCTCTTGAAGACAATTATAAGAGCAGACATGATTCCAAGGTATGGGAAAAAGGAATGGAAATTTTAAAAAAACACCATCCGGAAGATTATGAAGTCGCAGTTAGATTTTTTAAGGAAAGCAATCTTTATTCTCCTTGTAATATGATTATTGCCAAAAGAGAAGTTTTAAAGGAATATTGTGACTGGCTTTTCCCGGTTTTATTGGAATTAAACGATACAATCGGAATTCTTGATGATAAATATCAGAATCGTTATCCCGGGTTTATTTCCGAGAGACTATTAAACTATTTCTTTGAAAAGAATCAAGACAGATTCAAAATCGTATATGCGGACAAGAGCTTTCTTAGCTAATTTGTGTAATTAGGGACGGTGCATAATTACACTTTTTGATTTAATGAAGGTGACAATATACCATTGGAAATAAAGATACTGTATAATTATATTATGACATTAAATTCACTGGAGTTTCTTTAGGGTGTATATAAACAGGGGGCAACATGACATTTGCGATTATTCTTTCAGGCGGTACGGGCTCACGTATCGGGCTCGAAGTTCCCAAACAGTATATTAATATCAAAGACAAAATGCTTATCAATTACTCACTTGATGCGGTTTCGAATTGTGATGCGATTGATTATTTTTGCATTGTTGCAGCATCTTTGTGGAGAGATAAGATTGAGGGAAGCTTGTCCAAATTCGGTAAGGCGAAGTTTATCGGTTTCGCTAATCCGGGCGAGAACAGACAGTCATCCATAGTGAGCGGACTTCATGTCATTAAGGAATATTGCGACAAGAATGGACTCACTGCAAATGCGGTTTTGATTCATGATGCAGCCAGACCGAATGTCTCTGCTTTTATGCTCGAAGACTATATCAAGGCGCTTGACGGACATGATGGTGTTATGCCGGTTCTCCCTATGAAGGATACGGTTTACTTTAGCGAAGACGGAAAGAAGGTGTCCGAATTATTGGATAGAAAGAAAATATTTGCGGGACAGGCTCCGGAAGTGTTTGTTTTTGACAAATACCTTAAGGCTAACGAGGCTCTTTTTCCGGAGAAGATCAAATCCATATGTGGTTCTACCGAGCCTGCTTTTATGGCCGGAATGGACGTAATAATGGTAGAAGGCAGTGAGAAGAATTACAAGATTACAACCAAAGAGGATCTGGATAAATTCATTCAGGAACAGAATGCAAGATAAGGATTGGAAAACGATTCAATGAAAGCATACGTATTACACGGAATCAATGACATAAGATACGAAGATACAAACATGCCGGTACCCGAAGCGAACGAGGTGCTTATCAAGGTTTGTGCTGCAGGTATTTGCGGTTCGGATATTCCACGTATCTATAAGAACGGAGCCCATGTTCATCCGATTATTCCCGGACACGAATTCGCGGGAGTCGTTGAAGCGGTGGGCGATGAGAAGAATGCTTCTTTGGTTGGCAAGAGAATGGGTATATTTCCTTTGATTCCCTGCATGAATTGTGAGCCTTGCAAAGACAAGAAATACGAAATGTGCAGGAAATACAATTATCTTGGTTCGAGATGTGACGGAGCTTTTGCGGAATATGTTAAGGTTCCCGTATGGAATCTTATCGAGCTTCCGGACAGCGTTCCTTTTGAAGAGGCAGCGATGCTCGAACCCCTTTCGGTTGCAGCTCATTCAATGCGCGCAATGATTGATGACAGTACCGACAGAAATACAGTTGTTCTTGTGTGGGGAATGGGAACAATCGGTATGATGCTTGTTATGCTACTTAAAGCAGAGGGATTCAAGAACGTCCTTTGTGTAGCAAGCAAATCTTATCAGGCAGAAACATTGATAGAAAAAGTCGGAATTGATAAAGAAAACATTTTTGAAGGAACGGATAAGGGAAAAGTAATAGAATGGGTAACGGGTAAATTCGGTACGGGAGCTCAGATTGCTTTTGAATGTGTAGGAAAGAGCGAGACTTACGAAGCAGTCATAGAATGTGCTGCGCCTTCCGGCAAAGTTATGTTGGTCGGAAATCCTGCATCCGATATGTCTCTTTCAAGAGAAGTATATTGGAAGATTTTACGTAATCAGCTAACCGTCAAGGGTACCTGGAATTCATCATTTACGCAAGAAGAAAGTGACGACTGGCATTATGTATTAAGCAAACTGTCCAATAATGAAATGGCTGCCGAAGATTTGATAAGCCACAGATTTAAACTTGAAAATCTCTCCGATGGATTTGAAATCATGCGTGACAAATCCGAGAATTATATAAAGTGCATGTATGTAAAATAGTGGCATTCATTTGCTCTTCAATATCAATATATTGACATCACTCCCCAGTGATGTTATATTTACTTCACTCGAGGGTTCTCCTCGACCAATCCGAAAGGATTGTATTTCCCTACTTAATATTAAAAAATTGAGGCCTATTTTTGTGTGTTTTCTCAATTGAAGGACATTTTTTATTTTTGTATAATGAAAGGAGATTTTATGCCTATTGAAACTGACAATGATATTATAAACCGCAATCGGAAATCAACTTTGTTTTGTTTGATTTTCGGAAGGCATGAAAACAGAAAATGGACTTTGGATCTTTACAATGCCATTAACAATTCGCATTACACAGATCCGGATGAAATATCATTTAATACTCTTGAAGATGCGTTGTATATGGGGATTAAGAACGATGTCTCTTTTATTCTGGATTCGGTAATGAATTTGTATGAACATCAAAGCACATTTAATCCCAATATGCCGTTAAGACAGCTGGAGTATGCAGCAGATTTATATAAAAAGTATCTGGCTGAAAACAATCTTGATAAGTATAGCAGCAAGAGAATAACGATTCCACTTGCGAAACTTGTTGTGTTCTACAACGGAACAAAGGATGAGTCTAAAGAAACAATACTTAAGTTAAGTGACTTATATCCTGAACATCTTAAGGATGTGGATGCGGATATTTTCATTACAACCCGAATGCTTAACATCAATTATGGCTGTAATAAAGAATTGCTTGATGCATGTAAGCCTTTATCGGAGTATTCCTGGGCAGTTGATACAGAGAGGAGGCATCGAAAAACTATGTCGACAGAAGAAGCAGTAAAGAAAACATTGGAAGAAATGCCTGATGATTTTGTAATCAAACCTTTTCTTGTGGCCAATAAAGAAGCCGTAACCAATTCCTTTCTGACGGAATATGATGAGAAATTGCATATAGAAAATGAGAAGAATATAAGTTACGAAGAAGGCCGGACTGAAGGTCGCGAAGAAGCAATTGAGAATATCATTACAAATATGCTTAAGCTTCACAAGACAGAAAAAGAGATAGCGGAAATATGCGAGTGCTCTATAGAAGAGGTTCAGAAAATAAGTCATAAAATGAATCTAAACTTGTTATCAGACCAATAACAATCATAATGGAGAGTCGAAGTGGTATTTGCGATTATTTTATCAGGCGGAACGGGATCCAGAATGGGTCTGGATGTTCCCAAACAGTATATTAATATTAAAGACAGAATGCTTATTAATTATGCTTAATATAAACTACGGTTGTAATATAGAATTGCTTGATGCATGTAAGCCTTTATCGGAGTATTCCTAGGCAGTTGATACAGAGAGGAGGCATCGAAAAACTATGTCGACAGAAGAAGCAGTAAAGAAAACATTGGAAGAAATGCCTGATGATTTTGTAATCAAACCTTTTCTCGTAGCCAATAAAGAAGCCGTAACCAATTCCTTTCTGACGGAATATGATGAGAAATTGCATATAGAAAATGAGAAAAATATTAGTTATGAAGAAGGACGCGAAGAAGGCCGAGCTGAAGAACTAGAAAAACTCATCAAAGGCATGCTAAAGCGCCACAAAACAGAAGAAGAAATTGCAGAATTTTGTGGATATCCTCTGGATGAAATTAGAAGAATTCGTGTAAAGGAAAACATTGGAAGAAATAAATAAACTTAAACAACAGGTAAAAGCAAATGAAACAATATGATTATCTTTGCGTGGGTGCAGGACTTTTCGGTGTGGTTGTTGCGCATGAATTAACTAAAAAGGGCAAGAAGGTTTTGGTGATTGACAAGCGCGATCACATAGCCGGAAATGTTTATACAGAGGATGTTGACGGGATAAATGTACATAAGTACGGTGCGCATATTTTCCATACAAACAACAAAAAAGTCTGGGAATATGTGCAGCAGTTTGCCGAGTTCAATCGCTACACCAACAGCCCTGTGGCAAACTATAAGGGCGAACTTTATTCGCTTCCTTTTAACATGTACACATTCAATAAAATGTGGGGTGTGATTACTCCCGATGAAGCGAAAGCAAAGATTGAGGAGCAAAAAAAGGAAGCGCTTTCCGAAATGGCGGAAAAAAGAGGGGTTTCTCTCGAAGAATTTGTGCCCGAAAACCTTGAAGAACAGGCGATATCGCTTGTCGGTACGGATATTTACGAGAAGCTTATTAAAGGATATACCAAAAAACAATGGGGAAGGGAATGCACTGAATTGCCCTCATTTATCATTAAGCGACTTCCGGTGCGCCTGACTTTTGACAACAATTATTTCAATGCCAAATATCAGGGAATTCCCATGGGCGGATATACCGCAATGGTTGAAAAGATGCTTGAAGGCATTGAGGTGAAACTTGGTGTTGATTATTTCGAAAATAAAGATGAATTAAACGCACTTGCTGAAAAAATCATCTATACGGGTCCGATTGATGCATATTTTGATTACAAACTCGGAAGACTCGAGTACAGAACGGTCAGATTCGATACAGAGAAACTTGAGTGTTCCAATTTCCAGGGAAATGCTGTTGTAAATTACACTGATTCTGACACGCCTTTTACCAGAATTATCGAACACAAATGGTTTGAATTCGGCAAAAATAAAGACCAAGAAGATATTCTGACAACAGTAATCAGTCGTGAATACAGCAAGGAATGGGAGGAAGGCGACGAACCTTATTATCCAGTAAACGATGATAAAAACAATAATTTGTATCTCTCCTACAAAGAACTTGCCGAAAAGGAAGAAAATGTCATTTTCGGCGGAAGACTCGGAGAGTACAAGTATTATGACATGGATACGGTAATAGAATCAGCACTTACGGCTGTCGAAAAACTTTAGCTGTAAACGCTATTATAATAGCGTTTACACTTAAGCGTCAATATATTGACACAGCCTTAATGCAATGTTATATTAACTTCACTCGAGGGTTCTCCTCGAACGATCCGAACGGATCGAATTTCCCTATTTAATAGTAAAAAATCGAGCCCTATTTTTGTGGGTTTTCTCAATTGAATGCCGCATTATCAGATTATTCGTTGATATGATAAAACATATTGACAATATGGTATATATGCCATATCCTTAAAGGAGAAATATGGAGAAATTATTCCAAGTTATAGCTTTTGAAAAAGATAACGGAGAAGTACCGGTCGAAGAGTTCATTAACAGTATTGATGTAAAAATGAGAGCCAAGATATATGGTTTACTGGAGATCCTTGAAGAGAAAGGAAACTTATTAAGAGAACCTTACAGTAAGCATCTTGAAGATGGTATATTCGAACTTCGCTGCAAATACGGAAGTGACATCACCAGAGTATTGTATTTCTTTTATTATGGGAACACGATCGTTTTAACGAACGGATTTGTGAAGAAAACGCAGAAGACCCCGCGAAACGAAATCAGATTGGCAAAAGAGAGAAGAAGGATTTTTATAGAAAGGATGGATAGAGATGAGAACATTAAATAATATGCTTTCAGATCAGATGAAGGATGAAGAATTTCGAAAAGAATACGAATCATTTCAACCTGAAATGGATGTTATCAGGGCGATTGTTGATGCTCGAATTTCACAAAATCTGACGCAGAAAGAACTCGCGGAACTTACCGGAATTAATCAGGCAGATATCAGTAAACTGGAGAATGGCACAAGAAATCCTTCTATAAAATTACTACAGAGACTGGCGGACGGAATGGGAATGGTTTTGAAAATAGAATTTGTTCCCAAATCAAAGTGTGTATAAAAGATCCAGTCTGTAAACGTCAATGAAAAAGTTTACTGGTCAACTTTTATAATAGCGTTTACACCAGTCAAAGATGTAAATAGGATTCAGGTTATACAACGCGGGTGACAAACCAAATCTTTACAAACATCCCCATAAGTGCTATATTTTAGAGGTATCGTTCAAAATCGAGCGGTACCTTTTAAAATTTGAACATGTCAAAATGTATTCGAAAAAGGAAAGCAAAATGACAAAACTTACAGAAAAACAATTCGATATTCTCGAAAAACTCGTCTTTTCCGAGGAGCCTCTTTCGCAGAGAGACCTGGAAAAACTCACGGATTATTCTCTGGGTACCGTTAACAAAACTGTCAGAGAATTGACGGATATGAACTATATGGAAGAAGGTAAGATCACACCCGCAGGCATTGCGGCATTAGAGCCTTATAGTGCCAAGAGGGCAATTTTTATTGCCGCAGGCTTCGGATCCCGTCTTGCTCCGATTACATTCAACACGCCAAAGCCCCTGGTCCGCGTTCACGGAGTCAGGATAATCGATCGCCTCATCGAAGCCTGCATTACAGCCGGCATCGAAGAGATTTATATAGTCAGAGGTTATCTTGCAGAGCAGTTTGACCAGCTTCTTTATAAATATCCGAACATCAAATTCCTCGAGAACCCCGTTTACAATGAAGCAAACAACATAAGTTCATCGCTCGTTGCAAGACATCTTCTTTCGAACGCGTATGTTTTCGAAGCCGATCTTTTGATCTCAAATCCGGCGATTATCAAAAAATATCACTATTCCTCAGATTTTCTCGCAATCAAGACCGAACGTACGGATGACTGGTGCTTTGAGGTTAAGGACGGAATTATAAAAGAAGAAAAAGTCGGCGGAGAAGGTGATAACATCTGGCAGATGGTCGGAATTTCATACTGGAGCAAAGAGGATGGTGCGAAGCTTGAAAAAGACATTCCCGAAATCTATTCATCTCCCGGCGGAAGAGAACGTTACTGGGAGCAGGTTCCCCTCGTATACAAAAAGAAAAACTACGAAGTGGCTGTTCGCGAGTGTAAATCCGAAGATATCGTTGAAATCGACACCTTCAACGAATTAAAACAAATAGACAAAACGTACGATGTGTGAAACAATCACAAATACTGTAAATCATAAAACATAAAGCGATTGACATTCCTCAATCATGAAAGGAACAAAATGGAACCCATCAAAAGAAACATATTGTTAAATCCCGGTCCTTCAACGACCACAGATACAGTAAAATACGCGCAGGTAGTGCCTGACATCTGCCCCAGAGAAAAAGAATTCGGCGGGCTTATGAAGGGCTTAAGAGAAGACCTCGTAAAAATCGTACACGGTGATCTTCAGAAATACACATCCGTACTTTTTTGCGGAAGCGGCACCATAAATATTGATGTCTGCATCAACAGCCTTCTTCCCGAAGGAAAGAAAGTGCTTGTGGTAAACAACGGCGCGTACAGCACGAGAGCGGTTGAAATCTGCGAATATTACGGTTTGCCGCACATCAATCTTACATTTCCCGTGGATGAGCGCCCCGATCTTGCAAAGGTAGAAGAAACACTTAAAAACAATCCCGATATCGGACTTGTTCACACTACTCACAATGAAACGGGAACGGGAATCCTCAATCCAATCAGAGAAATCGGCGCACTTGCTCATAAGTACAATGCAATCTTTACAGTGGATACGACAAGTACCTACGCGATGAGACCGATTGACATCGAAAAAGACAATATCGATTTTTGCATGGCTTCGGCACAAAAGGGCCTTATGGCATTTACCGGCTTAAGCTTTGTAGTCGGAAACAGAGCAATTATCGAAGAGTCCGCAAAATACCCCAAGAGAAGCTATTACACCAACCTTTTCTTACAATATGATTTCTTTGAAAAAACGGGCGAGATGCATTTCACACCTCCCGTACAGACCATATACGCTACGATTCAGGCTTTGAAAGAATACTGGGCAGAGGGCGAAGAGGCAAAATGGGCGAGACATACAAGAGTATTCAACGCCATTAACGAAGGCCTCGAGGAACTCGGCTTCAAACAGGTTATTAAACCCGAATGGAGAGCAGGCCTCGTTTCTTCGGCAATCTATCCCAATGATCCCAACTGGAGTTTCGAAAAGGTTCACGACTACTGCTATGAGCGCGGTTTCACAATCTATCCCGGTAAAATAAGCACTACCAATACATTCAGACTTTGTGCACTCGGCGCGATAGACGAAGCGGATATCAAAGACTTCTTCGTTGTTTTCAAAGAGGCGCTTAAGGAATGTAATGTTTCCGTTCCTGTAAAGTACTAGTATGGGCCAATCCATCCGATAAACCCAATCAAACGTTTAATCAAACATTCATCTGACAAGGAGCATAAATGAAAAAAGCTTATACATGTTTTTGTACGGATGTCATTCATGAAGGGCATCTTAATATAATAAACGAAGCCAAAAAATACGGCCGCGTGGTAGTCGGAGCGCTTTCCGACGAGGCGCTTATTCGTTACAACAAATTCCCCACGATTTCTCAGGAAGAAAGAGTGAAACTCTACAGAACAATCGACGGAGTCGATGAAGTGGTCATCCAGGAAGACATGCTCTACGATGATGTCATCACTCTCATTCAGCCTGACTACGTGCTTCACGGAGACAACTGGGTTAAAGGTCCTGAGAGTGCCATAAGAGAACATGTGAGAAAACTTCTCGCAAACTACGGCGGAGAACTTGTCGACATCCCCTACACTTATAACGAAACCGTAAAAAAGATAGACCTTCAGTTAAGAGAAAAGCTTGCAATGCCCGAGTACAGAAGAAAGCGTTTAAGACAGCTTCTTGAGATGACTCCGATTGTAAAAGCAATGGAAGCTCACAGCGGTCTGACCGGACTTATCGTTGAAAAGACCGTTGTTGAAAAAGAGGGCAGACTCGATCAGTTCGATGCAATGTGGATTTCTTCTCTTTGCGATTCTACTGCGAAAGGAAAGCCCGATATCGAGCTTGTAGACATGACAAGCAGATTCCGTACCATCGAAGATATTACGGAAGTTACCACAAAGCCGATTATTTTTGACGGCGACACGGGCGGACTTACGGAGCACTTCGTATATACGGTTCGAAGCCTCGAGAGGATGGGCGTTTCGGCAGTTATTATCGAGGATAAAAAAGGTCTTAAAAAGAACTCACTTTTTGGCACCGAAGTTGAACAGACTCAGGCTACAATCGAGGAATTCAGCGAAAAAATATCAGCCGCAAAAAAGGCACAGCTTACTGATGATTTCATGATTATTGCGCGTATCGAGAGTCTTATCCTTGAAAAAGGAATGGAAGATGCGCTTGAACGTGCCGATGCATTTGTTAAAGCCGGTGCGGACGGAATCATGATTCACAGCAGAAAAAAATCACCCGATGAAATACTCGAATTTTGCGACAAGTTCAGAGAAAAAGATCAAAAGACGCCTATAGTTGTGGTTCCGAGTTCCTTTAATACCATTACGGAAGAAGAACTCGCCGGTCACGGCGTAAATATTGTCATCTATGCAAACCAGCTCACAAGAAGCGCTTTCCCCGCAATGCAGCAGACGGCAGAGGACATCCTCAAATATCACAGAGCAAAAGAAGTTGATGACAGACTCATGTCAATTAAGGATATAATCACATTAATCGACGAGATATAAAAGAAAACGGAGAAAAAAATGAAAGTCGAAAAGTTTGTAGAAATATTGAATGCGGATTTCTTTACGGGAGTCCCCGATTCTCAGTTAAAAGCACTTTGCAATTATCTTTACAAAACATACGGAATAGATGAAAAACATCATATGATAGCAGCCAACGAAGGCAATTGCGCGGCTTTGGCAGCAGGCTATCATCTCGCCACAGGCAAGACGCCGGTCGTATATATGCAAAATTCCGGCGAAGGCAATATCATCAATCCCGTTGCCAGCCTTTTAAACGATAAAGTTTATGCCATCCCGATGATTTTCGTGATCGGATGGAGAGGAGAACCCGGTGTTCACGATGAACCTCAGCATATTTATCAGGGAGAAGTAACCCTTAAGCTTCTCGAGGATATGGATATTGCTTCATTTGTAATCGGCAAGGAAACAACCGATGAAGAAGCATCCTCCAAAATGGAAGAGTTCAGGGCACTTCTTGCAAAAGGCAAAAACGTGGCTTTTGTCATAAGAAAAGGTGCTTTATCCTATGATGAAAAAGTAAAATACGAAAACGACAATACAATGTGCCGTGAAGACATTATCCGTCATATTGTTAAGGTAAGCGGAGAAGACCCGATTGTATCCACGACCGGCAAGGCTTCGAGAGAACTTTTCGAGATAAGGGAAGCCAACAATCAGTCTCACAAATACGACTTCCTGACAGTGGGCTCCATGGGACACGCTTCTTCCATAGCACTCGGGGTGGCACTCAATAAAAAAGACAAAAAGATCTGGTGCATCGACGGCGACGGTGCGGCACTCATGCATATGGGCTCAATGGCGGTGCTCGGAAGCAACAAGCCCAAAAACCTTGTTCACGTCCTTATCAACAACGCATCTCATGAGACGGTCGGCGGTATGCCTACGGTAGCCGGCGGCATTGACTTTGTATCTTTGGCAAAGGCAGTCGGATATCCGAATGCAGTGTCCGCAGATACCTTCGAATCGCTGGATGAAGCGTTAAAAATCGCCAAGGAGAAAGATGAACTTTCCCTTATAGAAGTTAAGTGTTCGATAGGAGCCAGAGAGGATCTCGGAAGACCTACAACCACTGCACTTGAGAACAAAGAAAACTTCATGGAATATCTCAAAAATTAGCCATGGCAAACCCCGTTTACATTGACAAGTGCTATTCATAATTGTATAATTGCGTGTATTGGAAAAGTGAATCCGACAGGGTATAAATTCTTAAGATTAAAGAGAAAAAAATGAAGAAAATAAGATTATTATTTCTTATGTCGGTTTTGGGTTTTGCAACTTTGTTTACAGGTTGTGACAAGGAAGAGACCGGCGAACCTAAAGTTAAATATTTTGTCGACGGACAGGAAGCGGAAAGTGCGCCCGACAAGAATTTCTATAAAGCCGTTTCAATAGAATCAAACAGCAAAGAAGCTACCATTGTCTGGGATGTTGCGACTTGGTCACTTGAGACTTCCAACACCACGGGAAAAGAAACGGTAAATATCTATTTTGAATATCAGACCAAACCCGTTACTGTAGACGGAATCGGATTTGATACGCTGCAGGATGCATTTAATTACATCGGAGCAGACGCAAAGAGTATCTATCTTACCAAGGATGTAATCGGCGGAGGAAATACCGCAAAGGATTCCGACATCAGAATCGAACTTGGCGGATTTACCATCGACGGTCAGGGCAAGGATACCATTATCAATAACGGCACAATGAAGATTTACGGAGCCGGTACGATTACCAACAGCGTAAACGGCGAGTATTCAAAGAGCATAGTCAACTACGGCGATCTCGCGCTTATCGGCGTGACCGTTACCAATGATACCGATTCTGTTGCAATCTGGAATTCCGAAAACGGCAGCAGTATTCTTACGGTTGACAATTCGGATATTTCCCACAGCCATTCAAATGTAATGACTGTTGTAAATTCCGGAACAATGGAGATAAAAAGCGGAACGATTACCGGTGTGGGCGATTCTTTCCACCCCGTTGTATATAACAACAGAGGTTCTTCGGTTCTTACTTTGACCGGAGGAAGCATCACCAACAATTCTGACGGATATGCCATCTACAATGAATCCGGTGTAATCAATCTTGGCGGTACGACATATACCGAATCCTACAATATGCCTTCCGCCGAATAAAGGATTTTGAATAAATGATACAGTTTCTGATTGACCTTGTTAAAAACGAGGTACTGATGTCTGCGGCCTTAAGCTGGGCTTTGGCGCAGATTATCAAAACAATTATTCATCTTATAACAACCAAAAAATTTGTTCCCGAGCGACTCATAGGATCGGGCGGAATGCCAAGCTGTCATTCGGCTGCGGTATGTGCGCTCGTAACATCGCTTATAATAAACGAGGGAGTCGGTTCCTACCTTGTAGCCATTGCGGGACTTCTTGCCATAGTGGTAATGTATGATGCGACGGGAGTAAGAAGAGAGACAGGCAATCAGGCCAAAGTCTTAAATGAATTCATAGATTTATTCAAGAAGAACGGTTCCGAAATATCCAATGATGACAGATTAAAAGAATTCGTCGGACATTCACCCCTTCAGGTATTATGCGGAGCTATTCTCGGTATCTGTTTTGCGTTACTTTATTGTCTTGCTATAGTCAGATAAAAAATAAAGCATCCTTCGTTTGTGAAGGATGCTTTTTCAATTTCAATTCAAAATCTTTATGCGTTCTTTTCAAGCCATTCCATATATTCTTTCAATGCATCGTGCCAGTCGGCAAACATAAATCCGTTGGTTAACCTGAACATGTAATTGTCGAGAACCGAATAAGCCGGTCTTTTTGCTTTGGCCGCATACTGATCGCTTGTAAGGCGGTTGACTTTGACATTCTTTCCCGCAAGTTTGAATATTTCTTCGGCAAAATCAGCCCAAGAGCAGATGCCTTCGCAGGTTCCGTGGAATGTTCCGTAATTCTCTGTAAAAAGAATCGAATCCATTGCCTTGGCAAGTTCAAAAGTACTGGTGGGACTTCCGACCTGATCGTATACAACGCCGATTTCATCTCTGTCTTCGGCAAGACGAAGCATTGTCTTTACGAAGTTCTTTCCGTCACCGTAGAGCCATGCCGTACGGATGATGAAATATTTGGAAGAAAACTCTTTGACGAAGTTTTCGCCGGCAAGTTTGCTTGCACCGTATACGCCCTGGGGATTCGGAGTATCGAATTCTTTATAGGGCTTTGTTGCATCGCCTGCGAATACGTAATCGGTACTTATCTGCATAATCTTGCAGTCGAACTTCTCTGCGGCAATACTTAAGTTTCTGGGACCGATCGCATTAATCTTATATGCAAGATCTTCCTGATCCTCGCAAAGGTCAACTGCTGTATGTGCGGCGCAGTTGATTATCGCGTAAGGTCTGCATTTATCCACAAAAGCGATAACGTCATCAAGATTTGTAATATCGAGTTCTCCGACATCGGTATTTATGCACTCTATGTCGTTTCTTCCCTTGTAAAGATTGTTGATGGCGCGTCCGAGCTGTCCGTTCCCGCCGGTAATAAGCAACTTTTTCATTACACTGACCTTTCCGACAGTCTTAATAAGACTGAAAATATATATTTTTTCTGGTTTAATCGTTGTTTTACGCAGATTATTTTAGCACCTTTGCGGATAAAAGTCTATTAAAGAGAAAAGCATAAAAGATGTAGGACAAAAAGTGAACAGGATTTATAAATTAGTGGTATGAACCCTTGAAATGTGATATAATGCTCTTAATTATGAGAATTAGAATGGTATCATGGGTTAATAATGTAAAGAAACAGCCATTTTACAGTATGAACCAAAGGTTTTTCAGATGAGTAAGGATGCGAGCAAAACAACCAAAAAGAGGGCAAGGAAAAGAATAAACAATCCCAAGCCCGAACCGAAGGAAATTGCCCTTAAATGGGTGTTTGTATTTACCCCTCTTTTACTCTCTCTTATCTTCATGCTGATAAAGTGGATTTCACAGGGATTTGTTGCCCTCCCCGGAATCAAATGGAACGATGAAGCGGTTTATATAAAGCTCATAGAGACGTATTCCGATTTTTTCGCGCCCAAGGGCTATTGGGGATTTGATGCGAATCATGCGATTGTCGGTACCGGATCCGCATGGAGCCCGGCAATACTGGCACCGTATTTTATCCCGGCGATTCTTTTTCCCGTAGGCTATTCGTTCGTGTACATCTGCAATATGGTTTATATTACGCTTGCGAACGCCGCATTTTTAAAGCTTGCAAAGCCCGGATTTATTACCACGATAAAGCTTATACTTGCCGAAGTTACAAGCGTGGTATTCATCCTTTACTTAAATACAAACATGTCCGAGATGTTCAGATATGCTCTTGCAATTCTGATAGCAGGACTCCTTTACAAGATGTTCTTTGACAACTGTCCGAAGTGGCTTAAATATGTCGTAACACCGCTTGTGATTTTGTATGCCGTGCAGGTTTACACATTCTTTGCGTTCTGTATTCCGATTTATGTATTTGCACTTTTAAAAAAGAAGAAGCTTTGGATAAGAATCTGCATAGCTGTATTTTCGATGGGCTTTATCACTTTCGTAAGCTACGGTTTGCTCCATCTTATCTCGAGCAATTACAACATTGCAAAGACCGAAAGCCTTTTGGCTGCACTCGGCGCGGGACATATTTTTGCGGCGGCAAAAAGCTTCCTCGGCATGATAAAAGACGGTGTAAAAGGTCTCTTTGATTTGAGATTCTACATTAAGTCAAACGGAGTATACATTTTCCATGTAATGATTGCGCTCTTGCTTATTGTAAGCTCCGTAATCACGATATTTGACAAAAAAGGAAAAGAAAAAGACAAAACAATCGCAATCATCTGCGTGTATTCGGTATGTATCTTTTTCTTCATGTACATGACGCTTTATACGATAGTTCCCGACACATTTATGAGAGGAACCGAGATTGTCATTCTCTTTTCGTTTTTCCTTATGATGATGAGCGAAGACAAATACCTTGCATGGGCTTTGATTTTATGCAATGCGACCGGACTTCTTTTCCTTCCCGTCAACCTTAAAAATTTTCAGGGAAGCGAAAGATATCAGACAGCCGAAGAGAGAAGAGAATGGAGAAGTCTTAAGGAAGAATTGCAATACGTGATTACTATCAAAGACAGCGAAGATCCATGGGACAACACAATTCTTCTTTACACCATGGAACCGAGAATTATTCTTGCGATGCCAAAAGGCATGGGACTTAATTTTGTATTGCACAACGACTATTACGGCAAGGATCCGGGATATATTTTCATCCCGAAATACACTCATTTTCGTGAAGACTGGGTTGAGCAGGAGTACAGCGCTCTCATGATAGAGCATGATGCAAGCATTTATTACAATTACGATTGCATTTACGACTCAAACGGATACATTTGCTATCGAAGAAACGACATGTATCCGGGAAAGAACGAATAGATGGAAGATAAAGTCAGTGTTGTTATTCCCGTGCACAATGCGGAAAAGTTCATATCGGATACTGTAGAGAGTGTGCTTGGGCAGACATACGAAAACATAGAGATTATTCTTTGTGAAAACAACTCGACGGATTCCACAAAAGAAATTCTCTCAAAAATCGACAATCCGAGAGTTAAAGTATTAAATCTTACGGATGTGTCTGATGCCGCAGGTGCAAGGAACGCAGGCGTTAAAAAAGCAGAAGGCAGATTTATAGCATTCCTTGATGCGGATGATTTGTGGGATAAAGAAAAAATAAAAAAGCAGCTTGCCTTTATGAAAGAAAGAAACGCCGCATTCAGTTTTACAGGATATGAATTCGGTAACGAAGAAGCAAAGCCTCTCGGAAAAATAGTTAAAGTTCCCGAGAGCATTACATACAAAGAAGCACTTAAAAATACGACGATTTTTACTTCGACCGTAATGTTTGACATGAATTATCTTGCAAAAGAAGACATAGAAATGCCGAACATTAAAAGCGAAGATACCGCTTTGTGGTGGAAGCTTTTAAGAGAGAATACCAAAGCTTACGGCTTAAATGAGAATCTCGTCATATACAGAAGACCTTCAAAGTCGCTTTCTTCCAACAAATTCGAAGCGATTAAGAGAATCTGGTATTTGTACAGAGAATGGGAAAAACTTTCTCTTATAAAAAGTGCGTATTATTTTGTGGGATGGGCATTTCGTGCCGTTCTTCGAAGGATTTAGTTTATTGAAAGGAACGTTCGCACCGCGCGGCGTAAGTTTTAAAATATGGGAAAGAAAGATTCCATAAAAAGAATATTGGTTTTGCAGCTCGTAACATTTGAATTTATTCTCGATGTTTTGGGCTATGCTTGTGTTTGGTTTTTCATCTACAAGAAGATGATTCAACTTCAATTCTGGCAGAAGGGCGATATGCTTGTTATCGGCATTTACGCCATCACTTTAAGCAGCCTGCTTATGGTATACGGCGGGGGAAAAGTAGGATATTTGCGAAGCTTTGAAATCTTTTTATCGCATGCATTTTCGCTCATTGCTTCGAACCTTGTTGCGTATGCGGTAATCTGCCTTATGAATGCGCATGCAATCGACCCTAAATACATCCTCATCATGACTTTGGTTCAGATTCTCTTTGCACTTGGATGGTCATATCTTGCCAACTACATATATCGATCGGTTTTTGCTCCGAGACAGCTTTTGCTTATTGCAGGCGAACGCCCCGTGGATGAGATAATCGAGAAATTCAAGACAAGAAAAGACCGTTTTGAAATCGTTAAAATCATGAACATCTCCGAGGGCGAAGAAAAAATCATGGAGGAAATTCCCAACAGATACCAGGGTGTTGTTGTTTGGGACATACCTCAGCATTTAAGAAACAATATTCTTAAATTCTGTTACAGCCGTTCTATCCGTGTCTACATGATGCCCAAGATTTCCGACGTTATCATACAGGGTGCGGACGTGCTTCACTTTTTCGATACTCCGATTCTTTTGACAAGAGAGTATCCTCTTAATTTCGAACAAAGATGCATCAAAAGATTAATCGATCTTTTCTGCGCGATCGTTCTTATAATTCTGACTTCGCCGATCATGCTGATTACGGCCATTTTAATTAAGATAACCGACGGCGGACCCGTATTATACAAGCAGGTCCGACTCACGATTAACAACAAGAGATTCAAAATCATCAAATTCAGATCAATGAGAGTCAATGCAGAGGCTGACGGACAGGCGAGACTTGCATCAAAGCACGATGACAGAATCACTTGGATAGGAAAGATAATAAGAGCGGTTCGTATCGACGAACTTCCCCAGCTTTTCAATATCGTGGCGGGCGATATGTCCTTTATCGGACCCAGACCCGAGAGACCGGAAATTATTGAAGAATACATGAAAGAAATGCCTGAATTTGCCTTCAGAACCAAGGTAAAAGCAGGTCTTGCCGGCTATGCTCAGGTTTACGGCAAATACAACACCACTCCGTACGACAAGTTGAAACTTGATCTTGCTTATATTGAAAGTTATTCCACATGGATGGATATAAAACTTATGCTTTTGACATTAAGAGTTCTTTTAACTCCCGATGCTACAGAGGGAGTCGATGACAACCAAGTTACTGCTTTAAGGCCCGAGGAGGAGAACGATGAAAGTACCGTACAGTAAAGAACCCGTTGATTTCAGACTCTTGATTTTGGTATCCCTTAAAAGAATAAGATTTATTATCTACGGAATCTGCCTTGGAGCGCTTCTTCTCGGAGGCGGGTATTACCTTGGCAAAAATATCTTCTCCGGAATGCCGATTTATCATGCGGATGCGGAAGTGTATCTTGAGTATATCGACAATGTTGAGATAGAAAATATATATATCAATAAGCAGACATGGGAAGACCTTGTTTACAACGATATTATTGCCGATTATGCAGCCGATGAGATAGGCAGGAGACTTGATATCGAGGAAGTTAAGAATAAGGTTTCCGCCACACTTTTAACTGACACGAGAATTGTGGTGGTAAGCTGCGAATCGACAAGTCAGGCCGAAGCAAAAATGCTTGCTAACAAATACGCGGAGGCAATTGTACGTTTTGCTCCCGAATTAAAAGAGATTGATGACGCAAGAATCATAAAAAGAGCAGCCACGGCATATAAGGTAGGTTTTGAAGACAGAACCTGGGCCATGTCCTTTGCCGGAGCTATCCTCGGACTTGTAGTTTCGGCTCTCGGACTCGTCCTGTATTTTGTATGGGATTCGTCAATTTATATTCCTTCCACCACAGAGATAAGATACGGCATACCGACCATCGGCCTTACCACGGATCAGATGCGAAAGTACAGCCTTAATAGCGAGGACAGTTACCTTGGAGACATGAAGCGAAAAGGCAACAAAAAGACCGAATTCTACAGATTGTGGATTCAGGTTAATTATTTAAAGATAACCAAAGGATATAAGAAAATAGCCATTGTCGGTACTTCGTTAAATGACAACACCGATTATGTTGTAAACCTCATTAACAGTTTCGTAAAAGAAAAAAGAGAAGAGGAAATATTTGAGATAGACCGTTGCAATATCAAAAAAGAGGATGCTTATTTTTCAAGTCCCGAGTACGAAATCGTGGCACCGGGCTCTGTAAATAACGATCCCCGTATTGCTGCGACTGCCGCAAAATGCGATGCGACAATCGCGTTGATCAAATCCGGAGATCACAACGGCAAACTTGTTGAGAGAGCACTTGACCTCTTAAGACTTCAGGAAGCAAATGTGGTCGGAGCAATACTTTACGATGTTAATTCCGCTCTTATTAAAAAATACGTATTCTCTTCATTCAGCAGCTCTTACAGAAAACTTAAGGAAGATATTTACAAAGTTCGCAATGCAGCCGGAGAGGGTATTGAAACCACGCAAGACGAAGAAAACACTTTGGATTAATTAATCGAAACTGTCGGAGATAAAAAATGAGTCTGACGCTTCTCGTATCGGCGCTTGAAAAAAATCCTGACGAACTTATCGAATCCATGCATATTGCATCCGATGCGGTAATCGTCAATCAATGTAACAGTGATTCAAGCCGTGAGGTTAAGAAGGATTCAAACAGAATAAAAATCATCGAATCTCCCACAAGAGGAGTCGGAGTAAACAGGAATCTTTGCATAGACAATTCCTTCGGCGACATTCTTTTATTCGGAGATGATGACATCGTATATGACAAAGATTATGCAAAAAAGGTATGCGATGAATTTGACAAACATCCGGATGCCGAACTTATAACTTTTAATGTTTCGGTATGTGATGAGAGAAGAACCTATACAAACGAGGGATTCAAAAAACTTTCATCGATGAATATCGGAAGATATCCCGCTTACAGCATTGCGGTAAAAAGAGATGTTCTTTTGGATAAAAAAGTCAGATTTTCGCCACTTTTCGGCGGCGGAGCAAAGTACAGCAACGGAGAAGATTCGCTTTTCTTAAAAGATGCATTTAAAAAGAAAATTGCCATGTATGCGACCGATGTTCATATCGGAGAAGAGATTCCGCGTGAATCCACATGGTTTGAAGGCTATACGGAGAAGTTTTTTCATGACAGGGGAGTGCTTTTTGCGTTTCTCTACGGTAAGAATGCCTGGCTTTGGAGACTTCGTTTTATCCTCGTAAAAAAAGAAATGTTTGAGGGAAAAATAAAACGCGGCGAAGCCAACCGACTCATGAAAGAAGGCATAAAAGAAGGCTTTGAATTATTAAAAAATAAGGAAAACTGATGGCGGTTTATCTCATACTCGCGTTCCTTACAATCGCTTTGGGTTTTTTTGTGGACAGCAAAGTCGAGAAGCCCGTAAAATCGTTCTTTGACGATCCCAACCGATCAAGAGGCCGCGTTCAAAACAAAACGATATATATGCTGATTTTCTTCCTGCTTTTTGCGGTATCGGCCACACGTATAGCGGTCGGCGGAGATTATTGGAGTTACACTTCGATCTTTAATCTTCTCGCACAAAACAGGGATAAATCCGTTGCCACGGAGATAGGATTTAATCTTCTCGTTAAGATTATTCAGCATCTTTTCGGTTTTGACGGCAAGCAGTATATCATCATCTTTGCCGTCGTGGCTTTTGCGACCATTTACTTCTTTATGAAGGGAATGGATGAGTTAAGCGATGATTTTGCGATATCCTTTGCAATGTTCATGCTTCTGGGATATTACGCATCAAGCTTTAATTCCATCAGAAGCTACCTTGCATTTTCGGTTGCATTTTATTCGGTTAAATATATTTTCAAAAGAGAATTCTGGAAATTTGCGGTGCTTGTGCTTTTGGCATCCACATTCCATATTTCGATTTTGATAATACTTGTGGCATATCCCCTCGGCCTCATAAAATGGAAGCCCTGGTCGATAGCCGTTATGTCCGCAATCAGCGCAAGTTTCCTTGCACTTCCGAATGTTTATCGAAGACTCGTATTTTTGGTTTATCCGCAATACGAGAATACGATTTACGACACGGGAGAGATAAGCTATACAAATATCGCAAGATGTGTTTTGGTGTTGATTTTTGCGATTATTCTTTACAAGAAAGTTATTAAGGACAGCGAAAAAAACAGATTTCTTTTCAACATGAACATTTTCGCGACCATAGTTTACATTTGCTGTTCGTTTTTGCCCGTGGTATCAAGGATCGGATATTATTTCAACATTTTCCAGATTATCCTGATACCGACCCTGATAAATGCCATTCCGAAAAAATGGGTTCGTGTTGTTTTAAAGGTTTTGCTTATTGCTGCAGGATTTGCATATTACATTTATTTCCTTCATTCGAGCAAGACCAACGGAACGAGGCTTTTGCCTTACTTTAACTGGATTATTAACTGAATATGATATTTAGCGTAATTACGGTGTGTTTTAACGCCGGAGAAAAACTTAAAAATACAATAGACAATATCCTCGATCAGACATTCGATGATTACGAGATTATCGTAAAGGACGGTCTTTCTTCGGATGATTCCTTAAGCAGTATTCCGAAGGATGAAAGGATTAAAGTCTTTTCCGAAAAAGATGCGGGAATCTATGATGCGATGAACAAAGCGGTTTCGTACGCATCCGGCGATTATGTCATATTCATGAATTGCGGAGACGCATTTTACGATAATGATGTTTTAAAGAAAACTGCCGAATATATGTCCGATAATCCGGACAAAAAGATTTATTACGGAGATGCTTTCTTTTGCAATGCAAAGCAGATTATAAGCCAGCCCAAAGAAATTACCGAATCAATCTGCTACAGACATATGCCCAATCACCAGTCCTGTTTTTTTGAGAGGAAACTTTGGGACGATGACGGATTTGATATTAAATACAAGATTCGTGCGGATTACGACTTTTTCCTAAGAAGTTATTTTGTGAAAAACATTCGTCCCGCCTATCTTGGTATTACGGTTGCTTCCTACGAAGGCGGCGGATTCTCGGAATCCAATCAAAAAAGAGATAAGGAAGAGCATCGTGAAATAGTCGTTAAATACATGGGCGAGAAGAAGGCCAATCATTACAGAAGAATCATGCGCCTTACTTTGCAGCCTTTGAGAACATGGATAGCACAAAAGAGTATATTTGCCGGTGCATATAATTCGTTAAAGAAATCAATTTACAGATAAAACAGGCGGCTGTTAGGGATAAAACAAAGAATGAAAGTACTGTGGGTCATTAACCAATGCATTCCTGCGATAGCAAGGGATTTAAATATCGAAGTACCGAATAAAGAAGGTTGGCTTACCGGTTTATCCGAAAGAATCCTTGAGGATAAGGATAACAAAATCGAACTCAGTGTTTTTTTCAATACCGATTATGCTCATTCGGGCCTTCATGAGGATTCTTCGATAAAATCCTACGGATACTGCGATGATGTCGAAATGGCCTGGAAATATGATTACCATCTCGAAAAAGAGTTTGGCGGAATCCTTGAGATATTCAAGCCCGACATTGTGCATATCTTCGGAACAGAATATCCGCATACGCTTGCCGTTTGCAGAGCGTTTAACAATCCAAAGAGAACGCTAATCGGCATTCAGGGCCTATGCAGCGTATATGCCGATCATTATTTCGACGGTTTGCCGGATGATGTAATTAACTCATCCACGCTTCGTGACAACTTAAAAAAAGACAATATAAAAGAACAGCAAAAGAAATTTGTCTTACGAGGCCAAAACGAAATCGAAGCAATTAAGCTTGCAGGCAATATTACCGGAAGAACAGACTGGGACAGAAAACACACCGGCGAAATTAATCCCGAGGCTGAATATTATTTCATGAACGAAACGCTTCGAAGCGTGTTTTATGACGGCAAATGGGATTTTGAAAAATGCGAAAAACATTCACTTTTTGCAAGTCAGGGAGACTATCCGATAAAAGGTCTTCATGTGCTTTTAAAAGCTTTGCCGAAGATTAAGAAGGAGTATCCCGATGTGAAGCTTTATGTTTCGGGAAACAAGATTACCGGAGAAGATTCTTTTAAGAAAAAAATCCTCATCGGGTCATACGGTAAATATATATTAAAGCTTATTAAAGAAGGCGGCCTTGAAGAAAACGTTGTGTTCCTCGGAAGCCTTGATGCGTCGAAGATGAAAGAGAGATTCCTTAAATCTAACGCTTTTATCTCGCCTTCGATGATGGAGAATTCGCCCAATTCGGTCGGCGAAGCAATGCTTTTGTCGATGCCCGTCATTACAAGCGATGTCGGCGGAGTCAGAAATCTATTAAACGATGAAGAGGGATTTATTTATCCTCCTCTTGATGAAGATCTGCTCGTCAGAGCGGTAAAAAAATGTTTTGAGGCAAACGGAAGCGAAGCGCAAAAAACAATGTGCGAAAAGGCAGGAAAGAAAGCGCGCATCACTCATGATGCCGATACGAATTATAAGAGGCTCCTTGAAATATACGAGAGCATAGCAGGGAAATAATCCCAAAGAACTTTGGAAAGAAAAGGCGAAGAAAACGCCGAAAGAGCGATATGAAATTAACGTTTGTATCCAATTATATAAATCATCACCAAAAGCCTTTAAGCGATGAGCTTTACAAAAAGCTTGGCGATGATTACACATTTATTCAGACCGAACCCATGGAAGAAGAGAGAATCAAAATGGGCTGGGATACTGATTTTGACAATCTTCCGTATCTTAAGAAATATTACGAAAACGGATATGACTGCAAAAAAATAATTATTACATCGGATATCGTGGTATTCGGCGGTACGGAAAACGAAGCCATCATCGAAGACAGACTTCATGAGGGAAAGCCCGTTATCAGGTATTCGGAAAGACTTTATAAAGAAGGCCAGTGGAAGTGCATCTCTCCCCGCGGCTTAAGAAAAAAATATCATGACCACACAAGATATTCCGATTCCAATGTTTACCTGCTTTGCGCGGGAGCATATGTGGCAGATGATTTTAACATCATTAGGGCATACCGCGGAAAGAGATTCAAATGGGGGTATTTTCCCGAGTTTATCGAATATTCCGAGGATGAGAGAAAAGCCAGAAGAGACTTAAGAAGAAGCCACCATGAAATGGAAATTCTCTGGGCCGGAAGACTGATTGACTGGAAACATCCCGAAAGTGTCATTAAACTTGCAAAGATACTTTCCGCAAAAGATATTCCTTTTAAGATTAACGTGGTCGGCGAAGGCAAAATGAAGGAAGAAATCGAGGGAATGATTACAAAGAATTCTCTCGAAGACAAAGTGATTCTTCTCGGAAAAAGAAGCCCCAAGGAAGTAAGGGAGCTTATGGATACATCCGATATTTTCCTTCTTACGAGCGATTACAAGGAAGGCTGGGGAGCTGTTTGCAACGAAGCCATGAACTCAGGATGCGTGGTGGTGGCATCACATGCCGCAGGCGCTGTTCCGACACTTATAAAGCACAGACAAAACGGACTTATTTTTCCGTCGGGTGATTTTAACAAAATGGCATCCCTCGTGGAAGAACTTGTCAAAGATCAAAAGTGGAGACTTTCTCTCGGAGAGAATGCTTACGAAACTCTTGAGTGCGAATGGAATCATATGGTTGCGGCAAGAAGGCTTATTCAATTCTCGGAAGATGTATTAAGAGGCGAAATAGAGCCCTGGACATCGGGACCGTTAAGCGAAGCCAAGGTCATTCATCAGAGAAACATGTACAAAAAGATTGTCGGAATCGATCAGTAAAAGGAACTTATATGAATTATCTGGTATCGGTAATAGTTCCGGTATATAATTCAACTTCATATTTGAAAAGATGCGTGGACGCAATTCTTTCGCAGACTTACGAAAATCTGGAAATACTGCTTATCGACGACGGTTCGACGGATGATTCGTTTGAGATTTGCAAAGAATACGAAAAGAAGGATTTAAGAGTCAGGGCATTTCATAAGGAAAACGGCGGTTCTTCAAGTGCGAGAAATGTCGGCATAAAAGAAGCAAAAGGTGATTTTATCTGCTTTTGCGATTCGGACGATTATTATGAAAAGGATATTGTCGAAAATCTTATGAAGGTTTTCAATGAATATCCGGATGCGATTATAACCCAGTGCATGGCCGTTTGCAGATACGAAGACGGAAGCCTTGAGAGCGGACCTCTTAAAGACAGCGGCAAAATAGTCAGGGAAACTTCGGAAGAATATTTAAGAGAACTCCTCCTTCATCTTGGAGACAGTTCGTTTTGTACCAAGATGATAAAAGCGGATTTCATGAAAAGATTTGCTTTTAACGAGGGAAGACTTAACGAAGATTTCGAACTTTTGGTATACATGCTTCAGGAGTTCGATTACATATACACATACGAGATTACGGGATACAACATTATCCTCAGATTCGGAAGTAATACAAGAAACGTTTACAAGAATCTTTTCTATGACTGCATGATTGAAAATTCCGATATGGCAGCGGAACTTGTCGACGAAAAGTTTCCTTCCCTTAAGGAAGAGGCAAGAAAGTTTCAGCTTTATCAAAGACTTGATTATACGCTTCACACTCCTCTTTCAAAGATGAAAAACAATCCCGTGGCAGACAAGGTTTTAAAGGAATTGAAACTTTGGAGAAAAGATATTAACGAAAACAAATACCTTGCACCTAAAGACAGAAGAAACTTAAAGATTTTAAGCAGGGCACCGCGCTTTAGCAAGTGGATACACAACAAAATCATGTTCTTAAAGGGAAAGCGCGTAGAAAAATAAATTTCGCGAAACACTGCAAAAAAGCTTATGGATTATATAAACTGCAGTGACTGAAAATTAAACTTACACGAAAGTGAAAAAGCAGCATGAAAATATTAAAGAAGCTTTTAAAACTTCTTGACGGAAAGCAAAAACTTCATATAGCGGGTCTCGTGTTTTTGATGTTTATCGGAGCATTCCTTGAAGCCTGTTCGGTAGCGGTTTTGATTCCCGTAATAAGCGTGGTATTTCAGCCCGGAATCATCACCACGAACAAGTACCTTTCGATACTTTACAACCACTCGCCTTTTAACAGCGAAAAAGCATTCGGCGTAGCCATTATGGTTGGACTTGTACTTGTTTTTGTGATTAAGAATTTATTCCTTTTTATCGAACAAAAACTGCTTTACAGATTCGTTTACAGCAATCAGTTCAGAACATCCGAGAGGATGATGAAAAATTACATAAGACGCAACTACGAATATTACCTTAATGCCGACAGTGCGGTAATTCAAAGAAGCATTACATCAGACGTCAACAACATGTACGCTCTGATCCAGTCACTTATGCTTCTGATTTCAGAGCTGTTTGTATTTGTGACTTTGATTGCGCTTTGCATGTATTATTATCCGCTGATGACTTTGCTGATGGCACTGCTTCTTGGCGTAACGCTTTTAATCATCAAGATTTCGTTAAAGCCCGTTCTTTATAAAGCCGGAAAAGACAATCAGGATTATTACAGCGGTCTTTTCAAGTGGATAAACCAGACGATAGTCGGAATTAAAGAGATTAAAATCGGCGGAAAAGAAAAATACTTTTCGGACTGCTACATCGAATGCGGAAAAGGATACGTAAATGCCGTTCAAAAATACACCCTTTTAAACAATGTACCGCGTCTTATCATTGAGGTGGTCTGCATTGCCGCGATCGTTGTATATCTTATAAGCGTTTATATCGAGGGAAGCACTGATGCCGCTTCGGTAATAAGCACGATGGGTGCATTCCTTTATGCTGTTGTAAGGCTTATGCCTTCCGCTAACAGAATAAACAACTGCTTAAACAACATCTCTTATTTTGAGCCGTTCCTTATGAACGTATCCGACAATCTTCAGGATGAAATTTCCGATGAGAATTCTGAAGTATCGTCGCTTGAACGTCCCAAGGACAAGCTTGAAGTAAAAGAAAAGATTGAACTTAAAAACATCAAATACAAATATCCCAATTCGGAAGTTTATGTTTTAAACGATGCCACCATGGAAATACCCGTCGGCTCCGCTGTCGGAATCGTGGGTACCACGGGTGCCGGCAAATCGACAATCGTGGATGTAATGCTCGGCCTTTTAAAACTCGAATCCGGCGAAATACTTGCGGACGGCCAAGACACTTTAAGTCCCGACAATTACAGAAGATGGCTTAAAAACATCGGGTATATTCCCCAGACCGTCTTCATGCTTGATGATACGATAAGAAAGAATGTTGCATTCGGTATTCCCGAAGAAGAGATAGATGAAGAGAGAGTGTGGGAAGTATTAAAAGAAGCCCAGCTCGATGAGTTCGTAAAAGGACTTCCGGACGGCCTTGAAACCGGCATCGGAGAGAGAGGAATAAGATTATCGGGCGGTCAGAGACAGCGTATAAGCATCGCAAGAGCGCTTTACGAAGATCCCGAAGTGCTTGTTCTCGACGAGGCAACATCAGCCCTTGACGGCGATACCGAAAAGGCCATCATGGATTCGGTCAACAGCCTTCACGGAAGAAAGACGCTCATCATCATTGCACACAGACTTCAGACCATAGAGAAGTGCGATGCCGTATACAGAATAGAAAACGGCAAGGCAACCAAAGAAAGATAACAGAGTTTGAAATCCGTGCAGAAACAGTCAAGAACATGCACGGGAAATCATGTAAAGAAAAGAGATACAAATGGATTTAAGAATCAGCATCATTATCGGACTTTATGATGCAAATACGGACACGTATAAAATTAAAAACACAATTGAATCCGCACTGAGTCAGAAGAATGATATCAAAACCGAAATTCTTGTCTGCGCGGATGTGGTTTCGGAAAAAGTCAAAAGTTTATTGTCTGAATACGAAAAGAACGAAAGAGTAAAAGTATTTTATACATCCGAGAGAAGAGGAAGAGGCGGAGCTTTTAATCTGGGCTTAAGAAAATCTTTTGACGGCGATACAAAAGAAGGCGACTGGATATGCTTTTTAAACGCGGGAGACACTCTTGATCCTTCTTTCACAAAAAAACTTTTGAAAAAAGCAGAAGAAAACAAAGAAACGGATGTTGTCGGATGCGCTGACAATACCGACGAAAGTGATATGAATTCCGATGTTTTCAGGGAAGCACTCAGTATGGAAGATTACGATAAAAAGGCGCTTCTTACGGTTAATCCCGGAAGCATGGAATCTAAGATATATAAGAAAAACATTTTTTGGGATAACGGTCTGTGGTTTCCGGAAAATCTTCTTTTTGAAAAATCGGGAATCGGAAGGCTTGCTCTTCTTTGTGCAAAAAATTTCGAATATGTTGCGGAAAAACTTTACTTTTTCGATAAGGACAAAACTTCAGATATTACTGAGGACGATCTTTATGACAGGCTGGATGTTATGAGTTTTTTCCTTGAAGAGTGCTATAAGAGAGAGTTCCTTGAGGAATTTCCTGAAGAAGTCGAAAGCGCGTGCATCGATGATATGTATATGAAAACTCTTTTTACATACATCGCAATTACGCCGGCAAAGAAGAGAAAGCAGACATTTCTTAAGATGCTTCAGGAATCAATGGAAGACTGCTTCCCTGAGTTTGAAACCAATCCGTATTATTACGAAAAATACGATGATGACATAAAAGATCTGGTAGAACTTCACATGGCAAATCCGAATAAGTTTTTGAAAGCCACGATGAAGATGGATGCACTGTAAGATAAGTTTCGAATATGAATGGAGAAACCATGAAAAAATGTACGATTGTAGTGCCTTGCTACAACGAAGAAGAAGCCATTCCTCTTTTTTACGAAGCGACAAACGAAGCGCTTAAGGATATGCCTCTTGAAATTGAATATCTTTTCGTGAATGACGGAAGCAGGGACAAAACACTTGATGTATTAAGAGAACTCTCCGAAAAAGATGCGAGAGTGCATTACGTTTCTTTTTCGAGAAACTTCGGAAAAGAAGCTGCAATGTATGCAGGTCTTAAGGAATCAACGGGCGATTACGTCGCTATCATGGATGCCGATTTGCAGGATCCGCCCGAGCTTATTCCGGGAATGTATGAGAGCATAATCGAAGAAGGATACGACTGTGTGGCTACAAGAAGAGTTGACAGAAAAGGAGAGCCTCCGATCAGATCCGCATTTGCGAATATGTTTTATTTTATCATGCATATCATTGCCAAGGTTGACATGGTTCCGGGTGCGAGAGATTTCAGACTTATGAAAAGAACCATGGTGGATGCCATTGTCGATATGGGTGAATACAACAGATTCAGCAAAGGAATTTTCGGCTGGGTCGGATTCGACACCAAATGGATTCCCTATGAAAACAGAAAGAGAGTTGCGGGAAAGACCAAATGGTCCTTCTTTAAGCTTTTCCAGTATTCAATCGAAGGCATTGTCGCTTTTTCGACGGCGCCTTTGGTATGGTCGTCTTTAATCGGCATGTTTTTCTGCCTCCTTGCTTTTGCGGCGCTTATTTTCCTTTTTGTCAGGGCGCTTGTTTTCGGAGATCCCGTAAGCGGATGGCCTTCACTTGCATGCATGATTACGTTTTTTGCCGGAATCCAGCTTTTCTGCTTCGGAATCATCGGCATGTATATGTCCAAGACATACCTTGAAGTTAAGGGAAGACCCATATACATTGTGAAAGAGAAGAAATAATGGAAAAATTAATCACCAAGTTAAAAGAAGAACAATATAAAATTCCTTTTGTTTCGGCGCTTGTCATAGGACTTGTCACTCATATGTTTATGATTGTCAACAAGTTCCCGAATATCGATTCAATGACCAACTTTTATTTCGATCAGAACATGATCACTTCCGGAAGATGGTTTTTGATGATTGCGTGCGGATTCTCCACATTTTATGATCTGAATTTCGTTAACGGACTGCTGGCAATTATTTTTATAGCAATATGCGCGGTGTACGTTACGAGATTTTTTGACGTAAAGAAGAAATCTTCGATGATTTTAATCCCCGCTGTTATGGCAACATTCCCCGCAGTAGCCGCTACCATGTCATATATGTACACGGTCGATGGTTATATGTTAGGACTCCTGCTTGCAATCCTTGCTGCCTATATAAGCAGAAAATACAAACTGGGATTTATATTCGGTGCCGTTGTTCTTGCGTTCAGCATGGGTACGTACCAGGCGTATATTTCGGTTACCATTTTGCTTTGCCTTTTTGATATCGTGTTTGATGTTATCAACAACGAAGATATTTACGATGTCTGGAACAAAGGCTTTAAGTATCTGATGATGGGAATCGGCGGAGGAGCATTGTATTTTGGAATTCTTAAACTCCTGCTTGCCATTCAGCACAAAGAATTAAGCGACTACCAGGGAATCAATCAGATGGGCAAATTCAACCTCACGATGATTCCGGAGAGAATAGCACAGATGTATACGGATTTCGGTGCATTTGCGTTCAGAGGAAGAGTTTTCGTCAACAATATTTTTACCATGATTATTATGAGTATTATGGTATCCGTTTCAATCGTTGCGATTTTCGTCCTCTTTGGAAAAAACGGTGCTTTTAAGAAATGGTATTATTGGCTGATTCTTCTTTTATGCATCGCGCTTATGCCTTTTGGAACCAACATCATGCTCCTTGTATCTCCCGGAGTCGAGTATCATCTTTTGATGAGAATGCAGTGGGAAGTATTCATCATTGCGATGGTCGTTATATCCGAAAAAACGATAACCGCATTTGAGAGCGTCAAGGATAAGTTAAACATAGCGAAGACCGTATCGGTGGTGTTGATAGCGGGATTGTGTTATAATTTTCTGTTAATGGACAACATCGCATATTTCAATCTTCAGCAGCAGTATGAGAAGACTTATGCATATTGCGTTCGTCTTTTGGACAGAATTGAAACGACTGACGGTTATTTCCAGGGAATACCCGTTTGTCTTGTCGGTGTTATCAGCAAAGAAAGTTATCCGACCACGGAACTTACTTCCGACGTTACCGAGAAAATCAGGGGAACGGACGGAGATTTTCTGCTTTATCGCGGAGAGCAGTACGAAGAATTTATGAAGAATTATCTTGGAGCAACTCTTAATATTCTCGAAGGAAAATACGTTGAGGATATGTATTATTCCGAGGAGTATTCCACGATGACTTCTTTCCCGGACAAGGGAAGCATAAAGATAGTAAACGGTATAATGTTCGTTAAACTCGAGTAGTATTTACTTTCGGGGAGAAAAAATGGGTAGATTAACAGTAATAATTCCTTCTTTCAACGAAGAAGACAATATCGACAATACTGCAAAAGCAATCGGCTCTGCGCTTGATGAAGCGGGGATAGATTTTGATTTGCTTTTCGTTTCCGACGGCTCCACCGATGCGACTTTTGATATCATCGAAAGACTTTCTAAAGAGGATAAAAGAATCGGCGGAATTCAGTTTTCGAGGAATTTTGGCAAAGAAGCGGCCATTTTCGCCGGACTTGATTATGCAAAAGGCGACTGCGTGGCTGTAATTGACTGCGATTTGCAGCATCCTCCCGCTACACTTGTTGAGATGTATCATCTTTGGGAAGAGGGCTATGAAGTCGTTGAAGGAATCAAGTCAAAAAGAGGAAAAGAAAGTCCTTTCTACCGATTGTTTACGAATATCTTCTACGGAATCATGAGTTCCTTAATGAAGATTGACATGAATAAAACTTCGGATTTTAAGCTTCTCGACAGAAAAGTGGTCAATGCGCTTTTGGATTTACCCGAGAGAAATACATTCTTCAGGGCACTTTCATTCTGGGCAGGATTTAAGAGCACGCATGTTACATTTGATGTGGCCGAGAGGAAGGCGGGAAAGAGCAAATGGTCCTTCTCGGGTCTTGTAAAATATGCGATATCCAATACCACATCTTTTACTACCGCACCGCTTAAGGCAGTATTTGTGCTTGGCATGCTTTTGCTGGTATTCTCCGTAATACTCGCGGCAGAGACACTTGTTAATTATTTTCTTCATATTGCGGCCGACGGTTTTACTACCGTTATCCTTCTTTTGCTTATAATCGGAGGATGCATCATGATAAGCCTCGGAATCATAGGACATTATATTTCAAGAATTTACGAGGAAGTTAAGGGAAGACCAAGATACATTGTATCAAAGATTACATCCGAGGATAAATAATCTTTATGAGCAACGAAAAACCGAGACAACTGAATATGGAAGTCCTTCGTGTAATCGCGATGCTTATGATCATTACACTCCATTATCTCGATAAGGGAGGCATCCTTGGCGATTTTTCAAGGGGAATGGGATTAAACAGAAACCTTGCATGGATTATCGAGGCTTTGTGCATCGGAAGCGTTAATATCTATGTTTTAATAAGCGGATACTTCCTTCAGACTTCGGAATTTAAAGTTAAAAAAATAATCACTCTTTGGGCACAGGTACTTCTTTATTCCTGGATAATCACGGCTGTTTATGCCATAGTCACAAAGGGCGCATTTAATTTCGAAAACGGAATTTACGATGTAATTCCTCTTATAATGCCGGTTACCGGAACGCATTACTGGTTTGCGACCGTATATATTCTTTTGTATATTTTCTTCCCTTTCTTGAATAAGGGAATAAATGCAATGGAAAAGAAGCAGCTTAAAGGAATTATTATAGCGGCAATCGCGGTATTCTCGCTTTGGAATACAATTCTTCCTTTCACGCAGCCTCTTACGGATCATGAGGGCATGGACATATGCTGGTTTGCATGTCTTTATCTGACAGCGGCATACATTAGAAAATATCCGGAAGATTTCAAACTTCAAAGATGGATTTATTTCCTTCTTTTTGCAGTATCGGCATTGGCGGCATTCGTCCTTGGAAAAGGACTGCTTTTTGCGGATTTGATTCTCGGAAAACTTGGAGGATATGCTGAGAATTTCTATCCTTACAATTCGTTTTTCATTTTCGTATCAAGCGTCTGCCTCTTCATTTTTGCGGTAAAAGAAAAAGAGAAGAACTGCCCCAAGTGGCTTGCCAAAACAATTCTTTTTGCGGCACAGGGAACATTCGGAGTATATCTTTTGCACGAGCACAGCCTCTTAAGATATCTTTGGCCGAAGTGGTTTAATGTGGAGGCAGTATCCAAAACACCGCTCTTTATTCCGCATCTTTTGGGAACGATACTTGCAATATTCATTGTGGGCATAACAATTGATTTTGTGAGAAGACTGATATTCGGTCTGTTCCAAAACACAAAGAAAAAGAATGCATCATAAATAACAATTAATCGGAATTCATAAGAAATAGACTAAACCTGAAAAAAGAAAGCAGAGACAAAATGATCAGATTTAACGTACCTCCCTACACGGGAAAAGAAATGGAGTATATTAAGAAAGCCGTTGAAAATCAAAAGATTTGCGGTGACGGTGATTTTACCCATAAATGCAACGAATGGCTGGAACAAAAGACCGGTATCAGGAAGGCACTTTTGACCACATCATGTACGCATGCCACGGAAATGGCTGCGATTCTTTGTGACATAAAGCCCGGCGATGAAGTCATTATGCCAAGTTACACGTTCGTATCGACAGCGGATGCATTTGTTTTAAGAGGTGCGAAAGCTGTATTTGTTGACGTTCGTCCTGATACTATGAATATCGATGAAAACCTTATCGAAGATGCGATTACCGATAAGACACGTGCCATTGCACCCGTTCATTATGCGGGAGTTTCCTGCGATATGGATAAAATCATGGATATCGCAAAAAGACACGATCTTTTGGTAGTAGAGGATGCCGCACAGGGAATCATGTCCGAATATAAGGGCAGGGCACTCGGTACATTCGGCGATTACGGATGTTTTTCATTCCATGAAACCAAAAACTTTTCCATGGGTGAAGGCGGTGCGATTCTCATAAGAGATCCCGAAAACATAGAACGTGCGGAAATAATCAGAGAAAAAGGTACAAACAGAGCGAAGTTTTTCCGCGGTCAGATAGATAAATACACGTGGGTTGATGCAGGATCTTCATATCTTCCGAGTGAATTAAATGCAGCATATCTTTATGCTCAGCTTGAACTTGCGGATCAGATTACTGCAGACAGAATGAAGACCTGGAATATGTACTACGAAGCATTTGAAGAGCTTGAGAATGCCGAGAGAATAGAGAGACCTTTCATTCCTGCGGACTGCAAGCACAATGCACATATGTTTTATCTTAAGTGTAAGGATCTTGAAGAGAGAACCGAATTTATAGATTTCCTCAAAAAGAATGAAATACTTGCCGTATTCCATTACATACCTCTTCACTCGGCACCTGCAGGCAAGTCATTCGGCAGATTTAACGGCGAAGACGTATATACGACCAAAGAGAGCGAAAGACTCGTAAGACTTCCTCTTTACTACGGAATCAAAGAAGAAGAGGTCGAATACATCATCGGCAAGGTTAAGGAATTCTACAAAAACAGATAAATCGGCAAATCATTTGATCAGAATAAAATTTTCGGAGAATAAAATTGGCAGAAGTTACGATACGTCCAATTACATACAATGATACGGAAGATATTATCAGATGGAGAAATTCCGATTTTGTCAGAAGCCGTTTCATCGATCAGACTCTTTTTACAAAAGAAAGTCATGAGAAGTGGCTTAAGAATTTTGTTGAGACCGGTAAGGTTGCGCAGTTCATCATTCTTTTAAATGAAAAAAGTGTCGGAAGCGTGTATCTTCGTGATATCGATTATGATAAAAAAAGCGCGGAGTACGGAATTTTTATCGGTGAAGAAAGTGCCAGAGGAAACGGTGTCGGCACAAAAAGCGCTGCGCTGATCCTTCAATATGCATTTGAGGAATTAAAACTCGAAAAGATATTCCTTCGTGTTTACAAAGACAACACGGGAGCGGTAAAAAGCTATATAAAAGCCGGATTCAAAGATAACGGTCGAAGCGAAAGAGTTAACGTTAACGGGGAGTCTCGCGAAGTAATTTTCATGGAGCTGGAGAAAAAGGATTTTGAAAAACGATAATGCAAAAAGAATAACGGGTACGATATTTATCATAATCTCGTCGCTTTGTTTTGCGTTTTATTGCTTTAGACTCGTACTGCTTCATTACAATCAGACTCTTTATCCGATAACGGGGAAATACGAGTCTGATTTGTTTGCGCATATCGAGATGGCACTCGACGGATGGGGATACAGTATCCTTGCGGTATTCTTCAGACTTTTCTCATACTTAAACGATTTCGGATTTCATTTTGCGATAGCCGTTCTTCTTTGCATTTTTGAAGCGGGCACACTCGCAATTACTTTTATTTTATTAAGAAAATACGGACTGGGAACAAAGAGTGCGATAGTTTTTTCCGCGTTTACCGGTTTTGCAATGCCGTTTTATATAAGAGCGATTCAGCCTTACAGATATATCGGTTATCAGTCGGGAAGCATATGGCACAATTCGACATATATTGCGATGAAGTTTTTTGCACTTCTTTGCATCATTTTGTTCCTTGCGATATCCGAAAAATACAAAGAAAAACTGAGTGCGGGTTCACTTATTGCATTTGCACTTTTACTTGCAGCGACAACGAGTGTTAAGACCAATTTCATACTCGTGTTTGCTCCTGTTGCGCTTTTGTTTTTGATAGTTGATGCAATACTCGGAGTAAAGATAAAAAACATCATATTCAGTGCATTAACGGTCATTCCGTCAATACTTGTCATTTTGTTTCAAGAATACGTTCTTTTTGGAGAGGATACAGGCAACGGAATAATCATAGACCCTTTGTACAGCGTATACTTAAGGGCGGAAAAACCGTATTTCACAATGATACTTTCACTGGCCTTTCCGCTTATGGTTTTGTTTTATAATATTATCCCCGTTCTTAAAGATACCATTTTGGATTTTAAGGAAAAAAGAGGTCTTACGCATCGGTTCTTTATTCTTTCGTGGGGTATGTGGTTCGTTGGATTTGCGGAGCTTATACTTCTTCGCGAAACCGGAGCAAGAGAACTTGATGACAATTTTGCCTGGGGATATGATTTTTGCGTTTTCGTTCTTTTTGTCTTAAGTGTGATATATTTCGCAAGAAACGTTTCCTCACTTACAAAAAAGATTAAACTTTGTGATATGTCCTATAAAGTGGACACATCAAAAAATGATAAAAGCCCCGCAAAGGGGATTGGAATTGCATATGAAGTTATTGCTTTTGCAGTACTTTTATATCAGGTTTACTGCGGAGTGTATTTCTTTGTGAGACTTTCCGAAGGACTGACGTTCTTTATGCAATGATAAATCGGAGGAGATAATGAAAATCAGTTTTGTAATACCGTGTTACAGATCGGAGAAAACATTACCGGATGTAATTGACGAAATCAAATCGACAATGGCCGAAATAGGACATGAATTCGAGATTATTCTCGTAAACGATTCTTCGCCTGACAACACATTTGAGGTGATTAAGAAATTAGCTTCGGAAAATGACAATATTCTCGGAATAGATCTTGCCAAAAATTTCGGACAGCATTGTGCACTTATGGCAGGCATGAGACATTCATCGGGAGATGTTGTGGTTTGTCTTGACGATGACGGACAGACTCCCGCCAATGAAGTCGGAAAGCTTCTCGGTAAACTGGATGAAGGCTTTGATGTTTGCTATGCAAGCTATGGCAAGAAGCAGCATTCCGGATTCAGAAATTTCGGAAGTAAAATCAATGAACTAATGACCAGAATCATGCTCGGCAAACCCAAGGAACTTAAGGTTTCAAGTTACTTTGCCGCAAAGAGATTCGTGGTTGACGATATGTTAAGGTACGACCAGTCCTATGCATATGTAATAGGTCTTGTTCTTCGGGCCACCAAAAATGTTGCGAATGTTGAAGTTAACCACAGAGCAAGAAGTGTGGGAGAAAGCGGATACACTCTTGCCAAACTTTTTTCGCTTTGGTTTAACGGCTTTACCGCCTTTTCGATAAAGCCTTTGAGAATCGCCACGGCCATCGGATGCTTCTGCGCATGCAGCGGATTTTTGTACGGAATATACACAATAATCAAAAAGATAATTCTTATGGATGCTGTTGAAGCCGGATTCTCCGCACTCATGTCCGTTATAGTTTTCCTCGGCGGAATGGTTATGCTCATGCTCGGACTTATCGGCGAGTACATTGGAAGAATATACATTTGCATGAACAATTCACCTCAGTATGTCATCAGACAGAAAGTTGGAATGGGTTCTGACAAATAATCAGTAAAATGGATAATACAAAAATCTCTGAGAATAAGACAAAAATAAAGCCTGTAGTATGGGATTGCATATTTCTTGCAATCCTTGTTTTACTGCCGTTTTTACATCTCGCATTCGGAGTCGAATTTACGGATACGGCATACAGCCTCGGCAATTACGAGAACCTTGATTCCATGAATCTTACATGGACCATAGCCACATTCTGGGCCAATATGCTCGGAAGATTTTTTACAATGCTTCCTCTTGGCTCCACATGGATCGGAATGAAGTTTTACACGACTCTCGTGCCCGTGGCAGCCGTGGTTTTGTCATATCTTTTCTTAAGAAGATATATTACGCGTTGGATAGTGTTTGTCGGAGAACTCCTTGCAGTATCGCTTCTTTGGTGCCCGACCACGATTCTTTATAACTATCTCACGTATCTTCTTTTTACATTTGTTGTAATTACGCTTATTGAATCACTGACCAAAGAAAAAAGATGGGGGCTTGCAATTGCAGGAGTGCTTCTTGCATTCAATGTTTTCGTTCGCTTCCCCAATATAACCGAAGCCTCGCTTATCGTGGTTGTCTGGCTTAATGCAAGGATTAACAAAAAGAAGTTCGTCTACGCCTTGACTGATACATTAATCTGCATCGGCGGATTCGGCCTGGGTGTTTTGCTGAATGTTCTTTTGATAGGTCTTAAATACGGCTTTTTGTCAATTCCCAACATGGTGATTTCACTCTTTTCGATGACCGGCGAGAATACGGGTTACAAGCCCACCCAGATGATTCTGACAATCATCAGAGGCTATTCGACGTATTATAAGAGTTTTATTTTCTTAATAGTGATTTCGGTTATCTGTTTTGCAGTCAGCGCAATCATGAAAAGACACTACGCCAGAATCATTACGATAATAGCCCAGTTTGTTTTATATGGAATTTTCCTTTTCTGGGGATACAGAAATCATGTTTATACGGTAAGGTATTCGGATTATTCATCCATGTATTTTTGGATGGTCGTTTTCTTCGTGATAGGCAATACGGTTTCGGTATGGACGCTTCTCAGAAAGAGAACCGAAAAGACTCATAAACTTCTTGCGGCATCCGTAATTATCATTCTTGCAATCACGCCGCTCGGAAGCAATAATGCGCTTTATCCTTCGATAAACAATTTGTTTATAGTTGCTCCAGCAGTTATATTTATGTGCTGGAACGAACTTTTCAAAGGACGCAATTTCTACGAACTTCTGGATCTTGAGGCAAAAAACACCATGGTTGCCACGAGAATCACGGTAGCACTTCTTTTGATCAGTATAGTCGTTCACTGCTCGATATTCGGAGTTGTATTTATTTTCCGTGATTCGGGATTCCCTTATAACAATCACACAAAGATTGAGGGCAACGAGGTGTTAAAGGGCATGCATACCAATCCCGAGAGAGCGGCACTTATCGAAGAACTTACGGATTATGTCAAAAACAATAATCTTAAGGGGCAAAAGGCCGTTTACTACGGTGATATCCCCGGACTTGAATATATATTAAAAATGCCATGCGCGATTTCTCACACATGGCCAAATCTCGGATCGTTTGCTTATGATGATTTTGTGAATGATTTTGACAAACTGGAATCGGCTCCCGTTATATTTGTCAACGTGGATTACTGTCGAGACATTCTTGAAGTCGGTTCTCAAGCTGACAAAAAGGATATTTTCCTTTCGGAATATATGAATAACAACAGCTATTCGCTTGATGCAAGAATCGGAAATATCGCGATTTATTCATCCAAGCCGTAATTATTTGTACCATCTTCCGCTTGCACCGCAGGGGAGCACCAGATTGTTTGAAGACACGGGAAGACCGATTTCATCGGCAACCACCGTACCTTCGAATCTGCTCTTTATACAGGTGTTTAGCATGTATGAAAGAACGGCAGGTTGAAGTCCCGTGGTATATGAATTAATTAAAAAGAATGCGGCATCGTCTGCAAGAAGTTCGCTTGTCAGTTCGATGAAGGGGAAGATACTTTCTTCGATTTTCCAGATCTCGCCCTTGGGACCTCTTCCGTAAGAAGGAGGATCCATGATGATTCCCTGATATTTGTTGCCTCGACGGATTTCCCTTTCGACAAATTTAACACAGTCATCGACAAGCCATCTTATCGGAGCATTTTCGAGTCCCGAAACAAGAGCATTTTCTTTTGCCCAGGATACCATTCCCTTGGAAGCGTCAACGTGGGTTACGTGCGCTCCGGCATTTGCGGCCGAAAGAGTGGCTCCTCCCGTATATGCAAAAAGATTTAATACTTTGAATTCCTTTTCGGGATTTTTTGATTTTTCGGATTTGATAATTGATGAAAACCAGTCCCAGTTAACGGCCTGCTCGGGGAAAAGACCCGTGTGTTTAAAAGCAAAAGGTTTAAGGTTGAAAGTAAGAGAAGAGTAGCCTATACTCCACTCTTCGGGAAGATTTTTAAACTCCCATTCTCCGCCGCCCTTGTTGCTTCTGTGATAGTGTCCGTTAAATTTTTTCCATCCGGGATTGTTTTTCGGAGTATTCCAGATAACCTGAGGGTCCGGACGAACGAGCAGATACTCACCCCATCTTTCGAGTTTTTCTCCGCCTGATGTATCTATTACTTCATAGTCTTTCCAATTATCGGCAATCCACATGCTGACCTCCGTCAAATACAGTTATTAAACATGAATTATTATAACACGAGAGTGCGTTTTATAAAGCAGTTTTATACCATTATCGTTTATCGGGATTATTTATGTCAAAAGAAAACAAGCCTGAAAAAAAGAAGAAATTAAGAGAAATGGACATAGAATATCTTGTTTTATACAGGATAGCCCTTGGAATTTTGCCCTTTATTATTATCGCCGTAATCTTTTTCTGGATATTCGGAAACAAAATCACAAACGGCATGACCGAATGTTATTTCAAAAAAATTACCGGGCTTTACTGCATCGGATGCGGCGGAACAAGGGCATTCAATCATTTTGTCAGGTTCCATTGGCTGAAAAGTCTTTACTATCACCCTTTTGTACCGTATGCATTTTTTTCTTATTTTTTGTTTATAATCAACGGTTTTTTGTACAGGCACAATTTCAAATGCATTGAAAAACTCAATCCTCTCGTACTGATATACGTCGGTGTCGGGGTACTGTTTTTGTCATTTGCAATAAAAAACATTTTGCTGATTTTTTTCGGAATACATTTAATAGATTAAAGACGGTCTTCGGACCGTTTTTTTATTGCAAAATTACCCCCAAAAACAATTTTTTAAAAAGATTGCGGAACTTTTAACGGAAAAAAGGCGGACAAAAACGGGAACTTTGCCTAAAAACACAATAAAATGTATTCAAAAAGTAAGCAAATACGATAATTTGTAGTATAATTAGGTTTGTGTACACAAATTGCATAATAATAAAGAAATTAATATAAACAAAAGAGCGTCCGGGACCGATAAAAATTGTAGGAGAAATAAGGATGCAGGCATTAAGTTTGGCAAAAAGAATAAAACGAAACAAAAAAGGCTTCACTTTGGTGGAGCTTATTGTTGTGCTTATTATCGTTGCAATTATTGCCGCTATTGCCGTTCCTACATTTCTGGGATTCATGGACATGGCCAGAAACCATGAGAGAAAGAATAACGCAATCAAGAGCCTTACCGCAACTCAGACGGCACTTTCGGATCTTTACGCCGATGCGAGCAGCTCGCTTAATCCGACCAAAAGAAAAAATGTTGAGAATCTTGTAGACGTAAGCGGTTCATGCTTTATGGTATGGACCAAGAACCAGCTCCTCGACGGCACCACCAAAGCTCTTCCCGAAAATATCGCTTCGTACACAATAGACAGAGCGCTTTATTTTGAGGGCGGAGTTTGTTTTTATTATGACGGAAACGAATGGGAAAAAGAAGATGCGGAAGATTGGGATGATGCAAAGCAGTGGGCTTTGACAAACAAGAGCGTTGACAATACAAAAGCAATTTATATGTGGCCTTACTCATGGGATTCGGCATTCCTTGATACCAACCCCGACATCGATATTAACGACAATCCCGAAGAAGATTCAATCAAGGTTGTAGTTTTGAATCTTGATCTGGATTCGGATACAAATATTAACGCAAGAAACAGAGTATATTTCACAAGAGCCGGAAAGAATGTCAATTCCGGAATCGAATCAATAAGAGTTCTTTTCTGGAAAGACGGAAGTTCCTGGAAATCAACTTATGCCGGCGGAAGATTTAATGTTGACGGCAAAGATTACGAGATTCATTCGGATTCGAGATTCACTTTTACGGCATGGCATTCGGACGTAATGGGTAATGTCGATACCGTGGATGAGATTCAAAGTCTTGTCTGCAACGATCCCACTGCAGCAAATTACTATGAATTCAACCTCGTTCTTCATGATAACGGTCCCGAAGATGTAGAGGCTGTATATATTTCAAAAAGCAGATTCCGCGCAGCCATAGGAAACAGCGCGAATGTTCTTACCAAATCGACGGTTACAAACATAAATGATGTACCTTTAAGAAACGGTTCAAACGGCAACCCCACGGTTACAAGAATTGACGATGAATCGGTTCTTGACGGTTATGCATACGCTTGGGTAGAAAACGGAAACCTCGTTTGGTGGACCAACGCCGCAAATGTATATATGCCCGCCGACTGCAGCAGCATGTGCGCAGGTTCCGGAGTAAATGTAAGCCAGCTTGATTTTGCCGGATTTAATTTTGCGAATACGACCAATGCAAGAAGCATGTTTGAAGGAAGTTCCGTTACGGCCGTAAGCAATATTTCCAATGCAAACAATTTAAGCGATGTAAGCTCCATGTTTGCAAATTGTGCTTCTTTAACCAATGTGGATGTTGACGGACTCGCGGGAAATATTACCGCATTAAATAAAATGTTTTACGGATGCACTTCTCTTGCCGATAACGGTATGGCTTTCCAGGCAGGATTTGATACATCCGGTATTTCGGATTTCACATACATGTTCGCAAACAGCGGTGCGGCTGCCGATATCTCTTCATTTACAATTTCCGATTCAGCCAATCTTGAAAGCATGTTTGAAGGATGCAAGGGAAGTACGGTTACTCTTCCTTCTTCAGGCGTTAAACCGGGAAATCTTAAAAATACATTTAAGGGCAGCGGCTTCAATACACTTGATTTTACAGGCTGGGATATGACAAGGGTTTCAACACTTGAGGGAACCTTTAAAGATGCAGCTTCTTTAACCGGAATCACAATCGATTCATGGGATCTTGCAAGCTGTACGAATATGGACGAGACTTTCATGAACTGCGCAGTGCTTTCAAACAGCTCAAGCGCGCCTTTTGATGCAGGCAAGATAATTACATCCAAGAACCTTACGACACTTAAGAGAACATTTGCCGGATGTTATGCTTTAAGCGAAATAAATCTTGACAGATTTTATACAAGCAACGTTACTGACATGACCGAGATGTTTGCGATGAATACCGATTCTTCCAAACATTCCGCTTTAACCGATATCAAATTCGGCGCGACATTTGATACCGCAAGAGTCGGCAGCATGAACAAAATGTTCTATGAGTGCGAAAGCCTCGAGACCATCGAAGGCATTGAGAAGTTTAAGACTTTCAATGTAAGCGACATGGAATATATGTTCGCGGGCGATTCCAGTCTTACGGAGCTTGATTTATCCTCATTCGAAACCAACAAGGTTAACAAATACGACCACATGTTTGAGGATACCACAAGTCTTGCCACTGTTTATGCTTCGCCCAGATTCGTTGTAAAAGGCGGACTTTCCGCAAATGATATTTTCAACGGCAACGATGTGATTGTCGGCGGAAGAGGAACTGCAATCTCTGCAAAGAAGACCGAAGTTGAATCCGATGAAAACGCTTACAACAACGAAGATTACAAGAAACTTGAGTTCGCAAAGATAGACGGATGGGAAGGCGAAGAAGGATATTTCACCGGAAAATATCGTGAAGTATATATTGATAAAAACGCTTTCAAAGGGTTATTCGGAGCCAACGAAGAATTAAACAGCTTTAACAAGGTTCCGACTGATTCTTACACCATAGCTGAGGTCAGAGACAAAGACGGTGTTGTAAGCATCAAAGATACATCAAACGGACGTAATACATATTATTACATCTTCGCATGGAAAGAGAATAATAATGTTTACTGGTGGACCGATGCAGATGTTGCATATCTTCCTCAGGACAGCAGTTTCATGCTCTCCGGCGCCAATATAAAGAATTTTGATTTCACCGGACTTGACGTAACAAAGATTACCAAGATAAACAATTTCTTTGAAAAAGTAAACAATCTTGAAAATGTCGAATTCGGAAAAATGTTTTATCTGGACAAGACCACAAATACCACAAGCATGTTTTTCCAGTGCCCGGATTTGGTTGAAGCTGATTTGACCGGATTAAACTTTTCCGGAAAAAACATCTCGAATATGTATAAGGAGTGTCCCAAACTCACTACTGCCGATATTTCAGGAATGGATTTCGGAAGTGCAACATTATCGAATATGTTTGAGGGATGTACCGGGCTGACTACTGTCGATATGTCGGGGGCCAATCTCTACAACACCAAATTATCAGATATGTTTAAAGGATGCAGCAGTTTAGAGACCGCAGACCTCGCCGGTTTAAATCTTTACAATACATCATTGTCAGGCTTGTTCAACGGTTGCAGCGAACTGAAAACAGTTGATATTTCCGGAAATAATTTTGATAATGTAAATTTGTCAAAATTGTTTTATGGATGCTCTGAATTGACATCAGTAAATATTTCCGGTTCAGTTTTCAACAATAATAATTTATCAAGCATGTTTGAAGGATGCGCATCGCTTACAGACAACAGTGTCGACTTTGCTTCGGTTGAATTTAAGAATGTAACGAACATGAGTAATCTCTTTAAAGGCTGCGAAAGCTTGACAAAGGTAAGAATTTCCGATTTAACCATGGCTTCTTCAGCAGGAAACATTTGTTCAGGAATGTTCACTGATTGTACAAATTTTACTACAATAGATTTTCCCGGATGGAGTATTACGAACAGGGAAAACTTAAAACAGATAGTGACCAGTGCACCCGCTTTGGAAACACTTAATGTTCCTGACTGGCAGGTTTCCAATCTAAGCATGAGTGATAACGCATTTACATACATGAATAAAAACACTCTAAAAAATGTAGATATGTCGAACTGGGATTTTAAAAATTCAACTAACTTGAAATTGGCATTTAGTGGATGCAGTAATCTTGAAACATTGGATTTATCCGGATGGAAAATAAGTAACATTACAACCTTGCAGAAAACATTTCTTAACTGCTCCGGCTTAACCAAACTTGATTTAACAGGATGGGGCGATGGAGACAATTTATCAAAAGTAACCGATGCATATCAAACGTTTAAAAATCTGGCATCTCTTGAAAAGATAACCATCGGAGACGATGAAGTGTGGGATTTTAAAAGCATACAAGATATGAAAACAATGTTTGAAGACTGCCATCAGATAAATCAGGATTTTGGATTTATTCATATACCGAATACTGTAACTAATATCAGTTGGGTTTTCAAAAACTGTGAAAATCTCACTGTTTTGGATTTAAGCAATTGGGATACAACTTCTGTAGTTAATTCCGCTAACATAAAGGAAGCATTTCAAGGTTGCTCTAATCTTACGACAATCTATGTTTCTGACAAATTTGTTATAACTCCCAAAAATACCATGTTTGGCGGATGCAAAAAGCTTGAGGGCGGAAGCGGAACAAGATTTGTAGACATGAGTGATGCAGACAACTCAAAGTATGCAAAGATAGACGGTGGCGAATCTAATCCCGGATATTTCACTTTGAAACAAAATTAAAAGGAACGAGAAATGAGTGTATTGAAGAACAAAAAACTTAATACGCAAAAAGGCTTCACTTTGGTGGAGCTTATTGTCGTGCTCGTTCTTATGATGATTTTTATCACTCTAGGTGTAGCGGGAATTCTTACATGGCAGGACTGGAGCCGATTCAAAAAGGAGAATACGGCTGCAGAAACCATATTCTATTCGCTTCAGAATCAGTTCACCGAACTTGATGCGACGGATGCATTTGATTCCAAAGTAAAGAAACCTGTGAAAACTCTTAAGGATTCTTCCGATAAGGAAATTCTCTTTGTGGCAAACAGGGACAATCAGGGTTATTTCGCAGGAAATTCTTCAGGCAGAATAACTTACGATGTGGACAGTTATTATACATGGGAGCCTTCTTCAACCATAGATGCAAAGGCTACTCCGATCTGGATTAACACTCCTTCAACGGCTGATAAATCCAAGTATCAGGGAAGCATTTATTATCTTTCCGCAAGCAAGGGCGACTACGATAAATATCTTAACAAGCAGTACGACCAGCTGGAAAATGAAGGCACCAAACTTTTATTTGATCTCCTTGCACCTTACATATCGGAAAAATCGATATTAAACGGTGCAATCTGGGTTGAGTTTTCACCGGAAGCAAGACAGGTATTTTCCGTTTGCTATTCCGACAGGGTAAATTCATTCGCATACAATCCTGCGACACTTTCCGATTCAACGGGAATGCTTGATCGAACAGAAGAAACAAGAAGAGATCTTCTTATCGGATATTATGCGGCAAAGAGTCTTTCAATTCCTACCAAGGGCCGTGATGCAAAGAATCTCGGTGCTATTTATTTTGAAAACAAAGAAACCTTTAATCTTGTCATTACAGAGGAAAACTTAAGCCCCGAAAATCATTACGTGGTTGATATTTGTCCCGCACTCGATGAATTCTCCATGGATGAAGACTGTCCTCTGATGACTCTCGAGTTTAAGTTAAAAGATGAGAACAATCAGTCGATTATCGATAATGACAATTTGTCAAAGGCAGTCTTAAAGCCTGTATCGGCAAAGGTATCTTTCTTTGAAGGCTATTACGCATCGGAAGATTTTAAGACACTGATACAAAATGATCCCGTTCGTAAAATGTTCTATAAGGACGTAAATGTAGATAACGGATCAAACTTTAAGATGAATATCCCTGCATATGTCAGAAACAATGCGGGCAAAAACGAAATAGTTCTTGTATTGGATGCGGCTGACGTTCAGGCGCAGGCATATCTTTGCGCAGATAAAAACAAACCTGAAGTAAGCTTCATAAATACATTCAGTTTCTATCGTTTCGGCTTTGATTTGGACAACGATAATATCATGAAAATCGGTGCCGTACTTGAATCCGATTCAAGCACTGTATTTTCGAAGACCGGAACATTTGAAAGCCCTGTATTCGGTAATGCGTCGATAGTATCCGATGCAAGCGGAAATAAGAATGTATACGAGATTAATAATGCCAGACATTTATACAATGTCAGATTTGAGACCGATTATAAGGAAAGCAGAAAGACAGATGTCAAGAAAACATACCCTCGTGAATTCGTTCTCAAAAATGATATAGACTGGGCAGAGTTTACAGGTAACAAGTATTTCTTCGATTCCTTCAAACAGGGCACCGAATCCGGACTCAATTTCGAAGCAGGTACGACAGGTAAGGAATCGGGAATTAATTTCCAGGGTATTGCTGATAACAACAAATTTATCAATAAAGGATTCCCTGACAACAACATATCGGATTACAGTTTCCCGGGATTCAGAGCTCTCGGCGTTAATGATGTATTTAAAGCAGACGAATGTACTTCGGCTAACAGAAAATATTATGCAATCAGCAATTTGAATATCTCATTTGCAGCCAATATGGCATACGGAGTATACGGAAAAGATGCGAGACTTGAATGGCTTCAAAATAATATTGCTGATTTTAATGAGTATGACAGTACGAGTTATTCTTCCGGAAACATCGATTGGGAAAACATCAATCGTTTCAATACTTCCACGGGAAAAGAAAAACATCCCACATTTGTAAAAGTTATGAGGGGCTTATATCCTCTCGGCCTTTTTGCGGAGAATTCCGGTACAATCTGCGACCTTGAACTTAATAAACACAGAGTAATCGGCATGGAAGAAGTCGGAACCGGCAATACGCTGGTGTTTACAAATATGGTCGGAGGTTTCACGGGAGATAATCTCGGAAATCTTAACAATCTTTATTTAAGAAATGTTAATAACCTTAGCGACGCTAATATAAGAGCCAATGAAGTTGTAGGAGATAAAGCTACCAAAGTAAACGGAAGAACCGACGTCGGCGGAATACTGGGACGTGAATCATGGATTGTAGCAGGATCATCCTCTGTTACACTTTCTCACCTTGAAAATTACGGTAAGGTTACCGGTATGGAAAATATCGGAGGTATCGTCGGAAGAGCCTATATTATCAGGGATTTTAAACAGGCTTCAACGGTAGCCGCTGCCAACAAGATTAAGGATTACAGAAATTATTATTTCAGAAGAGTCATGTATGATGACGGCTACGATATCTACGGAAGCTTTTCTGATGACGGTACATATAAAGCAGGTTCATCGCGTTCAATTACGGGTAGAACGGTTACCAGAATTACATCGCTTGTTATAAGTGATTGTATTTCGTGCGGCGAGGTTCATGGGGATGAATTGGTATACAGTCATGTATTAAAATTGTTTGAAAACTGTGTGGAGACACAGACCTACGATAAGGGTAACGGAACAATGGGTATAGAAAAGCATGATTGCAACTTGTCCAACGATACCCATCAGTGTACCAATATCGGAGGAATTGCAGGTACTGCCGTAGACGGCGCTTATTATGATTGCAGAAATACCGGAAGCGGCTATACAAGTGATTGGAGCGCAACGGCCAAAGCCGAAGACCGACAGATAACCATTAAAAACTGCAATGCATACAGAGTTTATACGGATGCAGAAATAAATGTTCTTTATTCAAAGAGCGGTGTAATGACTCCCGGAATCATAAGAGACAGAATTTCATATGATTATTATGTTGGAGGTCTTGTAGGATATTGTAAATTCTCCGTAATTGAACACTGCGGTAACGAGGTTGCGGCAGGAGAAAGCGGAAGACCTTTCATATTCGGAAGAAACTATGTCGGCGGCCTTTTCGGATGCTATGATTTTTGCAAAGTAAATGCATTAACCGGAAGTGAATATAACGCAGTAAATAATTCCAATGTAATCGGAGTTATGTATGTAGGCGGTTTTGCGGGCGGTATCGGAATCGGTTGCTGCAAACAGGAGAATGTAAACTTTAGACATCCTTCCGTAAATGAAGGATCACAGCCTTCTCAGGTAAACAATGCTGTTACACTCGGAACAATTGATAAAGTTAAAAATACAGGTGTTATTCTCGGAGTTAAGAGAAGCGCTTTGGGAAATGATACTTTGACATCCAAGCAGGATGCAAATATATACGGAAAATATCACGGAACTTCCGGCCAGTATTGGCAGATGAGACTCTTCGAAGGCGAAGTTGATGCCGGAATCGGAGGAATAGCTGGAATTTCCCGTTTCGCGTTTAATGATGTCTATAATATTCAGTCAGATAAAGATTTTGCTCTTAAATTGATATTCGGTGAGAATTTCAATCCGGCAGATTTATCGGTAAATACTCTTGAAAGAGATACATATTATGGCGGTACTGCTGTCGGCGGTATTTTCGGTCTGGGCATAGGTGAAGGATGGATAAATAACAGAGGATCGAATACATCAAAGGGAACCGTAAATGCAGTTGTATACGGTGAAAAAGCAGTAGGCGGTGTAATAGGCGGAGCGTGTCTTAATCCGAATGAATCCGCATACGTAAAAGTCAGCAGAGTTGTACCTGAAAATGCGATTATTTTGGGCCAGACTAAAGTCGGAGGAATAGTCGGATTAAACAATGTTTATGCAAATGAATTCAGATTAAACAAGCCGTTCAGGGTATACGGTATATCGGAAGTCGGAGGCATTGTAGGTGCTACAAATACAAGTACACGCGAACTCGGAAGAGCAGGATTGTATTTGGGCGCCGACGGTGTTGATATATTTATTCGTGGCAAGGAAAAGGTCGGCGGAGTAGTCGGATATCAGAACTATGTCAGCGATATAAAAATAACGCTCACAAATGTTACGGTTGAAGCCGAACATGATGCGGGCGGCGTATTCGGATATTTAAGACAGGATTTCCCTGCGGGTACGATTTTCAGCCTGGAGAATGTTGCGCTTAACGGAGTGAAAGTAAGGACTACAAGAGGAGACGAATACAATTATGCCGGCGGTATTGTAGGACTTATTCCGGCAGGAGTTACGATTAATTCAGCTTCGTTTAAGGGTTCGATTGAATCAAAGAGCAGGTATCTCGGAGAAATAGCAGAGCAGAATAACGGTACGATTACCAACTGTAAAGTCAATACAATGTCTGCAGGTGACAACAATGTTTACTTCGGCGGTTTGGCGGGTATAAACAGCGGTACCATAGGCACAGGTAACGTCATCGAATCCAATACTACACTTACGGGAAAGAAAATCCTCGGCGGATTTGTCGGTAAGAATATAGGTACTGTTTCGCTTGGCACAAAGATAGATACCGATAACGTCAAACTCACTGTAGGCAATAAATCCGGAAGTGCAATCGGTGTAATCATCGGTGAAAATGCAAGCGATAAGACAATTGATTTAAAAGAATTAAATCTTATAAAGAATGTTACGGTTTCTTCTGCTGAATTTGCAGGCGGTATTGTCGGAATTAACGGCTCCAACCATATCATCTGTCACAGCGAAGTAAATAACCTTTTACAAAATGATCCCAACAGCAGCAATGTAAGATACCAGCTCGCAAATGTTTCGGAGGCCGATAAGTACAATAAGTACGGCGTAAGCATCGCGGTAAGTGTTTCCGATGTCGACAATTTCGGATTGATTGTCGGAAGAAACGAAGGAAGCATTACTGATGTATGTGTATACAATTACAGTGATTCCTATCAAAAAGGCGGTTTTGTCAATTCAAACAATGTTACAAACATCGGCGGCATAGTCGGACAAAACGGAAACGGAACAACCGCGGGAACAATAAGAAGATGCTTTAATTACATGAATATTATCGGCGGCAATGCAGCTGGAATCGCAGGAAATGTCGGTGGTAAATCATACATTGAATACTGCGATAACTACGGAGCAATCACCGGTACTTCTTCGGCAGCAGGAATCCTTGCAAATACTTCCGCAAGCAAAGATTCGGTAAAGGTTGTTACAGGAGAAGGTGAAAATGCCGTTACGACATATGAGTTAAGATTTAACGATTGTGTAAATGCCGGACATATATTATCAGCAGAAAATACAAAGGTAGCAGGCATTTCGGGTTCTTCAAACAATATGGGACAGTATAACTATTGCAGAAATTACGGTAAGGTTGAATGCACCAACAATGCCGGTACCGTTTGCGGTATCACCTGCGACAACGCATCCGATCCCGAGGCTGTAATGGCAATCACAAACTGTCTTGAAGCAAGCGGTCTTAACGAAAATAATAACGGAACGCCCATAGTAACAGGATATGCGCATACCGACAGTTTCATAAGAAACTTTTATGTATACGGAGACTGCGCTGACAAAGAAAACGGCAACAGCATCCCGGCAGGAACTTTGGCAAAACAGAATTACAACAATATGGTTTTGAGCACTTTGGAAAAAGAGTATCTGAATTCTATTAATTTGAATTACAGCGATGATCCCGAGGATGTCGTGGAAGATATTAAAAACATGGCAAATTCCAATTCACCGGATGCTGCTTTTCTTCAGGGCCTTTATATTGAGATTCAGGGTAACAACGGTTATCACGGAAATCAGTGGAATCAGAAGAATTCAAATATAAATGCTTTCCTGAGAAAGGCTTTGGCAGTTTATCTTGCCATGAATGTTGATCATACTGATTATTCTGGATGGACAGGACTTTGGAACAGCAGAAAAGATGTGGAATTGCAAAATTATGTGATTGTACTTAAGTATATTTTCAACAACGGAACTGCTCCTGACAGCATGGCTACTGCGACAGCCGGCCAGAACGGAAACGGAGCCGTACCCGATGACAGCCATTGGCCGGTACAGTTATATGCATATCACGAATCGGACAATTCTTACACGCTTACGTACAGACGTTTGACACACTATTTTGATTCCGGAATAAACGGACTAAACGATAATCCTTTGAATCATACCTCATGGGATGCATGCCTTCAGGATTTGGACAGAAAATTCATTGCCATGACCAATGATACTGCCAATCATCCAAACGGTGATTCATCTGACGGAACCAATGTGTATTGCGGATTTGTGGGCAATGTATATAATTATGCGGCTACACAAAGCAACCCCAACCCTGCACCGGCTCCCGCACCCGCTCCTCCGAATGACAATTCCGGAAATGATACGAGCAATGATCAGAATCAGGGTACCGATAACAGTACAGACAATCAGACCGGAAATGACACGAATAATCAGCAATCCGGAACCGATTCAAATCAGAACAACGTCAATTCGAATCAGGCTACCGATAATTCTGTAAACAATCAGACAGGAACTGACCAAAATCAGAGCGGTACAGACAACAATTCGAACGATACCAATACAGGCAACGATCAGAATCAAAGTACTGATAACAATGCAAACAATAACAACATAAACAATCAGACCGGAAATGATGCAAATAACCAGCAGCTGGGAACTGATTCGAATCAGTCCAACACAACCGGAAATGATCAAAACCAGGGTGGTACCGACAATAATCCCAATCAGAATCCCGCTTCGGTTCCTTCAAATGATCCTGCATCCGGAAACGATGGCAATGACGAAGAAAATAACGGCAACTAAATCTATAAAGAGGAAAACAGTTTGAGAGAAAAGAAATCAAACAAATTAAATAATAAAGGAGCAGCCATGGTACTTACCATAATTATCATGGCTATCCTTATTGTGTTTGTTTTCTCGCTGATTCTGGTTTCCTACAACCTTTATGCTTCCCAGAATAAAAACCTTGCGAGCTCAAGAAATTCGGAAGCGGTCAATACTTTGAGCATGGCAATAAAGGGTGAACTTACAGACGAAAATGCAGATACAAACAGCAGTCTTTGGAAGTATTTAAGAACCAATGTTGCTTACACTCCCGAACAAAGCGATTATACCGGTTTTGACGGATGGAAGGATTGGCCGTACTTTGATGCGAGCGGAAGTGACGCCAACCATTCCGAAGAAAAAGCATTCAGATATTTTACACTCGAAAACAATCCTCACATTGAAGGAATGCCGGCTGATGTGACGGTATGCATGTACTGGACGCTTCCTTTAGAGAGTGACGGTGTGACGGAAATATCCGAAAAGACTCTTTTTGACAGATTATCAGGAGACGGTAATCCAAAAGGGGTAAGACTTCATGTCGTAATCAAAGCGGAGACAGGCGGACAGATTTATGAAACAGAAGATGTCTACAGACTGACTGCAAAGAATACCAATACACCGGAAGATATCATTAACGTCAACAAGCTTTTTAAGAACGATTCGTCATATGATGTATGCGAACATTATCCCAATAATTTGAGCGAAGCAACTCCTACAGTTGATTTAACGGAGAAATGGACATGGAAGTACGAAGGAAGAAAGTAATACTTCACAACAGAATAAATCATAAAGGTTCTACCATGGTGGAAACTCTGGTTTCTTTTGTGGTACTTTTTATCGTGCTTGCTGCTCTTTACAACATTGTTGTTTTCTCATCGGAACTTTATTTAAGAAGCGTGGATACAAGCAGACTTCAACAAAAGTTCTACAGAGAGATTTATAAAAAAGATGACAAACTCGACACTTCCTTTATTACGAAGACGAGATACATAAAAGGCTTTGGCGGCAAATTCAGCGACGGTACAAATACTTATGAGCATGCCGCACTGACTTTGACAATCGTAGATGACGGAACGCTTCCCGCAGGAATGGAGAAGTCCGAGATTTATCTTAACAATACGGAAGTAACCTCCTATGTCTGCACGGAAGATAACAACGGTAACGGAATAGCACCCAAGGTTGTGAATTTCACATTTGAAAAGTAGTATGAAAGAATCTTTATTTAAGAGAAAACTGAATAAAGAAAACAAAGGAACGACACTCGTTGAGATGATTGTCAGTTTCACCCTGCTTGCAATTTTTGTGTCGGCATCGGTGATTGTAATAGCCAATGTCACGACTCTTTATTATCGTGTCAGAGGCGAGAATTATGCGCGTCAGATCGGAGATATCGTAACCAACAAGATTGCATCGGAAGTTTCGGGTGCCGAGTATTCGACCAGAAATACATCGTCGAATCTTTATATCAAAAATGAGGCTGATTTTAAGAGCAAATTTACGCAGATCTCTGATGATATAGACGGCAATACGATAACACTTTACGACAGAACAGGCACCAGGGTGAGCATTTTTGCATCCGACGGAATCCTTAAAATCTATTATCATGAGATTAATGATGAAATAAATTCCGATAACAGCAGAGAGGCAATTTACTGGACCTTCGATGAAAACGTATACAACGGATATCATATCGAGGAACTGTATTTCGCTCAGGCTGCAAGCTCCGATAATCAGACTGCTGCTTCGAACTTCGGAATCGAAAGCGTTAATACGGATGATTATCCATCGAACGTACTGGCCGTTTACATGACTTTAAAGAGCGATAAGTACGGACAGTTCAATGTATGCAGATATGTTAAAGTTTATTCCGCTCCCGAAAGCGGATGGAATATGACTGAAGCGGGTGATTAAATGAGCACGAAAGAACGAATCAGTTTTGGTTTTGCAAATGTCATAAGAATAATTCTGATTGTGGTCGGTGTGGTATTTCTGGCTTTTGGTGTGTTCTTTGTTTTCAGAACGCGCAATCTGGCAGATCAGGCATTCAGAGACGCAAAGAATGTATACCTTGCCCTGGCTACCGCGGATATAGAATATTACTCGCAGGGAAAGAGTATCTACGATCCCGCGCAGTATAACGGTCTTTCGGAGGGTGTTACCGAAAGAGTTAAAGTACTCGTCGACAATGAGGGTGCATACAGGGTAGTATCTTACGACCCGAGAGAACATCGTGTGACCGGAATGATTTATTACAACAAAAATTATTATGTGATGTATTCGTACACAAACGGACATTCGGAATGGGAAGTAAAATACCTGATGCCCATATATACGTACAAGGATTGAGCATTGTTTTATTGAGGGACAAACCTCTTTATGATACAATAAATATTAGTGAGCAAACGCTTAATTAAGGGGAAAAACTGATGGCTAATTACAGATATAAAGCCCAGGACAGCGAAGGAAAAATAGTTAACGGACAGAGTAATGCTGCCAATGAAAACGAGCTTCATGAAAAACTTAAGGCTGATGGCCTTATGCTTCTTGATGCAAAAGAACTCGTTGCGACCAAAAGACATTTAAAAAGATTAAAGTTTGACAGACTTTCAGACTTTTCAAGAAACCTTTCAAAACTTTTGGGAGCAGGTGTCACATTGGTCAGAGCTCTTAAAATCATCTCCGATGACGAGTCCATTCCCGTAAAGGAAAGAGAGATTTATGCGGATGTGTTAAGGCTGGTTCGTACCGGTATGCCTTTATCGGATGCACTCGAAGAAGAGGGTGACACATTTCCTCCTCTTTTCATCAATATGATTCGTTCCGCAGAATCCACAGGTAATCTGGATGCCACGGCGGCCAACATGGCAGAGTATTACAGCAAGGAATACAAGATAAATCAAAAGATTTCGAGTACCATGACTTATCCCAAGATCCTTTCCGTTCTTATTGTGATTGTCGTAATAGTAATCATGGGATTTGTTCTTCCTCAGTTTGAAGATTTGTTTGCTCAGATGGGAACGCTTCCTTTAGCAACCAGAATTCTAATGGCAATCAGCGATTTCGTTGCACACAGGTGGTATATTCTTATATTCGGAGCCATTCTTCTTTTCATAGCTTATAAGGTTTTATTTTCCATTCCGGCTGTTAAATACAGAATAGACTGGCTGGAAATTCACCTTCCTAAAATCGGAAAGTTAAGGAAAATTATTTATACAGCAAGATTCGCAAGAACATTATCCAGTCTTTATGCAGCAGGTATACCCATTATCACATGTCTGCAGATAGCCAAAACCACAATCGGAAATACATATATTGAAAGTCAGTTTGATGACATGATAGCCAAGGTTAAGGCCGGCGAAACATTAAGTGCCGGAATTGACAGTATAGACGGATTCGTAAAGAAACTTACATCTTCCGTCGGTGTCGGTGAAGAAACGGGTGAGCTTGACAGCATGCTTGTTTCCATAGCAGACCAGATGGATTACGATTCCGAAATAGCAACGGAAAAACTCGTTTCCATGCTTGAACCGATGATGATTGTCGTAATGGCAGTTGTTGTAGGATTCATCATGATAGCGATTATTCAGCCGATTTACGGTTCATATCAATCAATCGCCAATACTTCCATGTAAAAAGGGGGAGAAAAAGTGAGCGTCAGTATTTACTTGAACAACCAGCAGGTGCAGATAGTAGTCGGTACCAGAGGAAGAAAGGGAGTTTATCAGAATTCCTATGTACTTGATGCGCCCGAAGGCAGTATCATCAACGGTATCGTCACCGACTCAAATGCATTTGTAAAATTCTTAAAGGAGACATGGGGAACATACAAACTTTCCAAGTCGGATGTTCATCTTGTTGTCGGCGGCAATAAGATTCACGGAAGAAATGTGGAAGTTCCGATGCTTTCTGCCGCAAAGACCACAGAATACTTAAACCGTGAACTTTCCGATATGGGAAAAGAAGGTTCGGATTATGTGGTTTGTTATAATGCTCTTTCCGGAAAATCGGGAAAAAAACTTCGTAATTTCTACGTTGAAATGGCAGAAAGCGACCTGATAAAAGACTATGTCGACATATTTAAGGAAGCCGGTATTACTTTAAAGAGTCTGGTATCTGCGGAAGGAAATATTTTAAGTTTAATCGACAAGACGGTTAACGGATATTTTAAAACCTTCATTCTTCAGATAATGAACGGAAATATCGTCACCAATATTTTATGGGTGGACGGTTCGTTTAACTATTACAACTCGGTAAGATGTTTTAACGATGTCGGAACGGGTGCTTATTATGATGACTGTGCAAGATCTCTTTCCAATTTGAATCAGTTTATTCAAGCTCATAAGATTGAACAGAAAATCGAAAAAATTTTAATCGCAGGTTCCGATAAGCTCGACGTAATGTACTACGGAGATCTGGTAACCGCATACGGCATCACGGCTCCGGTTGCCATCGTTAATCAGGGACTCGGACCCAATGCCGAAAACAATCACAAAGCACAGCAGGTTATCTACGGACTTTCCGGTCTTTATACAGACGGCAAAAAGGAGAGCAACTTCCTTGCAAATATCGGAAAGAAAGAAAAGAAGAGCAAAGTAAGCTCCGAATTGAAAAAGAATATCGCAATCGTTGCAGTAACTTTTGCAATTATGATTGTTTTATTCTTTGGTGCCCTGGCTTTGAGAATGTCAAGACAGATAAAATACAATATCCTTGAAAATTACAATGAGAATCCCACGATAACTTCACAGGTAATGATGTTTGATGCGGTTTCTCAAAGAAGAGACACGCTTGCATCAAGGGCCAATTCCATAGAGAATGTTTTGAATACCATCAATACATATCCCATTCTTACCAAAGATGTTGAAAAGGTATTGTTTGATACCGTCAAGGGATATGCAGATATCGAGATAGGAAGCTTTGATGCGGATAACGGACTTGTGAATGTTACTGCAAAAGCCAAGGATGTAGAACGCATAAATCAATATATATTCCGCCTTCAGGAACAGGAAATATTTAACAGTGTTAAATATACCGGCTACAATTACAATCAGGACGGTACATGGAGCATTAATGTTACATGTACATTTGCAGAAGGCGTAGGAAGGGAAGGTGATTCAGATGAAGAGTAGTCTTACCAACAGAGATAAAAGTCTCCTCCTTTTCCTCTTCCTCTTTGTAGTAATCGTCGGAATCGGTTATTGGGGAATTTATCCTCAGGTTAAAGCTTTTATCAAACTCGAAAACAAGATTGCCAACGAAGAAGTTAAAAAGAGTGTTAACGAACAAAAGGTTGCAAATCTCGGATTCGTGGAAGCTCAGTGCGATGAATACGAAAAGAGCATGGCGGTTAACAAGGAAAAATTCTTTGACCGCATGACCGAAGCTGACATTGACCTTTTGCTTACGGGAAAAGCAATTAAAAACAAACTGGAATCCTTCAGTCTTAACATTGATATTCCGGATACTCCTTCTCAAAGAAAAGCATATATTTATTCTGAACTGCTCCCGAAGCAGATGGAGTGGGAATCACAGGTAGCAGCATCCGAAAAGGCATTTTCCGAAACCGAGGAAGAAGATGATTTGCTCGGACTTACGGGAAAAACAAAAAAGAAAGATGACGAAGAAGAAGAAACCGTAGTCGTTGACGAAACAATTGATGTTTTCGGCGATGTCGATGCAGTCGGCGTCAACAATGATATCTATGCGGCAAAGGTTACGATGGTTCTTGGCGGTGACAAAAAGAATCTTGAAGCTTTCCTCGAAGAATTAATGAATTCAGACAAAGAGATTCTCATTACTTCTTTTGCATGGAGCAAATACAGGGTTCAGAGAACCAAAGACGGCGTGATTTTGGAAGATTTGCAAAACAACGTGGATAACGTGGAAGTCGTTGAACTTGATGCACTTACCGTTACCATGGAACTATATATGTGTGACAAGGATTGATAGGGGATAACTCATGGATATTAAAAACAGCAGAAACATTCGTATAGGTGATGTTTTAAAAGAATTCGGATATGTTACCGAGGAGCAGATCGGAGAAGCCATAGCATACCAGAAAAGCCATGAAGGCGTACGTATGGGTGGTGCACTCATTGAACTCGGATATATCACCGAGCATCAGATGCTGGAAGCTTTGGGACAAAGACTTCAATATCGTCTGGTCAATATTTCGGATTTGACATTCGACATTAACGCGGTGGAAATGATACCCCGTCCTTTGGCAGAAAAATACGGCATACTGGCATATCAGTATGAAGACGGAGTTTTGTTTATCTTAACCAACGATCCTTTGAATTTCTACGGAATAGAGGATGTCAGACAGGTAGCGGGAACTGATCTTCATATCGAACTTTGCGAAAAGCAGCCCCTTGATAATGCGATACATTATTATTATTCAGAGTTGTCGGCGAAGAAAGCGGCAGACAAGGCGGCTTCGAATACATCGCTCACATCCGGAGAGGAAATCGAAGTCAACGTCGAAGACGGCGATGATGACACACCTATCATCAACCTTTTGAATTCGCTTATCGTTCGTGCTTATAATTCAAACGTTTCCGATATTCACGTAGAGCCGTTTGAAAAGCATACATCAGTCAGAATGAGAATGGACGGTGTCATCGTTGATTTCATGACACTTCAAAAAAATATTCATAACTCACTGATTGCTCGTATCAAGATTCTCGGCGATCTTGATATCGCTGAGAGAAGAATCCCTCAGGACGGACACTTCAAGACCAGTATCGAAGGTACGCCGGTTAACGTCAGAGTTTCCGTAATTCCTACGGTTTACGGTGAAAAAGCAGTACTTCGTCTTCTTGCAAGTGCAGCTACAATTGACCATTCTTCCACATTTGGCATGAACGAAAAGAACTATGAAATTGTAAGCGGAATGCTTCGTTCTCCAAACGGTATTATATATGTAACGGGTCCTACAGGTTCCGGTAAATCAACCACACTTTATATGATTCTTTCGGAACTTTCACAAAGAGCCGTTAACATTTCGACCATTGAAGATCCTGTAGAAAAGAATCTTCCCAAGCTCAACCAGATGCAGGTTAACAATGTTGCGGGCCTTACATTCGAAACAGGTCTTAGAGCACTCCTTCGTCAGGACCCCGACATAATCATGCTTGGTGAGACGCGTGATGCCGAGACCGCATCCATTTCCGTAAGAGCTGCTATCACCGGTCACCTGGTACTTTCTACATTGCATACCAATGATGCGGCATCTTCCGTAACACGTCTTATCGATATGGGAATCGAGCCTTACATGCTTGCCAACTCACTTGTCGGAATTATCGCACAAAGACTTGTTCGTAAAGTTTGCCCTGACTGCGGAGAATGGGGAGTACCCACAATGGAAGAACAGTTAATATTGGGACGCCCTTACGAGAGAGTAATGCATAAGGTAGGCTGTAAAAAATGTAACGGCACGGGCTACAGAGGACGTATTTCGATTCATGAAATATTGCCGGTAGACAAGGCGGTAAGAAGAATGATTTCAGAGAACGCCACAGCCGAAGATATTAAAGATTACAGCCGTCAGAATCTCGGCATGCTGACCCTTAAAGAGAGCTGTATGGAGCTTATTGCCCAGGGTGTTACCACAGTCGAAGAACTTGCCAAAGTTGCTTATTATGACTGATGGGACAAAGCCGGGACATATTGAAAAATTCAAAGTTTTTTAAAATTGCACTTAAGAATTAGTCCATTTCGCCGATATAATTTACAGATGAAAAAAACAGATGCACCGATCCTAATTTTTCATTTGTGATTAAAAATATCGAATCAAAAAATGTACAGCACACAGATATTTGATTCTACTAAAAAAGTTTATGGGAGGAATTAATCATGAAGAAAAACAACAACAAAGGTTTCACACTTGTAGAACTTATCGTAGTACTTGTAATCCTTGCAATCCTTGCAGCAATCCTTGTACCCGCATTACTCGGATACATCGACAGAGCAAGAGAGAAACAGTATGTACTTAATGCAAAGTCAGCTTTGACAGCTGCTCAAACTGAACTTTCCAGTTTATATGGTGAGAACAAGAGTGCCAGCGATATTACAAGCAGAGCAAGTACAGTAAAGAATACTGCAGATGTTCCCGGAACATACTTTGGTATCTCTACTAAGGGCGGAGATGCTGCAAGCGGAGCAGTTTCTACTAACCACGAAGCTTATACTGTTGGAACAGCTTATTATACAGAGAACACTATAACAATGTATTATGACGGATCATCTTGGACAAAAGTCGATGGTGTTCCCTCTAGTGGTGTTCAGTACAAGATTTGGTAATAGTTGAGATTCTCAAATAATAAAGATAATTTAATAAAACCCCACAGGTTAAACCTGCGGGGTTTATTAAATGTTTTGAAGGATTCCGAAAAAAATTTACAGGAAAGAAATCGAATTCAAAAATGACAGATAAAATGAATAAAAACAAAAAAATAATAACTTTTGTTCTAATTGCAATATTATTAATTCAGGTTATTGCTCTTTTTTCTGTTTTTACATTTTTAAAACAGGGTCATCATTCAGATGAAGTATGGAATTATGCATTTGCCAACAGTTACGAATCCGGGACACTTGAGGTTGACAAAAACGGATATACGACATTTAACCAGTGGCATTCCGCTGAAGTTTTCAAAGAATACATTACTGTTGATAAGGAACACAGATTTGCATATTCCGCCAATATAAGAAATGCGGCAAATGACTTAAATCCTCCTTTTCAATACATGGTACTTCATACGATTTCTTCCTTTTTCCCGGGAGTTTTTTCCTGGTATTTTTGCTTTGCGATAAACATTGTTGCATTTGTCGTTTCGCAGATTTATATTTTCAAATTAACATCGAAAATCACCGGCAGCGATTTAGCAGGTATAGCGGCAATTGTACTTTACGGTTTTGGCGTCGGAGCGATGGATGTGACGATTTTTATGCGAATATATGCGTTGGCTGTTATGTTTGTGGCAATATTCGCATATTACTCTCATCAAATGTCCGAGACCGGAAAGGAAAAGATTCAAATTAAATACCTTATACCGCTTTTTATAAGCTGTTTTCTCGGAGCATACACACTTCATGTATTTTTGATGGTAGCTTTTATCATCACTCTTTGTTACGAGGTGTATTATCTTTTAACAAAGAAGATTAAGTTATTCTTTATCCATGGATTGACCTGCCTTTTTGCGGCCCTTCTTACACTTGTCTTGGTACCGAATACCTTTAAACATGTGGGTGGAATAAACGAGGCACATTCATTTTCCGAGGTAAGTTATCCCTTCCTCTATGATCTTCGTTTATATTTTTATTCGTTGACGAAAGATCTTTTTGGAATACATGTTATTTCATATCCGAATGTTTATTTAGTTTCAATTCTTGTTATTTTGCTTTTTATCTGTATAATGCTGACACCGATTGTTTTTCTTGTAAGAAGAGAAGCCTGGTTTGTGAAATTTAAGGATAAGCTGAAAGAAAAAATCAAAAATGTAATCGATGCAAGGAAGGGATTTAAATTCACGCTGATAGCTTTTTTTATGGCCATAGTGGGAACAACTTGTGTAGTTGCAAAGTGGACCAGCTATTTCTTTATGAAAGAATACTCGAACAGATACATTTTTGTTTTGTATCCGATAACGATTGTTTTGGGAGTAAGCCTTGCATATTTTGTATTACATTTTACGGTTTCAAACAGTAAAGCAGTTGCAATAATATTGATGGTCATATGCGTCATATTGTCGACCATTACGCACTTTATGGTCGGAAACAGGGCATATTTCTTTGAACATGAGGAAGAAGGCATAACATTCGATGATTTGGGACAAGATGCCAGAAGCGTAATAGTGCTTTGGCAAGACTGGATTATTACATGTTTTGCTCCGGATTTGTACAAGACAGATGCATATTTTGCAACCAATTATTTCAATTTTAAAGTCCCGTTTGTTTTTGATGATGCAGACCCCAACAAGGAATACTATCTGATAGTGGATCAGCATTATATCCTTCCGGATGATATGACTTATGAAGAGGCCAGACAGTATCCATATTACGATGCAGCGGGAGAAAATCTCTATTCTGAGGATGATTTTTTGAAATTCTACAGGGAACTTGATACCGTGGATAAAGTGGAATACGTCGGAAAAGATGCGGAATTCGGAAGAGTATTTAAAATATACAGGGTATATTTGGCTAATGATTTTCAATAAATCTGCCGATATATATAAAAGGTGTAACTGCTAAAATATTACTATAAAATAAGAGTTTTTTGACTTTAAAATGATTTGAAACCGAAGGGTTTCTGCATTATAATAAAGATAGAGAAAATGGGGAAAAGTGAAGCAATAAACTGCTAAAGTTTGTGAGGGTTCGACATGATTCATTATGAGCATTTGGCCTTATCTGAAGAGATACTTCAGGCATTGGCGGAATTACAAATTGATTATGTTTTTCAACCTATATTCGAAAAAGACAAAAAGACTGTCTATGCCTGGGAAGCATTAATGCGTCCGAAGGATTTGACGGTCACCGATCTTATTGCGAAATATCAGGGCGCCGATAAGCTTCATATCATTGAGGTTGCGACATTTTTTGGTGCCATGCAGGCATATTTCATGAGAGGATATACGGAAAGAGTTGCAATCAATTCATTCCCCTCGGATTGCATTGAACCGGATGAAGCACAGGTTTTCTGGGAATATTTCGGAGATGATATTCGAGGAAGAATGATAATTGAGATTCTTGAATATCCTTATTTTTCTCTTGATCACTGGATTGAGAAAAACCGATCCGTCAGATCCATGAATAATCTTTTTTCTTTGGATGATTATGGCACCGGAATAAACGATATGGAAAAGGTTGATTTTATAAAGCCCGATATCGTTAAACTCGACAGATCCATGATTTGCGATATCGACAAAGATCCCAAGAAACAGGCTAATTGCAAGGAAAGCATTGCAACGCTTCATGATTACGGAGTTAAGGTTGTAGCCGAGGGTGTCGAGACAAAAGAAGAATTTGATTATCTTGTATCCATCGGAGCAGATTATTTCCAGGGATACTATCTTGCAAGACCAAGTTAAATAAATATCATGTCAGTACTAGCAGCATTTATGGTACCCCATCCGCCGCTTATCGTTCCCGATATCGGAAAGGGGAGTGAAAAAAAGGTTCAAAAGACCATAGATTCGTATGAGAGGGTAGCGAAGGAAATCGCTGCTTTATCTCCTGATACGATTGTAATTTCAAGCCCGCATTCTGTAATGTATTATGACTATTTTCATATATCTCCGGGAGAAAAAACTGTCGGAGATTTTTCTATGTTTGATGCTCCGCAGGTATCATTTTCTGAAAGTTATGATTCTGAGCTTGTAAAAGAAATTGAAAAAATCGCCGAATCGGAGAATTTTCCGGCAGGAACGAAGGCGGAGAGGAATCCTTCACTTGACCACGGAACCATGGTTCCCCTTTACTTCATAAGAAAGGCATATAAAGGCGGCAAAATAGTAAGAGTAGGACTCTCCGGCCTTTCATACGAAGCTCATTACAGACTCGGAGAAATAATCAAAGAAGCTTCCCAAAAACTTAACCGAAAAATAGTATTCGTTGCAAGCGGAGATTTATCTCATAAATTGCAGGAGTACGGACCTTACGGATTTGCCAAAGAAGGTCCCGAATATGATGAGCGGATTATGGATGTATGCTCCAGAGCGGCTTTTGGAGAACTCTTTGATTTTGATGAAGATTTCTGCTCAAGGGCTGCCGAATGCGGACATCGCTCGTTCGTGATTATGGCAGGAGTGCTTGACGGAATTTTGGTAAAAGCAACCAAATATTCGCATGAAGACATTACGGGTGTGGGATACGGAATATGCAGTTTTTATCCCATGGGCGAAAAGAAAGAATCGGATGATAAAACAATTATGAGAAGCATGGATGAATCCGACGAGTACGTAAAACTCGCAAGGAAAACGATAGAAACTTTCATAAAAGAAAATATAAAAATATGCCTTCCGAACGATTTGCCAAAAGACATGACGGATAAAAGAGCAGGAGCGTTTGTATCCATTCACAAATACGGACAGTTAAGAGGATGCATAGGAACGATTCTCCCGACAACCGGATGCGTCGGAGAAGAGATTATTCAAAATGCAATAAGCGCCTCCACATCCGATCCGAGATTTCCGGCGATAACAGAAAATGAACTTTCTGCATTGGAAATATCAGTGGATGTTCTTGGAGAACCGGAAGATATTCCCTCTCCCGATTATCTTGATGTAAAGAAGTATGGCGTTATAGTTACCAAAGGATTTAAAAGAGGTCTTTTGTTACCTGATCTGGACGGCGTAGATACCGTTGAAGACCAGATTGCAATAGCAAAAAGAAAAGCCGGCATCGGATACGACGAAGACGTAAAACTTCAGAGATTTGAAGTAATAAGACATCATTGAGATATTAATTAAATTGTGCAAACAGACCCCATTTATACATCAAAGATTTGATGCAAAAACAGCGGCTAAGATGTAGGTGAATTAAGGGAAAGAGGCAACGCGAAACTTCATTTTTGTGGTAAAATGTCGATATAAATAAAGGATGATTTTTTTCGGAGAAAATGAAATGAATATAAAGAGAAACAAAAAAAAGAAAAAAGGATTTACTCTTGTAGAACTTATCGTGGTTCTCGTTATCCTGGCAATTCTTGCGGCAATTCTTATTCCTGCACTTCTCGGTTATATTGACAGGGCAAGAAGCAGAAAGGAACTCCTTAGAGCCAAAGATTGTCTTACCATGGTACAGGCTGATCTGGTTGAAAGATATGCAAAGTACGGAGACACTTTACAAGGCGGAAACGGAAAGCAATATGCAGTAATAGGTGAGGATAACGTTAAGGATTTCGACAGCAAAAACGGGGATATAAATGCAACCGATAAACCTTGGGCAAAGAAAATCCTTTCCGATCTGGATTTGGATCAAATTGATAACGGTAACGGAAGCAAAGGACCTTATTGCATCTTGATTGGAATAGGAAGCAATCATGAGGATGAGGTTACCGGAGTTACTACGACCAAGCACGATAAATATACGGTTTACTATATCTTTTATATGGAAACCAAAACATCCGAGCCGCTTTTCTATTACAACGGAACCTGGTCCAATCATCATCCGAGAATAAACGAGAATAATGATATACTGGATGAAAACAATGTATTTGTTGACGGTCCGCTTAAGGGAAAAAGACTCCAGTATTATATCCTTTCCAATAAGTCGGGACATTATGGCTGGAGCAATTTCTGGCCGTTCGTTAAAGATTTTAATAAGAAATAAGATATATTAAACAGAAAGAATGATTTTCCTCGGAGAAAATGAAATGAATATAAAGAGAAACAACCAAAAGAAAAAAGGATTTACACTCGTAGAACTTATTGTGGTTCTCGTTATCCTGGCTATTCTTGCGGCAATTCTTATTCCCGCACTTCTTGGTTATATCGATCGTGCAAGGGAGAAAAAGGATATTTTACAGGCGAGAAACTGTCTCGAAGCCGCCCAGGTGGGTTTTGTTGAAGCCTACGGAAAGAATTTTGATTTAAGCGGCAAGAAAAACGCTCTCGGGTTGGATGAGAGTGTCTATAATATCGGAGATTACGGTGATGTAAATGCCGTTAATTCGGATGTTGCAAAGGCAGTCAGACAATGTGCCGAGGAAGAACCTTATATTTTCGTTGTGGCTACGGGAAGCTGTGTAGAGTCACCGACAAATAAAAACACAAAACGTCAGATGTATACAGTGTACTATGCCTGCTATGTTAAGGAAAAAGATTCAGTTCCGTACTATTATTACAACGGAAACTGGTCGAAAGCCAATCCCACAAACGTAAATATCATAGTAAAAGATACCTCAAAAAAGACAAATAAACTTATAACCGATAGCGGCGAAATTTATGTACAATACTATGTTCTTTCCAATAAAGATAATTTGTCGTTGATAGGTTTGCAGGATAACACCTTCTGGGGATATTTAAGAAATGTTCTTGAAAAGAAATATAATAAATAATCAGAAAATCAGATAATAAAAAACCATGCCTGAGGCATGGTTTTTTATTATGAAATATAATTAATTAAGCTTTTTCAAATCCGTCTTTACCGATTCCGCAAACGGGGCAAACCCAATCATCGGGAATATCTTCAAAAGCTGTTCCGGGTGCGATACCGCCGTCGGGATCTCCGATTTCGGGATCATAAACGTAACCGCAGGGACATACATACTTATCCATATTTGTAATCTCCTTTCAAAAAGTTTTTTGCCGTACGCTAATTATACTTCTTATTTGGGTGAATATCAATCAGGCAGTATTGACATCAGTATATAATCTCATACATACTATAGAAAAAGGAGGTGTGAATATGGATACAGCAAAAGTAATTAATGAAGGCGAATATCAGATTATAAAACTTCCTGGAACAATCAGATTTGATTCTGATGAGGCTCGTGTGAACAAAATAGGAAAATCAGTATATTTATTGCCCAAGGATTCGACTTGGAAAAACATGTTAACAAGCCTGGATTATTTTACGGATGATTTTCTTGAATGCTTTTTGTAAGAGCATTCAAAACTCTCTTCTTGTCACCGCTCCATTCCGGAGCAATAAGTATCTTCTTGTCGCCGTCCCCGGTCATTCGGTGTATGACGATATCTTTGGGAATTATCGAGAGACATTTAACAACAAGTTCTATATATTCATCCATTTCAAGACATTTAAATTTGCCATCGGCGTACTCTTTGGCGAGATCTGTACCCTTTAGTACATGCAAAAGCTGAAGCTTAATTCCGTCAGTTCCCTTGTCGCAGACATATTTTACTGTCTGAAGCATATCTTCTTCGCGCTCTCCCGGAAGTCCGAGGATAACATGTGTAATCACATTTATATTTCTTTTCTTCAATTCATCCACGGCTTTATCATAAACCGAAAGCGGGTAACAGCGTCTTATATACTCGGCAGTTTTTTCATGTATGGTCTGAAGACCGAGTTCAACCCAGACAGGTTTTATTTTGTTTAATTCAAAAAGCAGATCCAAGACATCTTCCGGAAGACAATCAGGCCTTGTGGCTACAGATATTGCCACAATATCGGGATGATTGATGGCTTCTGTAAAAACCTCACGCAATTTCCGCTCGGGTGCATATGTATTGGTAAACGCCTGAAAATAGGCGATATATTTGCCACCATCGCCGATTTTTTCTGCCACTCTTTTCTTGCCGAGTTCAATCTGCTCACATACTGAAAGCAAAGGCGATTCGCAAAAATCACCCGAGCCTTCGCCCGAGCAAAAAATGCAGCCCCTCGTATCCAAAGTGCCGTCACGGTTTGGACAGGTAAAACCTGCGTTGATTGATATCTTATAAACCTTTGTATGGAAGGTATCCTTAAGGTATTGATTGAGTGAATAATATTCCATAAAAACCCGAATTGTTTCTCAAAAATATTTATGAATAAAAGGTACCAAATGTTTTTTTGACAGTCAATATTTGTCAGCAAAGACAGAATAAAGCATACTTGTAATGAATTAATTTTTTTGAGATAATAAAATTGGTTTCGGGGTTTTCCGGAGGGGTAAAATGCAGATTAAATGTGATTATTGCGGCAGCTTGTTTGATGAAACATTGGAGAAATGTCCAAATTGCGGCGCTTCCAATGTTGATGTGAACCGATCGGTATATGATCAGCCAAAGACAATAGAGGATCTTAAAAACTGGTATTCGGCGAGGAGACTTCCTCCTTATGAGACTACCAGATTTTTTATTGGCATCGATTATAAGGGACCCAGAGCGTTCGGTATCTGCAAAGACGAAAATTCCGGCAAATTCATTGTTTATAAAAACAAGGACGACGGAAGCAGGGCGGTAAGATATGAAGGCACTGATGAAGCGTATGCGGTTAATGAGCTTTATATGCGCTTAAAAAGCGAAATACTCGAGCAAAAAGAAAGAAATATTCATTTGAACAAACAAAGTGCTTCCGAAGAAGAAAAGGAAGAAGCATACGCATATTTTACCAACAAACCCGCAAGCAAAGAAGACAAGGATCAAGCATTTGATTATATAAAAAAGAGTGCCGAACACAAAGCGGCCAGGGATGAAGCATATCAGGAATTCTTAGCCGAAAGCGAGTACAAAAGAAAACGAAAAGAAACGCTTATGGCTGTAGCCATTCCGTTTGGAATTCTGCTCATCATAATAATCTATGTGTTCTCTTCGATTATTGGCAAAAACGTTAATAAGAATAATTCCAACACATGGACTTATCCTCCTTATGCTAACGAGCACGAATCGGACAGCTCATCGGGAGGCGGAAATTACGGTTCTTCCGGCAGTTCTTCGAACGGCGGCAATTCATGGGATTATGATGACGACGATTATTCTTACAGCTCGGGATATTCTAACGATAATTCATATAATTACAGTTCTTCGGATTATGATTCATGGAGCTCATCAAGCGATGATTCCTGGAGTTCGTCAAGCGATGATTCCTGGTGGAGTTCTTCGGATGATTCAGGCTGGAGCTCATCGGACGATTCCTGGGACTGGGGCGGAAGCGATTCCTGGGATTCGGATTATTCGGACTGGGGAAGCGACTGGTAAAATATAAAGGAAATTAAGAAAGATGAACACAGAAGTAAAAAAGACTCCGGTACTTTCAACACTTTGTCACATCATTAAGGACGATAAATATCTTATGATGCACAGAGTGAAAAAGAAAAATGACATAAACAAAGACAAATGGATCGGAGTGGGTGGTAAATTCGAATACGGGGAGAGTCCCGAAGAATGCCTGCTTCGTGAAGTAAGGGAAGAGACGGGACTGACTCTGACAGATTATAAATTCAGAGGAATCGTTACATTTGTTTACGGTGAAGATGTCGTTGAATACATGCATCTTTATACGGCGGATAAATTCGAAGGAGAACTCATTGACTGCGATGAGGGAGAACTTGTTTGGGTACCGATAAAAGATGTTTACAATCTTCCGATTTGGGAGGGCGATAAGATATTTTTCAGACTCCTTGAGGAAGACGGCGAATTCTTTTCACTTAAACTTGTTTACAATACAAACGATGAACTTATCAAGACGGAACTCCATTAGGGGTTTCGTTGATAAATGTATTAAAACATGCTAAAATTATGTTACATATGGGGCTTAAAAACGGAGGTTATATCATGGAAGACAGAAACAATTCAAGCATACTCTTTTATGTTCTGATTACGATAATATTTACAGGACTGTCTATATTGTTTGCACCGAGATTCATTAATTTCCTCTCTTCATATATTTACAAAAAACAGAAGCCCAAGGTAAACGTTAAATTTGATAAGAACTACGGGCCCAGAATAGTAAAGAAAAGAAAATAGGAGGCGCAGGTGACAGGCATGGACGGATTTACGGGATTACAGGCGGATAACGTAGCGGAGAGAATAATGGCTGCAATCAGAGATGTTCAAAAGAATATGACCAAACTGAATATCATGGTTATGGGTAAGACGGGTGCCGGAAAAAGTACCTTGATTAACAATGTGTTCAGCAGAAACCTTGCTCAGACAGGCGTGGGAAAGCCGGTCACTCAGGCCATCAGAAAATATGAGATTGAAGATTTTCCGCTTGCGATATATGACACACCGGGGTTGGAACTCGGCGGTGAAAATGCGATAGACGAACTATTAAAGGAAGCCAAGGAAGTCCTTTCAAAGGGTGCCATCAAAGGCATTTCGGAATCCATTCACTGTATCTGGTATTGTGTCAGCACACCTTCACACCGTTTTGAAGAGGCTGAAATCGAGTTTATCAAAAAATTCCTCGATGAAGCAAACGTATACTGCGTGCCTGTTATTATTGTTTTGACACAGTCTTATTCCAAGAAAGATGCCAAGACTCTCATGGCAGAGATCGACAAAGAAAACTTAAATGTTGTTCAGATCGTTCCCGTTCTTGCACAGGACGTGGATATAGATGATGAATATGTAATCAAAGCCTACGGAATGGATACGCTTATCGATATTGTAAACAACGTAATTCCCGAAGCTTTAAGAAATACACTTGCGGCTGTTCAAAAAGCAAACCTTAAGATGAAAAAGAGAAAAGCCAATGCCATAGTTGCCGCATCGGCAGCAGCTGCGGCTGCAACGGGAGCCATTCCCATTCCGTTTACGGATGCAGCGGTACTCGTGCCCGAGCAGATCGGAATGATTGCATCCATTACCGCAGTATTTGGAATCCCTGTTGAAAAAGCCACGGTTACGGCTCTTCTTTCGGCAACCATCGGAACAGTCGGAACCACCGTTATGGGTAAAAGCGTGGTATCAAGCCTCTTAAAGATGATTCCCGGCGTGGGAAGCGTTGCCGGCGGTGTTATTTCGGCATCCGTTGCGGCTGCTTTGACCGCTGCTTTGGGTGAAGCCTATATAGCCATAATGATGATGGTTTCAAAGGGCGAAATGAAAGTATCCGATATCGATACCGACGAAGGAAAAGCAAAGATTTCGCAGATTTTCAAATCCAAGCTCGGACTTAAGAGAAACGGCAAAGGTGTTTCCGAGGAAACCGAAGAATAAAAAAGTATTGACTATTTACATCCATACGGATTAAGATAGTAGCGTATTTGGAGAAAGACAATGAACACAATCAGCGCTAATTCCAAATTGAACAACGGTTTTTATTACTTTATTCAGGCCTACTATTTTGTAAGCCTTTTTGCCTTTTACTTTAAAAATTTGAGTTTAAAGCATGCCGAATAAAGTATAGATGCCGACTGATATCAGATTATGTTTGCACTGTCCTTATTCGGGACAGTGCTATTTTTATGAATGGGGCTTAAGCCTTAAGTACCGATAAGACGAGGAAGAAAAAATGAGTGAAATGGATGAACTCAGAAATCAAATAGAAAAGATAGATGCTTCGATGATCGATCTTTTTGAACAGAGAATGGAAATAAGCGCCAAAGTCGCTTCCTACAAAAAGGAACACGGCCTTCCGATTCTCGATAAGGAAAGAGAAAAGATTCTTATCGAAAGAAACACGGGCAAACTTAAAAACAGCGAATTCGAAGTTTATTACAAGGATTTCTTTGAAGGGATGCTTAATGTCTCCAAGAATTATCAGCATAAATTAATGGAAGGCGTTAAGGTCGCATACAGCGGAATCGAGGGCTCTTTTGCAAGCATTTCCGCTGAAAAAATCCTTCCCGATGCCACGAGAGTTTCTTACGGAAGTTTTTCGGAAGCATACAATGCGGTATGCGAAGGCGAATGTGATTTTGCGGTTCTTCCCATCGAAAACAGCTATGCCGGAGAAGTCGGCGCCGTAACGGATCTTATGTTTAAGGGAGATCTACATGTAAACGGTGTGTATGAACTTGGCGTATCACAGTGTCTCCTTGGAATCAAGGACAGTACACTCGAATCGATAAAGACCGTGGTCAGTCACCCTCAGGCACTCGATCAGTGCAGCGAATATATTAAAAGAAACGGCTTAAAGAGCATCTCGGCAGAAAACACTGCAGTTGCCGCAAAGGAAATTGCCGAAAAGAATGATGTTGCAGTCGGTGCCATAGCAAGCAAGGAAGCAGCCAAACTATACGGCCTTACAATCCTTGATTACGACATAAACGAAAGCGCGCAAAACACGACACGTTTTGCTGTATTTTCAAGAAAAGCCGACACCTTAAAAAAGAATCAGAATTCGGGTGCGTTTATATTGATGTTTACGGTTAAAGACGAGGCAGGTTCCCTGGCTGATGCCATCGCAATTCTCGGTAAACACGGATACAACATGAAGGTTATAAGAAGCAGGCCTTCGAAGAACGAAAACTGGCAGTATTATTTCTATACCGAGGTTGAGGGCAATATCGATACCAAAGAAGGAAACGAAATGTTAAAAGACCTTGAAAAAGAATGCAACATGATCAAGGTTATCGGCACATATATCGAAGACGTAAAAATCTGACGGCAGAAGGATAAAAAAATGATCGTAAAAGTTAATCTTCCGATAAACGCTTATGAAATCAAAATCGAAAGAGGCATATTAAAAAGAGCAGACGAAGAACTTAATTTAAACCGCAGGGTTATGATTGTAACCGATGACGGAGTACCTTCGGAGTATGCGGATGTGTTAAAAACAAAATGCAAAGATGCAAGCCTCTTTGTTTTAAAACATGGAGAAGAAAGCAAGAATCTTGATAATTTTGCAGCCATCGAAAAAGCTCTCCTTGAAAACAATTTTTCAAGAAAGGACTGCGTTGTGGCTCTCGGCGGCGGAGTGGTCGGAGATCTGGCGGGATTTGCTGCATCCTGCTTTATGAGAGGCATTGATTTTTACAATATTCCGACCACGGTTTTATCACAGGTTGATTCATCGGTCGGCGGAAAGACAGCGGTTGATTTTAACGGCGTTAAAAATATCGTCGGAACATTTTATCAGCCAAAGAAAGTGCTCATAGATCCCGATGTTTTAAATACTCTTTCTGACAGACAAAAGGCCAACGGACTTGTCGAAGCGATAAAAATGGCAGCTACCTTCGATGAAGAACTTTTCGGGATTTTCGAAAAGGCAGAGAAATTCGACGACCTTGATATTGAGTATGTAATCGGTAAGGCAATTCAGATTAAGGCAGACGTTGTAGAAAAGGATGAAAAGGAAGCGGGACTAAGAAAAGTACTTAACTTCGGACACACCCTGGGACACGGCGTCGAGGCGGCACTTCAGGATACAAACAGAGCACTTCTTCACGGCGAATGCGTCGGAATGGGAATGACGGTAATGTGCGATGAGGATGTTAAGGAGAGAATCGTAAAGATTTTGAACGTACTTAATATCCCCGTAAAATACGAATTCGATTTTGACGAAGCGCTGGATGCCGTAACGCATGATAAAAAATTAAACGGCAGTACAATCTCAACTGTATATGTGTCAAAAATCGGTTCATATGAATTAAGAGACATGACAAAGGAAGAATTATCGTCGAGACTTAAACTGCTTCTTTTATAGAAGTTAAAGTGATAAAAAAGAGGAATTGTATGAAAAACACATTCGGACAAAGTTTACAGACAACCGTATTCGGAGAAAGCCACGGACCGTTTATCGGAGTGGTTTTGGACGGACTTGCTCCCGGTATTGAGGTGGATGAAGAATTCATCAAAGAAAAACTCGCTCTTAGAAGACCTTCGGGTGCAATCTCCACAGCCAGAGTCGAAGCTGATGAATATACTATAGCAAGCGGTGTTTTTAACGGTAAAACCACAGGTACGCCTCTTTGCATATTGATTCCGAATACCAATACAAGAAGCAAGGACTACGATAAGACCGGAAGAATCGCAAGACCCGGACATGCCGATTATACGGCGCTTTGCAAATACCACGGCTTTGAAGATTACAGAGGCGGCGGACATTTCAGCGGAAGAATCACGGCGGCAATTGTTGCAGGCGGTGCGATTGCTTTAAGCGCTTTATCCAAAAAAGGAATAGAGATAGGAACACATATTTATAAGTTATCCGACATCGAGGACAAATCCTTTGATGATTATTCCAAAGCGGATTTATCCAAAGCTATTTCGGAAATAAACAAAAAGACTTTTTCCGTGCTTGATGAGGAAACGGGAAAGAAAATGGAAGATGCAATCCTTCAGGCTGCAAAGGATTCCGACAGTGTCGGAGGAGTTTTGGAGACTGCAATTATCGGAATACCCGCAGGTGTCGGAGAACCCTGGTTTGATTCGGCAGAAAGCATTCTTTCACACATACTTTTCTCGGTACCGGGAATTAAGGGTGTCGAGTTTGGTGCAGGGTTTGACAAGGTATGCAAAAGAGGAAGCGAATTCAACGATGCTTTCAGAAATGAAAACGGTAAAGTCGTTACCGCTACAAACAATAACGGCGGAATAAACGGCGGAATAACAAACGGAATGCCGATTACGATTAAATGTGCGGTTAAGCCCACACCTTCAATTTATAAGGAACAAAAGAGCATTAATTTAAACACTCTTGAAAATTCCGATTTGTCAATCGAAGGAAGACATGATCCTGCGATTATACACAGAGCCAGAGTCGTGGTTGATTCGGTATGCGCACTTGCCGTTTACGATATGCTTGCGCAAAGATTCGGTACGGATTATTTTACTGAACAAAAATAAAAAACATTCAGCAGGCATTATTGATTAACGAAATCTGTTAAAAATACTTAAATCAGCAACGGGAATTTAGAACTATGGAATACGGACTTATAGGCGAACGCCTCGGACACAGCTTCTCGAAAGTAATTCATGAGGAGTTCGGATTTTACGGATACGAATTAAAAGAAATACCTCGTGACGGACTTGATGTTTTTATGACACGCCGCGAATTCAAGGGCATAAATGTTACGATTCCCTACAAGGAAGAAGTTATCAAGCACCTTGATTTCATCGATGAAAAAGCCCGCGCAATCGGAGCAGTGAATACCGTTGTCAACAATGACGGCAAATTAAGCGGCTACAATACCGATTATTTCGGACTTAAAATGCTTCTTGAAGAAAACGGTTTTGATTTAAAAGGCAAAAAAGTTTTGATTCTGGGAACCGGCGGTACAAGCAAGACTGCATATGCCGTTTGCAGCAACCTTGGCGCAGAGTTTCTCAGTAAGGTATCAAGAAGTGCCAAAGACGGCGCAATATCCTACGAAGACGCATACAAGTTACATTCAGACGCTGCATATATTATCAATACCACACCTTCCGGAATGTATCCCAATCTTGATTCAAAGCCGATTGATTTGAATGCATTTACAAACCTTGAAGGTGTTGCTGATGTCATATACAATCCTTTGCGAACAAGACTTATAATCGATGCGAAAAAAAGAGGCATCAAAGCCTGCAGCGGTTTAAAGATGCTTGTTTACCAGGCGGTTGCGGCATGCGAATTCTTTACCGGTCAAAAAGTTGCAAAAGAAAAGGTCGAAGAGATTTACAAAAAAATATATGACTCAAATAACAATTTGGTTTTAACCGGAATGCCGGGAAGCGGAAAGAGCACAATAGGAAAGATTCTTGCAGAACGCCTTGGCAGGACATTTGTTGATACCGATGCTCTCATAGTCGAGAGAGAAAAAAGAGAGATTTCCGACATATTTAAAACCGACGGAGAAAAGTATTTCAGGAATGTGGAAAAAGAAGTAATCGAATCTCTCTCATCCGCAAAAAACAGCATTATTTCAACAGGCGGCGGAGCGGTTTTAAATGAAGAAAACGTAAAGAACCTTATGGCCAACGGAACGGTTTTCTTCCTTGATCGAAACCCCGATGATCTGATTCCGACAAGCGACAGGCCTCTTGCGGATGAGAAGGCCAAGATAATGAAGCTTTACGAAGAAAGACTTCCGATTTACAATTCCGCATGCGATGTTAAGATTATTGTTGACAAGGGAATTGAAGAGACTGTTAACGAAGTTTTAAACGCATACGAAAATATGAGATAAAACCCAGCTTTGGGAGAGAGGATAATCCGATTAATTCGGATCGTGAAGAAATATGAAAACAATACGTGTAATCAACGGACCGAATTTAAACATGCTTGGAATCAGAGAACCCGATATCTACGGAAAGACCGATTATAAATCACTTTGCGAAATGATAGAAAATTATGCCGAAGTGGTAGGCGTAAATGTTCAGATTATGCAAAGCAATCATGAGGGCGATTTGGTTGACTGGATTCAGGAGAGTTATAAAGTCATTGACGGCATAGTCATAAATCCCGGAGCATATACACATACAAGCGTGGCAATTCTCGATGCCGCCAAAGCTGTCGGAATCCCGATGGTTGAAGTGCATATCTCGGATGTTGATTCAAGAGAAGATTTCAGACAGATAAGCTATATAAGAGCCGCATGTCAGAAAACGATTTCAGGTCACGGATTGGACGGATATCTTGAAGCCATTGATTATCTTTTACAGTACGAAGAAAAGTAATCAAAAAATTATCAGAGCAGACTAAGATGGAAAAAACAATTAATAAATCAATTGCAAAAGGAACAGTTAAAGCGCCGCCCTCAAAAAGCATGGCGCACAGATACATCATCTGCGCAGCATTGACAAAGGGCGAGAGTGTTATTTCCAATGTTGATTTTTCGGAAGACATAAAAGCTACAATCGATTGTATTAAGACACTCGGAGCCAATGTCAGAGTGGATGGATCAAATGTTTTTGTCGACGGAAAAGACAGTATTTTGAATCAATACTTTGGCGCGGAATATGCAGATAAAAAAGCAGATGATAATACACATTTAGTATTTGAATGTCGCGAATCAGGAAGCACAATGCGTTTCTTTATGGGAATTGCAATGATTCTTCCGGTGGTAAGTGAATTTTACGGAAGCGAAACATTAAGAAACAGACCTTTCGGAATATATGAAAAAATCCTTAATGAATCTGACAATGTTTCCTTTGAAAGAAAAGAAGGAAAGATTGAGATTAAGGGCGGAATCGATAACCTTAATTTTGAAGTGGCAGGAAATATCAGCAGCCAGTTCATAACAGGTCTTTTACTTGCATTATCCGTTAAAGGAAAAGGAGGAAGCATAAAGCTTATTCCTCCCGTTGAAAGCAGATCGTATATCAATATGACGATTCAGGCATTAAACGAGTTCGGCATAAATACCGGGTGGCTTGATGAAAATACTCTTTATGTTAAAGAGGGCTGCTGTTTCATAAACAGAAACATCGAAGTCGAAGGCGATTATTCCAATGCCGCTTTTCTGGATGCTTTTAATCTTATCGGCGGCGAAGTTAAGGTGCTTGGATTAAACGAAGAAAGCCTTCAGGGCGATAAGATATACAAGGATTATTTCGAGAAGCTTCTTCTTGAAAAGGCCACGCTTGACATAGCGGACTGTCCGGATCTCGGCCCCGTGCTTTTTGCAGTGGCTGCCGCAAATCACGGAGGGCGGTTTACTTCCACAGCAAGACTTAAGATTAAAGAGAGTGACCGCGGAAGCGTCATGTGTGAGGAACTTGCAAAGTTTGGAATACAAACACACATGGAAGAAAACAGCATCGAAATCGGGAGCGGATTAAAAGCCCCCGAAGTAGAAATCGAAGGTCACAACGATCACAGAATCGTAATGTCGCTGTCTCTTCTTTTATCGATAACAGGCGGTAAAATAACGGAGGCTGAAGCAGTAAGAAAGAGTTATCCCGGATTTTTTGAAGATATCAAAAAACTCGGCATATCGGTAGAAGAACAGCAATAAAGAAAAAACCTGAGAGATGTAATCCTGATTAAACAGATAATCATATAAAGAAACTTAAAATATAAATAAATAAAGAAAGGGTTTTGACTCGTAAAAATCATGGAATGGATTAACAAACAAAACGTCCTTATAGTCGGTCTCGGCCTTATGGGCGGAAGCTATGCGAAAGCTTTAAAAAGGATTGGATGTCGCGTGACTGCCATCGATAAAAGCGAAGATACGATCAAATTTGCCATAGACAATAACATTATCGACGACGGTACATTTAAGGAAGAGGATGAAGCTTCTTTTGTAAAAGAAGCAGACTGCATAATACTTGCGCTTTATCCGAATGCTGCCATCGAATGGGTGAAAAATCATGTTGACAACATGAAGGAAGGTATTCGCTTGACGGATGTTACCGGTGTTAAAAGCTGCATCGTATATAAGATTCAGGAAATACTCGGTGACAAGGCGGAATTCATAGCGGCACATCCGATGGCAGGCAAGGAAACAAGCGGTGTGGAAAATGCAGACGATCGAATATTCAGAGATGCCAACTACATTGTTGTACCGACGGATAAAAATACCGAGGAAGCCATCCTCTGGTGCGAAAATCTCGGACAGATTCTTGGCTTTAACAAAGTCAGCATATTAAGCCCCGAAGAGCATGATGAGATGATTGCGTATGTATCGCAGCTTACTCACTGTATCGCTATTTCGCTTATGACATGCAAGGACAATGAACATCTGAAAGACTACACGGGTGATTCGTTCAGAGACCTTACACGAATTGCAAGAATAAACGAAAACATGTGGAGCGAACTTTTCCATGTCAACAAAGAACCGCTTCTTAAAGAGATGGATTTGTTTATAAACGAACTGACACAACTAAGAAATCTCATCGATAAAGACGATCAGGAAGCAATTAAAGAAAAGATGAGACTTTCCACAAAGAGAAGATCCAAATTCAATCAGAACAATAAAAACAAATAAGTGTATTCCCAAAGGGAGAAAGGATAAGCGATAATTCGCTGTGACGAAAATGAGACTTAATTTTATTAAAAAACTGGCATTGCCTGCAGAATTAAAAGAAATGTATCCGATGACCGGCAAGATGGGCGAACTTGTTGAAAACAGAAAAGCACAGATGGAATCCGTATTTTCCGGAAGAAGCGACAAACTGATTCTTATCATCGGACCCTGTTCCGCGGATAACGAGGACAGCGTAATAGATTATATTTCAAGACTCTGCCCCATTCAGGAAAAGGTTGCCGATAAGATTATTATCGTTCCGAGAATCTATACCAACAAACCGAGAACAACGGGTGAAGGATACAAGGGCATGCTTCATCAGCCCAATCCCAACGAAAAATCCGATCTTTTCAAAGGTATCATCGCTACAAGACATATGCACATGCGTGCAATCGAAGAGACCGGTTTTGCGTGTGCAGACGAGATGCTTTATCCCGAGAACTATCAATACCTTGATGATGTGCTTGCATATGTTGCAGTCGGAGCAAGATCTGTAGAGGATCAGCAGCACCGTCTTACGGCGAGCGGAATAGATGCGCCCGTAGGCATGAAGAATCCTACCAGTGGCGATATAAGCGTTATGATGAACGGTATTCTGGCAGCTCAGAATGCACATTCATTCATTTACAGAGGATGGGAAGTTCATTCAGAAGGAAATCCTTATGCTCATGCAATCCTCAGAGGCTATACCAACAAGCACGGCGAGTCTCAGCCCAACTACCATTTCGAGGATTTAATCAGACTCTGTGATGCGTATGATGAAAGAAACCTTACAAACCCTGCGGTTATTATCGATACCAATCATGCGAACTCAGGCAAGAATCCGTTCGAACAGCCCAGAATCATCAAAGATGTTCTTTACTCCACAAGACATGATGAGAGAGTTAAGAAAATCCTTAAAGGCTTCATGGTTGAAAGCTACATCGAAGACGGCTGTCAGAAAATCGGCGACGGCGTATACGGAAAGTCCATCACCGATCCCTGCCTCGGATGGGAGAAAACAGAAAAACTCATCTATGAAATTGCGGATTTATTGTAATAATAAAGATCAAGAAACCCCTGCAGACTGCGGATTCGAACAGTTTGCAGGGGCTTTTGTTTTTTAAAATAAAAACTATAAAGAATAGTTGTTTACTGCCTCTATCACAGTGCTTACTTCTTCATCCGTCATTTCAGGGAACAAAGGAAGAGTAACGCAGTGTTTGGCGAGAGCTTCGGCATTCGGACAATCTCCTTCTTTGTATCCTAAATGAGCATAGGCTTTTTGAAGATGACACGGAACGGGATAGTGACGATTACATTCAATGTCTTTTTCGCGCATGTAATTTACTAAACGCTCGGGGTCGCCTTCGACCATAATCTCAAAAAGATGGAAAACACATTCGGTATTTTCGGGATGCGCCTGCAATTTGATTAAAGGATTGTTAATGTTCTTTATGTATTTCTTTCCGATTTCCTGTCTTCTGGCAGTCCATTCGGGAAGATACTTAAGCGATACGCTTAATACCGCTCCCTGAATTCCTTCAAGACGATAATTGTATCCGATCATTTCATGATAGTATCTTATGCTGCATCCCTGATTTTTCATCACATTGATGAATTCATTATGATATTTGGCTTTGCAGCTTACGGCACCGCCTTCACCGAATGCATAGAGATTTTTTCCGGGATAAAAAGAAAAACATCCAAGCTCACCGAGTGTTCCGACTGTCTTTCCGTCAACCTTTGCACCATGAGCCTGTGCACAATCTTCAACTACAAAAAGGTTGTGTTTGTCGGCTATTTTTTTAATTGCCGGAAAATCAAAGGGCTGACCGTAAAGATGCACACCGAGAATAGCCTTTGTTTTATCGGTGATTGCTTTTTCTGCCGCCTCGGGGTCGATTTCCCAGGTGTCTTTTGTGCAATCCACGAATACGGGAGTTGCACCGGTATAAGTTACTCCCCATGCAGAAGCAATATAAGTATTGGCGGGAACAATAACTTCATCACCTTCGCCGATTCCCAAAGCGGCAAGGGCACAGTGAATAGCACTTGTTCCGTTGTTTACACCCTGTACAAAAGGAGCACCTAAATACTCGGCAAATTCTTTTTCAAAATTGTCTGCATATTTTCCGCCGGAGAATGCAGTATCCTCACAGCATTTTTTAATCGCGTCCAAATATTCTTCTTTATGTTTTTCATAATCTCTTTTAAGATCGATTCTTTTTAACATTTTGATTGTTTAGCCTCCTCGCGAAAAGCTTTTTTAAGTTTGGATATTTGTATCAGATAATTCTTGATGGTTTTAAATACTTTTACGGTAGTGTTGTAATCTTCAACCCATTCGACGGGTATTTCTTCGATTTCCGCTCCCATTCTTTCTGCACGAAGAAGCATCTCAACTGTGTAAAACCAGCCGTGATCATCAGAGCACTTTGATACGAGTTCCTTCGCAAAAGGGGTTCTTAAAAAAGTGAATCCGCAGAGTGCATCCGTTGATTTCATTCCAAGATAATGTTTGAGAATGAACACCAGACCTGCGGATGTAATTTTTCTGTACCATTTTCTGCCCTTGGTATTGGATTCTTTGCTGAACCTTGAACCGTTAACATACATTAAAGAAGGTTTTTCCTTGAACAGTTCTACGGTTTTCTTAAGATATTTCAAATCCGTGGAAAGATCTATATCCATGTATCCGACGATATCGGATGTACATTCCTCGATGCCTGTTTTAAAGGCAATTCCGACGCCGCGTATTTCAAGACGTCTGTATTCGACCTCGGGATATTTTGCTTCAAGGCTTTTTGCAATTTCAGGTGTTTCGTCATCCGAACCGTTATCCACGATAACAAGTTTAAAAGGAATATCTATATTTTTTCTTGTATATTCAAGACAGGTTTCTATTCCTTTTTGAAGGCGAAGTCTTTCATTTAGTACAGGAAACAATAAAGTTATATTCATACGCTTCCACCTATTTTTTCTACGGATTCGACAATGTATTTCTGTCTTCTGAAAATCAGATTAACTATAACAGAGAGATACTTTAAAATAATCGTAAGCAAAACGAATATTCCGAAAAATCCAAAGGACATAAAACATATCGTGGAGGTCCATCCTTCTATAATCGAGCCGTTTGTAAAATGATCCCAAAAGGCATAGATAAGAGATCCGATGGTAAAAAGAAGGAAGAAGGCACTGATTCCGGTAGATAATCTTTCCAGAAAATTTGTAAAATATACGAATGAATCGAAAGCAAGATTAAAGCGTTCGTATGTTGCCTTTTCTTTTTTAATGTGAATCTTTTTATCGGGTTTGTACTTTATGGTTTCGCATTTTAATCCGCAGTTTGCATACAGAGCTTTTCTGTAAGGAACAAAATCGCTGATGGATTTGATTCTGTTAATTGCACGTCTTGATATAAGACGAAATGTGTCTGAACAGATTTTGTTTCGGTTTCTGCTGAACATATTAAATATTCCGTAGAACAATGATGATGAAAGACTTGAATTTCCGCTTGGGGCAACTATGGCAATGTCGGCTTTACTGTTAACGGAGTCAAAAGCCTTCATAATAATATCGTTTGTATAATCGATTTGCGGAGTGTCGAATTCGAATACGAAGTCACCGATGGAATAATCCCTTCCGGCGTTCATGCTGGCTTCCAATCCCTGATAAGAACCCATCTTCAAAACCGATATGTTGTCGCAGGGGAAAGAGACTGAAAAATAGTCTTTTACTGCAGATATGGTGTTATCGCTGCAGCCGTCATCAACGCAGATGAGTTCGACATTTTCGAAATTCTCTTTAATGGTTTTGTAAGAGGAATCAAAGAAATTCTTTATGTTGTTTTCCTGATTGTGTAAATATAAAACTACAGAAACAAATTTTTTTTCCATTATCGTACTCCGTAAATCAAATGCTTTGGAAAGCTTATATCAAATATTCATCAAGATCATAAACGGTATTGATTTTACCGGATAAAACACTTAAGAAAACCGGCTGTTTTTTGCCGTTTAAATCGCCATGAAGTTTAATTGCTGTCGGACGTGAGTCATCTATCTCAGAACTTTTGAGAATCGGCTTCATGGAGAAAAGAGAAGAATGATAAGTAAATTCATAATCGCTTTTTAAATACTTGGCGGCAAGGTGCGACATATATTGCCATGCGCTTTCCGGTCTTGCTTTGCATGTATTGCAGTTTGCAAGCGAAGTGCTGTTGCAGGTATATTCGCTTCCGGAAAGTTTATCCTGACACTTAAAGACCGGTGTTTTGTCATAGCTTACCGAATGAGGTGTGAATGTTACCGAAGTCAGGCTGTGATATTCGGTCATTCCGAAAGGCATTACGGAAAAGAAAGGTCCATCCATTACGGTAATCCCTACATTCTTCAGCAAATCATTGGGCTTGCAGAGGATGATTTCGCAAAGCTCGTATTTTATCGGGAAAATATCATCGGGATAAATCATGGAGATGATTTCGTTTACGGAAGCGTAAGTTGCATTAACTACAAATCCCGTTTCGTATTCGCCGGACTCTTTTGTATTAATAAAGAATGAGGAATCATTTTTTTTGATTTCAGAGATATTTGCATTAAACTTTATGTCTATGCCGGGAGTTTTTTTGATTTCGCTCATCAAATAATCCCTCAGTACGGTTGCATCATAAGTGTATTCTTCTGTCAGAAATGCACCGTCGCAGGTGTTTTTATTAAAATATTTGTCAGGGGAGATTTCTTCGCATTTGATATTTGCGGACTTGCAAAAAGCCTTGAACTGTTCTGCGTCCGTCCAGCTGAATACATTTGATGTTGCATATACCTGATCAAAAGATGAATGAATGCAAAATTTATAATCTTCGCAAAATCTGGAAAAATAACCTGCGGATTTGATTGCGGTTGCCAGGCTTCTCGGATAATGATAACCCATATGGACTCTGGCCTGATTGATGTAAGTGGCCCTTGTAAAAGCAGCCGATTCCTTTTCAAGGACAAGGACCTTTAAGCCTTTTTTTGCACAAAAAAGAGCGCTGTAAAGACCGTATAAACCGGCACCTATTATTATTCTGTCGTATTTAAGCATTCAAAGATACTCCGTCCTTAAAATAGTACACTAAATTTTACCATAAAACACCGGTTTTTTACAACAAGTAAGGGACGGCCAAATTAGCGAAAAATATTGCAATTAAGGGGATGTTGGGATAACATCAATATGATGTGATTCAAAAAATGAGTGATGATATGAACGATATGGAAATAAACAAATCAAATATCGGAAAAAAATTGATTTTTCTTGGCATTTCGCTTATAAGCGTTTGTGCTTTGATTGTTCTTTGGAATGCTTTGACTCCGTTTTTGATTGACAATGACAATATATATTTAAAAACCGTTGCCTCCGGAGAAATGACCGGAAATCCGGAACCTCATATGTATTACATGGGAATAATCTCCGGATTTGTTTTAAGTATTTTATATAAGATTACCGGAAACGGGATTCCATGGTTTGGCATTTTTATTTGTGCATCTTTTTCGACTGTTATGCTGCTTCTTTTATACAAATCCCTTTTGGCAACCAAAAGAGTTTGGCAGTCGGTAACGGTATATCTTTTTTATATGATTGTTTTTTGCGGTATTTTTTATCAATACTTCGCCAAACCGCAATATACGCTCGCTACCGGATTTGTCGGTGGTGCATCATTGTTTTTGCTCTTCCTTTTAAACGAAGAGGAAGAGATGAAAAAATACATATTAAAAGCACTGCCGTTTCTGATTTTTTCCCTCTGGTCTCTCGGAATACGTGATAAGGCATTCTTTATGCTGATTCCTTTTTTCGGTATGGTCTTTGTCGGAAAACTGTTGGATACAAAGAAGAATACTTTTAAAAATCTTCTCATTTCAGGGCTTTCTTTTGCTTTTGTTCTCGTCTTTGCCGTCGGGATAAACAAAGCAGCTTATCTGAGTGAGGACTGGAAGGAATTCAAAAGCTATACGGATGCTTCGGAGCAGTTGTTTGATTACGAAGGATTTCCCGATTATGAAACACATAAAGAAACATATGAAAATATGGGAATCAAACAGTCTTCATATGAGGCGATTACAAGACATTACAATATCATCATGGATCCCGAGGTAAACAACGAAAATTTCACCAGGCTTGCTGAGATTTCAAGGAAAGAACGCCTTGAAAAAGAACCTTCGCTTCCTGTAAGAATTACATCGGTAATAAAAACCATTGTTCGTTACAACCTTTTTGAATATCAGGATCGTCCCATAAATATCATAGTGTATCTTTTATATTTCTTTGTACTTTTGATGGCATTAATTTCAAAGAAATACAAGGCTTTGCGAGACATCGGTTTTATTATTGTGGCAAGGATGTTTGACTGGTTTTATCTTGTTTGGAACGGCAGATTTCCGTTCAGGGTGACTCAGATAATATATATTGCGGAATTGGTTCTGCTTACGGCCATTATTATCAAATACGAACTTGCTTTCATTTCAGATAAAAAAGAGAACACAAAAAAGAAAATCGGTATAAACCCGGCGGCTGTAGTATTGATTGTTGCCATAACCGCTGCAGTGATTAGATTCGGTTTTCCGGTTATGAAGAAAAATTATGAAAGCATAAAAGGTTTTCGCGAGATGAGCGTATGCTTTGTCGAACTCGAAGATTATCTTGAAGATTATCCGGATAATTTCTATTTCTTTGACATGTCTCATCTTTATTATATGGAGGAACTGCTTTCCTTCGAAAAGAAACCATATGAAAACTATGTATACATGGGAAGCTGGATGCCAAACAGCCCCTGGTATAACAATAAAATGAAGGCTTGGGGATTTGAGACTCCCACAGAAGGGCTGCTCGAAAAAGACAATGTTTATATTATCTATCAGCAGGTTGACTTTGATACGAGAGATTTCCTCGATTACTATTTTGAGGAACATTTCCCGGGAACAAAAATCGAAGTTGTCGATACATTTGTAAGTTCCAACGGTTTTGTATATAAAATACTCAAACCGCGCTGATTCTTTTAGAAAACATATTGACACAAAAATATTGAAGTGATATAAAAATATTGTTGTAAACCAATGAAAAAGTGTAAGTAGACTTATCCTCTTTCGGATACAGAGAACCGCCGTAGCTGAGAAAGCGGTATTGAAATGTTAAGTTGAATGGGCTTTTGAGGGCAAGAGGAAACGAAGCAATTCGGAGTATAGGCGCCGGGGCTGGAACCCCGTAAACAAATCCGGCATATGTTGGTATGCGCTAAGAGGGTGATTTTCACCAAGCAGGGTGGCACCGCAGGTTTAAAAGTTCAGACCTGTCCTTGCAGAGAAGCAGGGACAGGTTTTTTTAATTTTCTTAATCCTTTTCTCGAAGCGCGGTTTTAAATGAAAGGAGACAGACATGTCACAGGAAATCCCTTACAAAATTTATCTTGAAGAAAGCGAGATGCCGAAGTACTGGTACAACCTTCGTGCAGACATGATTAATAAGCCCGCACCTTTGCTCAACCCCGGCACATTAAAGCCGATGACGGCAGAGGAATTATCAGTAGTATTCTGCGATGAACTCGTTAAGCAGGAGCTTGACAATGAGACCAGATTTATTGAAATCCCTCAGGAAATCAGAGACTTTTACAAGATGTTCCGCCCTTCACCTTTGGTCAGAGCTTACTGCCTTGAGAAGAAGCTTGGAACACCCGCACATATTTACTATAAATTCGAAGGTAACAATACTTCGGGAAGCCATAAATTAAACTCAGCCATCGCTCAGGCATATTACGCCAAGAAGCAGGGATTAAAAGGCGTAACCACAGAGACCGGTGCAGGTCAGTGGGGCACAGCTCTTTCAATGGCTTGTTCATATTTCGACCTTGACTGCAAGGTATTCATGGTTAAGGTTTCATACGAGCAGAAGCCTTTTAGAAGAGAAGTAATGAGAACATACGGTGCTTCCGTTACTCCTTCTCCTTCAATGGAAACAGAAGTCGGAAGAAAGATTAATGCAGAGCATCCCGGAACCACAGGGTCTCTCGGATGTGCAATTTCCGAAGCGGTAGAAGTTGCAGTAGGAAGCGAAGGATACAGGTATGTACTCGGCTCCGTTCTTAACCAGGTACTTCTTCACCAGTCCGTAATCGGTCTTGAAACAAAGGCCGCACTTGATAAATACGGAGTTAAAGCTGACATCGTTATCGGATGCGCAGGCGGCGGTTCAAACCTCGGCGGTCTTATCGCACCTTTCATGGGTGAGAAGATTCAAAAAGGTACGGATTACAGAATCATCGCAGTTGAACCCGCTTCATGTCCCAGCCTTACAAGAGGTGTATACGCATATGACTTCTGCGATACCGGTATGGTTTGTCCTCTTGCCAAAATGTACACACTCGGAAGCGATTTCATTCCCGCTCCCAACCATGCGGGCGGACTTCGTTATCACGGCATGAGCTCAACTCTTTCACAGCTTTACGCAGACGGACTTATGGAAGCAACCACAGCAAAGCAGACTGAAGTATTTCAGGCTGCAGAGACATTTGCAAGAGTTGAAGGTATTCTTCCCGCTCCCGAGAGTTCACATGCAATCAAGGTTGCAATCGATGAAGCTCTTAAATGCAAAGAAACAGGCGAAGCAAAGAACATCGTATTCGGTCTTACAGGTACAGGTTACTTTGATCTTGTTGCATACCAGAAATTCCATGACGGCGAGATGAGCGACTATGTTCCCACAGACGAAGAACTTGCAAAATACAGAGCAAAGCTTCCCAAAGTAAACTTATAATTCATGCCAATCCTATAAAACTTTTGTAATAATACAGGCAGAGGGCGAATAACCCTCTGTCTTTTTTTATTGACTGGAAGAGATAATTTCGGAGAATAAGTAGGTTCAAACATGTTCACCGCTTTAAATTAGTAAAATATCATAACTAAAATGCAGAATGTTTGTAAATTTTTCACAATAAAAAGGACAAATGATGGAAAATTCTATGAATTCTGCAGATTGTTCGAAGGATTTGCCCATGCTATAATCAGTAAAACTTAAAAGGGAGGTCACAATCACAGAAGGTAACTCGAATGGTTCAGACTCAAAGAAAGGAAGTGATTGAATGAACTACATTATCGAAATCGAAAGAGGGCTTTGGTTTTTAGGATGGTCTCCGCTTGACGGAACCATGCAGACAACCAGTAAGATAGGGCTTGCTTATCGTATGAGAAGAACGGTAGCAGTCAGAACTCTTCCTAAGGTTGTCGAGAAATACGGCAAAGGTCAGATTATGGCGTCAGCGATTTAACCAAATATATTTAACGAAAAAATCTTCCGTTTGTGCGGAAGATTTTTTTGTGCTTTTTATTATTATATTTCCTTACAGGATTCACGTTTGATAAGCTCGCAGGGAATTTTGATTTTAAGAGGTGTGTTCGCCTGAAGGTTTGCTGCACTGAATACCATATTGGCTCCGTGTGCACCCATTTCGTATGCAGGGGCATGAATGCTTGTCAGTGCCGGGGTTGTATATTTGCAGGTATCAAGATCGTTAAAACCGATTATGGAAATATCCCTTGGAATCTTTAATCCATGCTCGTTAATCGATCTCATGGCTCCGAGGGCGATGGCATCGCTTGCCGCAAATACGGCAGTGGGTACTGAATTTTTATCAAATAAATCATTCATCATTTCATAACCGCTCGAAGAGGTGAAAGAACCTGCTCTTAAGTAATCCTTGTAATCCATCTTCTTTTTTGTCATGTAATCAATGAATGCCGTTTCTCTGGGATCTTTTAAGGCTTCATGATTTCCAACGAATTCGCGGCCTCCGAGGTATGCGATTTTTTTATGTCCAAGTTCAAGGAAATAATCCAGCACGTCTTTTATGGCATGTCGAAAATCCATCGTGATTGAGGATGCATTTAAATTCTTTGAATCCATATCAAGGAAAACGATATTGGGGCATATGCCGATGAACTTCTTCATTTCCTTTTCGGAAAATTTACCGACGCATACAAGCCCGTCGGCTTTTTTTATTTCATCCTTCATGCCGGAAACAAAATCCGAGGATGAAGTTGAATAATCCGATGGGAAAAAGCGGATTATGGAAATTCCGTTCTTTGAACAATAGTCTTCTATACCGCGGCGGACCAAAAGATAATACGGGTCCTCAAGCTCTTCTTCGAGAGTAAACCACTGTACAATGCCGAGAGAGAATCCCTGTTTAACATGAGAGTTTTTTCTCTCTTTCTTTTTATATCCGAGAGAATCCGCCGTCTTAAATACTTTTTCACGGGTAGAGTCGGATACGCTTAAGGTCGCATCGTTATTTAATATTCTGGATACGGCTCCTGCCGAAACACCTGATTTTTCGGCGATTTGTCGAATTGTAGCCATAAAAGCCTCCGTTTAGTAAACATATCACTAAACAAACTTTAACATATTTACTAAAAGAATTAAACAACCAATGTGGATAAAATGTTATTTTTGTGGAAAAGTACCAACAATATCCACATTTATTCTATTAGTAAACATTTAGTAAACTTGTTGACCGCATTATATACAAATGTTAGATTATAGTTAATAAAGAGGGTGTAATTATGGCTATTACCAAAGAATTGATTAAAGAAATCGAAGACGGAATATTAAACAGTGCCTTTGCAGATATCTACAAAGACCCCGAAATGGCTGCAAAACAAAAGGAAAGATATTGTTTTGCCATCAAGCGCTTTGAGAGTATCTACGGCGAAAAGGACGTGCAGATTTTCTCCGCTCCCGGACGAAGCGAGGTTATGGGCAATCATACCGATCACCAAAGGGGTGAGATTCTGGCGGCCGGAATCAATCTTGATGCCATTGCCGTGGTTCATAAGACGGATTCGAATGTAATTAAAATGGTTTCCGGCACCTATCCGAAGATGAGAGTGGATATTTCAAATCTTGATTCGAAAAAAAGCAAATCAGGAAAGAGCGAAGCACTTATCGAGGGAGTTTGCAAGGCATTAAACGACAGAGGATATACAATCGGCGGATTTGATGCTTATGTTACAAGCGATGTTGTAATAGGCGCAGGTCTTTCTTCTTCAGCTGCTTTTGAGACACTTGTCGGAACGATTATCTCCTGGCTTTTTAACGAATCGAGAATCAAGGATACAGAGATAGCCATGGCGGGACAGTTTGCCGAAAATGTGTATTTCGGAAAACCCTGCGGCCTTATGGATCAGATGGCATGCTCACTCGGCAATCTGGTACATGTTGATTTTCGTGATACAGAGAATCCTTTCAGTGAAAAGATTATGTATGATTTGTCGGAAGCAGGGTACAGCCTTTGCATCACGGATACGAAAGGCTCACATGCCAACCTTACCGATGAATATGCAGCCATTCCCAAAGAAATGAAAGAAGTGGCATCATTCTTTGGAAAGGAAGTCCTTCTTGATGTTACGATGGAAGACCTTATAAACAATGCAGCGAAAATAAGAAGCGGGTATTCCGACAGAGCATTCCTTCGTGCCATTCATTTTGTAAGTGAAAACGAGAGAGTTAAAAAAGGAGTTATCGCTCTAAAGAATAATGATACAAAAGAATTTCTTCGACTCGTAAGAGAATCCGGAAGATCATCTTTTGAATATCTCCAGAACGTATATACATCGGGAGATGTGGCACACCAGAGTCTGTCCGTGGCATTAGCCCTCAGTGACATGATTCTTGATAAAGAAGATGAAGCGTTCAGAGTTCACGGCGGAGGATTTGCCGGTACCATTCAGGCATTTGTCAAAAATGAAAACGTTCCTAAATACAAAGAAAAGATGGAAGCGGTATTCGGAGATGATTCCTGCCATGTTTTAAAGATCAGAAAGTACGGCGGTATAAAAGTGATTTAGTGCGAAAGGAGTTCGTGCCATGAATAAGAGAATATATCTTAATGATGACTGGTTTTTTAATGAAAGCTTCACCGAAGAAATGTTAAAAGACGATTATTCTTTTGAGAGCAATGAAAAAGTCCGTCTCCCTCACACTGTGACAGAGACTCCTCTTCACTATTTTGATGAGAGCGAATATCAGATGATTTCATCATACATGAAGGTTTTATTTATTCCCAAAGACTGGGAAGAAAAAGATGTCTATATGACATTCGAAGGTGTGCTTCATTCATGTGTGGTATATGTAAACGGCAAAGCAATCGGTTCGCATGAGTGCGGATATACGGCCTTTCGTGTCAGATTAAATGAGAGTGTTCGCTTTGGCGGAGACAACAGAATCTGCGTTAAGGCAGACAGCAGGGAAGATCAGAATATCCCGCCTTTCGGATTCGTTATCGACTATATGACGTACGGCGGAATCTACAGGGATGTTTATCTTGACGTAAAAGAAAAGGCTCATATCGAAGATGTTTTTGTATCCGCGGATATGGACGGAAATGTACGTCTTGAAGTGAAGGCAACGGATGCCGCCAAAGGAGCGATTCTTGAAAGTTCAATCTTTTCTTTGGATAAAAAAGACGCGGGAGAATATATCCCCAAAGATGAAAGAGAATTTGTAAAAGCGGAATTCTATCCCGAGAACGAAAAGAATTCGGTTATTTATAACGGCAAATTTGAAAAGCCTCTTTTATGGAGTACCGATTCACCGAATCTCTATCTTATGAAAACAGTTTTAAAGGATGTTTCCGGTGAAGTTTTGGACGAATATAAAGTAAGATTCGGTTTCAGAAATGCAGAGTTTCGCACGGACGGATTTTATTTGAACAATAAGAAATTTAAGATAAGAGGTTTAAACCGCCATCAAAGTTACGCTTATGTCGGATATGCAATGCCCAAGAATCCTCAAAAAAACGATGCTTATATTTTAAAAGAAGAACTCGGTCTTAACGCGGTTCGTACATCGCATTATCCGCAGTCGCATTATTTCCTTGATGCCTGTGATGAATTGGGACTTTTGGTATTCACCGAACTTCCCGGATGGCAGCATATCGGTGATGAAGTGTGGAAAGACAGAGCCGTGGAAAATGTCAAAGACATGGTCCTTCAGTACAGAAATCACACATCCATTATTTTATGGGGCGTAAGAATCAACGAATCCGTGGACGATGACGATTTTTACAAAAGAACCAATGAAGCGGCAAAGGCACTTGATCCGACAAGACAGACGGGCGGCGTAAGATGTTATAAAAAATCGCATCTCCTCGAAGATGTTTATACATACAATGATTTTATTCATAGCGGCGATAACAGAGGCTGCGACAAAAAGACGAGTGTAACAAGCGATGCATCAAAAGGGTATCTTATCACCGAATACATGGGTCATATGTTTCCGACGAAAGCTTTCGACTGGGAGGAACACAGACTTGAAGATGCCGTAAGACATGCGAGAGTTTTAAACGATGTATCGGCAGCAGACGATATTGCGGGAAGCTTCGGCTGGTGCATGTTTGATTACAACACACACAAGGATTTCGGAAGCGGAGACAGGATCTGCTACCACGGTGTAATGGATATGTTCCGCAATCCCAAAATGGCGGCGTACGTATATTCCGAAATGCAGGATGAGACACCCGTATTGGAACTCAGCTCATCGATGGATATAGGAGAACATCCCGGATGCAACAGACACGAGACTTATATTTTTACCAATGCCGATTCCGTAAGGATGTATAAAAACGGAAACTTCATTAAGGAGTATGTTCACAAGAATGATGAATTCCATTCTCTTTATCATGCTCCCATAAAGATTGACGATTACATCGGAGATGCGCTCGAAAAAGAAGAAGGAATGTCGAGTGCAAAATCAAATGATATCAAATCCATTCTTAATGAAGTTGCCAAAGTAGGTCTCTATCAGATGTCGACCGCATCAAAGATTAAAGCTGCAAAGATGATGATTTTCCATCACATGAAAATGAATGATGCAGTGACTCTTTACAACAAATACATCGGAGACTGGGGCGGAAGTGCAACCGAATACAAATTCGAAGCCGTAAAAAACGGCAAGGTTGTAAAAGAAATAATTAAGACTCCGACCAGGGAAGTAAGGTTTGAAATAAAAGCGGACCATACAAATCTAAAAGAAGACCATACTTACGATGTGGCGTGTGTCAGAATCCGTGCTTTGGATCAAAACGGCAATCTTTTGAATTACTTTAACGATTCGCTTATTCTTGAGACTGAAGGTGGGGCAAAAATAATCGGACCGAATGTTATATCACTTTCAGGCGGTATGGGTGGAACTTATATAAAGACGATTCAAAAAGAAGGAAAAGCAAAACTTATCGTTAAAGATGCGTACGGAAAGACAAAGGGCGAAGTAAGCTTTGATATCGAACTGTAAAAAGGTTAGAATTGTTACAGGGAAGTAAGGCTTTTGAAAATGGGGTAAATGAATCGGGAGGTGGAATATGAAACTCGGTTTTAAAGAAAAATTTGCATATGGAATAGGTGCTGTCGGTAAAGACATGGTATACATGCTTTCCGCAAGTTATATCCTTTACTATTATCAGGACATTATGGGTGTTTCCGCATGGGTTATGGGTATCATTCTTTTGATAGCCAGAGTATTCGATGCGTTTAACGACCCTCTCATGGGAGTATTGGTTGCAAAGACCAAGACCAAATGGGGCAAATTCAGACCCTGGCTTTTTATCGGTACTTTAAGTAATGCCATTGTTTTGTTCTTTATGTTTTCGGCTCCTCCCGCATTAAACGGTAAGGGACTTATAGCATACGCCGCAGTTTTCTATATCCTTTGGGGCGTAACATACACCATGATGGATATTCCCTACTGGTCGATGGTTCCCGCATTTACCCAAAGCGGTAAAGAAAGAGAGAATATGTCGGCGCTCGGCAGAAGCTGTGCCGGTGTAGGCTCCGCAATCATAACGATTGTCACGGTTCTTGCAGTTGCAGCCATCGGTAATCTTGCAATAGGAAAAAGCGATAAGACGGTCACCGAAAGCTATAAAAACGTAAAAGCATTTGTGATTGAAATGGATGAAACGGGAGCACCGACAGGTAATGTTGTCGAGATCGGCTCGAGTAAAAGAGTTATTGTCAAGGCAAACAAAAACGAATTTAAAGAAGAGACGGCTTTTAATCAGAGCAACTGCAAATACACTATAAGTTTTTACGATTATTTCGATTCAAGTCAGGCACCTGACGGTGAAATATTTGAAGATGAATTTAACAATGACAACTGCACCATGGATACGGTTATAGATACTGCAAGCGGTGAAGTTGTGGTTGGAATCTATCTTCCTTCGGAAGAATTCGAAAAGATACCTACTGATGATGGTTTAATGCTTTCAATTGAATCCACAAAGGAAGTCGACAGACTCGGCTTTAAATATTTCTCTTTGATCGTGGCGGTTATCTTCTTTGTATTTATTCTTATTACATGCCTTTTCATCAAAGAAAAATCAACCGTGGATGTGCAGACAGCAAAGATATCCGATATGTTTAAAGCCCTTATTCAAAACGACCAGGCAATGACCATGGTTATAACAATAGTGCTTGTAAACTCCGCAGTATATATAACATCAAATCTGCTTATATATTTCTTTAAATATGATATCGGCGGAGCTTCGTGGCAGGGCAATTATACTTTATTCAGCACTTTCGGCGGCGGAATTCAGATTCTGGCCATGATGTTTTTCTTCCCGATATTAAGAAAGTTTTTTGAAACATTGAAGATTTTCTACATCTCCGTTATATCTGCAATATTCGGATATGTGATACTGCTTGTGATGGCACTCTCCGGAGTAAGCTTGGTATATCTTTTCTTCATACCCGGATTCTTTATCTTCGGAGCAGTCGGATTGTTAAATGTACTTGTTACAATCTTCCTTGCCAACACCGTTGATTACGGCGAGATTAAGAATAACAGAAGAGACGAATCCGTAATATTCTCGATGCAGACTTTCGTGGTAAAACTTGCATCAGGTATTGCAGCATTGGCAGCAGCGGTAAGTCTTTCGGCATTCAAGATAAGCGAATCGGACGGCACATTTGAGGCTGTTGAAGGAAGTCTTCTTAAAGGACTTATGGTTTATATAGACAACATTAAAGAGAGTACGGTTTCGATTGTATCGGGAAGTTCGGTAATGGGACTTAGAGTCGTGATGACGGTATTCCCGATGATTGTGCTTGTGATTGCACTTATCATCTTCAAAATGAGATATAATCTTGATGATGAAAAATTAAAAGAGATTACGGCGCAGATTGAAGCAAAAAGAGTTAGGGAATAAAACTAATTAATCAACAAAAAACATAAAAAAACAAAATACAAAACAACAAAACAACAAAACAACAAAACAACAAAACAACAAAACAACAAAACAACAAATATCAACTATAGATGGAGTTTGGCAAAAGGGGTTACAAAATGATTATTGCAAAAGACGGAAAATTTGTATTACAAACAAAATCAACAACATACGCATTTGATACGCTCCAAACAGGGCATCTTGAGCATTTGTATTACGGCGGAAGAATTGATTTTTCAGAGGACTTAAAAGAGTTCGAGGTAATCAAGCCCAAGAGAGAATTCGGACCCGGCAATACCATATCGTACGACGAGGAACATTTCTCATTTGCACCCGAAGATACATGCTTTGAGATTTCATCCACAGGCAAAGGAGACATCCGTTCTCCTTTTGTTTCGATTGTTCATAAAGACGGAAGCAGAACAAGCGACTTTTTGTATGAAAGCCATAAGATTGTAAAAGGCAAACCCGAAAGAAAGACACTTCCGGGATCCTATGACGAAGAAGGCGATTGCGAGACTTTAATCGTTACGCTCAAAGACAGAAGTTATGATGTAAAGATTGATTTATATTATGTTGTGTACGAGAAGAAGGATGTAATTGCAAGATACTGCGATTTAAAGAATGAGGGAGACGATATTAAGATTGAAAGACTCTTAAGTCTTCAGCTTGATTTTGTCGAATCCGATTTCGACGGCATATTCTTTTTCGGTGCATGGGCAAGAGAAATGCAAAGCTACCGTACACGCATCTCAAACGGAATGCATGTGAGTCGAAGCAATATCGGCACGAGTTCAAGCAGAGCCAATCCTTTCTTTATGATTGCCAAAGAAGAAACCACGGAAGATATGGGTGAGTGTTACGGCTTCAACCTTATCTACAGCGGCAACCATATGGAAATCACAGATGCCAACTCGTACGGAAAAGTCAGAATCCAATCCGGAATTAACGATGAAGGATTTTTGTATACGTTAAAAAAAGGCGAAGTATTTGAAGCGCCCGAAGCCATAATGAGTTATTCCGATAAGGGCTTCAATTCGCTAAGCGCTGTCTTTCATGAATTCGTCAGGGAAAACATCGTTCGCGGAGAATGGAAAAAGAAGGAGCGTCCCGTTCTTTTAAACAGCTGGGAAGCATCGTATTTTAATTTTGACGAAAACAAACTTGTAAAACTTGCAAAAAAAGCGGCAGAGGTCGGAGTCGAACTTTTTGTAATGGATGACGGATGGTTTGGCGAGAGAAATGACGATCTTACATCACTTGGCGACTGGTATGTAAACAAAAAGAAGATACCGGGCGGCCTTGACGGACTCTGCTCAAAGATTAACAAGCTCGGACTTTCATTCGGCATCTGGGTTGAGCCCGAGATGGTAAATGTAAAGAGCAAGCTTTACGAAGAACATCCCGACTGGTGCCTTGCCAATCCCGACACACCCCACTCCGAAGGACGGCATCAAAGAATGCTCGACCTTACCAGGAAAGAGGTCAGGGATTATATCATAGAGGCGATGAGCAATGTCTTCTCATCCGCCAATATCGAATATGTCAAATGGGATATGAACAGAATCCTCTCGGATATTTATTCTGCGGGAAAAGATCCTGAATATATGGGAGAGATTCCTCACAGATATGTACTCGGTCTCTACGAGATAATGGGCGAACTTACAAGGAGATTTCCAAAGATTCTTTTTGAAGGATGTTCTTCGGGCGGCAACCGTTTCGACCTTGGAATTCTTTGCTACTTCCCTCAGATTTGGGCATCCGACAATACCGATCCGATATGCCGAAGCGAGATTCAGGAAGGCTTAAGCTACGGATATCCTTTAAGCACAATCGGCGCGCATGTATCCGCAAGTCCCAACCATCAGACGTTAAGAAAGACTCCGATGAAAACAAGAGCAGCCATCGCGTGCTTCGGTTGTCTTGGATATGAATGCAATCTTAACGATTTAAGCAAAGAAGAAATAGACGAAATCAAAAAAGAAATCGCACTTTACAAAGCATATAGAAGCGTAATGCAATACGGTACGTTTTACCGTGGCGGCAAAGGCCCTGCAAAGGCTTATACTTCAGCAAGCAACAGCGTGCTTTCAAATGCTCCCGGATACGGCAATCTGACCGAGTGGACCGTGGTTTCAAAAGATAAAAAGACGGCGGTCGGCATGATGTTAAAAAAGCTTGCGCTTCCGAATACGCAAAATACAATTTATCATCCCAAGGGACTTGATGAAGATACAATGTATCTTTTTGTTAACAAGGAACTTGAATATGACATAAGGGATTTCGGTGATCTGGTAAATACCGTGGCTCCCATTCATATTAAGCAGAATTCACTCCTTTTGGATATCATTGCCAAGAGGATAAAGCTTCCGAGCGAGAAGGAGAATTATACCGCAAACGGCAGACTTCTTTGTACGGCAGGCGTAAGACTCTGCCAGGATTTCGCCGGTACCGGATATAACGAAAATGTTCGCTATGCGCAGGACTTCTCCACGAAGATGTATATCATGGAGGAGATGCCAAAGAAGTAAGAAGGCGCATGCGTGGAAAAATCGGACAATGTATGGTAGAATATTAAGGAATATTGCTATCTGACATTGTCCGTTTTTTGTTGAAACGGAATATACCAAGAGGGTCTGCGGGAGTGAAAGCAAAAGGAGTAAAAAGAATATTGATTGACAATATCGCATTTTGTATTATCGGTGTGATATTTGTTTTTTTGACCTTTGTGACCAGAACTCTGACCGTTTACGGCAATCTCCTCTGGACACCCTCGTTTCTTTTAAAGTCTGTTTCCGTATCTCTCGTTACGGGCATTCTCATCGGATTTATTATAAATTATCTTTTTAATATTGCTGAAGCATATTTAAAAACTGAAAATTCGACAGGCAGGGTTTCATCGAATACTTATAAAAAAATCCAACCGAATTCCGGAGTTTTGATTGCGGTATTTGTCGGATCGCTCATTCTTATATTCCTTTCATACATTCCGTATTTCCTGGCGTATTTTCCCGGTATATTGGCATATGATTCTTATATCCAGATCGGTCAGATATTTGCGAACGAATACAATGAACATCATCCTCTTTTTCACACGCTTATGATTAAGGGAGCATTGTCTCTCGGCGAAAAAATTTTCCACAGCCTAAATGCCGGAGCGGCGATATATGTACTGGATCAGATGTTTCTTCTTTCGGCTGTTTTTGCATATGGAATTTACTGTCTTTTCAAGAGAGGTTTTCGTATTTTCTCAGTTTTGACACTTCTTTTGTTGATGCTTTTTCCCTTCAACGGTTTTTTGGCTGTAAGCGTTACAAAAGATGTTCCGTTCTCGGCATTTTTTCTTCTTTTTGTCATAGCACTGACAGAACTTGTTTTTGATGAAAATATTAAGATAAATTTAAATTCAATTCTACTTTGCCTTTCCGTGATTATGTGTGTGCTTTTCAGAAACAACGGAAAGTATGCATTCGCTTTTACCATCCTTGTTACTTTAATAATTCTTCTTTCAAAGATTGTAAAAAAATCAAATCCCGATAACAAAGATAAAAAGAAAAAAGAAGTAAAAAAATATGCAACAATTCTTGTGATGATTATGGCATCGCTCATCGTTTCCGCGATAGCTTTAACGATTATTTCAAAATCCCTTAATGCAGTTCAGGGCGACAGGAGAGAGATGCTTTCCGTACCCATTCAGCAGCTTGCAAGAACCTATGTGTACCATGCGGGAGCGGGAGTAAAAAGCGAAGACGACAATACAATGGATGAGGCATCGAAAGCTCTTATCAATGAATTCTTGCTTTATGACAGCGCCAAACTTTACAGACAGGATATTTCGGATCCGGTAAAAAGAAATACCAACACCTGGGTAGTCGTAAACAAAACTTCCGAATTTGTAAAAGTGTATCTCGGACTTTTTGCAAAATATCCCGGAGATTTTTTCAATGCATTCTTTGCACAAAATGCGGGCTTTTTGGATATCGGAGACAAATCGCATGCGTATGTCAACGATCCTGATGAAATAAAGGGTCACGGATATGTGCAGACCAAATGGGAAGATTCGCTTTATGAGAGAGGTTTTTATCAGAATACCAAATGGGCGGCTCTTAGAGACAAACTCGACACCTTTGCCGATACGAATGCCTATCTTCAAATCCCTGTGATTAAATATATTTTCATGCCGGGCATTTATCTTTGGATTTATGTTTTTGCATTTGTTTATGCAATTAAGAAAAAGAGAGCGGGAATGGCAGCGATAATCTCGCTTATTGCAGGTTATTATGCTACAATGTTTTTCGGTCCGACGGTGCAATTACGATATGTATTTCCGGTGATGATTACATTACCTTTTATTATTCCGTATATTTTTAAGGAGAATGAAACAGACAATGGCTAGAGGGAAAAGAGAAACCCACGTTACAATTCAATATGTTCTTCTCATTATTCTTTCGGTACTGGGAATTCTTTTCTCGGCACTTTTGATGATATCTTCTCTGACAAAGACTGCGATTGCCAATAACATGGTTGAGCAGAAGATGATGATAGAGTGGGAGAGCCCTCTTCTTGAAGTCCTTATGTTTTTGGGATTCCTTGCAATCGGTGTCGTGCTTTTGAGAAGTGCTTTTAACACCAATATTTTATCGCTTTTTGTATTAACGATTGTTTTCCATGCGGCAGCGGGATTTGCTTTTATTTATTTCGCAAGAAGCGCACCCGGAGGAGATGCCGCAAGCGTCTTTAACATGGCGGTACAATTATCCGAAGGGGATTTATCCTTCGTCGGTTCGCCCGATTCGTATCTCTCTTTTTATCCTCAGCAAATCGGACTTACTGTTTTCCTCTCAATCATTCTTAAGATATTAAAGATACTGCCTTATAAATTTGCACCTCATCATGCGATAAAAGTTTTATATGTGATTTTAAACTGCGTCACCGTGACTTTCGGTTATTTATCCGTTAAGGAGATTTGGAGGAGCAAAAAAATATCGACGGTCTTTTTGTATCTCTCGGTTTTTAATTTGCCCTTTATCATGTATTCGTCGTTTATTTACGGTGAGATTCCGTCTCTTTGCGCAATGTCCGTTGCCATTTATTTCCTTTGCAGGACGGAGAAAAGCAGAGGCGTGCAGGCTTTGAATATTGCTATGACTGTTTTGTTCACCGTCCTTTCGGTATTTGTCAGAAAAAATTCGCTTATCTTTATGATAGCTTCGATCATTGTACTTTTGCTTATCTTCATAGGCAATAAGAAAAAAGAGTATTTGATTACCGCCGCATGCGTCCTTGTTTTAAGCGTGGCAGTTCTTCCGATTACATTGAAAATATTCGAGGTAAAAACAGGAAGAGATATCGATTCCGGAGTTACAATGTATTCATATCTTGCAATGGGCATGCAGGATAATTCCGAAAGGGGACCCGGCTGGTATAACGGCTTTAACTTCGACACATATAAAAACACGGGAATGGATGCAAAAGAAGCCAACAGGATAAGCAATGATGCAATCAATGAAAGAATTGATTATTTCAAAGAAAATCCCAAAGAGTGTTTTGCTTTTTACCGCGATAAGTTTTTGACGCAGTGGAGCGATCCGACTCTTGCATCCTGTCAGGCCACCTATACGGATTTTGGCGGCAGAACGGAATTTATAAAGTCCGTCTATGACGGAGATTACAACATTTATTACGTTCTTTTTTGCAACATGTTTCAGAATGTAATATATGTCGGAGTATTTATCTGGAGCCTGACGAATTTCAGAAAGATTGTTATGTTTGGCAAAAAGGGATGGTACGTTTCCGTATATATCGGAATCATTACGATTTTCGGAGGCTTCCTCTTCCATATGATGTGGGAAGCCAACAGCAGATATATCTTCCCTTATGCGATGCTTTTGATTCCTTATGCGGCATTCGGATACGGCAATTTGATAGAGCATAATATCATCAATGATTACGATGATTGAAAATATGAGTATTGATGAAAAAAAGGTAAAAAAGAATAATGTCATTTATATCGTGGCAGGGTGTGTGCTTTGTCTTTTAAGCATGCTTCCGTTCTTTATTATGGGCGAAAAATCCATCATTACTTACAACGATCAGCTGGACGGAGAGATGATTACATACATCTTAAATGCAAAGCATCTTTTCGAAGGACTCGATACATATCCTGAACTCATGAACGGAATTCCGTCTGCGGGAATGATGTCTCCGGCTCCTCTTTTCGTTTTTCTTTTTAAAGTATTTCCACCTTTTGTATGTTTTATGATTATGACGGCAGTGACAAGAATCTCTGCTTTTTTGTCGACTTATTTTTTTGGCAGTGCATTTGTTAAAAAGAAATGGATTCCTTTTGCTGCAGGCGTTGCCTTTATGATGATGCCTTATTACCCGGTGTATGGACTTTGCATTCCCGGCCTTGCTTTCGTCTGGTTCGCTCTTGTTATATTATCCAAAGATTCGCCAAGGTTCAGACACATGCTTGCAGCGTACGCATTAATCATTCTTTATGCATTGACATCATCGCTTGCCCTGGTCGGATTCGGTGTGGTTATTACACTTGCCCTTCTGACGCTGGTTACGGCATTTAAATCAGGACTCAAAGCATTAAGAATAGCTGCAGCGGAAATTCTTCTTTTGGTTTCTTATACGCTGTCCAATATGCCTCTTGTAAGGCAGCTTTTGGGAAAAGGATATGAGTTTGTTTCGAACAAATCGGAAACACTTATTTCTTCAAGATCTGCTTTGGATATTCTTAAATCCTATATTCTCGGAGGCGATCCATACACCGCATGTTTCCAAAAGATTATCATCTGCTTTGCAATTGTTTCGATTGTTTTGGCTTTTATATTTTTCAAAGAAAAAAAGAAATTCGTCAAAGAAAACAAGCCTCTCTTTTATACTATTCTTTTTATAACAATCACTTATGTTTTGCTGGTCGTATATTCTTCCTCTTTTGTGACCGGACTACGGAATCAATCGACGGGAATGCTCCATGACTTTAATTTCATAAGAATCGCATGGATGCTGCCGCCTGCGTTTATGTTCTTACTGGTATTAAGCGCCGATCTTTTGGTTGAGACTTTTGAAAAGAAAGAGAAAAAAGTATTAAGTATTTTAACGTCAGTTATAATCATTCTGGTCATTGCGGCAATCTTTTCGCTGGCTTCTTTTAACAACGATTCAAAAACTACCACCATGAGAATGTTAAAGGGCAGTGAATACAAGCAGATTTCATTCGGACAGTTTTATTCAAAAGAACTTTTCGATGAAGCAGAGAGAGTTATCGGTAAGGACAGGAAAGATTTCAAGGTCATAAGCATGGGATTAACACCTGCTTCGGCCGCATACAATGGCTTTAATTGCCTTGACGCATATTCGAATAATTATGATGTAAATTACAAGCATGAGTTCAGAGAAATAATCGAAAACGAACTTTCAAAAAGCGATTATTACAGAGGTTATTTTGATGACTGGGGTAACAGATGCTACATCTATCTTGCCTCTTACAAGACAGGCATAAATGCATACTTTTACAATATCACCTTCTACGAAATAGACATTAATTTCAAAAAGGCAAAAGAGATGGGCGCCGACTATGTTATAAGCGCATCCGCAATAGACGGATATGAAGAACGCGGACTTAAACTCTTAACGGCAGAACCCATAAGCAGCGAAGACTGCTGGTACAAGCTTTATGTGTATGAGATTATGGAATGACGTTAAAGGCATACGTGATTTTAGATATAATTGCCATCTGTTTTTTGGTGGAATTCACGAAGGAAAAACGGACAAAACAGAATATGGAATAATTTCAAAAGGTGTGTTCAATATATTGATTGGACGCGCTTTTTTATTAAAAAAACGGATGGACAAAAACAGTCAAAAAAGCGGCTTTTTTCATTGATTGATAAAATAGAATATGTTATGCTAAATATGTATAATTATAGGCATTTTCGGAGAACTAAAATGAAGTTTAAAATAGCATATCACAGTGATATCGGAAATACCAAAAAAGTGAATCAGGATGCAATCGGATATAAAGAGATTGAATTTGATGAGCGTAGATATGCATTAGTGCTTGTTTGCGATGGCATGGGCGGCCTGCAAAAGGGCGAAATGGCCAGTGCTACGGTGATTAAAAGTCTGCTCGATTGGTTTGAAAAAGAATTTCCTTCCATTAATGAAGATTTTTCATATGCTTCAATTCAAAAAGAACTTGAAATAAAGATTGTCAAATGCAACAGAGCATTACATGATTACGGTGAAAATGAAGGGTTGCAGTTAGGCACGACACTATCCGCTCTTCTTATAAGGGACGACGGACAGTACTTAATCGCAAACGTAGGCGACTCGCGTATTTATCTCATAAACAGAGAAAATGC
>Ga0129307_1000151_pt1 | contig 117230 bp, 106 predicted proteins | sample P1105metagenome_FD_94437 | JGI IMG/M metagenome (GOLD analysis project Ga0129307, IMG submission 94437) | Capybara group fecal microbial communities from Wisconsin, USA - P1105 metagenome | ecosystem: Host-associated > Mammals > Digestive system > Large intestine > Fecal | place: USA... | reverse complement strand
TTTTACCCCTAGCAAAAAGTTACAGGATTCGCCAATTTAAGGCGGAAAATGTAACTTTTCGTAGGGGTACTAGGTCTATATCCCGAGAAGGCACCGGCCTCGGAAGCAAATTGTAACTTTTCGCTGGGGTGCTTCGGCTATATACCGAGGTGCCCCTCTTGCATGATAGGCCCCCGGGTGTTATACTTCCACTATGACGAAAGAAGAATTTTTGGGAACGTATACAACACATTTAAATAAAGAGCAAAAAGAGGCAGTACAGGCAGTGGAAGGTTTTGTACTGCTTTTGGCTGTGCCCGGAAGCGGCAAAACTACAGTGTTGGTGACAAGGCTGGGGTATATGCTTTTGGTGAAAAAAATAAAACCGGAGAACATACTGACCTTAACCTACACTGTGGCGGCAACCAAGGATATGGCAGAACGATTTGAGGGATTGTTCGGAGGCGAATTTGCGGAAAAAGTGGAATTTAGAACCATAAACGGAATCTGCCATAAGATATTAAACTATTATGGAGCCATGACCGGGAAGAGTCAGTACGAGCTGGTAACGGATGAAAAGGAACTCAGTCGCCTGGTGGCAGAGCTTTTGTATGAAGCAAAAGAAGAATATCCGACGGAAAGCGAAGTTAGTGCCGCCAGAAGTCAGATTAGTTATTGCAAAAACCGGATGCTTTCCCTTGAAGAAATTAAAGAGCAAGGGAAAAAGGTAAAAATGGAGGAACTGGGAAGAATCTATGAGGGCTATCAAAGACGTCTGAAAGCACAAAAGCAGATGGACTACGATGATCAGATGGTGTATGCCTACAAGCTTCTTACAAAGGTGCCGGAAGTGTTGGATGTTTTTCGGAAACAGTATTCCTATATATGTGTGGATGAAGCCCAGGATACCAGCAAAATTCAGCATGCCATAATCAGTCTTTTGGCAGGAAAGGACGGCAACCTGTTTATGGTGGGGGATGAGGATCAAAGTATTTATGGATTTCGGGCAGCCTATCCGGAGGCACTTTTGAATTTTGAAAAAGAGCATTCCGGAGCAAAGGTGCTGGTAATGGACAAAAATTATCGCTCCAATGCAAAGATTGTAGCAGCGGCAGATGCTGTTATAAGACATAACAAGAATCGTCATGAAAAAGAAATGAAGGCAGTGCGCCCGGAGGGCGAGGATATTAGACTGATACCCATGGCAGGAAGGAGCAGACAATATGCCTATTTAATGAAGGTTGCCCAGAGTGCCCAGGGACAAGTGGCGGTTTTGTATCGGGATAATGAAAGTGTGGTGCCACTGATTGATTTGTTGGATCGACAGGGAGTGGCATATCGGTTGAAAAATTCCGATGCCGGGTTTTTCACGAATCGGGTAGTTACGGATGTTTGCGATATATTGAAACTTTCCTTAAGACCGAAGGATACGGAACTTTTTAATCGGGTGTATTATAAGCTGGCGTTATATCTGACAAAGCAGCAGGCAATGGAAATGTGCCGTATCAGTCAGGAGCAGGATTGTCCGGTCTTAGAGGCAATTGAACATTGCTTTAATGTGAAGGGAAATATTTTGGGGAATTGTCGCAGTATTCGTACCCATTTGCGAAACATGAAAAAAGAGACGCCGGCAAAAGCCATTAGCCGCATTCGGAAGTTCATGGGATATGGGGATTATCTGGAGCGAGCCGGAATTGATGAAGGAAAAATGGATACGCTGATGCAGATTGCCTATCAGGAAAAGATGATAGGTGGTTTTCTTTCCAGATTGGAACAGTTGCAGAAACTGTTTCTGTTTGGGGGAGATGCCAATGCCAATTTCCTTTTGTCCACCATTCATTCCTCCAAGGGCTTGGAATACGAAGAGGTCTATCTGATGGACGTGTGTGACGGTGTTTTTCCGAAACCGGGCCTTGGAAAAAGTGCTCTTAGTCGGGAAGAAATGGAGGAAGAACGGCGGTTATATTATGTGGGGATGACCAGGGCAAAAGAGAAACTTTATATTTTTAGCTATCAGGGAGAAAATTCCTGTTTTGTAAAAGAAATGGGAGAAAAGCCGAAGCTGGAAAAGCTGGATTTTGAACCGGTTACCGGGATGAAGGTGGAGCACAAGGTATTTGGAAAAGGTGTGATTGCCGATGTTGCTTATGAGAAAAAACGACCGGTGAGTGTGGTGGTGGAATTTCAAAGCGGAATGAAGAAATTTGCTTTTCCAATGGTTTTTATCAATGGATATATGTGGAGATGTCAGGATTAACCTGGCATCTATTTTTTGTGAAAAAAGTGGGTTTGAACAGTGAATTTTCTGACAAAAACCTTGTCGATAGCGGCTGGCTGCTATACAATAAAATCTATCGAAATGCATGGTTAAGTAGGAATTGCATTACGAAACATGGAAAGGAGAAGAAGTTATGACAGAGCAAAAAAGAACAGCAACAAGGCATACTTCATCACATAAGACAGCCTTTTGCAGCAAAATTTTGGGGATGTTCCTCATTGCAACCCTGATTTTTACCACAATCCCGCAGATTGCATTTGCGGCAGAGACACAGGCACCGGAAGCGGAAAGAACCGTTTTACTGTACGCCTGCGGTGCGGATTTGGAAACAGCCTATGGAATGGCGACTTTTAATCTGCATCAGATTCTAAATGCGAAGTTCAGTGCAAAGGAAAAGGTAAATGTAATTGTTATGACCGGTGGGTCTATGCAGTGGCAGCTGGAAGGCAAATATCTTTATGATCCGGAAACCGGAAAGAGCCCGGAACAAATCAGCGGGGAATACAACCAGATTTGGGAAGCAAAGGGTGCTGATGCAGAAGAAAATCCGGGCAAGCTGGTGCTGCTTGACAAGGACGGAATTACCGGAGATGGGGAGAAAGCACTTCCTTCCACAAAGGAACTGATGTCCAAACCGGAAACCTTAAAAGCATTCATTAACTATGGTGTAAAGAATTATCCGGCAAAGAAGTACGATTTGATTCTTTGGGATCATGGCGGTGGACCGGCCGGTGGATATGGGTTGGATGAACATGCCGATGTATATGAGTGCATGTCGCTTGCAGGAATCATTGATTCCCTTTCCGATAATGATGTTATCCGTACAGCAGGTAAATTCGATTTTGTGGATTTTGACGCCTGCCTTATGAACTCCGTAGAGTTAAATCTTGCTCTTGCAGATTATGCGGATTATTATATTGCATCTCCGGAAACCGAGCCCGGATACGGTCAGGATTACAAAGGCTGGCTTAACAAGCTGGGGGAGGCACCGGCATATAATACCTATGAGTTGGGAAAGATTATTGTAGATGATTTTATTGAGTTTTATACAAACGGTACCGGCGCAGGACAGAATGGTACCCTTGCAGTAGTAGATTTAAAGAAACTGGCTGACAGCGCTTTTATCCCGACTTTAAAGGAAATGAACACTATTCTTTCCGGCGAAGCCGATAATAAGAAATTCTACGATGAATTTGCGGCAGGAAAGGATGCAATCCATTATGAAGCATCCGGTGCCTGTGACCTTGGGAACTTGGTTTCTTTGCTAGCAGTTACCCAGAAGGAGGCAGATGCGGAATATATTAAGCAGAAGACAAACGGAAATGAAACAAATCCATATATCGAGGTATCCAAACGTCTTCAGAAGATTTTAGAAGATAAGGATATTATCTATGGAAACGGAACAGAGAATATTGTATCCGCAGATAAGTATTTTAAAGATAAATATGGCAATGTAAAAAGCGGCGATTTAAGAACCAGCGGAATGTACATTTATTGGCCGACTTTTGAAAATGCGTATGCTACGAATGAATACGTTCAGGCAATGCAAAAAGCAATTGCAAAAATGAAAAACGGTGCGGGCAAAGAATTTTTATCCACGTATTTAAGCACTGTAGCCAAGTATGCGTTGATTAAAGCTACCGGAGAAAAAGTATCCGAGTATATTGATTTGGATACGCCAAAAGCAGAAATTACCTATGATAGTCTTAAGAAGGACATGGAATATGTTGATCCGGAACTTGCAGCTGCCGGAATGGTTTCTGCTTGGAAGGAGACTATGGAACCATTGGTTCAGACAATTGGCAATGCTACCTTGACAGATTCCTGGTTAAGCGGTGTTGTTAATCAGCAGGTAACAGATGCAATTTCAAGAGAGAGCATCAAAGGATATAAGATTGACAGCAAGAAGGGGCAGGGAACCCGTATTGTGATTGAGAACACACAAAAGCGCGCTACGGAAGATGCCCACATCAACATCACAGCGGAATTACCGGCAATATTGGATGCAATCAATAAAGATCCGGATGCTAAGAAGGTATATGAAAAGCTACCGCATCTTTTCAATTTCAGCATTGCAAACATTGCAGGTAGCTTGGATGTAAGCAGTTGGAATCCGGATATCAACGGCTCCACCGAAAATATTTTGCTTAGTTATCTCGAGTGGTATAACAGCGGACACAGTATTTGGGATTTTGATGCACCGCCAAGTAAAGTGTATGCATTAAAAGATGCAAGTGGAAAGATTCATGCTGCAGCTGTGGAAGATGATGGTGGTCAAAAGGGAGTATGCTTTACTTACAAAGATAAGAAGGGTAAAGAACAGACCGGATACTTCATATTTGAGCAGGTTGGAAAAGAGTATAAGATTACCCAAATTATTTTTGTTTGGGATGGTAGTTATACCGTTATTAAAGCTTCGGATTTAAAGGAGACCTTAAAGGATGTAAAGACATCCTTATATGTAAGTTTCCTTTGGTTCTACAATAAGGCGTTGCCAATGACAAAAACGGCCTTTGATGTAACACCGGAGAATATCAATTCCTTTAAATTGACTTATACGGATTTAAACAATATTTCGGATATTGCAGATACGGATGGTGACGGCAAAGCCATAAAAATGCAGTATGTTGTAGAAGACATCTACTCCAGAACCTTGGATATTACCGATGCGGCAACTAAGGATGCAGGGGAATTAAAGGATATCCGTGAAGCAAAGGTAGAACCGGTTGTTTATAACGGACAGAAGCAGGAACCGGTTGTCATTTATAACGGAAAAACCTTACAGAAAGGCAGAGACTATTCTATCTCCTACTATGGAGAAATGAAGGATGTAGGAGAGTACTTGGTTTCTATCGGTGGTATGGGCGAATATGCCGGTGTGAAGGCCGCAGCATTTGTTGTTACACCAAAGGGTACCAGTCTGAAATCTGTAAAAGCCTTATCCAAAGGGATTAACGTTAAATGGAGCAAACAGTCTGCCATGATGTCAACAAAACGCATCTCCGGCTATGAAGTACAGCTTGCTACCAACAGCAAATTCACGAAAGGCAAGAAAGTCGTAAATATCAAAGGCTATGCAAAGACCGCAAAGAAAGTAACCGGATTAAAACCGGGGAAGAAGTACTATGTACGTGTTCGTACCTACCGGGTTGTAGATGGTAAGAAGATCGGTTCTGCATGGTCAAAAGTAAAAACTGCAAAGGTGAAAAGATAGGAGGAATCTTTTATGAGTTTAGAGACAAGTTGCAAGGTGTTAAAAGTTACGGGAATTCTTTCCCTCATTGGTGGTATTGTGGCCATCGTATTTGGTATCATGGCATTCGCAGGTGGAACCTTGATGGAAATGGAAGGCTCTCAGGTTGTAGACGGTGAAGTGACGGTCGGTGCACTGGCAATTGGCGGCGGAGTTTTGGCTTGTGTTTCCGGAGTGATTGCTCTTTTGGAAGGAATTTTCTCTATAAGAGCGGCAAACAATAATGAAAAGATTATGCCGGCATGGGTTTTTGCCATTTTGGGTCTGATTTCCTCTATTGGTTCTTTGGTAACCAGTATCATGAGCAAAGAGGATTTTGTAAGCCCGATTACAACGCTTTCTGTTTCTATATTGGTTTTCATTGCTGCAAATACAATCCGTAATGCCAACAAGGAATAAGGGGATTTTATATTAGCCAAAAGTGCCGAGCTTGCTTCGTAAACCGGGGCAGGCTCGGTACATATGATTTTCAGTACTGAAAAAGTTTACAATTTTACCTGGATTTGGGGAAAATTGTAAACTTTTTTGTTGTGTTGGAACACTATGTACCGAGTAAACCGGAAAAAAACCTTGACAAATACCCTTGGGGGGGTATATGATAAGTGGGAAGATACCCCATGGGGGTATGAAAAAGATTTGAAAAACAGAAATGGTGACAGAAAACAAAGATAAAAATCAGAGCAGGTGAGGATACTATATGGATAAGGAAAAGAAAAGTTGTGAAACGGCAGAGGCAACCTGCCCCCACTGTTCCGGAAAGCATAAGGAACGAAGTGAGAAAGAGAAGAAAGATCTCATGAACCGGCTGAAGCGAATTGAAGGACAGGTTCGGGGGGTAGAGGGGATGTTAGAATCCGGTGCCTACTGTCCGGACATTTTAGTACAGGTGTCGGCAATCAATTCCGCCTTGAACAGCTTTAATAAGGTGCTTTTGGCGAATCACATTAAATCCTGTGTGGCTGAGAATGTGCGGAGTGGTAATGAGGAAGTGGTGGACGAACTGGTATGTCTGCTGCAGAAACTTATGCGGTAGAAAGGATAGGAAATGGAACAATATAACGTAACAGGTATGAGCTGTGCAGCCTGTCAGACCAGAGTGGAGAAAGCAGTTGGTGCCGTTCCCGGTGTGGAAAGCTGTGCGGTAAGTCTTTTGACCAATTCCATGGGAGTAACGGGGTCGGCAGATCCGGCAGCCATTGTGAAGGCGGTAACGGATGCGGGATATGGCGCAACCCTGAAGGGACAGGAAAAAAGCGGCTCTAAAAAGGTAAGCTATGAAGAAGAATTGAAGGATACGGAAACCCCGAAGATGAGAAAGCGCCTGGTGGCATCCCTTTTACTCTTAATTCCGCTAATGTATGTGTCCATGGGACATGGCATGTGGGGATGGCCGGTGCCCGGATTTTTGCAGGATAATCCTGTGGGAATCGGTGTATATGAAATGCTTTTGGCGGGATTGGTTATGGTGATTAACCAGAAGTTTTTCATAAGCGGATTCAAGGGGCTTGTGCATAAATCCCCCAATATGGATACCCTGGTGGCACTGGGATCACTGGCATCCTTTGGGTACAGTGTGTATGCGCTTTTTGCCATGACGGTTTTCCCTGAAATGGCGATGCATCATTTGCATGAATTATATTTTGAGTCGGCGGCCATGATTTTAACCTTGATTACTGTGGGTAAAATGTTAGAGGCCCGCTCCAAGGGCAAAACCACAGATGCCTTAAAGGCGTTGATGAAGTTGACACCAAAGACGGCGGTGCTTTTTAAAGAGGGCAGCGAGGTGGAAGTGCCGGTTGAAGAAGTTGGGATTGGAGATATTTTTGTGGTGCGTCCCGGAAGCCAAATTCCCGTGGACGGCGTTGTGGTAGAAGGCTACAGTGCGGTAAATGAAGCCGCTTTTACCGGAGAAAGCGTTCCGGTGGAGAAGGAGGAAGGTGATACCGTATCTGCGGCGACTTTAAATACCAACGGTTACATGAAGTGTCGGGCTACCCGCATTGGTGAGGATACTGCTCTTTCCAAAGTAATCCGGATGGTAAGTGATGCGGCGGCAACCAAAGCGCCCATTGCGAAAATTGCGGATAAGGTGTCGGGAATTTTTGTGCCTACGGTGATAGGAATCGCGGTTATAACCTTCCTGGCATGGTTGATAGCGGGACAGACGGCAGGATATGCCCTGGCAAGAGCAATTTCGGTGCTGGTTATCAGTTGCCCCTGTGCTTTGGGGTTGGCAACACCAGTAGCCATTATGGTAGGCAACGGTGTTGGAGCAAAGCATGGAATTTTGTTTAAAACTGCTGTGACGCTGGAACAGACCGGCAATGTGCAGATTGTGGCATTGGATAAAACAGGAACCATCACCACCGGACAGATGCAGGTGGCGGATATTCTTCCGGTTGAGGGAATTTCCGAGGAGGAACTGCTGCAGATTGCTGCAGCCTTAGAAGCCAAAAGCGAGCATCCTATTTCAGCGGCTATCAGGCAGAAAGTTGAAGAGGATACTGTGGTGATAGAGGAAGTGAAGGATTTTGCGGCGGTAGCGGGAAACGGATTAACAGCGACCCTTAAGGGCGAGAAAATATATGGCGGAAATGCTGCGTTTATTGAAAGCGAGGCAAAGGTAAGCATCAAAACCACAGCAGAGCAGATTGCGGCAAAGGGAAAGACCCCGGTCTATTTTGCAAAAAGCGGTAGCTTGCTGGGAATGATTGCGGTAGCGGACACTGTAAAACCGGATTCCAAACAGGCAATTGCCCAGTTGCAGAAAATGGGAATTCGGGTGGTCATGTTGACGGGAGATAACGAGATTACTGCCGGAGCCATTGCAAAAGAAGTTGGAGTAACCGAAGTTGCGGCGGGTGTGAAGCCGGATGGAAAAGAAGCGGTTATACGAAGCTTGATGGAGCATGGCAAGGTGGCCATGGTAGGCGACGGTATTAATGACGCACCGGCGCTGACCAGAGCGGATGTGGGAATTGCCATTGGTGCCGGAACGGATATAGCCATGGATGCAGCGGATGTGGTTTTGACCAAAAGCAGTCTTTTGGATGTGGCGGCAGCCCTGCGGATTTCCAGAAGAACCCTAGGAAATATTCGTGAAAATCTGTTTTGGGCGTTTTTCTATAATGTGATAGGAATTCCCCTGGCGGCAGGTTGCTATGTGGCAGCTTTTGGATGGAGTATGAATCCTATGTTTGGCGCGGCGGCCATGAGCCTTTCCAGTTTTTGCGTGGTAAGTAATGCCCTGCGATTGAACCTAATTCGACCTTATGATGGCAGTAAGGATAAAAGGCTTAAAAATGCGCTGACTGAGGCGCTTTTTATAGAAAAAGAACAAAAAGGAATGGAGGAAACAAACATTATGAAAATCAATGTAACAGGAATGATGTGCCCACATTGCGAGGCACATGTAAAGGAAGCTTTGGAAAAGCTTGCAGGAGTGACGGAAGCGGTAGCGAATCACGAAGAGAATCTGGTAACCATTACAACATCCGGAGATGTTGCTGAAAGCGATATTAAGGCAGCAGTAGAAGGCGCCGGATATACCTACGGAGGGATTCAGTAAATGGCAAAAGTTCTTTTATTAAACGGCAGCCCCAATGAAGGGGGCTGCACTGCCACCGCCTTACGGGAAATGATCACTGTTTTTGAAAAAGAGGGGATTGAAACGGAATTGATTCAGGTGGGGAAAAAGGCAATCCGGGGTTGTATTGCCTGCGGCGCTTGTGAAAAACTGGGAAAATGTGTCTTTGACGACGACCTTGTAAATGAGGTGGGAGCAAAATTTAAAGAGGCGGATGGCTTGGTAGTGGGAAGTCCTGTTTACTATGCATCTCCAAACGGAACAGTTTTGGCCTTGATGGACCGGATTTTCTACAGCTCAAACTATCCGAAACACATGAAGGTGGGAGCAGCGGTTGTCAGTGCCCGCAGGGGTGGAAATACCGCCAGCTTTGATGTGTTGAACAAGTATTTCAGTATTTCTGGAATGCCCATTGCCACCAGTACTTATTGGAATCAGGTTCACGGTTTTACGGCAGAAGATGTGTTAAAAGACAAAGAAGGTCTGCAAACTATGCGGAATCTGGCGCATAACATGAGCTTTATGATTAAGGCCATTGGGGATGCCAAGGAGAAGTATGGAATGCCGGAGGTGGAGAGGGGAGATTTCACCAGCTTTCCGGACGGATTGTAAACTATAACGCCACCGGGCGTATTCTTCAACGAGCGGACGCTTTCGCGAGGCCGCTCTTTTGAAGAATGCGCCCGGTGTTTTTTGTTTACAATCCGGCAGGGGAAGCCCTGAACATGTGACATTCCCGGCTTTTTGTGGTATGATAGGGGGAAGCGGCAGGACGCCGCATTTTTACCGGAGGATAGAATGAGAGATTTAAAACATCTACAATTTTTTGAGGATTTATTGCAGTCCGCTCACAACGACCTTGTGCGTAAAGCAAAGGAGGAGGGACGGATTTGTGTAGCTTATATGTGTGAAAATACGCCGGAACCCTTGTTGAATTTGGGAAATTGCTTCGGCGTGCGACTTTTTGCGCCCAATACGGGTTCCATGGATATTGCCACTTACTATATGACCAGCTTTTTGTGTGAGACCACCAGGGCGATTTTTGAACGTGCCATGGAGGGCGGCTATAATTTTGCGGATTGCTTGATTGCACCGGATGGCTGTACCATGATGAACCGGTGCGCGGAGAATATTGAATTGCGAAAAGCCATGGATGGTGGCGAACACTTTTTTTACGAGCACATGGAGATTCCCCTGAAGGCGGATGAAAACGGAGTGAATCTTCTGATTAAGCAGTGCCGGAATCATATTTTGACACCCCTTCATGAAAATTACGGAGTGGATGTTTCGGATACTGCGATTCGTGATGCGGTAAAAGCGCATAACCGGGTGTGCCGGTTGATTCAGGAAATCGGTGAATTTCGGAAGGAAGAAAAACCAAGGATTACAGGCTATGAGTTTGCGGTTTTGACCCTGGCAACCTATGTGTGCCCCAAGGATTATCTGATTCCGAAACTGGAAGAAACCCTGGAAGAATTAAAAGACAGAAAACCGGATGACAAGCCTTATCGTGCCCGTCTGGTGGTGGTGGGTTCCGAAATGGATGATCCGGAATTTATTAAGTTGATAGAAGAGTGTGGAGCTTTTGTGTGCGCGGACCGGTATTGTTTTGGTTCGCTGCCGGGACGAGTGGAAATTGAATTGAATGAGGAAGAAGATGCCTTGATTCAGGTTTGTCGCCACTACATTTATCAGTGCCAGTGCCCGAGACAAATGAATATGGAGAAGTTTTACGGAAGAAAGACCTATGTAGATGCGGTCGCCAAAGAATATCATGCAGACGGAATTTTGTATGACCAGGTAAAATTCTGCGACCCCTGGGCTTACGAGCGTGTTACCGGAACCACAGCATTGCGGGATGAGTATGGTTATCCGGTTTTGTCCGTAGACCGACCTTACAATATTCGTTCTTCGTCGGGACAGATGCGAACCCGTGTCCAGGCCTTCATTGAAAGTATTGAGATTAAGAAAATCAGAGGGGAGAAAGAATAATGGAACCCTTAAAAAACGAAAAACAGCGCAAGGGCGATATAAGCCTTGGAATTTTATATAATGAGGGAAAAGTCAGACGCCGCAGAGAGTGGCGCGGTTTTAAAGATACCATGTACGATTTCGGCAAATGGCTGGAAATCTGGGGCGTTATGGCAGGGGTTTCCATGAGCCGCGGTTTTCTCAAGGGATTGTTTCGGTATCGCTGGATGGTGAATTACCTGGCAGTTCCCCACATGATTGATAAATTTACCATCGGTCAGAGAGAGGAGACTCTTCGGATTACCCGTACCGCCATGAAGCAGATTGTAAAAGACGTGGCATTGGTTATCAAACAGTGTCTGCGGGGAGATCGTCGAAGCGGAAATGATAAGAATTTTTCCGATAAGTGTGTTATTGTGGATGAAAATGCCATGACCTCCTTTATGATGGGCTTCCCTGACCTGATTGCACTGCAGAGAGAAGTGCCTACACTTTTTTCCGCAAACCTTATTAATCAAAATTCTGCCACACACTACATTGATGTGGCTCAGATGTTTGGTATTCCGGGAGATGTATGCCCCATGCCGGAAACAGAATTGGGCGTTTCTATTGAAGATGATTTTGTGGTTGCCGGAAAATGTGCGGTTCAGGTTAATACCACCTGCGACGGCTCCATGATGGGAAACGGCCCCATCGCCAAAAGGTTGGAGCAGGAATATGGTATTCCCACTTTTCAGATGGCAGCTCCTATTCGTCACCGTAATGAGGATGTGCAGGAATATGCGGCGGTGGAAATCAAAAATGCCATCGCTTTTATCGAGGAAAAAACAGGTGCAAAGTGGGATTGGGATGCTTATTTTGCAGCAGCAAAAAGAGTAAACAACACCACCAGAAACCGACTGGAATGGCTGGAAATCAATGCAACGCCATATCCACAGTTTGTGGGAGCCGTTTTTTCTCTGTATAATGACACCAACTATATGGGTAACTGCGGGCGTTCCGCGGAATTCCCACTGATTGATGATAAAATCATGAAACTTGTCATGAAAGGCTATCAGAAAAAGCACATGATGGCACCGGTATATCGCCATCGTTGTCTGATTTGGGGTGTGCAGTCCCAATATGCTTTTGACATGCTTTACTGGATGATGGAATGCTGGGGAGTTGTGCCTCTTACGGACATGTTGTCCATGGTAATCGAAAGAGAAATTGCTGAAGAGGACACGCCGGAAAACCGGGAGCAGGCATATTATGATATGGCTTACCTTAGCGAAAACATGATTATGCGAAACCGTACCCACGGCGGTTACGCAGTTTTATTGGATGAAATGTGGGAATACTGCGAAAAAATGAATGCCGACATGGTTATGCTCTGGGAGCACATGGCCTGCAAGGCATTAACTGCTATGCATGGACAGTTTGAAGAGCAGGCAAGGCAGCGGGGAATACATCTTGTATGGGTAACCCATGATTTATGTGATCCTCGAATCTGCAGCAGACAAACCATTCGAGACCAGTTTAACCGTTATATGCGGACGGTAATGCGAGAAGAACCGGTAGACCCCACACTGGAAGTGCTGCCGGATGATAATGCGTGGTAGGAGGAGTGGCTTCAAACTGTATATTTCGACGCAGCAGCGCTTGCGCTCTGCGGCAGCGTAACGGTACATAGGGCACTAAAATACAGTGCCCAAGTACCGACGCGTGCCTGAAGTGCTGCATTTCGAAATATACAGTTTGAAGCGCCGAGGAAATTTAGAATGTTCGAAGGAGGCAGAGCATATCTTTTAAAAGCGGGACTTTACGAGGCGTCGCTACTTAGGTTCCGTGGTTTGGAACCTTAGGTAGCGTAACGCTGAGTATGGAGCGAAAGCGCTCCCGCGTTAAAAGATATGGTCGGCCGTCCTTCAAAAAATTATAAGTTGTAGGAGGAGAAAAGCGTATGTTGAAAATTGCTTTGATTGTACTGGCAGTGCTGGTGGGCCTGTTCCTGTTACTGTTCAGCATTTATTTCTTTAATCTGGACATGAAACTGATTGTAAATGTGATTGCACCTGTTTTTGAAAAACACTATGATAAGGTGAAGAGGAATCAGAGGGTGTAATGGCGCTATTTGCGCGGGATGTTGGCGCAAGGTTAGTCAAGGTGGTTGTGCCGAATCGGCGCCAATTTTGTTCTAACTGTGTCCTTCGCCGATTTTAAAAATGACACTCGGCGAAAAGTGTGTTTTGAATAGTCTTGGCGCCGTTGATTTTTACATAAATAGGCGGTAAAGTATGAGAAAAAGAAATCTTGCCGAGTCCTCAATTTGGGACTCGGCGATTTTTACATTTTGCTCACCTTTGCTGCCTATTTTTTTGAAAAAATCGGCGCTGGAAGGCGTTTTTTCACAGATATTGCCGAAAATGGAGTGGTAACTGCAAAAATGTTGCGGCAAGCTGTACAGGAGGGGAGTGTTTTACTTATCTTCTGTTTCAAAGCGCATTTCCCCATCATGCCACAGGCTTAAGTGGTACTCCAGACAGACTTCTGTGTCAGACTGATAAAGATAGCCGTCAAAAATTACGTTATAGCTGTGGTAGCAGTCATCCAGAATTTCTAAGGTGCATCCTTCAAATTCCTTCAGAAAATCCGGAAGTGCCATCTTTCGTCCGGTAAAAGCACCTTCTTTTCCGTATTCGCTTAACAGATAGATGTGTGTAAAATTCCAGTCAATACCGGTAATGGTTAAAGTTCCCTTTACTTCTTCGTAAGGTTCGTTACTTACACAAAAGCCGTTTTCAAATTTAAAACGTAGGGAATTGCCGTCTATTGTGATGTGGTTTGCCCGCATATCATGTAAGCTGTAGGGAAGGCGGCGGGTATCCTTGTAGGTCGTAATCATGATGGAAGTCCTTTCTGTGTTAGTGTATACAGGATAGTATAGTGAAAAAATGGAAGGCTGGCAAGAGGGAGGGTGGTTGGAAAATTGACATATTAAGAAAATGTGGTATAACAGCCGCAGGCGGCTGTTATCAATTTGCGTCGCCAAATGAGCGCGGTGAGCTCGTTAACGGCATATGTCATTGTGATGCATTGCCTGCAAGCAGTCAGCATCTCATGCCAATGCCTTGCGAGCACTTTGTGCTCGCTTGGCTCCTGCTTTTATGGTATAATATACATAAATAAGAGCCACTGCGATAGACGGTTGGTTCCAAGTGATGTAAAACGACAATCGCTCAGTTACTTTGGAAGGTTACGGCGATTGTTTTTTGCTATGTATATTCCGATACGAATGCCGATGCTGGCCATAGTAACACTGTAGCCAACAAAAGCCATTAACGATAATATATCAAGCATACGCAATTCCTCCTACAGATTAGTGATTAGCAGTTAAAGTGATTTTGCAGAGGATTGCGGCTCCCCTGCGTGCCAGAGGAACCAACCGCCTACCGTTATCTGGTAGCTCTTATACAAGCGGAATGTTTTATACCACGAGAAAGGATTCCCTCGGAAGATTTCTGTCCCGCTCTTTTTACGGAATGATGAGCGAAGCAAAGCCATGGTGGAATACACCAACCCGGAACATCCGGAAATCATTTATAATATCTCGCCCTGCTATCTGATTACCAGCAAGGCAGATATGCTGGAACGTTACACCTTGGATTTTGCCGGAAAGCGAGCGGGTGGTGGATGAGATTGTGCAGTGGTTCCGGGAACATCAACAGAATAGGAAGCGCCCTCGCAAAGCTACGGGGGCGTTTTTTTTACAGCGCTGGGCATATAGAGAAAAAATGGCTGAGGCGCCCAGCCAAAGAAGAAAATCTGGGCATACAGAGAAAAAGTCGCTGAGGCGCCCAGCCAAAGAAGAAAATCTGGGCATATAGAGAAAAAGTCGCTGAGGCGCCCAGCCAAAGAAGAAAATCCGGGCATATAGAGAAAAAATGGCTGAGGCGCCCAGCATTTTGTATATTGCAGCGCGGCGCTGCACATACTGAAGAAAAAACAGGAGATTTCAGTATGGAAGCAGAAACGAAAAAGGAACAGCGAAACGAAGAATACAATAAAATGGTAAAAGAGGTCACCCCCCACCCACAGCCTGCCGGTGAATATGGCGAAGGCATTTTTGGTGGGAGGAGCAATCTGCACCCTGGGGCAGGGGATTTTAAACTATATTCTGTCCATGGGGATTGAGGAAAAAGATGCCTATGGTTACACAGGGGTGGTATTGATTTTGCTAAGCGTGCTTTTGACCGGTTTTAACATTTATCCAAGTCTGGCGACCTTTGGCGGAGCGGGGGCGCTGGTGCCGATTACCGGATTTGCCAATGGGGTAGCATCCTGCGCCATCGAGTATAAGGCGGAGGGACAGGTTTTCGGAATCGGATGTAAAATTTTTACCATTGCGGGACCGGTGATTTTGTACGGAATTGTGGTAAGCGCTCTGGTGGGCCTGATATATTGGATTGTGTAAAAGGCTTTTGGCAGACCAGATTTACTGGCTTGTGTAAAAGGTCTGCTCAGGATGGGAATTGTGTTATAAATTCTAAGTGAACATGGAAATTTCATAGACTTTTCAGTGAAAAAGCGTTATGATAGATGTGTATGAGATTGCAAACGAGGATGATGAGAAGTGCCAAAAATCATCCGCGAAATATTATAACAGGAGGGTTTCTATGAAGAACTTAGATTTAGCAAAATATGGTATTACCGGTGCGACTGAAATCGTACACAATCCATCTTATGAATTGCTTTTTGAAGAAGAAACAAAGGACGGACTTACCGGATATGAAGTAGGTCAGGTCAGTGAACTGGGAGCAGTGAACGTTATGACCGGAATCTACACCGGACGTTCCCCAAAAGATAAATTTATCGTTATGGATGAAAACTCAAAGGACACTGTATGGTGGACCACAGAGGAATATAAGAACGACAACCATCCGGCTTCCGAAGAGACCTGGAAGGCAGTTAAGGAAATCGCGGTAAAAGAGCTTTGCAACAAGAAGTTATTCGTTGTAGATGCTTTCTGCGGTGCTAACGAAGATACCCGTATGGCAGTCCGTTTTATTATGGAAGTGGCTTGGCAGGCACATTTCATCAAAAATATGTTCATCCAGCCTACAGAGAAGGAATTAGAGAATTTTGAGCCGGACTTCGTGGTTTACAATGCAAGTAAGGCCAAAGTCGAGAACTATAAAGAACTTGGATTAAACTCCGAGACAGCAGTCGTATTTAACATCACCAGCCGCGAGCAGGTAATTATCAACACCTGGTATGGTGGAGAAATGAAGAAGGGTATGTTCTCTATGATGAACTACTATCTGCCGTTAAAAGGAATTGCCGCTATGCATTGTTCCGCCAATACCGATATGGATGGCAAGAATACCGCTATCTTCTTTGGATTATCCGGAACCGGAAAGACCACACTTTCCACCGATCCAAAGAGACTTCTCATCGGTGATGACGAGCATGGTTGGGATGACAACGGTGTATTCAACTTTGAAGGTGGATGCTATGCCAAGGTTATTAACCTTGATAAAGAGTCCGAGCCGGATATCTATAATGCCATCAAGCGTAATGCATTATTGGAAAATGTTACTCTGGATAAGGATGGTAAAATCGATTTCGCAGACAAGAGCGTAACCGAGAATACCCGTGTATCTTATCCGATTAACCATATTGAGAAGATCGTTCGTCCGAAATCCGCAGCACCGGCAGCAGAAAATGTAATCTTTTTATCTGCGGATGCATTTGGCGTACTGCCGCCGGTTTCCATTTTGACACCGGAACAGACCCAGTACTACTTCTTAAGCGGATTTACCGCAAAATTAGCAGGAACCGAGCGCGGTATTACCGAGCCGACACCAACCTTCTCCGCTTGTTTCGGTCAGGCGTTCTTAGAGCTTCATCCTACCAAGTATGCAGAAGAACTGGTTAAGAGAATGAAAGCAAATGGTGCAAAAGCGTACCTTGTAAATACCGGATGGAACGGAACCGGCAAACGTATTTCCATTAAGGATACCCGTGGAATTATTGATGCAATCCTTAACGGTGATATCAATAAGGCTCCGACTAAGCAGTTACCGATGTTCAATCTGGAGATTCCAACCGAGTTAAACGGTGTGGATACCAAGATTTTGGATCCGAGAGATACGTATGCAGACCCATCCGAATGGGAAGCAAAAGCAAAAGATCTTGCCGGACGTTTTGTAAAGAACTTTGCAAAATACGAAGGTAACGAAGCTGGTAAGGCTTTGGTTAAGGCAGGACCGACCCTGTAAAAAGAATTTTGGCAGGTCATGGGAAGTGGGCGAGCTGCTTCCCATGGCTTTTTGTTTTCTTATGACAGATTGTCACCCGACACAACAATACAAAAGTCAAAGGAGAAACTTGCATGACGAAGAAATTGTATGATGAGAAACCCTACGAAAGTCGATTTGCGGCGCAAGTGGCGGACGTAAAAAAGGAAAAGGGAAAGACCTATGTGACACTGAATCAAACCCTGTTCTTCCCGGAGGAGGGTGGTCAGTCCCCGGATACCGGAATTCTGGCTGGCTTTCCGGTGGAAGATGTACAGATTAAGGATGGCATTATATGGCACACGTTGCCGGAGGATGCAGAGGTGAAGGAAGGACAACAGGTGGAAGGGGAGATTGATTTTTCCCATCGATACGACCTGATGCAGCATCATTCCGGGGAGCATTTGTTTTCCGGACTGGTTTACGGAAAATATGGATACAACAACGTGGGCTTCCATCTGACTGAGGAGATTATGACGGTGGATTATTCCGGACCACTTTCCGAAAAGCAGCTTTTGGAATTGGAAAAAGAGGCAAACCAGGCAATTTGGAAGAATCTGCCGATTATCTGCGAATATCCGTCAAAAGAAGTGTTGGAGCAAACGGATTATCGCAGCAAAAAAGAAATCGACGGAGCCATCCGCCTGGTGACGGTGAAGGACGTGGATATTTGCGCCTGCTGCGCACCTCATGTAAGAAGCACCGGAGAAGTTGGAATGCTGACCATTACCGGTTGGGAGAATTATAAAGGCGGCATTCGCATTACCCTTTGCTGTGGAAAACGGGCGGTGGCAGCCATGCAGGAAAACCGCAGGGTGGTAAAAGATAGTATGAAGAGTCTTTCTACCAAAGCAGAGGATGTGACTGCAGCCATCGACAGATTAAAGGAAGAAATTGCAAGCCTGAAAATGGAAAAAGGAGCAATTTTGGAAGAAATGATTACTATGAAGGCATCTTTGCTTGAGGCAAAACCGGTAATCGTGGAATTTGTGGAAGGGTATGACCAAAACGCCCAGCGTCAGTACATGAACGCTTTAAGTGAAAAAGCGGAAAAACTGGCAGCAGTACTCGTTAAGACTCAGGAGAATACATACCGCTACATGATGGCAAGCACCATCCTGGATGTAAAAGCTCTGCAGGGAGAATTAAAAGATAAATTTGAAGCTAAAGGTGGCGGTAAGCCGCCAATGATTCAGGGTACCCTGGTGGGAGTACCGGAAGAAATCGCGGCATTTCTGGGAAACTGTTAGTATATTGCCTGTGAATGTGGATATCCTATCTGAAGAAATTACAGAAAGGAGAGCTACATGCAGCAGGCAATAGGAAAGCAAAGTATTGCGTTTGAAAAACCACCCACCATAGAGGTCTATGCCTCCATTGCAGGAAAAAAGGAGGGGGAAGGTCCCTTAGGGAGGGGTTTTGACTATATCGAAGAAGATGATTATTTCGGAGCCGACACCTGGGAGGGAGCGGAAAGCGCCTTGCAGACCAGACTTTTGGCAAAGGTAATGGAAAAGGGGAAGGTAAAAGCTAAGGATATTCGCTATGTGTTTGCAGGTGACTTGCTTGGACAAGATATTGCCACCTCCTTTGGGGTTATGGATTTTCAGATTCCACTTTTCGGCATTTACGGAGCCTGCTCCACTGCGGGAGAAGCACTTGGTTTGGGAGCCATGACGGTGGCAGCAGGATATGCGAAAAAAGTGGCTTGCCTTACCAGTAGTCATTTTGCCTCAGCGGAGCGTCAGTTCCGCTATCCTCTGGAGTACGCAGGGCAGCGGCCGGTTTCCGCAACCTGGACGGTAACAGGAGGGGGAGCCTATCTTTTGTCAGATAATCCGGGGAAAATTAAAATCACCGGCATCACCACCGGCTGCATCTACGACTACGGTGTGAAGGACTCCATGAATATGGGAGCGGCTATGGCACCGGCGGCAGCGGCGTTGATAAAAGCAAACCTTTCGGATTTTAACCGAAGCCCCGGGGACTATGATCGAATCGTAACCGGAGATTTGGGTTTGGTGGGCAAAACCCTTTTGCTGGAGCTTTTGCAAAGGGATGGAATTGCTATTGAAAAACAGCATGAAGACTGTGGTATCATGATTTTTGACAATGAAAAACAGGAAACCGGAAGCGGGGGAAGTGGCTGTGGATGTGCGGCGTCCACTTTGGCGGCACATTTTTTACCCAAAATTGAAAGAGGAGAATATAAGCGGATTTTGTTTGTGCCAACGGGAGCGCTTTTATCCCCGGTGAGCTTTAACGAAGGAAACTCGGTTCCGGGAATTGCTCATGGAGTTGTGATTGAAACGGCAGAGGAGCTATGATATACTAGGGTAAAGTGAGCAACCGCTCATTTTACGACATGAGAAAATAGAAAGGAAGAACGTATGGAAGAAATCTTACGAGTTGAGAATGTCTCCAAAACCTTTAAGCTTTCCAGTAAACAGATGAAGTTGGAAAAAACTAAGGATAAGAAAAAGGTAGCAGTGAATAACGTAAGCTTTTCAGCATACGAAGGGGAAATATTCGGATTGCTGGGACCTAACGGTGCCGGTAAAACCACAACCCTTCGTATGATTGCAACCTTAATCAAGCCGGATGGCGGAGATATTCATGTGGAAGGAAAAAGTTCGGTAAAGGAGCCGGTGGCGGTGCGCCAGCGAATCGGTTTTCTTACCAGTGAATTAAAGTTGGAGGACTTTTTTACTCCCAACTATTTATTTGATTATTTTGCAACCCTGCATGGCGTAGATGCCCAGACTACGAAGGAGCGGAAGAAAGAGCTTTTTGACCGCTTCGGCATTAGCGAGTTTGCAGAGGTGAAGGTGGCAAATCTGTCTACCGGAATGAAGCAGAAGGTGTCCTTGGTGGTATCCATCGCCCATGACCCGAACTTCATTATTTTTGACGAACCTACCAATGGTTTGGATGTTATTACCGCTAAGGTGGTAACGGACTTTTTAATGGATCTGAAGGAAGAAGGCAAAAGCATTATTCTGTCCACTCACATTTTTGAGCTGGTAGAAAAGCTTTGCGATCGGGTTGGCGTCATTATTGACGGTAAGCTGGTTACCTGCGGCAATCTTGAGGAAATCAAGGACGGCAAGACTCTGGAAGATCGCTTTTTTGAAATCTATGAGGAAACGGTAGGTGAGATTGCATGAGAAGTGAATTGTTGACCATTATTAAAAAAGAATTTCGCCGTTTTTTCGGTGATAAGCGTCTGTTTTTCTCAACCGTAATCCTGCCGGGCCTGATTATTTTCATCATGTATACCCTGATGGGTCAGCTGATGGCGGATTTCTTGAAACCGGATGAGAGCTATAAGCCAAAGGTTTACGTGTGTAACGAACCGGAATCGGCAAAACAGATTCTAAAATCCATGAACATTACATATCATGAAGTGAAGCCGGGGCAAACCGCTTCTGTCAAACAGAAAATCGAGGATCAGAAAGCGGATCTGCTGTTGGTGTATCCGGATGATTTTGACGAACTGGTAGCAAAATATGATGCCATTGCCAGTGGGGAAAAAGCGCCGGAAATCGAGATGTTTTATAACTCCGCAGCGAAGGAGTCGGAAGCACTTTTTAAAACCTTAACCACAGCTTACGATTCCTATGAAACTACCATGTCCAACAAGTTTGATATCAATGCGGATCAGGATGTGAAGTTTGATTTGGCAACGGAAGAAGATTCTACTGCCCAGGTATTTGCCATGTTGGTTCCCATGCTTTTGGTGATGATGCTGATGAGCGGCTGTATGGCGGTGGCTCCGGATGCCATTGCCGGTGAGAAAGAGCGTGGCACCATGGCAACCTTGCTGGTTACGCCGGTAAAACGGAGCAGTATTGCATTGGGTAAGGTCATCAGCCTTTCCGTGTTTGCGTTACTTAGCGGAATTTCCAGTACAACCGGTGTACTGTTATCTTTACCGAAGCTTATGAGCGGTGGCGGGGAGAACCTGTCTGCCAGTGTATATACTGTAGGAGATTATGCAGCATTGGCGGTTTCTATTTTGGCAACCGTGCTTTGCATTATCAGTATTTTCTCTATAGTTTCTACTTTCGCAAAAAGTGTGAAAGAGGCGGGAAGCTATTCCACTCCGATTATGCTGGTGGGAACGGTAGTAGCAGTGGTATCCTCAATGGGAAGTTCAGAACATTCCCTTAAATTGTTCACAATTCCTATATACAATAGTGCTATGCTATTTAGTGGAATCTTTTCAATGAAATATACTATGGCGCAGGTAGGGGTAACTGTAGCGTCAAACCTGGTGCTCGCCATAGTTTGTGTATATATCATGACGCGAATGTTTAACAGCGAAAAAATAATGTTTTCAAGATAGGGAGGTTGCTATGCATACATTTCAGGATATGCCGGTGGAAATGATTGAAATGAATCCATTTACCATGATCGGGCAGGAATTTGCGTTACTGACAGCTGAGAAAGATGGGAAAGCCAACAGCATGACCATTTCCTGGGGCGGCGTCGGTGAGTTATGGGGTAAACATGTGGTTACAATTTATGTAAGAGAAAGCCGTTATACCAAGGAATTGATTGACGCTTCGGATACTTTTTCCGTAAGTTTTTTCCAGGGTAAGGAAATGAATTCCCTGAAATATTTCGGTGCGGTTTCCGGTCGTAATGAAGACAAATACAAAGCAACCGGTTTTAACGTAAACCACCACAAAGGAATCCCATTCATTGATGAGTGTCATTTTGCCATTGTGTGCAAGAAGATGGCAGAGGTACCGATTCTGGATGAGAATTTCTTAGATCGGAATATCCATGATCAGTTTTATGCAGAAGGCGACTACCACACTATGTATATCGGAGAAGTCGTAGACTTTCTGGCAAGATAATACATGAATTTCATAGAAACGGAAATACTGACAGGGAAGAGAAATCTTCCCTGTTTTTTTGTGGCCATGAGCCGCATAGGCGAGGGGAGAGGGAGGTAATATGGATTATGTGAATGCATTCTGGGTAGGCGGTCTAATTTGCGCTTTTGCCCAGATTCTCATGGAAAAAACCAAGATGATGCCGGGACGGATTATGGTGCTTTTGGTTTGCTCCGGTGTTGTTCTGGGAGCTCTTGGAATTTACGACCCCATTTTAAAATTTGCCAAGGCCGGTGCCAGCGTGCCCTTGCTTGGATTTGGCAACGTACTTTGGGAGGGCGTAAAGCAGTCCGTGGATGAAAAAGGATTTATGGGTATATTTTGCGGCGGGTTTACGGCTTGTGCCACCGGGGTGGGGGCTGCCCTGATTTTTTCCTATGTGGCGTCCTTCTTTTTCCGTTCCAAAATGAAACGCTAAGAAATGTGATGAATAGATTTTGGAAAAAAGGGAAAACTAGGATTATCACGAAGAAAAAGGAGATTTCAGTATGAAGAACTATAAACAATATTTGCTGGGGCTGATGCTTTGCGGATGTCTTGTTTTTACTGTGGGATGCGGTGAGGACAAGGATCATAACAAAGAGGATTCCGTGGTAGAAGATGCCGGGGATGCGGTAGAGGATACAGTGGACGGCGCCGGGGATGCAGTTGAAGACGTGGTGGACGGTGCCGGAGATGCAGTAGAAGATGCGGCGGACGGCATCGAGGACGGCGTGGATGACATGACCGGGGATGATGAGCATGATGATAATGAGAATGAGAATCACGACAGTGAGCATCATGAGGATGAACAGCATAAGAACGCACAGTAGAAGCAGTGGATAAAGGGGTTCCGAAAGGAGCCCTTTTATATTGGAAAAATTCTATTGCTATGCTACAATAAATATCAGAGTATTGGAAGTGGGGGAAGAAACACGAAGAAACAGTGATTTGAGTGTAAAATATAATAAAAGCCGTGTGCTGCCGATGCGAAAAGAAAAGATATGCTATTTTATTATTACTTAATGTTTAATATTTAGAATGTGAGGTGGCGGATATGTTGACGTTGATATTTGCAATTTGCATGCTTTGCTTTGTTTTTAAATTAATCGCTATCGCTGTAGAAGCGGCCTGGGGATTATCAAAGATTGTGTTGTTTCTGATTGCAGGCCCGATTCTGTTGGTTGCAATGGCGGTTTGCGGCTTGGTGTCATTGGCATTTCCGATTTTGATTATCTGCGGAATATTGGCCTTAATATGCTCCGGAGGACGGGCAAGATAAGGGAAATACCGGTACATAGCTTTCATGGTGCTGCGTACCGGTATTTTGCTACATTGGAGATTTTGTCATAATGTTTTCACTTGCGACGATACAGGACTTTCGATATAATGAAGATAGAAAATATGAAGTGAGGTGTGTTATGCCTGAGATATGTCGATTTTATGGGATTGTAATTAAAATGATTTTTAATGATAACGATAAGCATCATAAACCGCACGTCCATGTATATTATGGAGAGTATGAGGCATCCATGTCGTTGGATGGAGAAGTTCTAGAAGGAAAAATTCCGGTAAAGCAATATCGAATGGTTTCTGGATGGATGGCACTTCATGAAGAAGAATTGTATGCAGCATGGAACAATGCTGTAAGAAATAAAGCGTTTGAAAAGATTGAACCATTAAAGTAGGTGAAAGACATGTTTATAAGAAATGGAATAGTATATGGTGGGGAACCGGAGACATGTATTCGAATAGAAGGCGTGAAGGTGCTGGCCGATAAAATAATGCTGATAACATTCTCAAGCGGAGAAACACGTTTGTTTGATGCAAGTGTTTTGGAGGGAGAGGTGTACAAAAAGTTAGATGATGAAGAAGTTTTTAGAAATGCAGCAATAGATCATGGTGTTGTAACATGGTCAGAGGGCGAAATAGATTGTGCTCCCGAATTTATGTACGAACACAGTTATGAGTATTCAGTAGCTGTTTAACGGGCAGCCAATGAGATATGCGTCTCAAATTAATGTTGCAAAATCAATTCCTCGCGCGGAGATGGATACCGGTACATAGCTTTCATGGTGCTGCGTACCGGTTTTTTGTGTTGGAGATTAGGATGAGTCTGATGACAGAGAAGAACGGAACTGTTATAATAGAAAGGAAAAGACAATGACAACAACCCTACGACCTCATCATGGCATGTGTTTTCAGTTTTACGAAGGAAAAGGTTACAGCGAAGAATTCACAGACCATATGGGAAAGGTAATACAGGCTATGGAGGCAGATACACAGCAGAAGATATATTTGAAAACCGAAACGGATGTGGTATGCGCAAACTGCCCTAACCGAAAGGGAGACGAGTGTGAATCTCAGGAGCAGGTTTTGCGATATGATGAAGGGGTCTTGAAGGCTTGTAATTTGACAGCAGGACAGGAGCTTTCTTATGGAGCATTTATTGCAGTGGTTCGGGAAAAAATTATAGAGGCAGGACTCCGGGAGAAGATTTGCGGAGACTGTTGTTGGAATGAAATTTGTAGGAGGCATGAAAATGCGAAAGCAACAAATCCTTAAGATCCTGGTAGTGGCAGGTGCAATTATTTTTACCGGTTGCGGTAGCATGAACCTGCAGGAAAAGGATGAATTATCCTACCGTAAGGCGGGAATACAATATATGGAAAAGGGCAATTATGAGCAGGCGGCAAAGGCGTTTCAGAAGGCCTTGGATTATGCCAACGGTCGTATCGGTAATGTGGAATTGGATATTTGCTATTATAAGGCTTTATCTTTTGCCAGAATGGGCGAAGTAAGTAAGGCGGAAGAAGTTTATAATGCTCTGATTAACTATGACAGCGATAATGCAGATGCTTATCTGCAGAGAGGTAATCTTTACGCTTTTGAACAGAAGGTTAAGGAAGCGGTGGCGGACTACGAGAAAGCCATTGCATTAAAGCCGGGAAAGCAGGAACTGTATATGGCGGTATACGAGAATCTTTTGGCGGCAGGTGCCGGGAAAACCCAGGCACAAAGCTATCTGAAAAGAGCGTTGCAGCTTTCTGATGAGAGCGGAGAGGACTATCGCAATAAGGGTAAGATTTACTATATCTTGGGAGAGTATGATAAGGCGAAGCAGTATTTGTCCATGGCAGAAAATGAGGGAGACGAAGAGGCAAGGCTGTATATGGCCCGTGTATATGAGGCTGCGGGTGAGAAACAGCAGGCTTATGCCATTTATGAAAGCTACGACAAGACCCATAAAGACAGTTTTGCAAAATTGCGTTTAGTGAATCTGGTTATGGAGCAGAAGGAATATGAAAAAGCGTTGACCTACATTACGGAGGCGAAGAAATTGGTGGAAAAAGACCAGTTGCAGCAGCTTTTGACCTATGAGATTATTGCATTGGAGAAAACAGGGGATAAGGAGCAGGCAAAAAAGGCCTTGCAGTCCTATACAAGAACTTATCCGGAAGATCAGAAAGCGAAGAGAGAACTGGCTTTTCTGGAGTACACAACGGAGGCGGAGGAACAGCAGTAGAAAGTATCAGAGGTGACTATGGCAGAATTATTTAATAATGAAGAGAAGATAGAGAAGGTAATCCTGGTGGGTGTCTGCAGGGAGGAAGGGGACGATACACAAGACTCCATGGCAGAGCTTGAGGAACTTTGTAATACCGCAGGGGCTGTTACGGTGGGAAGTATTGTTCAGAACCGGGAGCAGGTGCATCCCGGTTATTATGTGGGTACCGGTAAGCTGGAGGAAATTCGAGGGTTGATTGATGAGACGAAAGCCACCGGCATTGTTTGCGATGATGAGTTAAGTCCGGCTCAGATTAAGAATCTGGAAAATGAACTTCAGTGCAAGGTTATGGATCGAACCTTGATCATTCTTGATATTTTTGCCCAAAGAGCTTCTACCAGTGAAGGTAAGATTCAGGTAGAACTGGCGCAGTTAAGATACCGTGCCACCAGACTGGTGGGATATGGACGTTCCATGTCCAGACAGGGCGGACAGATTGGTAACCGTGGCCCCGGTGAAAAGAAGCTGGAGGTGGACCGTCGTCTGATTAAGAACCGAATTTCCCAGTTAAAAGCGGAATTAGATGAAGTAAAACGCCACCGCGAAATTACCAGAAGCAAGCGGGAAGGCAGCAGTACCAAGGTGGCAGCCATTGTGGGGTATACCAATGCGGGGAAGTCTACCTTGTTAAATACTCTGACGGATGCAGGAGTGTTGGAAGAGGATAAGCTGTTTGCTACCCTGGACCCAACCACAAGAAACCTGAAATTAGATAATGGACAGGAAATTCTTCTTACAGATACCGTAGGATTCGTACGTAAGCTGCCACATCATTTGGTGGAAGCATTTAAAAGTACTCTGGAGGAGGCAAAATATGCGGATTACATTATCCACGTGGTGGATGCCTCCAATCCCCAGTGGGAAAAGCAGATGAAAATTGTGTATGAGACCCTTCATCAGTTGGGAGTGTCAGGAAAAAAGATTTTAACCCTCTTTAATAAACAAGATGTTGTGGGTGAGGGGGAGATGCGAGGGGATGATTTAGCAGATAAAACCCTGCGTATTTCCGCGAAAAACGGTGAAGGCTTATCCGAGGTAAAGGAAGTGCTGGAAAATTTCCTGCGCGAAGATAAGCGATTGTTGGAGAAAGTTTTCCGCTATGAGGATGCCGGAAAGATACAGAGTATCCGAAAATATGGAGAGCTTTTGGAGGAAGAATACCGGGATGACGGAATTTACGTCAAAGCGTACGTTCCAGCGGAAATGTACAACATCTAGTTGAGACCAAAAAGAAAATAATCTATATATTGTATTTTACTGCTTGACGAACCACTACTGTTTTGCTACAATATTCTTGTGAGGCCGAACATGATGAGTTATAGACTGAGGAGAAATGATTTTATAAAACGGAGTGAGTAAAGAATGTTTGAAGTAGTAAAAAGAGATGGACAGGTAGCAGATTTTACCGTCAAGAAGATTAGTGAAGCCATTGCCAAGGCATTTGCGGCAACCGGGAAAGAATATAATGATGAAATTATAGATTTACTGGTTCTTCGTGTAACTGCTCATTTTCAGCCGAAAGTTGAAGATGGAAGAATTCATGTGGAGGATATTCAGGACAGTGTGGAGGCTGTGCTGGAGCAGGCAGGTTATACCGATGTAGCTAAAGCGTATATTCTCTATCGTAAACAGCGTGAGAAGATGCGTAACATGAAGTCTACGATTCTGGATTACAAGGAAATCGTAAACAGTTATGTGAAGGTAGAAGATTGGCGTGTGAAAGAGAATTCTACCGTTACTTATTCCGTAGGAGGCTTGATTTTAAGCAACTCCGGTGCTGTGACAGCAAACTACTGGCTGTCCGAGATTTATGATCAGGAGATTGCGGATGCACACCGCAATGCAGATATTCATCTTCATGACTTATCCATGCTGACAGGATATTGTGCAGGATGGTCATTGAAGCAGTTGATTAAGGAAGGACTTGGCGGTATACCAGGGAAGATTACATCTTCACCGGCAAAACACCTTTCCGTATTATGTAACCAGATGGTTAACTTTTTAGGAATTATGCAGAATGAATGGGCAGGAGCACAGGCGTTTTCCTCCTTCGATACCTATCTTGCCCCATTTGTTAAGACAGATAACTTAAGCTATTTTGAAGTTAAGAAGTGCATTGAAGCCTTTGTATACGGTGTTAACACCCCAAGCCGTTGGGGAACTCAGGCACCATTCTCCAATATTACCTTAGACTGGACAGTTCCGGCAGACCTTGCGGAATTACCTGCTATTGTAGGCGGCAAGGAAATGAACTTCAAATATAAGGATTGTAAGAAAGAAATGGATATGGTTAACAAGGCATTCCTTGAAACAATGATTGAGGGAGATGCCAACGGAAGAGGATTCCAGTATCCAATCCCGACCTACTCCATTACCAGAGATTTTGATTGGTCTGATAACGAGAACAATCGCTTGTTATTTGAAATGACCGCGAAGTACGGAACACCGTATTTCTCCAATTATATCAACAGTGATATGGAACCAAGTGATGTTCGTTCCATGTGCTGTCGATTAAGACTGGATTTACGTGAATTAAGAAAGAAATCCGGCGGATTCTTCGGCTCCGGAGAAAGCACCGGTTCTGTGGGCGTAGTAACCATCAACCTTCCTCGTATTGCATATCTTGCGAAGGATGAGAAGGATTTCTACAACCGCTTAGATTACTTAATGGATTTGTCTGCCCGCTCTTTGAAGATTAAGCGTGGTGTCATTTCCAAACTGTTGAATGAAGGATTATATCCATATACCAAACGGTATCTCGGATCCTTCGATAATCACTTCTCTACCATCGGATTGATTGGTATGAACGAAGTGGGCTTGAACGCAAACTGGTTAAGAAAAGACTTAACCCATGAAGAAACACAGAAATTTGCACAGGACGTATTGAATCACATGAGAGAGAGACTGTCGGATTATCAGGAACTCTACGGCGATCTTTACAACCTGGAGGCAACACCGGCAGAATCTACTACCTACCGTCTGGCAAAGCATGACAAGAAGCGCTTCCCGGATATCATTACAGCAGGTAAAGAGGGCGACACACCATTTTATACCAACAGCTCTCATCTTCCGGTGGAATATACAGAAGATATTTTTGAGGCTCTGGATATTCAGGATGAACTGCAGACACTTTACACTTCCGGAACGGTATTCCACGCATTCCTTGGCGAGAAGCTTCCGGATTGGAAAGCGGCAGCAGGCCTTGTCCGTAAGATTGCAGAGAACTACAAGCTTCCATATTACACATTGTCACCAACCTACTCCATCTGTAAGGAGCACGGTTATCTGACAGGCGAGCATTTCCAGTGCCCGCATTGTGGAGCGAAGACTGAAGTTTACAGCCGTATTACCGGTTACTATCGTCCGGTACAGAACTGGAACGACGGTAAGGCACAGGAGTACAAGAACCGGAAATTATACCGGGTTTTGGATTTCAAGGATAGACAGATTGCACCAAAGCGTGTTACCATCCACAATGAAGAAGTAACCATTAAGGATGAAGACAGCATCAAATATCTTTTTACAACCAAGACCTGTCCGAATTGCGCCATTGCCAAAGAGACCTTGAAGGATGAGAATTACATCCTCATTGATGCTCAGGAGAATGTGGAGCTGGCAAGGAAATACGGTGTCATGCAGGCACCGACGCTGGTTGTGGTGAAAGACCAGCAGGCAACCAAGTATGTGAATGCAAGTAACATTGCCAAATATGTAGATCAAAAGACAGTGAAATTATAAAAGATATAGGGGCTGCGCGAGTTGCGTAGCCCTTTTTGGAGGATAGGGAGAATGGATATTTTAATTCGAAACGGAAGAGTTTTGGAACCCTCCTGCGGAAGGGATGAGGTCACGGATCTGTGGATTGCGGATGGAGTGATTTCGCAGGTTGGCAAAGTGGGAGCGAAAACACCGGAAAAGGTGATTGATGCCGAAGGCTGTTATGTAATGCCCGGACTGATTGATTTGCATGTGCATCTGAGAGACCCCGGGTTGACCTACAAGGAAACGGTGGAAAGTGGTTGTGCGGCAGCCATAAACGGGGGCTTTACCACGATTTTTGCTATGCCAAATACCAAGCCGGTGGCAGATAACCCGGACGTGATTTCTTATGTACAGGATAAGGGAAAACAGTGTGGTATTACCGTATACCAAGTGGGTTCCATTACCAAAGGCATGCAGGGCAAGGAACTTTCGGATATGGAAGGAATGATAAACGCCGGTTGTGTCGCTTTTAGCGAGGATGGCAAATCCGTTATGGATTCCGGCCTGTATCGGGAGGCCATGAAGATTGCGGCTAAGCATGATGTTCCCGTTCTGGCTCATTGCGAGGATATTAATCTGGTGCAGGGTGGCGTTATGAACCTGGACGAGAAGGCAAAAGCTCTGGGCTTAAAGGGAATCAGCAATGCGGTGGAAGATATTATTGTGGCCAGAGATATTCTTTTGGCAAAAGAAACCGGGGCGAAGTTGCATCTTTGCCATTGCTCCACCACCGATAGCGTAAGGCTTTTAAAAGCGGCGCAGGAAGAAGGATTACCGGTTTCCGGAGAGGCCTGTCCTCATCATTTTTGCTTAAACAGCGAAGATATACCGGAGGATGATGGTAATTACAAGATGAATCCTCCTCTTCGCAGCGCAGAAGATATGGAAGCAATTACGGAGGGAGTGCTGGAAGGGATTTTAGGAGCAATTTCTACAGACCATGCACCTCACAGTGAGGAAGAAAAGAACTGTAGCATGGCAAAGGCGGCTTTCGGCATTGTAGGACTGGAAACAGCGGTTCCCCTTACGGTTACCAGACTGGTAAGAGAAAAAGGGCTGTCACCGTTACAAATGGCTGAACGCATGAGCACCGAACCTGCAAGAATTGCGGGAATCAATGCGGGAACGCTGCAGGTTGGAGCCAGAGCAGATGTGGTGATTATCGACCCTAATGCTCAGTGGGTAATCGATCCGAAGGAGTTTTTATCCAAGGGACGCAACACTCCTTTTGGCGGAAAGACCGTTTACGGGAAAGTGAAATACACCATCAGCGGTGGCAACATCCTGAAAGGTGAGTAATATAAATCCAATAAGAAAAGTGAGAAAAAACTATGATTAACAAACTGATTGAGAACATCAAGAAAACAAACGCTCCCATCGTTGTAGGTTTAGACCCAATGTTAAACTACATTCCGGAGCAGGTGAAGAAGAAAGCTTTTGAAGAATTCGGTGAAACTCTGGAGGGAGCAGGCGAAGCAATCTGGCAGTTTAATAAGGCCATTGTGGATGCTACCTGCGATTTGATTCCGGCAGTGAAACCTCAGATTGCCATGTATGAGCAGTTCGGTATTCCGGGATTGGTGGCTTACAAAAGAACTGTGGATTACTGCCACGAAAAAGGACTTGTGGTTATTGCAGATGTAAAGCGTGGTGATATCGGATCCACTTCAGCTGCTTATGCAACGGCTCATTTGGGAAAAGTTTCCGTAGGAAGCCAGAAATTGGCAGGCTTTGATGCGGATTTTGCAACCGTGAATCCGTATCTGGGAACCGATGGTATCAAACCATTTGTAGATGTTTGTAAGGAAGAAAAGAAGGGAATCTTTATTTTGGTAAAGACCTCCAATCCTTCCAGCGGTGAATTCCAGGATCGACTTATTGATGGTAAACCGTTGTACGAGCAGGTGGCAGAGAAAGTTGCTTCCTGGGGTGAAGATGCCATGGGAGACGGTTACAGCTATGTAGGTGCGGTAGTAGGTGCTACCTATCCGGAAATGGGTAAACAGCTTAGAAAAGTTATGCCGAAGACCTTCATTCTGGTGCCGGGCTATGGTGCCCAGGGTGGAAAGGGCGCGGATTTGGTGCACTTTTTCAATAAAGATGGTCTTGGAGCAATTGTAAACTCTTCCAGAGGCATTATTGCTGCTTATAAACAGGAGCAGTATGCGAAATTTGGAGAGGCAAATTTTGCCGACGCCAGCAGAGCTGCAGTTATTGCCATGAAGGAAGATATTGCACAGGCGCTTCAAGCGTTGTAAGATAGAAGGGAGAAGGCATGTCTGCAAAAGTGAAATGTGAGGCAGCGATTCTTGCTCAGAACAAGATTGCTGAAGGTATATACAGTATGTGGCTTAAAGCGCCACAGATTGCTGAATTGGCCAGACCGGGACAGTTCATCGTTTTATACAGCGACGATAAAAGTCGCATGTTGCCGCGTCCCATCAGTTTATGTGAGATTGATAAGAACGAGGGACGGCTACACATTGTATACCGTGTGGCCGGTGCGGGAACCAAAGAATTTTCCGAGAAGAAACAGGGAGAGACCATAGAGATTATGGGACCTGCCGGAAATGGTTTTGATAGGAAAGAAGGTCGCGTGGTAGTTATGGGAGGCGGAATCGGAATTCCACCCATGCTGGGATTGGCGGAAAGCTTCAGTGGGGAAGTAACCGCAGTCCTGGGATATCGCAGCGAACAGTTTTTGCGGGAAGAATTTGAAAAAACGGCGGAAGTATATGTGGCTACAGAAGATGGTAGCGACGGAATTAAAGGGAATGTGTTGGATGTTATGAAGCAGGAAAATATTCCGGCGGACATAATTTATGCCTGCGGCCCTACTCCTATGCTTCGTGCCATTAAGGAATATGCGGAAGAAAGAGATATAGAGTGTTATCTTTCTCTGGAAGAAAAGATGGCCTGCGGAATCGGAGCCTGCCTTGCCTGTGTGTGCAAAAGCAAGGATAAGGATGAACATTCTCAGGTAAACAACAAACGGGTTTGTAAGGAAGGACCGGTATTTTTGTCAAAGGAGGTTACGCTGTGAGAAGCTTACAAGTAGACATTGCCGGAGTAAAACTGAAGAACCCGGTAATGGTAGCTTCCGGAACCTTTGGATCCGGAATGGAATTTTCAGAGTTTGTAGATTTAAATAAGCTGGGAGCAGTGGTGACCAAGGGCGTGGCAAATGTGCCATGGCCGGGAAATCCCACACCCCGTATTGCGGAAACTCCCAGTGGAATGATGAATGCCATCGGATTGCAGAATCCCGGCATAGAAGTTTTTAAAGAAAGAGATCTTCCTTTTTTAAAGGATTATGATACGAAGGTTATTGTTAATGTGGTGGGAAAAAGTATCCCGGAATATTGTGAAGTGGTGGAGAAACTTGCCGATAGCAATGCAGACCTTTTGGAGATTAATATTTCCTGCCCCAATGTAAAAGAGGGGGGCATCGCTTTTGGACAGGATCCAAAGGCGGTAGAGGAGATTACCAAAGAAATTAAAAAAAGGGCAAAGCAGCCCATTATCATGAAATTAAGTCCCAATGTAACGGATATTACAGTAATGGCCAAGGCGGCTGTAGAAGGAGGCGCAGATGCCCTTTCGTTAATCAACACCCTGACGGGCATGAAGATTGATATTAACCGTAGAACCTTTGCCATTGCCAATAAGACCGGAGGATTATCCGGCCCGGCCATTCATCCCATTGCGGTTCGTATGGTCTATCAGGTGGCGCAGACGGTTAAAGTGCCTATTATCGGAATGGGTGGCATTGCCTGCGCGGAGGATGCCATTGAGATGATGCTGGCAGGTGCCACGGCAGTAAGTGTGGGAACCGCCAATTTTAGAAACCCGTCTGTGAGCATGGAGATTGTGAAGGGTATTGAGGAATATCTGGATAGGCAGAATATTTCTGATGTGCGGGACTTAATCGGCGCAGTAAGATAGGAGAATACCATGATTTTGATTTTGAAAAAGAACCCGGATATGAAAGCCTGTGAGGAACTGAAGGAATGGCTTGGTAAACAGCATATTACCGTAAAGGAAACTGTGGGAAAAGAGCGAACCATCTGGGGACTTTTGGGGGACACGTCGGAAATCGATGCAGATCGTTTGAAAGCGTTAAAAATTGTGGAGAGTGTGAAACGAATGGAAGAACCATATAAGAAAGCAAGTCGTCATTTGCATGAAGAGGATACCAAGATCCGGGTGGGAGATGTGACCATCGGCGGAGAGGGACTGTGTGTAATTGCAGGTCCCTGTTCTGTAGAAACCAAGGATCAGATTTTAAAAGTGGCGGAGTCCGTAAGACGCTCCGGCGCCAATATCCTGCGAGGCGGCGCTTTTAAACCGCGCACTTCACCTTATTCCTTCCAAGGCAAGCAAGAGGAAGGAATACGTCTTTTAGAGATGGCAAAAGAGCAGACCGGACTTCCTATTGTAACCGAAATCATGGAGATTAGTCAGTTGCCTTTGTTCGAAAACGTGGATATTATCCAGGTGGGAGCTCGGAATATGCAAAACTTCGCTCTTTTGAAAGAGCTGGGAATGCAGGATAAGCCGGTGCTTTTAAAAAGAGGAATGAATGCAACCTATGAAGAATGGCTTATGAGTGCGGAGTATATTATGGCGGAAGGCAATGAGCAGGTGATTCTTTGCGAGCGCGGAATCCGTACTTTTGAGACCTATACCAGAAATACACTGGATTTGACGGCGGTGCCGGTTTTGAAGAAACTAACCCATTTGCCGATTATTGTAGATCCCAGTCATGGAACGGGAAGAGCCGATTTAGTGCCGGACATGGCTCTTGCCAGCGTGGCCAGTGGGGCTCACGGTATTATGATTGAAGTGCATCCGGATCCGGAACATGCCTGGAGTGATGGGGAACAGTCCATCAGTACCGAGGAGTTTGCAAAATTGAATCCTCGCCTGCAGGGGCTGCGTCAGTGGATGTAAAGAGATAGGAAGGAGGTGCCTCATGGAAAAAGTGACCGTTCACGTGGATCATCCCTACGATGTTGTAATCGGGCAAGAGATTCTTAATACATGCGGAGCTTATTTGCGGGATTATTCTGTTTCCGGAAAAGTGGCGGTAATAACGGATGAGAATGTGGCACCTTTATACCTTGAAAAAGTAAAAAAGGGGTTGCAGGATGCCGGCTATGGAGTGGAAGCCATGGCGATTCCGGCAGGAGAGCAATCAAAAACAATGAGTACCTTACAGGAGATTTTGTCTTTTCTGGCAGATAAACATTTTGGCAGAGAGGATACGGTTGTGGCTCTTGGCGGAGGTGTGGTTGGTGATATCAGCGGTTTTGCTGCAGGAATTTACATGCGCGGAATTGCGTATGTGCAAATACCCACCACGCTTTTGGCGGCGGTGGATTCTTCGGTAGGGGGTAAGACAGCTGTTGACCTGCCGGAAGGAAAGAATCTGGCAGGCCTTTTTGTTCATCCTAAGCTGGTGATAACGGATATTTGCTGCTTTCGGACACTTCCGGAGGAAGTACTGCGGCAGGGAATGGCTGAGGTGATTAAGACCGCCGTTCTTTCCGGAGAAGAGCTTTTTTCTACGTTGGAAACGGAAGACTTTCAGAAGGAATCGATTCGAGAAAAAGTGGTAAAAAAATGTGTGGCATATAAAGCAAAGGTGGTAGAAGCGGATTTTACCGAAAAGGGAGAGCGAAAACTTTTAAATTTGGGACACACACCGGCTCATGCTATCGAAAAGGCAAGCGGATATGAGATTCCTCACGGAGATGCGGTAGCTTTGGGCTTGCGTTTGATAACTGCAGGTGCCTGTGGGACAGGACTTTTGCAGGAAGAAACGGGAAGAAGAATTATTAGACTGATAAATGAGGAAAATTTTCCGGAGGAATCCGGATATACTATAGAAGAACTCGCAAGAGCAGCGGCATACGATAAGAAAAGGCAGGGGGATACCGTGACTATGATTTTGCCTCACGGCATTGGAGATTGCCGTCTCCAAAAAATGTCTTTTGTGGAAGTGTTTGAGCTTTACAAAAATGCAAAGAGGTGGCTAAATGAAAGTTAAAGTAATGCCCGGGAAATTTCGTGGTACAGTGCAAGGCATCAGCTCGAAATCCCATTTTCACCGGATTTTAATCTGCGCTGCGGGATGTAAAGAAACTACAGATGTTTTTTATAATGGTATGGGAGATGATGTGCAGGCCACCATTGAGTGCTTGAAACAGTTGGGAATGAGAACGGAACCGATAGAAAACGGGGTTCGGATATATCCGATTCCGGAAGGATTTCATGCAGATGGTTGTGTGTTGAACTGCAAGGAAAGTGGCAGCACACTCCGCTTCCTGCTTCCGGTGGCAGCGGCGATGACAGAGGATATTCGATTTACAGGTGAAGGAAGGCTCGGAGAGAGACCGTTAAAAGAGCTTTTAATTTGCCTGAAAAAAGCCGGGAAAAACGTGGAGGGTGAAAGGCTTCCGGTTTGCGTTACAGGAAAACTTCAGAGTAGAGAGTTTGAAATACCGGCGAATATTAGCTCGCAATATATTACAGGGCTGCTATTGATGGGCTCGATGTTAAATGAAAATATAATAATTAAGGCGACTACGGGACTGAAATCCGCACCCTATATCGCCATGACCATGGAGGTTATGGAGAAGTTCGGGGTGAAGGTGGAACGAAAAGAAACGGAGTTTCTGGTTGAGGGACAACAAGGGTACCGTAGCCCGGGTAAAATACAGGTGGAAGGCGACTGGTCTAACGCATCTTTCTTTCTGGTGGCCAATGCCATGGGACAGCAGGTTGAAGTGCCAAATCTTTGTGACCCGTCTTCCCAGGGAGACAGTATCGTTAGTAGTCTGATAAGAGAAATTAGGGATAGTAAACAGTGTTGTATAAACCTTTCAGATGTGCCGGATTTGGCAGCTCCATTGGCGGTTTTGGCAGCTGTGACACCCGGTGAAACAGTGTTTGAAAAGGGAGAATGCCTTAGGCTGAAGGAGTCGGATCGTATAGAATCTATAGTGAGCATGATTTCTAATCTGGGAGGAAACATCAGGGAAACCAAAGATGGCTTCATTATTGAAGGAAAGGGGATTTTAGGCGGAGAGGTGAATTCCTTCGGAGATCATCGAATCGCCATGGCGGCGACCATAGCAAGCTGCTGTTGTAAAGAACCGGTTATTATAGAGAATCCCATGGTGGTGAACAAATCGTACCCCTATTTTTATGAAGAAATACAGAGGATTGGAGGAGTATTAGAATGGACGAATTAGAACGCTATCGGCAGGAATTGGATGAGATCAATGCCGAAATACACCGTCTGTTTGTAAAGCGGATGGAGATAAGCGAGAAGGTAGCGGCATATAAAGTCGAAAACAATCTTCCAATCTATCAGAAGAATCGCGAAAATCAAATCTTGCAGAAGTTAGATGATCAGGAAGAAAAATACGGGAAGTATACCAAGGCGCTTTTTAAGAAGATGATGGAGTTATCCCGGGCAAGACAAAATGAAGTGCGGGGCTTTTACGGCCTTTTGGGAGAGAAGCTTTCCCATAGCTATTCCATCGAGATTCATGAAGCTCTCGGCTGCCCAAACTATAACTTAGTAGAAGCAGAAGAGGATGAATTGGAAAATGTTCTTAGGAATGGAGAATACTTAGGGTTTAACGTTACGATTCCTTACAAGCGGAAGATTCTGGAATACTGTACAGAATGGTCGGAAGAAGTAAAAGATATCCAAAGTGCCAATACATTGGTTAAACAGGTTACCCAAAAGGAAGACGGAACCATGGATTATCATTGGGTAGCCCACAATACGGATGTTCTGGGATTCCAGGATATGATGAAGTTTGCCAGATTTGACTTAAACGGTCAGAAGGTAGTGATTTTGGGAGCCGGAGGAGTTGCGATGGCAGTAGCCTACGCAGCCCATGTGGCAAAAGCCCGAGAAGTGGTGTTGGTTTCCCGAAAAGGAAGAGATAATTTTTCCAATTTGGATCGTCACTATGATGCGGAAGTAATTGTAAATGCCACACCGGTGGGTATGGCGCCGAATTTGGAGGACGAGATTGTAGATTTGCGGCTTTTCAGTAAATGTAAGGCGGTTGTGGATTTGATTTATAATCCCCATCGTACCCGTCTTTTACAGAAAGCAGAAACCATTGGCATTCCATGTATCGGAGGTTTGTATATGCTGGTGGCCCAAGCGGCCCATGCAGAAACCCTCTTTTGGGGAAAAGAGTTTGATGCGAAAACCATTCGATCCATTTACAAGAAATTATCCTTCGAAAAAAGAAATCTTGTTTTAATAGGTATGCCGGGATGCGGTAAAAGCGTTATTGCCAAAGCAATCGGAAAAATGTCCGGCAGACAGGTGGTAGACCTGGATGAAGAAATTGAAAAGCAAGTTAAGAAGTCAGCGGAGCAGTTGATCTGGGAGAAGGGAGAGGCATATTTCCGCACTCTGGAAACCGAGGTTTTGAAAAAAGTGTGCCAAATGAAAGGAATTATTCTTGCAACCGGCGGAGGCACACCTCTGACTGCAAAAAACAAACAATTGCTGAAAGCGGATGGATATGTCTATTACATTTCCAGAGATATCAGGCAATTGGATATGGAAGGAAGACCTCTTTCCAGTGATGATACCATTGAGACACTTTACCGGAAACGGTTGCCCCATTATCAGGCATGTATGGATACCTTTTTCATTAATGACAGTACCGTATCTGCCATTGCCCAGAAAATCTGGATGGATTTTGAACAGAATGCGTAAGAATAATAGGGTTTAAGGTGGACGTTTTGGTTGAAAACAAGCGGATTTTATGATATGATAGGAACGCTTGTAAAAATACAATTTTAATAGGAAACTTGAAGGCTTACGGGAGGACTTTTCAGATGGAACAGTATAAGCAGGAATTTATTGAATTTATGGTGGACTGCGGAGTGTTGAAGTTCGGTGATTTCGTTACAAAAAGCGGTAGAAAGACACCCTTTTTTGTAAATACCGGATTTTATCGCAGCGGTAAACAGATGGCTAAATTAGGACAGTATTATGCCAAGGCAATTCATGATAAGTTCGGTACGGATTTCGATATTTTATTTGGACCGGCCTATAAGGGCATTCCCCTTACGGTAGCAACAACCATGGAAATGGGAGAATTGTTTGACGCGGATGTGCGTTACTGCTCCAACCGAAAAGAAGTAAAGGATCACGGCGATAAGGGAATTTTATTGGGATCCCCCATTGCAGATAAAGACCGAATTGTAATCATCGAGGATGTGACAACGGCAGGAACTTCCATTCGTGAAACCGTGCCGATTTTAAAGGCACAGGGTGATGTGGAGATTCTGGGACTGGTGGTATCTGTAGACCGTATGGAGCGGGGAACCACTGAAAAGAGTGCTTTAGAGGAGATTCGTGAGACCTATGGATTTGAGACCACAGCCATTGTAACCATGGAAGAGGTGGTTTCCCATTTGTATAATAAGCCTTACAAAGGTAAGGTTATCATTGACGATAGCATAAAACAGGCAATTGATGAGTATTATAAGCAGTATGGTGTAAAATAAAGGAGAGTATATGAACGAGCGTATTTATAAGACTATGAGTGCATCCGGTGTTGTCGCTGTGGTGGTTGGAATTGTGATTGCCGCTGTTGGCATTGGATGTGGTGCTGTTTCCATTATTTTTGGAGGAAATCTTTTAAAGAGAAGGAAACAGGTTGTTTTTTAATTCTATAGAAAGTGAAGGGAGTGTCATGAAACAGACTGAAACAGAAAGACATGGCGTCCTGATAAAAGTGTGTTTCGCCTGTTATCTGGTGGCTCTTGTGTACTTTCTTCTTTTTGCGGAGAGAGGCTATTCCATCAGTGGATACAATGTGACTCCTTTTGCGGAGATAAAACGTTATATCCGGTATCATGATACCTTGGGTTTTAAGCTGGTGATACTGAATCTGGGAGGAAACATTTTAGGTTTTCTGCCATTTGGGTATCTGCTTCCCGGGATGCAGAGGTGCTTTCGGAATTTCCTGCTTACAGTGTTTTGCTGCTTTTTGTTCAGCTTTATGATTGAGGGAATTCAGATGATTGCCCAGGTGGGATGCTTTGATGTGGATGATATGATACTCAATACCTTTGGAGGTGCCCTTGGGTATCTGGTTCATCTGATAATAGAAAGCGTAAGGAGAAATTAAGGTGACGCGAAGAAAGAAACATCGTGACAGGGCAAAATTTTCCGGAAGAAAGCAGTCGCTTCGGGGATTGATTGGATTTGCCATCATCATCATTGCGTTGGTGGCTCTTTTTACTTCCGTGAATTTTGCGTTTATTAAAGGAGGAAAAGCCGGGATTATCCTGGGGGATACCGGAGTATTTTGCATGTTCCTCACACTTTTAGGGTGGATTATTGAGATTATGGCTCTGACAGAAGAAGACATTTATAAAATGATTCCGGCCATCGGAACCATACTTGGAAGTCTGACACTGTTATCCTGGATAGGGATATATTGTATCGGAGTCTTTCTATAAAAACTAAACATAAGGAAAAGGAGAACGTAATTTATGGGTTATCGTGAAATGACAAAAGAGGAAAACGAAGCAGTAAAAGAACGCAGCGAGCTTGTAGTTGGCAGAGTTAGAGAAATGCTTTCCGAAGCCAATGTGGAAGCAAAGTATCAGGACTACTTCAAAAAAGGTGCAGAAAAGATTCTTTTGATGGAAGAGATTTATGAACTGAACGAAAGCGGAAAATACCGCACTCTTTCCATGGAAGAATTGAAAGCGTATAACAAGAAGGTTTACGAAGAGTTTTATGAGGCAAACTATGGAACCAGTTATGGTAATCCAACTTACGCAGTGAACCAGTTGGGGGATATGGGACAGGGATTGTGCCATGTTTACTTTAAGCTGGCAGGCATGTTTGACCTTGCTTTAACCGGTAAAAAACAGAGAATGACCATTTATGAAGAGCTCTTTGTTCAGATTTATAATCGTTTTGAGGAAAAAGATATTACCGCAGAAGAGCTTAAGACCATTATTTCCGAGTTCTATCATGATTATGTGGAAATTTTCCAGGAAGAAAGAGTTCGCGAAATGGTAAGTCCGGAATGGGATTACTATACCGATATTATTCAGAATGCGGATTTAACAGATTTACGTTATCTGTACTATATGGGTACCCATGTAACAGACAACGAAATTAAGACAGCAGAATTTATCAACAGCCTTCCGGAAGAAGATGTAAAAGCAATGGCTCACACTTTTACCGAAGGATTCCGCATCGGTTACGAACGTCTGAAGGTTGATTTAAAGACCAAGAAGAGCATTCGTTTATACTATGCATTGGGATTTGAGCGCATGATGCGTTATGCTATGAAGAATATTGAAGGCTACGGTGTGAAAGCAACCTGTGGTGCAGGTGTTATCAGCACTACGGAAGCAAACCGTCAGTATAACTACGACCACAAAGAGGATATGGCATTATTCCTGGACAAGGCTTATGTGGAGCGTTATATTGAAACATCCCGTCAGGCTTATGAAGCTGTTAAGCCACTGGCTAACGGATACGCAGGACCTGCAGTTCTTGAAACCTTTGGTGAGAAAGAATTTGATCCGAAGAGAAAAGACGAGGCATTACAGCTTGACGATAAACAGCGTGGATTAGAAATCCAGCTTTCCGGTCAGTTCTCCGAACTGAATGCGGAATATGTACATCCGGAGGAGAGAAGCTTTACAATTATCTCCTACCCGATTCCGGAAATCGGACCGAAATTTAACGAGATTTTTGCAGAGACCGTAAAAGTAAATACCCTGGATTACAAGACCTATGAGACTATTCAGCAGAAACTCATTGATGCTCTGGATCAGGCAGATGTGGTAAAAGTAAAAGGTCGCGGAAACAACAGAACCGATCTTACCATTAAGATTCATGAGTTGAAGGATCCGACCAAAGAAAGTGCATTTGAAAACTGTGTTGCAGATGTAAACATTCCGGTGGGAGAAGTCTTTACTTCCCCGGTATTAAAAGGAACCAACGGATTGCTTCATGTAACCCAGGTTTACTTAAATGGATTGAACTTCAAGGAGCTTGAAATTGAATTAGAGGATGGTATGATTAAATCCTATAATTGTGCAAACTTCAAGAAGGATGAAGACAATAAAAAATATATGTTAGACAACGTTTTGTTTAACCATGAGACCGTGCCTATCGGAGAATTTGCTATCGGAACCAATACCGTGGCATATAAGATGGGTAAAGAATATGATATTCAGGCTCAGCTTCCGATTTTGATTGCTGAAAAAACAGGTCCTCACTTTGCTATGGGTGATACCTGCTACAGCCGTTCCGAGGATGTAAAGGTTTATAATCCGGACGGAAAAGAAGTAATCGCAAAGGATAATGAGAAATCCCTATTGCGTGATACGGATAAATCAGCAGCTTACTTTAACTGTCATACCGATATCACCATTCCGTACAACGAGCTGGATACCATTACTGTTGTGAAGCATGACGGCAGCACCATTGAGCTTATCAGTGGCGGACGTTTCGTACTTCCGGGAACAGAGGAATTAAACAAACCGTTGGATTCCATGAATTAAGTTGATAAGTGGGGGCGAAAGCTCCCACTTTCAAGGTTTTTTGCCACAGTCACCCCAATTGGCAGGGGCAAAACCTATAAATCCCAATGTTTATAGAAAGGAGTAACAATGGCATTAGTTGGTATTGTTATGGGCAGTGATTCAGATCTGCCAATCATGAGTAAAGCAGCGGACATTTTGGATGAACTGGGTGTTTCCTATGAAATGACCATTATTTCCGCCCACAGAGAGCCGGATGTGTTTTTTGACTATGCAAAGACTGCAGAGGAAAAAGGCTTTAAGGTAATCATTGCGGGAGCCGGAATGGCTGCTCATCTGCCGGGAATGTGTGCGGCAATTTTCCCAATGCCGGTTATCGGTATTCCGATGCATACCACATCCCTGGGAGGAAGAGATTCCTTATATTCAATCGTTCAGATGCCTTCCGGTATACCGGTGGCAACTGTTGCAATTAACGGAGGAGCCAATGCAGGATTGCTTGCAGCAAAGATTTTGGCGACTTCGGATGAAGCATTATTGAGACGATTAAAGGATTATTCTGCCAAGCTGAAAGAGCAGGTGGAAGCAAAGGATGCGAAGCTCAAAGAAGTAGGCCGCAAGGCATACATGGAGCAGAAATAAGCGTGTGAATTAACGGAGGATAAGAATGGATTATAAGAAAGCAGGCGTGGATATTGAAGCCGGATACAAATCAGTAGAATTGATGAAGGAGCATGTGAAGAAAACCATGCGTCCGGAAGTGATGGGAGGACTGGGAGGATTTTCCGGTGCTTTTTCCATGAAAAACTTCAAAAATATGGAAAATCCGGTGCTTTTATCCGGTACAGACGGTGTTGGAACCAAGATTAAACTGGCATTTTTGTTAGACAAGCATGATACCATTGGAATTGATTGTGTGGCAATGTGTATCAACGATGTGGCTTGTGCCGGAGGAGAATCCCTGTTTTTCCTTGACTATATTGCGTGCGGAAAGAATTATCCGGAAAAGATTGCGACCATCGTAAGCGGTGTGGCAGAAGGATGCCGTCAGGCGGGTGCTGCCTTAATCGGCGGAGAAACCGCAGAACATCCGGGACTTATGCCGGAGGATGAATACGACGTGGCAGGATTTGCTGTGGGCGTTTGTGATGAGAAGGATCTGATTACCGGAAAGGATATTTCTGAGGGAGATGTTTTAGTGGGCATTGCGTCAAGCGGTGTACACAGCAACGGTTTTTCTTTGGTAAGAAGTGTGTTCGAAATGACTAAAGAAAGCTTGAACACCTATTATGATGAACTGGGAACCACTTTGGGAGAAGCTCTTTTGGTTCCGACTGTTATTTACGTAAAAACCCTTGATGAAATTAAAAAGGCAGGGGTAAAAATTAAGGGCTGTAGCCATATTACCGGCGGTGGATTTTATGAAAATATTCCACGTATGCTTCCGGAAAATGCAAAAGCCATCATTAAAAAAGACAGCTATCCGGTACTTCCGATTTTCAAATTGTTGGCAAAGACCGGTAACATTGAAGAGAAGATGATGTACAATACCTTCAACATGGGTCTCGGAATGGTACTTGCTGTAGATAAGAAGGACGTGGATACCGTTCTTGCGGCAGTAGAAAAGGCCGGCGAGAAGGCATATGTAGTCGGTGCGATTGTAAAAGGCGAGAAAGGCGTAGAATTATGCTAAAGATAGCGGTACTTGTTTCCGGTGGAGGAACCAATCTGCAGGCCATTATTGATGCGAAAATTCCCAATGTGGAAATTGCGTTGGTGGTAAGCAACAATCCCGGGGCGTATGCTTTAACAAGAGCCCAAAATGCCGGAATTGAAGCAGTATGCTTAAGCCCGAAGAACTATGAAAGTCGGGAAGTGTATCACGACGCGTTGCTTTCCTGCTTACAGGAACATGACATAGAGCTGGTGGTTTTGGCAGGCTTCCTTGTGAATATTTCGGAAAAAATGGTGCACTCTTATAAGAATCGCATCATCAATATTCATCCGTCCCTGATTCCTTCTTTTTGCGGAAAGGGATATTACGGACTTCACGTACATGAGGCGGCGCTTGCACGTGGCGTGAAGGTTACCGGTGCCACGGTACATATTGTGGATGAGGGAACGGATACCGGACCGATTTTACTCCAGAAGGCGGTGGAAGTGAAGGCGGGAGATACCCCTGAAATTTTACAGCGCCGAGTTATGGAGGAGGCAGAGTGGATAATTCTGCCAAAAGCCATTGGAATGCTTGCTAATGGCGAATTGTAAGGATGATAGATGGAGGATAAGAAAATGAAGGTTTTGGTAATTGGAAGCGGTGGCAGAGAGCATGCCATTGTGAAAAGCCTTAAGAAATCTTCCCGTATTACGGAGATTTTTTGTGCACCGGGCAATGCAGGCATTGGACAGGATGCAGCATTGGTGCCAATAAAACCTATGGAGTTTGATAAACTGGCAGAGTTTGCATTAAATGAAAAAATAGATTTTACCATTGTGGGAATGGATGATCCTTTGGTGGGAGGCATCGTGGATGTCTTTGAAGAAAAAGGATTACGGGTGTTTGGACCAAGGAAAAATGCAGCAATCCTGGAGGGTAGCAAGGCATTTTCCAAGGATTTGATGAAGAAATACGGTATTCCTACAGCGGCTTATGAAACCTTTACCGATGCCAATAAAGCAGAGGCATATTTAAAAACGGCGAAGCTTCCTATCGTATTAAAGGCGGACGGACTTGCATTGGGAAAAGGTGTGCTAATTTGCAATACCTTGGAAGAAGCACTGGACGGTGTGAAAGAGATTATGTTGGATAAGAAGTTCGGTGAAGCTGGAACCAAGCTGGTGGTAGAAGAGTTTATGACCGGTCGTGAGGTATCCGTACTGACCTTCTGTGATGGTAAAACCATTCGTCCTATGACTTCTGCACAGGATCACAAACGGGCTTTGGACGGAGATCAGGGATTGAATACCGGCGGAATGGGTACATTTTCACCCAGTCCTTTCTATACGCAGGAGATTGCCGATTTTTGCCAGAAAAACATTTTTGAGCCGACGGTTGCGGCTATGGCAAAAGAGGGAAGACCCTTTAAAGGCATTATTTTCTTTGGCCTGATGTTAACCCAGGAAGGACCGAAGGTGTTGGAGTATAATGCTAGATTCGGAGATCCGGAAGCCCAGGTTGTTTTACCACGTATGAAAAATGATCTTTTAGAGGTTATGGAAGCCTGTGTGGATGGCAAACTGGATCAGATTGAGTTGCAGTTTGAAGATAATGCAGCGGTTTGCGTAATCCTGGCATCCAAGGGTTATCCGGTATCTTATGAAAAGGGATTCCCCATAACCGGACTGGAAAAATTTGATAATAAAAATGACTATTTCTGCTTCCACGCAGGAACAGCCGTGAAGGATGGAAAATTAGTTACCGGCGGCGGACGTGTTTTGGGCGTGACAGCCACAGGCGAAACCCTTGAAAGAGCCAGAGAAAAAGCTTATGAAGCAACCAAGTGGGTAAGCTTTGATAACAAATACATGCGAAACGATATTGGAAAAGCTATTTCCGAAGCATAGTAAAGAGTACGAAAGACAGGCACAGTTCTTTGAAAGAACTGTGCCTTCTATTGTAATTTGATAAAAAACAGGGTAAAATGAACATAGATGTGCGACAATAACAGAGGAGGGAGTTCATGCAAAAGCGAAGAAGGATTATAAGTCTTTTGACAGTCTGCTTTTTGCTGATGGGATGTATGTTGATTCCATCAAAGACTGCCTGTGCGGCCGGCGTAAAAACAAAGACAGATTATCTGGCAGAGTATGAATCGGTGCAGTTTGGTTCGGAGGATGGTCTGATTTCAAAGGAAGTCAATGGAGTGGCGCAAACTCCGGAGGGATATATATGGATTGGTACTTACTCCGGTCTTTATCGGTATGATGGTGTTCGTTTTGAAAAAATGACGCTGGATGAGCGGATTTCCAATGTAATGGTGCTGTTCACCGATTCCCAGGGAAATTTATGGATCGGGACCAACGACAGCGGCCTGTTCTGCTATCGGGAAGCTACCGGAAAGACCGCATGTTATACAGAAAAGGAAGGTCTTTCTTCTGATTCCGTGCGGGCCATATGCGAGGATACCGGTGGAAATATTTATGTGGGAACGGTTTCCACCCTGTCAATCATTGACTCCGGTGGAAACATTATTGACTGCAGCCGGTGGAAAAACGTGTTTGGCGTCCGGGATCTTACGGCAGGAAAGAATAGGGTAGTATGCGGGGTAACCAATGCAGGCCAGTTGTTTTTTCTGGAAGAGGGAGAATTGAAAAAAGAAGTTTCCTACCGGGAGGGAGGAATCTATTATACATCGGTGGTTGCCGCTGAGGGAAATGAATTTCTTGCGGGAACATCGGACAATCGGGTGGAACACCTGCGATATGAGGGTGGCTTTTTTTCCCGGGAAAAAGTCACAAGAACCGGCGAAGTGGCATATTCCAACGCCATTCTTTATGATACAAGCACGGGAGGTTTTTTCTCCTGCGCAGAGAACGGTCTGGTCTATAGTAGTCCGGAGGGAGAGATTACCCCTCTGATGACGGAGAAGTTTGACAGCTCAATTAGTGACGGGATGCGGGATTATCAGGGAAATCTCTGGTTTGTATCCAATAAGCAGGGAATTATTAAGTATTCCAGGAATCCCTTTGTGGATATTTTCACCCGGGCGGGGTTAAAGCCCGGGGTGGTAAACAGTATCATGGTGTTGCATGATGTTCTGTATGTGGCAAAGGATGACGGTCTTTCCATGATTGACCTGAAGACATACAGGGAAATAAAAGAGAAGTATCTCTCCCATTTTGACGGGGTGCGAATTCGCCATGTCATGAAAGACTCCCGCGAAAATATCTGGCTTTCCACCTACGGAAAAGACGGGTTGATTAAGGTAATGCCCGGAGGCAGGGTAAAAGTTTTTAATGAAGGTCATGGACATACCCTGGGAGGGCGGTTCCGGTATTGCATGGAACTGTCGGACGGTACCATGCTGGCAGCCAGCAATATGGGATTAAACTACATCAAGGGCAACAGGGTGATAGCCACTCTTGGAGAAAAAGAGGGGTTAAAGGCGCCACAGATTTTATCCATGGTAGAGTGCCCTGATGGCAGTATTTTGGCAGGCTCCGATGGAGATGGTGTATATAGAATCAAGGACGGAAAGCTGTTGGAACATATTTCGGAGGAAAGGGGACTTGCCACCTCTGTGGTACTTCGGATTGTACCCTATAAGGAGAATTATCTGTATGTTACCAGCAATGCGCTGTACTATGATGATACGAAGACGGTGCGGAAATTAAAGAATTTCCCTTATAGCAATAACTATGATATTCATATTACGGATGAAGATGAGGCTTGGGTTTGTTCCAGTGCCGGAATCTTCGTGGTGAATATGAAAAGCCTGATTGAGGATAAAAAATACAACTACACGCTTCTGGATTATTCCAGAGGATTTACCACCTCCCTTACTGCCAATTCTTGGAATACGGAATTGGAAGAGGGCAATAATCTGTTTTTATGCTGTGTAGATGGGGTGCGGATGGTTTGTACGAAGCAGTACAGCAACCTGGATTCCCATTTTTATATCCGGGTTAATCGGATTGTCTGCGATGACAAAGTGATTAAGCCGGACAAAAAGGGAGTTTATAACATTCCTTCCGATACCAAACGTATCCAAATCAGTCCGGCGCTGTTAAACTTCCAGTTGTCAAATCCCCTGGTGCGGATTTACCTGGAAGGGGCAAAGGACGAAGGAAATACGGTACTGCAGGAGGAATTGTCAGACTTAAGTTATACGAATCTGCCTTACGGAAAATACACGCTCCATGTGCAGATTCTGGATCATATTACTTATGAGGTGGAGCGGGATGAGACCTTTTCCATCTATAAGAAGCCGCGGTTAATGGAGCTTTTGTGGGTGAAGCTGTTGCTCATAGCCATTGGTATGCTGGCGGTGGCCCTTATTGTTGTTCGGATTATGAGGGTTACCATTATTGCAAGGCAGTATGATGAGATTCGTGCAGCAAAAGAAGAGGCGGATCGGGCAAACAGTGCCAAGTCTCGTTTTTTGGCAAACATGTCCCATGAAATTCGGACCCCTATCAATACCATTATGGGTATGGATGAAATGATTCTTCGGGAGAATAAGCAGGGAGATCCCAAGAAGTACGTAGCCAATGTCAGTCAGTATGCGGTATCCATTAAACGGGCGGCAGAGTCCCTTTTGGGTCTTGTAAATGATATTCTGGATCTTTCAAAGATTGAATCCGGAAAAATGAATCTTGTGGTAACAGAGTATTCTACGGAAGAGCTTTTAAGGGCCATCGTTACCATGATAAGGGTTCGAAGCAACGACTTGGGATTTTCGGTTAACATTGATCCTAAGCTTCCGAAGGTTCTTTCCGGTGATGAGGGGAAAATTAAGCAGGTGCTTTTAAACCTTCTAACCAACGCTGTAAAATATACAAAAGAAGGATCCTTTGAATTGAGTCTGAAGGTTGAAGAACAGTTTGACGGTAGAACGCAGATTCGCTATCAGGTATCGGATACCGGTATCGGAATTCGACCGGAGGACATGGATAAATTGTTTTCCGCCTTTGAACGACTGGATGAGAAGAAAAACAGCGGTATTCAGGGAACCGGATTGGGACTTGATATCTCCAGACAGTTTGTGGAACTGATGGGTGATAAATTACATTGCGAGAGTGTTTACGGAGAAGGTTCCACATTCTATTTTACACTGGTGCAGGATATTGTGGATGAAACCCCTATAGGAGAATTCGTGGAACGGGATGAGGCAGCAGAAGGACAGACAGAATACATTCCACTCTTTGCGGCACCGGAGGCAAAAGTACTGGTGGTGGACGACAATGAAATGAATCTTCAAGTTATAGTAGGTCTTCTTAGGGGAATTAAGGTGCAGCTTGATACAGCCATCAGTGGAGCGGAGTGTCTGGAAAAAGTGAAACAGAATCACTATGATGTATTATTACTGGATCATATGATGCCGCAGATGGATGGGCTGGAAACACTGGCTAATCTTCGTACATTTAACGATACCCTGCCGGCTATTGCGCTGACAGCCAATGCGGCTACCAACGGAGAGCAGTTTTATCTGGATGCAGGATTCCAGGGGTATTTGGCCAAACCGGTGGAAGGACGAAAGCTGGAGGAGGTTTTACAACGGTTTATACCAAAAGAATTGCAACAGGAACCTACGGCTTTAGAGGCATTGAAGGAGGAAGGAAATCTTCCGGAGCTGACCTGGCTGGATGATGTAAAGGAATTACAGAAGGATGCGGGAATACAGAATTGCGGGGGAGTCCGTGAATTCTATTCTGCCATTACCACCTTCTTTACTACGCTGGAGGATCATGCAAAAGAAATTGAGGATGCTTTTAAGGCCGAAGATTATGAGTTCTACACGGTGAAGGTGCATGCGTTAAAGAGTTCTGCCCGTATTATTGGTGCCAATGTACTGTCAAAGCTGTCGGAGGAACTGGAGAATGCAGGTAAACGCGGTGATATTGCTTTTATAAAAGAAAACACCCACCATTTGCTTACATGGTACCGGAATTATCTTTCTATTCTGGCACCCTTGAAGCGGGAAGAGGAAGATAAACCCCGGATTTCCGGACATGAAATGGCGGATGCCTATGAGGCGATGAAGGAACTGGTGGAATTCACGGATTACGATTCGCTGGAAATGATTTTTGAATCCCTGCAGGGATATAAGCTGGAACAGGAAGATAAGACACTGGTAGAAGAATTGAAAAAATGCTTTAAGCAGCTTGATTGGGATGGAATGAAAGAGCTGTTGAAGGATAAATAAGCAGGAGGAGTACAGGTATGGAAGAGAAAATTTTACTCGTAAGTGAGAAGGAGAGCTTTTTAATAAAGGCACTGGCAAAGAAATTGCAGGAGGCGGGATGGGAAACCTGCCATGCGGAAACGAAAATCGATGACATTAATAAGAAGGTGTCGGAGGCTTACCTGGCAATATACTATCTGGACAGAAACGAGGGTAGTAAGGCGGATATTTGTCACTTTTTAAATGACAAGTTAGATGAGGCGGATAAAAAGCTGGTTCTCATTGGCGAAAAAGAAGATGTGGAAGCCTGTCAGAAGAATTTTTCCAAAGAAGTCCTTATGGATACCTTCCTGCGCCCTCTGGATAACGATCAGTTTCTGGAGTATTTGAAACAGAAGGTGGAGGTTTTGTCCCAGGCGGTAGAGCAAAAAAAGACCATATTGATTGTAGATGATGATACTACATATATGGGATTGATTCGTGAGTGGTTAAGAGATACCTATCAGGTGAATATGGCAAACTCCGGCTTGCAGGCGCTAAAATGGCTTGGAGCCAATAAGGCTGATCTGATTTTGTTGGACTATGAAATGCCGGTAACCAGTGGTCCCCAGGTGTTGTCCATGTTACGAAGTGAATCGGAAACAAGAGATATTCCGGTGATGTTCCTTACAGGAAAAGGGGATAAGGAGAGCGTTATGCAGGTATTATCCCTAAAGCCGGAGGGATATTTGCTGAAAAGCATCGAAAAAGAGAAATTAAAGAAAGAACTTGCGAAATTCTTTTCTTAAATACTCTTGTAATATTTGTAAAAATTGAGTAAAATGTAAATGGCGAATATAATGTGTAACATCATTTCTTCCCTATACCTTCCCAATAGGCTTTTCAGATGTCCGGAAAGAAAGGATGAAATGGTGTGCAAAAAGTGTTAAACACGATGCTGTTGGCGGTCCTTCTCGTATGCTTGTCCGGCTGCGGAAGGACGGATAGGCAGCAGGATGCCGTTTTTCTTGAAGAGCAGACGGACTCGGCTGAAGAAGCCCCTGATGCTGAAGAACCGGGAGTCTGGTATGTAGAGATTAACGGTGCAGTGAAGAAGCCGGGAGTGTATCCGGTGAAAGAAGGCTGCCGCATTTTTGAGGTAGTCGAACTGGCAGGCGGATTTACGAAGAATGCCTGCCTTCTTAGCGTGAATCAGGCAGAAGCGGTGAAGGATGAGCAGCAGATTTACGTCTATACAAAGAAGGAATGGAAACACCGGCAGGAACAGGAAGACAGTAAGACCGAACCGGAAGAGGATGGAAAGGTCAATTTGAATACGGCAGACCGGGAGAACCTAATGACATTGCCGGGAATCGGAAGTGCCAAGGCGGATGCCATTGTGGCGTATCGGGAGCAGAAGGGACTGTTTCAGAAGCCGGAGGATATTATGAAAGTAACCGGCATTAAGGAAGGTGTATTCCGTAGGATCGAAGAATTCATCTGTGTTACGAAGTGACCGGATCAAAGAAAAGGTGAATGTATGGCAAAGAAAGTTCTGGTAGTTGATGATGAAAAGTTAATCGTAAAGGGAATCCGTTTCAGTTTGGAACAGGACGGAATGGAAGTGGATTGTGCTTACGACGGAGAGGAAGCGCTGAATATGGCGCGGGAGAATACCTATGATATGATGCTTTTAGATATCATGCTTCCAAAAATGAACGGATTTGAGGTTTGCCAGGCAGTTCGTGAGTTTTCCGATGTGCCCATTATCATGCTGACAGCCAAGGGCGATGATATGGATAAGATTTTGGGATTGGAATACGGTGCAGATGATTATATAACCAAGCCTTTTAACATCCTTGAGGTAAAGGCCCGAATTAAGGCAATTCTTAGAAGAACCACTACCAAACCGGTGCCAGAAAGCAATCAGGCAGTGATTGAATCCGGTGACCTTAAGCTGGATTGCGACGGTAGACAGTTGTATGTATTGGGAAATGTAGTGAATGTAACTGCGAAAGAGTTTGATCTTTTAGAACTTTTGGTAAAGCATCCTAATAAGGTATACAGCAGAGAACAGCTGTTGAATTTGGTGTGGGGACAGGATTATCCCGGAGATGAACGTACAGTGGATGTTCATGTCAGACGGCTTAGAGAGAAGATTGAGCCAAACGCCAGTGATCCAAAGTATGTGCATACCAAATGGGGCGTGGGTTATTATTATCGAGGATAAGTTAAAGGAAACACTATGTCTAAGATTCGTAAAGAGAAGTCAAAGTTTAACAGTATACAGTTCCGGGTTTTTCTTTTAATCCTTCTATTTGGATTAATTCCCATGTTTGCGGTGCGTATTGTGGTGCTCCGCAGCTTTGAGGAGCGGGAGGTAGCAGCGAAGAACCAGGAAATTTCCAATCAGTCGAAGATTCTGGCAACACAGATTGCTGCTTCCGACTACTTAAATAATCTGGATTCCGAAGTGATTGATGCGCAGATTAACCAGCTGTCCAACGTTTACGACGGAAGAATCATGCTAATCGATAGCACGTTTACCATTGTCAAAGATACTTACAAAATGGATGAAGGCAAGGTGATTACATCCCAGGAGGTGGTATCCTCTTTTCGGGGAGAGACCAACAGCCGTTACGACCGGGAATATGGTTTTTTGGAGATGACTCTGCCCATTACCAATCCGGGTCAGAAGGATGTAATCGGCGTCTTTGTTATCAATATGTCTGCAGATACCATTATGGCTAATCGGGACTTTTATCGGAACCGGGCAAATGTATGCCTGATTATTTTAACGATTCTGGTGTTCTTTGGGGCGGCAGGCAGCTCGGAACTTATTATCGTTCCGCTAAAGAAATTACGATTTGCCTTAGAACAGAAAAAGCATGGATTGGTGGATGAGGAAATTCATGTGGGAGGAAGCTCGGAGACGGAGATTTTATCCAACGAGATTAATGCTTTGGTGGCAGATATGAAGCTTGTGGATGCTTCCCGTCAGGAGTTCGTATCCAATGTGTCCCACGAGTTAAAGACACCCATCACTTCCATGAAGGTGTTGGCGGATTCTCTTTTGTCCCAGGAGGATGCACCGGCAGAGCTTTATCGTGAATTTATGGAGGACATTGCTAACGAAGTAGAGCGTGAGAGTAAGATTATTGATGATTTGCTTTCCTTGGTAAAAATGGATAAGCAGGCAGCAAAGCCAACCATTACGTTGGTGAATATCAATGAGTTTCTGGAGACAATTTTAAAACGAATTCAGCCTATTGCAGAAAAGACAGGAGTTGAGTTGGTGCTGGAAAGCTTCCGACCGGTAAGTGCGGAAATTGATGAAGTGAAGCTTTCTTTGGCAATATCCAATCTGGTGGAAAATGCAGTGAAATATAACAAAGAAGGGGGCGGCTGGGTACATGTTACCCTAAATGCTGACCATCAGTTCTTCTATCTGACGGTGGAGGATAACGGAATCGGAATTCCGGAGGATTCCATTGAACGAATTTTTGAACGTTTCTATCGTGTAGACAAGTCCCACTCCAGAGAAATCGGAGGAACAGGTTTGGGTCTTGCCATTACAAGAAACTCGATTTTATTGCATCGCGGAGCCATTAAGGTGCATAGTGAACTGGGTGTGGGAACCACTTTTAGCGTGAGAATTCCACTAAACTATATAAGCTAGGAGCAGTCTATGAGGAAAAAAGCAGGATGGTGCATACTCTTTTTCCTAATCTGCCTGTTGACCGGTTGCGGAACACAGAGTCAGAAGGAGGAGCAGGCACAGACGTATGTGTATTATCTGAATAGTGAAGGCGACAAGATTGAAGGGGTGGAGTATGACCTTCCATACGGAACCAAAAAGGAGCAGGTAAATAAGCTTTTGAAAGCTTTGCAGAAAAATCCGGGGGAAGGAAGACAGACGGCCATTCCGAACTATGTGTTGCTGGTTTCTTCGAAGATTGAAGATAATCAACTGACGCTGTTTTTTAATGACAGCTACGGGAATATGGATCGATCCAGAGAGGTATTGGCCCGGGCAGCAGTGGTACGAACATTGTTGCAGGTAGTGGATATAGATTTCGTATCTTTTCAGGTAGGGGATGCGCCTTTGAAGGATCACAAAGGTAATTTTGTCGGAGCTATGGGCGCGGATACCTTTGTGGAGAATGTGGGGCAGAAGATTAATTCCATTACCGAACAGGAGAGTATAATCTATTATGCATCCAAGAACGGAAAGAAGTTGGTTCCGGTGGAGAAGAAGTTTTATGCCTTGACCAATGCGCCGGTGGAAAAAGCCATTATTGAACAGCTGATGGAAAACGGTGAGGATGGGGAGTATCAATCTGCATTGCCAAAGGAAACGAAGCTGGTAAGTACCTCTACCGTAGATGGTGTTTGCTTTGTTGCTTTTGATGAGGGATTTTTGAATCAGAATTTTGCCATTAAGGAAGACGTGGTTATTTATTCCATCGTGAACTCCCTTTGCGAATTATCTACCGTTAACAAAGTGCAGATTTCGGTAAAAGGAGAGAGCGGACAGATTTATCGGGAAAAATTTTCCTTGGATGAAATGTATGAACGAAACTTAGACATTGTTAAGAAGAAAAAACAGTAAAGGAGAAAGGTATGGGAAAGCGCCCGCTAGTGTGGGTGTTTTCCGCCTTTGTGTTGGGGATACTGCTTTGGCATGCCCTGGGGGGAGAACTCCACTTTGGGGTTACGCAGCATTTGCGAAGCGGTTTTGCCCGGTGGGAGGCGGAAAACAAAGAAAGTACAGTATCAGGTCTGATCATCCAGACCAAAGAAGAGTCGGATTATTGTCAGTTAAGACTTCATCATTGTGTGCTTCATACGGGGAGCACAAATCTATCCATTCCGGATATTTTAATCTATCAAAAAGAGAAAATCATATATCGGCAGGGTGATTTTATTGAGGGCACCGGTGTGCTAAGACTTCCTGAAAAGCCTCGAAATGACGGTGGTTATGATGAGGAAGCTTACTATTTTGGGGAAGGACTTTTAGGGAAGTTTTATGATGCTGCAGTTCATAAAAAGGCTTGCGTCGGTTTGATGAGGATAGAGGCCGGTCTTTACCGGGGCTTTGGTTTTGTGCGGGAAAAAGCTTCTGCCATGTACGGGAAAGTTTTAGCATCGGAAGAGGCGGAACTTTTGGCTGCGGTATGTCTTGGGAAAAAAGACGGTATTAGCGAAGACGTAAAAGAAAATTTCCAAAATGCCGGAATTTCCCATGTGTTGGCCATTTCCGGAACGCATATTTCCGTAGTGGGGATTCTGCTTTTGAATTTGTTTGGGAAAAGCGGGATTTCTTTGAAAATCAGGGCGGTTTTAAGTTTTCTTGCCGTGGGACTTTTCGCTTTTGGAACAGGGGGAACACCCTCTGCTATCCGAGCGATGCTGATGTTTGGCGTGTATCTTTTGAGTATTGTATTGGGAAAAAGTTATGATGGGCTTTCTGCCATGGCATTTGTAGGTATTATTCAATTGCTGTGGGAGCCCTATCGATTATTCAGTACAGCTTTTCAATATTCTTATACCGCGGTATTTGCCGTATTTCTTGCGCTGGAGTGGATTCGAATTAAATTCAAAAAGATTCATCCCTTGCTTAGTGCACTTATTATCAGTTCTTTTGTATTTTGTCTTACCTATCCGTTGACGGTCTGGCATCAGGGCCAGATTCCGACTTATGGGATTTTGTTTAATCCGCTTGCATTGCTTTTTGTATCACCCTTATTAACCTTGGGATTGTCCGGAACCTTATTGGGAGGATGTTTTCTAAAGCCTTTCGGATATGGATTTATTTGGTTGGCCGGGAAGCTGGGGACCGGGTTAATCGGACTGGCTAAAGTGTATGGGTGGCTTTTCGGAAGCGTTCTTTTTACGGGGCGTCCTACAGTGGTAAGCCTTATTGGATATGGAATTGTGATGGTTATATTGCTGTATTTTGCATTTGCAAAGAAAAATTTCCTGTATATGTGGTGCGGAATCGCATTAGCTATAATCATCGCTCTGGTGCCGTTCCCTTCTCAAAATCAGGTTTGTATGCTGGATGTGGGGCAGGGAGACGGAGTTTATTTGGAGACAAAGGAGGGGATTACCTGTTTTGTTGATGGTGGAAGCAGCAGCAAAAAGAAGGTGGGAAAAAATACCATTTTACCGTTTTTGCGGTATCACAAAAAGAAAAAGGTGGATGTATGGTTTGTTTCTCATTTAGATGAGGACCATATTTCCGGACTTTTAGAAGTGCTGCAATCCGGATATCCTGTTACCAGGGTCTGCTGTTTTGAAGGAATCCGACAGGATGATCGACTGGCGGACTTTGCCGAAGCTATCCGGCAGGCGGGAAGTCAAATGGTGTTGGTGCCCACCGGGAAATGCTTTTGTCTTGGAGGACTTTCTATTACGACCTTCGGAAAGGAAGAAGACGATCCCAATGCCGCAAGTCTGGCTCTTCTGGTACGTTACAACCGGCAGAAGACCGCATTTTGGCTTGGGGGTGATATGCCTACGGAAGTGGAGGAGGAGTTGGCGCCGTTTATCCGAAAAAAGCGAAAAGCCGGAGATTTGCTCTATATGAAGGCCGATCATCATGGTTCCAATGGATCTAACAGTGAGGCTATTTTGCAGGCACTACGTCCTCGGACGGTTCTTATTTCTTGTGGGAAGAACAACCGTTACGGGCATCCGGGAAAGGAAGCCCTGGAAAGAATCCTTAAGGCAGGAAGCTCCTATAGGGTGACCACGGAAACCGGGCAGATTACGATACGAATGGATGGAGCAAAAAGAAGCGCTGAAATTAGTTGTAAGAGAGGCGAGTAAGGGGTATAATTTGAGCAGAGCTTAAATTGGAGGAAATACAAATGATAAAGAGAACACAGAAAACCGCAGTAATAATGCTGCTTGTAACCTTAGGTTTGGGAAGCCTGTCGGGATGTAACGCAGAGAAGACGGCAGCGGTTGCCAGACTTGCAAAAGGAGAAACTGCATCCGGTGATGCAGTGGTAAGCATATCGGCTCCGAAACAGGTAACAGGACTTACCACCGAAACTTTGTCCAGTAAGCAGGTGAAGCTTTCCTGGCACAAAGAGGCTGCGGACGGATATTTTGTGTATCGTAAGGATGGAAAGAAAGCATATAAGCTGATAAATAAAACAACAAAGACTACCTTGAAATTAAAAGCGATTCCCAACGTGAAAACACGATTTAAGGTTGTGGCTTTTAACAAAGAAAATGGTCAGACGGCAAAGGCGAAGGCGGCTACCGCACGGTACTTCTTAAATCGCATTTCTCTTAGTGCGGCAGGAGATTGTACTTTGGGAGTGGACAGTCGCTATAACAACTGTTTTAACGATATGTATGCCCGTCAAACCCCGGATTACTTTTTGAAAAAAGTAAAGCCATTTTTTGAGAAGGACGACGTGACCATTGTAAACTTTGAGGGAACTCTGACAGAAGCCAATACCCGCGCAGAGAAAACCTTTACCTTCAAGGGAAAAAAAGAATATACGAAGATTTTGACGTCTTCTTCTGTAGAGGTGGTGAACCTGGCAAATAATCACACTATGGATTTCCTGGAACGAGGCATGAATGATACCAAGAAGGCATTAAAAGACGCAAAGGTGAAATACTGTATCTTAGATACCATTGCCTACAAGAAGGTAAGAGGAACCAAGATTGCATTCCTTGGTTTTAGCGGCTTAAGCGGTGTTTCCAATGAGCGTGTTGGTCGGAACATTGATAAGGCAAAGAAAAACGGTGCCAAGGTGATTGTTGTAAGCTTCCATTGGGGTATTGAGCGGGAGTATTACCCGAATGCGGGACAGAAAGACTACGCTCATTATGCCATTGACAAGGGAGCAAATCTGGTAATCGGACATCACCCACATGTGCTGCAGGGAATTGAGAAATACAAGAAATCTTACATTTTATATAGCCTGGGTAACTTCTGCTTTGGCGGAAATGCCAACCCAAGTGATAAGGACACCATGGTTTATACTCAGAATTTCTATGTGGACAGCCACGGCAAATTTATCAAAAATAAAGATGCACAAGCTCATGTTTGCAGTTTGTCCGGACACCGGAACACCAATGATTTTCAGCCTACACCGGTAAGCGGTAGTGAAAAAACGAGAATTATCGGCAAGTTACGCACCATGTCCCGAAACATGCATGTAACCATTGGCGATAACGGAGAGGTGAAATAATGGCTTTTGCAAAAAAAGAAGATCCCATTCTGGCTACCAGAGTAATTCCGGAGCTTATCGAAAAGAAAGAGCGTAAGCGCGTTTATCTTTTGTACGGTGAGGAACGGTATCTGGTGCGACAGAACCGGGATAAGCTTTTAAAGTTCTTAAATCCCGAAGGGGATACCATGAACATGAATACCTATATAGGAAGTGGAGTCAATGTCAAAGAAGTTATCGATGTGGCGGAAACGCTTCCGTTTTTTGCGGATTACCGTGTCATCTATATGGAAAATACGGAAGTTTTTACGTCAGCAGAGGAAGAACTTAGCGAGTATCTGGAAAAAGCGCCGGAAAGCGTAAGTTTTGTTTTTGTGGAAGAAAGCGTGGATGGTCGTAGTAAGTTAAAAAAGACCATCGAGAAGCTGGGAGTATGTGTGCAATACCAGAAGCAGAACGAAAAGACTTTGGCAGCTTGGATAAAATCCAGGGTGCGCCGGGAAGGAAAAGAAATGGCGGGAAGCGTCATCGCCTACTTTATCGGAAAAGTGGGGGATGATATGCAACTTCTGGAACAGGAGTTATCCAAGCTTCTTGCTTATACCTACGAGAAGAACGAAATTACGGTGCATGATGTGGAGGAAATCTGTGTAACCACCTTGGAGGATCGTATTTTTGATATGATTGAAGCGGTTAGCAGTAAGAATCAGAAAAAGACCCTGCAGTTATATCATGACCTTTTGGCATTGAAGGTTTCCCCGGTGAAAATTCTGGCGCTTTTAAACGGAGAATTTTCCAAGCTCTACGTGATGAAGGATGCTTTTGAGCGGGGGGAGAGCAAGGCAAACGTGGCGGCAAAGCTTGGCACCAAAGAATTTTTCATAACCAAGAGAATGCCGATTTTAGCAAAATACAAAAGCAGCGAATTGCGTGCGTGCCTGGAGGCGGGAACAGCCGCTGACCAGAGCTTCAAAGAAGGAAAAATCACGGATCAGTTGGCGACGGAGCTTTTGCTAATCCGTTTTACCAGCTAGGGCCAAAGGCTTTATTGATTCCTTCGGAGAGGGTAAAAGCAAGACGGGAAACTCTATCGTCCACATCCTTTGGGGTGACAAAAAGGGTGTGTAAAGAAGGCGGCAGGGAAGGAAGAGGAGTGGAAGCTCCCTTTTGTACAAGCTGTAGACTGTCGGTCACGATGGTGGCCGCATCCACTACCATGGGGACACCAAGGGAAAGCACCGGAATCCCCAGGCTCTCTCGGGTAATAGCTTTTCTATGATTCCCAACGCCGCCTCCGGGTTGGATTCCGGTATCGGAAATTTGGATGGTACGATTTAAACGTTTAATACTGCGAGCTGCGAGGGAATCCACCAGAATGCAGAGGGCAGGGCGAAGGGTAGAAACAATGCCCTGAATGATTTCTGTGGTTTCCATACCGGTTTGTCCCATGACGCCGGGAACAATGCCACTTAAAAGATAAGGAGTCGGCGTAGGAAAAGCAGCCTGTCCGTATTCCGCAAACAGGTGGCGGGAAATGGACAGGTGATCCACGCAAAAGGGGCCCAGACAGTCAGGGGTAACGTTCCGGTTGCCAAGTCCCACCACCAGAACGGTATCCGGATGCTGATAATTTCCCTTTAAAGGACAGAAAGAGGTTAGGCAGTCTGCTAGAACTTTGGAGGCTGTCGCGTGGAAGGAATCATCGTGTTCCGTGAATTTAGGGGATTCCAGTGTAATATAGGTTCCTTTGGGCTTGCCAATGGTTTTTGCGGCATTTTCGGTTTGAATTTGAACAATGGTTTGGGTTAGGTGGGAAGCCACGGTGGTTTCGCTTATTTTAACCCCTTCTGTTTCCTGCGGTGTACAGGTCAATGCTTCCTGGGCTTCCAATGCCAGATCGGTTCGTAGAGTAGAAGGTAACATAGTATTTTCCTTTCATTTGCTTATATTATCAGATAGGAAAAGTATGTCCCAAAATTTGCCGTTTATTCGAGAAAAACCCTTGACAGAATAAATGGTATAAGGTATATTATATTAGTATGTTTCCGTTAGAGCGCCCGTGTCTGTTTTAACGGAAGAAAGAACGATACTGTTAATAGATATGGAGGTGTACGAAGTGGCAAACATCAAATCTGCAAAGAAGAGAATCCTTGTAGCTGAGAAGAAGAATGCAAGAAACAAGGCTGCAAAGTCCAAGGTAAAGACTTTTGTTAAGAAGGTAGAGGAAGCAATCGCAGCTAATGATAAGGCAGCAGCTCAGAGCGCTTTAGTTGAAGCAATTTCTGTAATCGACAAAGCTACCAAGAAGGGAATTTATCATAAAAATACTTCTGCTAGAAAGATCAGCCGTTTAACCAAGGCTGTCAACAAGTTAGCATAAGATATATGACTTTTAAGAACCGGTACCGTCAACCGGTTCTTTTATTATGTGCAGGGGCGCGTAAGGTAATATTCCGGCAAGGCCGGACGCACCTCGCACAACGGAAAGGAGATGGTACACCATCTCCTTTTTTGATTGTCATACTTCCCATTTTTTCGGAATACAATGAAGATATGGGACGAAGAGTAAGACACTGGAAAAGTAAAATAGAAAACAGGAAAACCATAAGCCTGGAAATGGGATTAATTATTATGACGGTGGCAGTGCTGCTTTTTCAAAACGGTGGAGGAAGACTTTTGACCATCGCTTTTTTTCGGTTGCAGACTCCCGTGGTTACCTACGGACTGGCGGAAAAACAGGAAAGTCTTTTTACGGTGCTGGAAGAATGTTTTGTAAATCAGATTCCTCTTTATCGGTATTGTATGGAAAAGCAGCAGGGGCAGACAAGCATGGAGTCTGTTTTGGCTTATGAATTGCGAATGGAGGGAGAACCGGAAAAGACGAAGCCGGAAAAAGAAGACCGGCCGGTATCCGCTCCGGTAAAGTCTAAGGGAGATTTTCGGAAGGATATACTAAAACGATTTTCGGAGAAAAATCTTAAGAATCATGACTACCTGATTAAACATTTTTATCATGTGGACATATCCACCAGCCTAAGTGCAAAGAGGCTGCCTTTTCGCAAACTCTTTTATAAAAAGCTGACTATTACGCCTTCCAAGGAAAAGCCCAGAATTTTGCTGTATCATACCCATGCTCATGAGGAATACAGAAATACGAAAAAGTATAGGAATAAGACGGTGGTGGACGTGGGGGATGCGTTGGCAAAGCTTTTGGAAGAAAAGTATCATATTGAAGTGTTGCATCACAAAGGTGTCTACGACGATAATCGCAATGTTGCCTATTCCAAAGCCCTGCCTGCAGTGGAAAAGGTGCTAAAGGAACATCCCTCTATTGAGGTGGTAATTGACCTGCACAGAGACGGTATCGGAGCAAATACCAGACTGGTGACGGAGATTGATGGCAAGAAAATGGCGAAGATTATGTTTTTTAATGGTATCAGCTATTCCAAGGTGTTGGGTCCTATTGACTATTTGTATAACCCGAACCTTTCGGAAAATCTTGCCCTATCCATGCAGCTGGGATTGGCGGCGGATACCTATTATCCGGGGTTGAGCCGTGGGATTTACATTAAAAGCTATCGCTACAACATGCATTTGAAGGGGCGGAACATGCTGGTGGAGGTTGGCGCCCAAACCAATACTTATGAGGAGGCACGAAATGCAATGGAGCCTCTGGCGGATCTTTTAAATCGGGTAATTAATAGCGAAAGCGAGAAATGAGAGAGTTTGTCATATGTCAGACAATTATAGGGAAATGTTATAAATAGATAGGAAAAAAGAATAAATATCTTGCACTTTTTCCTTAAGAATAGTATCCTAGTAATGAGGCGGCTATACGCTAAATTCTACTGTTAGGAGGAGAAATATGGCAGAAGAGAAGCTTTTTTGCAGTACAGGCGGATGCACCGCAAAGCTGGGTGCAGGAATTTTAAGCAGGGTACTGGAGCGCCTACCAAAGGGAGAAAAGGATCCGGATTTATTAATCGGTTTTGACAGCAAGGATGATGCGGCAGTGTATCGTCTTTCAGATGATATAGCAGTGGTACAGACGTTGGATTTCTTTCCGCCGATGGTGGAAGATCCGTACATATTCGGACAGATTGCGGCAACCAATGCTTTGAGTGACATTTATGCCATGGGCGGCGAGGTGAAGACTGCATTGAATATTGTATGTTTCCCGGAAAGTATGGATTTAAATATTTTAGGAGAAATCATGCGGGGCGGCGCCGAGAAGGTAATGGAAGCAGGCGGAAGCCTTGCGGGGGGACATTCTATTGCGGATGCCGGTGTGAAATACGGCCTTTCCGTTACCGGAGTGGTTCACCCAAGCAAGATTCTTGCCAACAACGGTGTGAAACCCGGGGATGCGTTAATCTTAACCAAGCCTTTGGGTGTAGGTATTATTTGTACAGCAAACCGTGTGGGTGAAGCCAGTAAGGAAGCAATGGATGCAGTTATGAAGTCCATGACAACCTTGAACAAATATGCGGCAGAAGCCATTCGGGATTATCCGGTACATGGTTGTACCGATGTAACCGGTTTTGGCTTTTTGGGACATTTGCATGAGATGTTAGACGGTAATGCCAGTGCGGTAATTTACGCAGATCAGGTTCCTGTATTTGAGGAGGCCTTTCGTCATGCAGATGAGTTTCTGTTGACAGCTGCAGGACAAAGAAACCGGAATTTTGCGGAAGGAAGAGTGCAGTTTGAAGAGGGTGTGGCTTTTTCCATGGAAGAGGTTTTGTTTGATCCTCAGACTTCCGGCGGCTTATTGTTTAGTGTAGCGAAGGATAAGGCGCAGGAGCTTTTAACCCAGCTTAATAAGACGGTTCCGGCAGCGAAGATTGTGGGAGAAGTCGTAGAAAAACAGGATATAGAAATTACAGTAAAGAAAACAAAATAACATACAGGAGGAATGAAAAATGATTAAAGTAAATGCAATGGGAGATGCTTGCCCAATTCCGGTAGTGAAAACAAAGGAGGCTATTAAATCCTTAAATGGTGCCGGTGAAGTAGAGACAATGGTAGATAACGAGATTGCGGTTCAGAACCTGACCAAAATGGCAAAACAGAAGGGCTATGGTGTTAAGTCTGAGAAAATCAGCAATACCGAGTATAAGGTTATCATGACCATTGGTGAAGAACAGGCGGCAGATGCCAAGAATGATACTACAGAGGCAGAGTGTATCGTTCCGAATAATGGCAAGAAGAATCGTGTAGTTGTTATTTCTTCTTCCAAAATGGGTGACGGCGACGATCAGTTGGGAACCAACCTTATGAAAGCCTTTATTTATGCCCTTGGACAGCAGGATGAACTTCCAAACACCATTTTATTCTACAATGGTGGCGCTCATGTAACCTGCGAAGGTTCTTTATCTTTAGAGGATTTGAAATCTATGGAAGCACAGGGCGTTGAGATTTTAACCTGCGGAACCTGTTTGAATTTCTATGAAATTGCAGACAAACTGGCAGTTGGTGGCATAACCAACATGTATGATATTGTTGAGAAAATGGAGAGTGCGGATTTAATTATCCGTCCATAGAATATGAGAGAAAAGACATTACAGCTCGTCATTTCTTTTGAATCCACAGCTCACGCCATGGCAGTGGAGAAATATTGTTTGGAACACGACCTTCCCGGAAGGCTGATCCCGGTGCCGAAAGAGGTTACGGCAGGGTGTGGTCTGGCCTGGAAGGCCGCTCTTTCTGATAGAGAGGCATTACTTGCTGCTTTTGAAAAAGAGAACATTACCTATGACGGAGTTTATGAGGTTTTATTACGATGAGTTTTTTTATTGGAATTGATATTGGCTCTACCTGCGCCAAAACCATTGTGATGGATGAAAAGCAGCAGATAGTGAAACGCTTTTTGCAGCCCACCGGTTACAGCAGTGTGGAGACCGCTAAGAATATCAAAGAAATGCTGGCAAAAGAAGGCATTGACGTGGAAAAAGAGAAGGTGGTTGCCACAGGCTACGGTCGTGTTAGTGTACCTTACGCAGATAAAAGTGTAACGGAGATTAGCTGTCACGGCAAAGGTGCCTGCATCCTTCACGGGAAAGAGGATCTTTTGATTATCGACATCGGTGGTCAGGATACCAAAATTATTGAGGTGCAGGGAGGCGGCGTCACCGATTTTTTAATGAACGATAAGTGCTCTGCGGGAACCGGACGTTTCTTAGAGGTTATGGCCAATACTTTGGCGGTGGATCCGGCAGATCTTTGCGTCATGGCTAAGGAGGGCGGAAATACCACCATTAGCTCGCTGTGCACGGTTTTTGCGGAGTCAGAGGTTATCAGCTTGATTGGTCGCGGGGAAAGCCGGGAAAATATAGCTTATGCAGTGGTTGATTCCATTGCCAGCAAAGTTGCAAGCCAGGCAGGACATATTTCACCCGGCGGGAAAACCGTGGTTTTAACCGGCGGACTTTGTGATTATGAGTATCTGAAGACTATTTTGGGACAAAAGCTTCATGCTACGGTGGAAAGCAAACCGGATGGACGGTATGCCGGTGCCATTGGTGCTGCCAGTGTAGCCTGGGGAATGAAATAGGAGGGAACCGGAATGTATTTTGATAATGCAGCTACAACGCGGGTGAAACCCCAGTGTGTGATTGATGCGGTTTGTGAGGCTATGACTTCTATGGGAAATGCATCCCGTGGTGCTCACGGTTCTTCCTTAAGCGCATCCCGTGTGGTTTATCATACGAGGGAGAAATTAGCCCGGATGTTTCATTGTCAACGGGCGGATCATGTGATTTTAACCATGAATGCTACGGAAAGCTTAAATATTGCTATCCGGGGAGCTATTCCGGCGGGAAGTCATGTGATTACAACGGATTTAGAGCATAACTCCGTACTTCGTCCCCTTTATCTGATGGAGAAGGACAAGCAATGTTCTTTATCTTTTGTGTCTTCGGATTTACAGGGAAATGTACGACCGGAACAATTTGAAGAATTGATTACTCCAAAGACCCGTGCCATTGTATGCACCCATGCTTCCAATCTTACAGGCAATGTGGTGGATATTGAGGCGGTAGGCGCTATAGCAAAAAAACATGGGCTTTTGTTTATCGTGGATGCTTCCCAGACGGCAGGTGTTTTACCTATTGACATGGAGCAGATGAATATTGATATTCTTTGTTTTACCGGGCACAAAGGACTTATGGGACCTCAGGGAACCGGCGGTATGTGTATCCGGGAAGGCGTGGAAGTAGAAGTGTTTAAATGCGGCGGTAGCGGTGTTCACTCCTATGATAAGGAACAGCCCCGGGATTATCCTACCCGCTTAGAGGCAGGAACCTTAAATGGTCATGGAATTGCAGGTCTGTATGCGGCACTGAATTACATTGAAGAAGTGGGAATTTCCGCTATTGAACAGAAAGAAAATGCCCTGGCGCTACGCTTTTATGAGGGCATTCGTAATATTGAGGGGATACGAGTTTACAGTGATATGGAGGCAAAACAGCATACCGGTGTGGTAGCCCTAAACATCCGGGATTACGATTCTGCCATGGTGGCAGACGCATTGTCGGAGGACTACGATATTGCAACCCGTGCCGGTGCCCACTGTGCACCAAGAATGCATCAGGCTCTTCATACCACAGAGCAGGGAGCGGTGCGTTTCAGCTTTTCCTGGTTTAATACTGAGGAAGAGGTGGATAAAGCCGTTGAAGCGATTCGGGAGTTGGCGGAAGAATAGGAAGTAAGGCACGCGCTTTTAGCGGAGCCATAAACTTTAAATTTATACTATGGGAGGATAAAAAATGTCAGATTACGTAAAAATGTGGAAAGATTTAGGGATGGACTTAGAAGCTCATGACAATTTGTGTCAGGTGCTTCCGACAGCTGTTGGGGATGTGTTTTTAACACAGGAAAATCGTCCGAAGGCTATGGACTTCTGGGATATGGTTATTTCCGAGGTTCACGGAATCCGTCCGGCAGAATTAATTGAAGCTCAGAAGGAAGGACGTAAAGTATTTGGTACATTTTGCGTGTATGTACCGGATGAAGTAGTGGTTGCTGCAAACGGTATTGTTACCGGACTCTGCGGCGGATCCCAGTTCTGGATTCCGGATGGTGAGGCTGTTCTTCCGAAGAATACCTGCCCGCTTGTAAAAGCGTCTGTTGGTGCAAGACTTGGTAAGACCTGCCCATTCTTCCGTATTGCAGATGTATACGTAGGAGAGACCACTTGCGATGGTAAGAAGAAAGCTTACGAAATTCTTGGGGAAGATGTGGACATGTATGTAATGGACGTTCCTCAGATGAAACGTGAGAAGGATATTTTGAAATGGAAAGAGGAAATTAAGGACTTTGCTGCAAAGGTTGAGGAAGTTACCGGCAATAAGATTACTCCGGAGAAACTTTCCGAAGCAATCAAGCTCATTAATGAGAAGAGAAAAGCAATGCAGCGTGTATACGATGCAAGAAAGAGCAAATGCTTACCGATTTCCGGTCGTGATGCATTGTTAATGACCCAGATTTCCTTCTTTGATGATCCGGCTCGTTGTGCACAGATGTGCAACAAGTTGGCTGATGAATTAGAGCAGAGAATCAAAGACGGTGTAAGTGTAGTACCGGAAGGAACCAAACGTATTCTCGTTACCGGAACACCTTTGGCAGTTCCAAACTGGAAATTACACAACATTATTGAAACCAGCGGAGCAGCTGTTGTTTGCGAAGAAATGTGTACCGGAACCAGATACTTTGAGAACCTGGTAGATGAAACAAAGACTACGTTGGATGAGCAGTACATGGCACTTTCCGAGCGTTACATGAAGACCAACTGTGCATGCTTCACACCAAATACCGGACGTATCGACGACATCCTTCGTCTTGCAAAAGAGTATCAGGTTGATGGTGTTATCGATTGTAGCCTGAAGTTCTGCTGCTTATACGATACCGAGAAATACAGTGTATCCCGCGCTTTGAAAGAGGCAGGAATTCCAGTATTAAGTCTGGAAACAGATTACGCAGATACCGATGCAGAGCAGTTAAGAACAAGAATCGGCGCATTCGTAGAAATGCTGAATGAGAAATAGAAAGATTTGCCAGGCGGCTACGGTCGCTTAAAGTGAAAGATGAAATGATTCGGGCGGCTTATGCCGCCCGACATGTATATTGTGAGAATGCTTTTGCTTCGGACCACTGCCGGTCCGGAAGCGTTTTTGACAAGGAGTGGACACTATGAAAAGTGACGTAGTACGGTATTATATTTTGTTTCAGAATTATGAGCACGGCATGGCGCTACATGAGCTGCTGGACGCCAACAATATTGATAACCGCATCGCCCCGGCGCCGCGTGCCATACAGGGGGAACTTTCCTGCGGCGTCTCCCTGGTAATTCCGGAGTCCGCCATCGATGCCGCCCGCGACTGCATTGCCGAACATCACGCAGAATACTATGATATTGTACCTTTGGCAGGACAGATGGTGTCAAAAAGGGATAAATACTGCTAGGTGGCGTCTTGTGGAGAGGTTTTCTGGATTTTTTGTGGTGCTTGCCATGGCAGAGCGGTCTTTTTGCCGCTCTTGCGATGCATAAGAGGTGCTAGACTGGTGTGGCGCGGTCAAGATTTGGAACAGTGCCTGTTCGGTACCGAGCATTAGGATTTTTATTAGGAATAAAAATGTTTGTACCGAGAAAATGCAAGAAAACTCAAGATTCATCGCTTTTTGTAGTGGGAAATAGGTATACAGGAATGACAGGGTAATCCATATACCGAGAAATAGTGGCTAGTAAACACTTTTGAAAAAAAAGTAGGAACCGTAAAGTGATTTATTTCCACTTTTTACCGAGTAATAGGAACTGAAATTGGAAAGGTATAAGTTTATACCGAGCAAGATGTGAAATGTGCTTGGGAAAGTAGAAAATAGTTGCTTTTTGAATAGAATACTGCTAGAATTCATAATAACAAATGAGAAAGGGGAGGGCGGATGAGCAAAATTTTAGCAGAAATTGTTGAAAGGAAGCGTAGTGAACTACAGCAAGAAATAACAGAGAACATTCAAGAACTGCGGACGCTTCCGGAAGGAAAACTCCTGATTGCAAAGGATAGGGAATGGGAGAAGTGGTATGTGTCTATTAATGGCGAAAGGAGATACATACCCAAGGAAGAACGCCAACTGGCGGAGAAGCTGGCGAGGCGGAGGTTTCTGGAAGCAAGGATTGAGGATCTGAAAAAGGAAGTGGCAGCCTGTAAATCCTATCTTGCCAAACAGAATTATCAGTCCAAAACAGAATCGTATTTATCAGAAGAGAATCGTTATCATACCTTCATATTTCCGGATCATCCCGGGGATGAAATCAAAGAATGGTTTAAAAGTGAATATGTGAAAAGTGAAAGAGATTTGGATAAATTGCTTTTTAAGGCGCCTTCGGGAAATATGGTGCGCTCCAAATCAGAAATGATTATTGATGAAATGCTGAACCGCTATGGCATTCCCTATCATTATGAGGAAATATTGCAGTTTCCTAACGGAAAAATATACTTTCCGGATTTTAAGGTGTACAGTTTAAAACGGAAAAAGTTTATGTACTGGGAACACCTCGGCCTTATGGATAAGGAATGGTATGTAAACCGCGTGGAAGACAAACTGAAAAATTATATGAATTACGGAATTATGCCTCAGGATAATCTGATTTTAACTATGGAAACGGGGGACAATCCCTTGGGATATGAAAAAGCGGAAAGTATGATTCAGTTGTATCTGGCGGACAAACCGTGTTATGATTATATGTGAAAAAGAGTAGCGGAAGGTACAGGCTATGACGAAGGAGTTATTTAATCAGACATTATTCAATTTTACCCATGATGTGGCCAGCGGCGATGCCATAAGACATCTGGCCGACAAGGGTTACACGGTGCCGGAAATAGTCGGGACGCTGGATTTCCCAACGCCGATAGAACGAATCCGAAAGACGGTGTGGGAGCATTACCAAAATACCGGTGTAATCCGTATGGAGAAACCGGATGCAAAGCCCCATGTGCAGGTACATTATGAAAAAGTACAGGGCAGCTACTGCAAAACCAGCTTCCGCCGGGTGGAAGAAGTGGTGGATGCGGAGCCGAAGGAATATCTGCGGATAGAGTTCGGAAAAGAAAAATATAAGGATGCGAAAGCCTTCCAAAGAAAACTGGAACAACTGGAGGAAAAAGACCGGGAATATATAGAAAACCTTCCCTGGCCTTTGCAACCGGTTTATCATGTGGCGGATGAACGGATGAAGCGGGTCATGGAAAGCTGGAAAGGCGAATAAGGTCACGAATAAGACGGTCATCAATCGGTTTGCAGCGCTTGTGAAAAATGGAATGCCATGAAATAATTTCCAAATTGTGGTTTTACACACATATTTTCTTGCTTGCCGGGGATATACTAGGAATACAAAAACAGCTGCCCGGTAGAGGCAATCGAAGAAGCGTAACAGAAAACAGAATAGAGTGATGAGAAGAAGGTAATATGTTATTTTTATAGTAAGGTATTACCTTCTTTTTGAGCATAAAGAGGTAGGGGGAACTGTCCAGACTTGCCTGGCTCGTGCCTTTATGATATAATCAACTATAAGTATGCCCGCAAGGGCGTTAAGCACAAAGAAAGATTATGGTGAAGAATTCATGACAAAACGACTAGGTTGGCTTACGCTGGCGCTGCTGCTATTGTTGACAGGATGTGGTACAGCAAAGAATTCCGATAAAACTGATAAAAAAGAAACTGCAGTTGCCAGTGCAGATGCGGCGAAGCAGGAAGAGAAGGACAAGGATAATCAAACCCTTGCAGAGTCGGAGGAACAGGAAGCCTTCGATCCCTGGAAGGATTATACTGTTGAGATAAAAGATGCAGTCAGCAAGGCAGTGGCAAGCTCTGAAAGTCTCAGCGAGGAAATGGAAAAGATTGAGAAATTACAGGAAAGATATTATGATGATCCCATGATGAAGGAGTACTCTCAGGCAGAACGCAACCAGATTGCCCAGTGGCTCTATGTGGTATGGGATACGGAAATCAACAACCTGTGGTCTCGCATGAGTGATGAGTTGGATGCGGACACCAAGGAAAAAGTTTTAACCAGTCAGCGAATCTGGATTATTTTGAAAGAAGCAGGGCTTTCCGAGGCATTAAGTGATTATGTGGACGGAAGCATTTATCCCATGCTGCAAAGTCAGGAATTGGGGAAAACAACCCGAACCAGAGTGTACTATATGGCAGATATTTTTGCCAAATTCAAAGGGGAAGAATTCGAGAAACCGGAGCTTCCGATAGTAGGTCGTTTTGTGGAACCGAAGGACGGTAAGGCTGAGAGACTTCTGATTATCCGGGAAGGCATGGAAGGTGGATATCTGGTAATGATGTCCATTGATGATGTAGGCTCTTTAACCGGAACCCTTGTAAAAGAAAATGGAAAATGGATTTTTGAAAATTCCGCATTTGGAATCCGAGGAGAAATTACCGTCGGATGGAAAGGTGCGGCATTTAAGGTGAAAAAGACTCAGGGAGGCGTATTAAAGGAAGGAAAGACTTATCGCTTCTCCATGATTTTATAATAGACTCTGCGTAACAGGCAGGAAAGACGGAGGATAACAGAATGGCAATTGACCAGAGCAAAATCAGGAATTTTTGCATTATCGCCCATATTGACCACGGAAAGTCAACCTTGGCGGATAGAATTATAGAAAAAACAGGATTATTAACCAGCCGTGAGATGCAGGCTCAGGTTCTCGACAACATGGATCTTGAGCGTGAAAGAGGAATTACCATTAAATCTCAGGCAGTGCGTATTGTATATAAGGCACAGGATGGGGAGGAGTACATTTTTAACTTGATTGATACTCCGGGCCATGTGGACTTTAACTATGAGGTATCCCGTAGTTTGGCGGCTTGCGACGGTGCCATTCTGGTGGTGGATGCAGCCCAGGGTGTGGAAGCTCAGACTTTGGCCAACGTATATTTGGCGTTGGATCATGACCTGGATGTGATGCCGGTTATCAATAAGATAGACTTACCCAGCGCAGATCCGGATCGTGTCGTGGAAGAAATTGAAGATATTATTGGAATTGAGGCGGAGGATGCGCCGAGGATTTCCGCAAAGACAGGTTTAAATGTGGAAGAGGTGTTAGAACAGATTGTAACCAAGATTCCGGCACCTACGGGAGATCCCAATGCGCCGTTAAAAGCGTTGATTTTTGACTCCCTTTATGATTCCTATAAGGGAGTTATCGTGTTCTGCCGTGTCATGGAAGGAACCATGAAGGCAGGAACCAAGATGCACATGATGGCAACGGGAGCAACCGCCGATATCGTGGAGGTAGGCTATTTTGGCGCAGGGCAGTTCATTCCTTGCGAGGAACTTTCCGCCGGAATGGTTGGATATGTAACCGCTTCCTTGAAGAATGTCAAAGATACCCGGGTGGGTGATACCATTACGGATAAGAATAATCCTTGTAAGGAGGCTTTGCCGGGTTACAAGAAGGTAAACCCTATGGTTTACTGCGGTCTGTATCCGGCGGATGCGGCAAAATATCAGGATTTAAGAGAAGCATTGGAAAAACTCCAGTTAAATGATGCATCTTTATATTTTGAACCGGAAACCTCCATTGCTTTAGGCTTTGGATTCCGTTGCGGATTCCTGGGACTGTTGCATTTGGAAATTATTCAGGAACGCTTGGAGCGTGAATACAATCTGGATTTGGTAACGACGGCACCGGGCGTAGTTTATAAGGTGCACAAGACCGACGGAGAAGTGATTGAACTTACTAATCCGTCGAACCTGCCGGAGCCCACTATGATTGAATACATGGAAGAGCCTATTGTATCTGCAGAGATTATGGTAAGCTCCGAGTATATCGGTGCTATTATGGATCTTTGCCAGGAACGCCGCGGCGTGTATCTGTCCATGGAATATATTGAAGAAACCCGTGCAGTGTTGAAATATGACCTGCCGCTAAATGAGATAATTTATGATTTCTTTGATGCGTTAAAATCAAGGTCCAGGGGTTACGCTTCCTTTGACTATGAAATTAAGGGTTATCAGCGTTCCGAACTGGTGAAACTGGATATTCTGGTAAACAAAGAAGAGGTGGATGCGTTATCCTTCATCGTCTTTGCGGGAACTGCCTACGAGCGTGGTCGTAAGATGTGCGAGAAGCTGAAAGAAGAAATCCCAAGACATTTGTTTGAGATTCCAATTCAGGCAGCAGTGGGAGGCAAGGTAATTGCCCGTGAAACCGTAAGAGCAATGCGAAAAGACGTGCTTGCCAAGTGTTACGGTGGTGATATTACCAGAAAGCGTAAGCTTTTGGACAAACAGAAGGAAGGAAAGAAACGTATGCGCCAGGTTGGTACCGTAGAGATACCGCAGGAAGCATTTATGAGCGTATTACGTTTGGACGAGGACAAATAGATGAAAAGGGCAGAAGTATATATTCATATTCCGTTTTGTGTGAAAAAGTGCGATTATTGTGATTTTCTGTCTTATCCGTCAAATGAAGAAGCAAGAAAGGAGTATCTTGGCATGCTCCTTTCTGAAATACGTACCTGTGCGTGGGCAACAGAGGGAGTCTCTGTGCCCACGATTTTTATTGGTGGAGGAACCCCTTCTTTATTAAGTGGAGAAGAAATCGGCGAAATCATGGAAGCGGTAAGAAGTGTTTTTGAAATTGAGGAAAATGCGGAAATCACCATGGAGGCAAATCCCGGGACTTTAACGGCAGAGAAATTAGCAGGATATAAGGATGCGGGAATCAATCGATTAAGCATTGGTTTGCAGTCGGCGCAGAACGAAGAATTAAAGCTTTTGGGGCGGATTCATACCTATGAGGAGTTTTTGGAAAGTTTTAAATTGGCAAGGGAAGCCGGTTTTACCAATATTAATGTGGATATTATGAGCGCCTTACCGGGACAGAAGCTTTCCACCTATGAAGATACGCTAAAAAAGGTATGCGAGCTGAAGCCGGAGCATATTTCGGCATACAGTCTGATGATTGAGGAAGAAACTCCTTTTTATGAGCGGTACAAAGAGGATGAGGAAATCCGGGAAAAAGGCGGACAACCCAAGGTACTGCCATCAGAGGATGAAGAACGTGCCATGTATGAGGCGACGAAGAAAATTTTGGCACAGTACGGCTATGAACGTTACGAGATTTCCAATTATGCCAAGGAAGGATATGAGTGTAAGCACAATATAGGCTATTGGATCCGGGAAAATTATATTGGATTTGGCTTGGGAGCCGCATCTCTTTATGATAATGTTCGGTATTCCAATAAAGACAGTCTGTGGCTTTACATGCATGGAGAAAACCGCAAAACAGCAGAAGCGATTTCTGAAAACGGCCAGATGGAAGAAACCATGTTTCTGGGACTTCGTATGGACATAGGAGTTTCAATTTCAGAATTTGAGGAAAATTTTCATGTTTCTATGGATGAAATATATGGAGAAGTGCTGAAGCGATTGGAGGAGCAGAAGCTGATTACAAGAGAAAATGACCGAATTCGATTGACGGAATACGGGCGGGATGTAAGCAATGTGGTTTTAGCAGAATTTCTGTTGAAATAAAGTAAGAAACGGGACTGCATCGGCAGTACCGGAGGGAAAAAGGAGAAGAAGCATGAAGAGAGTGGAAAAGGAAGACATTTTGAAGTACCGTTTTTTGTCGGCGGTAAAGTATGCACCAAAGGGGGAGGCGGCAGCCTTTGTGGTAAGCAACGCCAACAAAGAGGACAACAGCTATGAAGGGGATATCTGGGTTTACGAAAAAGGAAAGGTAAGACAGCTTACCGCGTTACATAAGGAAAGAAGCTTTTACTGGGAGGATGAGGAAAACATCCTGTTTCCTGCTGCAAGAAGTGAGCAGGAGAAAAAGCAGGCAAAAGAGGCTCCCTTCGGCGTTACGAATTTTTACCGGATTAACATTCACGGTGGTGAGGCGAAAAAAGCTTTTTCCCTGCCCATCAGTGTAGCGGACTATAAGGAAGTGGACAAGGATACGTTGTTGCTTTTAGGCGAAATCGATGTGAACTATCCGGATTACTACAAGCTGCCGGTAAAGGAGCAGGACAAGATCGCCAAGACCGTAAAAGAAGAAAAGGACTACGAAGTTTTCACGGAAAGCCCCTTCTGGTTTAACGGCGCCGGTGTGGTAAACGGGAAACGGCAGGCCATGTTTTTATATAAGAGGAAAAGCGGAAAGCTTACAAGGATTTCCGCTCCGACCATGGATGTCGGCAGTCCGGTCATAATTGATAAGAAAATTTTCTTTATCGGATCGGATTTTGAGACGATAAGACCAATGTCCGGTGATATTTATTGCTATGATTTGGGAAGCGGTAAAACGGAAAAGTTAAAAGAAGCCGGCAGCTTTTGTCTGTATCAGTTAGTGGATGTAAAAGGAAAGCTGTGGGTAATCGGCTCTCCCTGTGATAAACATGGATTGAATCAGAATGCTTTATTCTATACGCTGGAAAATGGCAGGCTGGTGGAGCGTTTTGATCCCAAGGACAGCCTTTACAACAGTGTGGGAAGCGACTGCCGCTTAGGTGGTGGCGATCAGGAGCAGATGGCGGATCGGTACTATTATGTTTCCACCAGAAGAAATGCGGCAAACCTGTATGCCCTGACCGGGGATTTCAAGGAAACGCCGGTGATTGAAAAAGAGGGCGGCGTGGACTGCTTTTCCGTAAAGGAAGACGGTTCGGAAATACTGTTGGTAGGTATGTTTGATATGAAGCTGCAGGAGTTGTACCGCCTGGATGGGAAAAAAGGTTTAAAGCAGATCACCCATTTTAACGACGCCATTTTGAAGAACCGCTACGTGGCACGGCCGGAGAAGCTGACGGTTATGTCGGAGGGCGTAGACATTGACGGATGGGTATTAAAGCCCATGGATTTTGATGAAAAGAAAAAATATCCGGCTATCTTTGATGTACACGGCGGTCCGAAAACCGTTTACGGCGAAGTCTTTTATCACGAAATGCAGTACTGGGCATCGGAAGGTTACTTTGTATTCTTCTGTAATCCTACGGGTTCCGACGGTCGCGGCGATGAATTTGCGGATATCCGGGGAAAGTACGGCACCATTGATTATAAGAATTTAATGGATTTTATGGACGGTGTTTTGAAAAAATATCCCCAGATTGATGAAAAAAGGGTAGGGGAAACCGGCGGTTCCTATGGCGGCTTTATGACCAACTGGATTGTGGGTCATACGAATCGTTTCGCCTGTGCCGCAACCCAGCGCTCTATTTCCAACTGGGTGAGCTTTTATGGAATCTCCGATATCGGACCGGATTTTTCCATGGATCAGACCGGCGGTGATATTGAAGAAAATATAGAAAAGATGTGGGAGCATTCTCCGTTAAAATATGCTTCCAACGTCAAAACACCAGTACTCTTCATTCATTCGGATGAGGATTATCGTTGTCCAATGTCCCAGGGCATCCAGTTTTACACGGCATTAGCCCAGCGTGGCGTGCCTGTAAGAATGTGCCTTTTCCACGGAGAAAATCATGAACTGTCCAGAAGCGGCAAGCCGACGCACAGACTTCGCCGGTTGACGGAAATTACAAACTGGATGGAGAAATATCTGAAATAAACCGGTAGGAGCCAGAAGGTTCCCTTGCATGGACGCTTGCGCTTAACCTCCGACGTAACGGTACATAACCTTCGGGGATGCGGATTCCCTCCCGTGAAGCTGCGCTTCCCGGAGCGAACCTGCATCCCCGAAGCTAAGTACCGACGTCTGCGAATACCATGCATAGGGATCCTTCCGGCTCTCATACGTTTATCTCAGACACTAGGATACCAGTCGAGAGTCCACGGACAGGGACGGGCAGAATGTTAGCACTGCTGCAGAAATTCTGCGAATATCTCATTGAATTCTTCCGCGTAATCCCAGAACATCATGTGGCATCCAAGGGTATGGATTTTCATATTGGGAGCCAGTGTTTTCATATAGCTTTCCGCTGCCCCGTTCCAGCGTTTTGCAACCATGAATTCGCTGTGACAGGTGGGACAGGCATCCGCAATTTTCACTTCTTCCCGGAAGTCACCGCTTTGACCGATGGCATATTCCGCAACTGCCAGATAGTAAGGCATGGTGGCAGTTCCTTCTATGAATTGATAGTCTTCTTCGGTCAGCTTTTTTTCTAGCATATAATTTCTTACCATCATGGGGATTACCCGGGCCAGGCCTTCTTTTGTCCGGACATCCTGAATGATCTGGGCAGTATGTTTTGCATCTCCCTCTACCCAATCCTCCGGAAATTCCGGGAAACCCTGGGGTGGCTGGTCGATATTGAATAATCCTTTTACGTGCTCAATGCCCCATTCACGGATCACAGCCCAGGTTTCAAAGGCACCGTAGGACCAGCCACAAAGGATGACATTATCGAGACTTAAATTCTGACATAGTTTGATAATATCCTTTGCGTGGGTAATGTGGTCAAGTCCTATGGGTGTCTGGGTGGATTTTCCATGACCTCTCGGATCAATGGCAATCACCCGATAGTCTTTGGAAAAATAGGCAATCTGTTTTTGAAATACATCTCCGGAAAAAATCCAGCCCGGAATAAATAAAACAGGTTGCCCTTTTCCTTCGTCATAGTAATGAATGGAAATATCTTTTTCTGTTTCAAAATAGTGGTCTGTAAACATAGCCGCCCCCCTTGATTTTTCTACTACCTATCATACCACAGGTTGGGGAGATTAGAAAGAGATAGAGATTTTCCTTTGCTTCTGGAGGAAAAAGCAATCAAAGCATAAGCTAAAGAATTTGAATCGACGAAGGGGCAAGGCGCTTAAAAATTAGCTGTAAAAACAATGAGATTATTGATTTTTTAAATAGCGTATCATATAACGACAAGGTGTAGACTTGCATCGGAGCTATACGGGGGTAACAAAAGGCACCCTCGTTCAACGTGATAGGACGAAATCCCCAAAAAGAAGAAACTGTGATTTGGGTGGTAAAAAAAGACCCCCAGATATCCCAAAAGGAAGAAATAGTGATTTGGGTGGTAATTTTGACAGGACTTCTACCACCCAAATCGGGGAAAAGCAAAAATGGGGAAGATTTTCGGGGAATTTGTACCACCCAAATCGGGGAAAAGCAAAAATGGGGGAGATTTTCGGGGAATTTGTACCACCCAAATCGGGGAAAAGCAAAAATGGGGGAGATTTTTGTGGAATTCGTACCACCCAAATCAGGGAAAAAGCGAAATGGGGAAGAAGCAAGATTTCCCCTTGTCACTGTTAGCGGAAACTTCCATAATAAACGAAGTAAAGACGAAAACGATGACGAAGATAGTACATGCCATGGTGAAGCAAAAAACGAGCCGGGATGGCAAGAGACTGTTGGTCCGGTTGAGCCATAAGGCACAGTAAGGTAGGAGAATATGTATAAAAAAATACGGGGGTAACAAAAGTTATCCCCCGTTCAGCAGAAGCAGTCGTTAAGGTCGAATAGAAGGTATTGTCCGTCATACAACCGATGGTTATTTACTTTCTCTCATCTTCACTGCAGTTACACCGGCAAGGTAGAAAACAACTGCGAAAATCAGCTCAATCCCGATGTAATGCAAAAGCTGCGTAATACTGCCACTGGTGTAAGTATCAGCAAACTGGCATCCTTTTACGTACCAGTAAGATGGCAGAAAATGTGAAATCTTCAAAACGCCGGAGCCTAAGTATTCCAGTGGAACGAAGACACCGCCTAAGAAGCTGAAGCCTAAGCCAACAACGTTTGATATGGCGGAAATCAGGGCTTCCTTCTGGATAATCTGACCGAAGAAATAGGTAAGGGCCAAAATCATGATTAAGTAACCGGCTTCATTTAAGAAGAACAGGGCACCGTTTTTGCTAAGCATCTCCTTTCCGAAGAAAACGAAGGAAAGTCCGCTAAAAGCAAGATAGTTGCCGATTCCCAGGGTGATGATTCCCAGGAAGATTTCCAGGTTCTTTTTGGAAAACGGATATGGGGAGCACTGCATCCGGTCAGATAACTCCTTGGTATTTAAAACCTTTAATACGGAAATGCCGGTAACAAAGCTAATACAAAGCATTATGTAAGCTAGGCAAGAAAAGAAAGTGTAATGTTTGGTGTGTCCTACGCTTTCAGCGTTCAGCATTTTTACTTCCCCATGAATTTCAGAAATCTCTTTTGCATAGGAGAGTCCTTCATCTAGGCTGTGGCCTTTTTCCATATAAGAAACTGCTGTTGTCAGGTAATGGTTGATACGGTTTTTAGCAAGATTTGCGGTCATTAAGCCCGGCAGGGTGTAGGTGTCAAGGCAGTCTTCCACTTTTCCGTTTTTAAGGTTTTCGGTAAAGCCTTTTGGAATGACAACTACAGCATCAACGTTTCTAAAAAACAGTTCGTCCCGGATTTTATCTTCTTCAAAAGAAGGAATTTCATGCTTTCTATTGGTTTCATATAAATATTTGGTAAAAGCTTTGCTTTCCGGTGTTTTATCCTCATCGGAAACAGCGAGCAACAGCTTGTAATTCTGGTAATCATCGGCAGAGGCAGGGCTTTCTGAAGATTTCACATTCATTAAAGCCATAATGCCTAAAAAGATGCAAAGGTAGGTCACAATCTGTCCCAACTGGGATTTTAATATGGTTAAAAAAAGTTTATAAACTCGCATATCGGTTCCTCCTTATAACAAGGTAGCTTGCGGCGCATAAAACAAAGGTGATGGCACCTAAATAGCAAAGATTTGTGATGTAACGGGTGTAAGTATCGTAAACACTCAGCGCGTAAAATGCATCGGAAACTAAAGCTGCCGGGTTAATACGGTTGAAAATCGGCAGGTAGTGCTCGATGGTGATTCTTATGTTCGGAGCGCATAAGTCGTCTGCAACCGATAATAACATGGAAAAAGAAACTGCGAATCCCATTTTTCCGTTAATGGTGCGTGGGAACTTTAAAGCACCGATAAACATTCCCAAAGACAGTCCGCTGGCGCTGCCTAAAAGCAAAATCGGGAAGATTTGAGCTACGTGGCTTCCGAAATTAACACCCAGGACTTTCCACATATAGAGGAAAGCTACACTGGTTACGGTAAACTGTAATAGCAATCCTGCCAAAAACTCAGACAGAATAATGACGGATTTCTTTGTAGGTGCCACACCCCTGCGGGCGCCCAAGGTGGAAAGGTTAGCCTGCAATCCTTTGATACGATCCAGGCCATTAAAGGATGCAAACAAGCAACTCATGGCAAGGATGGCATAAAAATAGGATACCAGGTTATCCAGATTTCCCAGGCTTGTAATTTTTTCCTTGCAGGCTTCCATGTCAGCGAGGGTCAAAGACTCTTTTCGCTGCAGATATTCGTCTAAAAAGCCACTTAATACGGTTTCCTGTAACTCATCTCCCTTTATCTGAAGGGAAATCTTATCGTTAACATAGTAGATTCCGGTAATGTCACCCTTTTTCAGTGCGTTTAATGCCTCTTTTTCCTTTAGGTTTTTGACTTCCAGAATGGCATCTTTGCCGGTGGATACGGTTTCTACCACTTTTTCAAAAATCGGATCTTCGGTTTCGTAAATGACGGCTACCGGAATAGGGTTTGCCATTTCCGTGGTTTCAATAATGTTTCCAAAGGCTGCATACATGAAGGTGGACAGTGCAATCGGGAACAAAAATGTCCAGAAAACCACTTCCTTCGTGCGGAGCATGGAAAGCAGGTTATATCTTAAATAATGAAAAAACATAAATCTACCTCCTAAGCATGATCTCTTAATTCTGTACTGGTAATCTCTAAGAACACATCATTTAATGTCGGAAGTTCTGAGTAAATTTTTCCTAAATTACCCGGATGATCTGCTAAAACATTCATTACGTGGGCCAGATTGTGGCGTCCGCCCCTAAAGGAAATGTGCAGAATGTTGTTTTCATAGGATACCTGATCCACATCAGAAAGCTGCTCCATGTTGGATAAAAGCTCTTTTGAAAGATCTGCAACTTCCACGGTGATCTTTTCGGTACAACCAATCATGCCCTTTAATTCTTCCTTGGTTCCCATGGCAAGGCTCTTGCCCTTATCCATAATAACGATGCGGGAACAAAGCTGCTCTACTTCTTCCATATAATGAGAGGTGTAGACAATGGTGGCTCCCTGTCGGTTTAATTCCTGAATACCTTCCAGAATCTTGTTGCGGCTTTGCGGGTCAACCGCAACCGTCGGCTCGTCGAAGAAAATAAGCTTTGGCTTGTGGGCGATGCCGCAGGCAATGTTTAAGCGGCGAAGAAGTCCGCCGGATAATTTTTTCGGTTTGAATTTGCGGAAGTCCGATAACTCGACGAAGTTGATGGCGTCCTCCACATACTGCTTTCTTAAGTTTTTGTCCTTAATGTATAGGCCGCAGAAGTAATCGATGTTTTCGTAAACGGTTAATTCCTCGAATACAGCCACATTCTGCATAACCACGCCGATGTCTTTTTTGATGTCGTAGGAATTTGGTTTCATTTCTTTTCCAAATACCTTGATAGTACCTTTATCGTAGGTTAAAAGCGAAAGAATGCAGTTGATGGTAGTGGTTTTACCGGAACCGTTAGGTCCTAAGAGACCGAAAATCTCGCCTTCTTCAATGGTGAGATTAAAGTGATCCAGTGCAACCAGTTCTTTGTAGCGTTTCACTAAATTGTTGATTTCAATAACATGTGCCATTTATTTTTCCCCCTTTGGAATTGGTTTTATCTTGTTTCTGAACCCATTATAGAAAATTTTGGATCGGGATAACAGTGAGTAATGTCAGAAGATGGACATGACAAATGTCATAATTGAAAAAGCATCTCCGGTAAGCTATACTTATGAATGGGAGGAAAAAGAATGGTACAGGAAATAGTTGATAAAGGGATTTTATGGATATGTGGATTGGCCTTTGTCGGGATGTTGGGGTCAAAGGAAGGATTGGTGGTAGCCAGCCTTTGTGCCGTGGGCATTGCTTTGGCGGCGAATCTGCGGTGGAAAATTCCGTATCTACAGGAAATATTGACGATTTGTTTTCTGCTTGCAGGGTTTCAGTGGATGGTCTGCCTGCCTTTTTTTCCGTTGGTGAATTACGATGCGGTAAAGAAAAAGCAGTATGTATTGGTGGCAATTAGCGGGGCAGCCCTGGGTTCCCAAGGCTTTTTTGAAAGTGATACAAGGAAAAAACTGCTTTGCGCCTATGTGTTGGTATTGATGTGCGTCAGCCTGCGATTGGCGATACAGACCCGGGCTCGTAATACCATGGAAGTGAAGTTGAAACAGCTACGGGATGACAGTATGGAAAATGCCTTACTTTTAAAAGAGAGGAATCGCTCCCTTTTACAGCAGCAGAATACGGAGATTCATATGGCAACGTTAAAGGAAAGAAACCGTATTGCCAGGGAGATTCACGATAATGTAGGACATATGCTGACGAGAGCGATTTTGCAAACCGGAGCTTTGAAGGTTTTGGTAAAAGAGGAACCTTTGAAGGGACAGGTAGAGGGACTTCATGAGACATTGAATATTGCCATGAACAATATTCGGGAGAGCGTTCATGATTTGCATGATGAGTCTATTGATCTGGAAAAAGCAGTAAAAGAATTAATAGTCGCTTTTTCGGCATTGGAAATAAAGTTTTCCTATGCTGTGGATAAATCTGTGGATAATCAAATTAAGTATGGATTTATTGCCATTATCAAGGAGGCATTGAACAATACAGCCAAGCACAGCAACGGAAATCTGGTAACCTTAAGAATCGTTGAAAATCCGGGCTTTTATCAATTGGTAATAAGCGATAACGGAAGGGACATTGAAGAAAATTTTACCGGCGGAATGGGATTATCCGGTATTCGGGAACGTGTGGATAACTTGGGCGGAACCTTGACCATTTCTACGGAAAATGGATTCCGTATTAACGTGGTAATTATGAAATAGAAGGGGAAGAATAGAATGAAAAAAGTAGTTTTAATCGATGATGACCAGTTGGTTACTATCTCATTGAAGACAATTCTGGAAAGTGGAGGAAATATTTCCGTAGAAGCCATTGGAAAAGATGGTAACGAAGCTTTTTCATTATATGAAAAGTATGAGCCGGATGTGCTTTTGATGGATATCCAGATGCAGCAGCAATCCGGATTGTCTGCGGCAGAAGAGATTTTAAAGAAGTATACTGAGGCGAAAATTTTACTCCTCACCACCTTCCGGGATGATGAGTATATCGTAAGTGCCCTGCGAATCGGAGCAAAAGGATATATTTTAAAACAGGACTTTGAAGCCATTGAACCGGCGGTTCTGGCAGTGGCCGGAGGACAGACGGTATTTGGAGGAGAAGTAATGGAACGTATTCCCGGACTTTTGCCGGGGGTTGGGAATGAGGAAAAAGAAGTTCCGGCAGAGGAGATGGCAGATGTTTTCAAAGAAAAAGGGATTAGTGAAAAAGAATTTGCCATTATTGAAGGAGTTGCGGAAGGCTTGAATAATAAGGAACTGGCAGATTCATTGTTTTTATCTGAGGGGACGGTTCGGAACTATTTAAGTACGATTCTGGAAAAACTGGAACTTAGGGATCGAACCCAGTTGGCGGTATATTACTGGAAACAAGGGGAATTTAAGAAATAAGAGATATTAAAGGGAAGCAATAAGAGAAAGAGAGAAAAGAAATGAGTTTAATGGTGTTAGGGATGTTTTGTGCAGGCTTGATTCTGTGCATTCTGTTGGATCTTTCGATCCTTTATGCGCTAGCCTTTGGTCTGGTGTTGTTTTTGTTCTATGGAAAAAGTAAAGGCTTTGGCTGGAGGGAACTGTTTCAAACAGCTATGGAAGGCGTGCTTACTATCAAAAATATTTTGATGACATTTATGTTGATTGGAATTCTGACAGCTATGTGGCGTGTGGCAGGAACCATACCGGTGATTGTCTGCTATGCCTCCACGCTGATTCGGCCATCTGTCTTTTTGCTGATGACTTTTCTGCTAAATTGCGGAGTTTCCACTCTGACAGGTACTTCCTTTGGTACCACAGCCACCATGGGCGTGATTTGCGCCACCATGGGAGCTACTTTGAAGGTGGATCCCCTATTCATTGGTGGAGCGGTTCTTTCCGGAGCCTATTTTGGAGATCGCTGCTCACCGGTTTCCACCAGTGCGTTACTGGTGTCGGAGCTTACGGAAACCGTAATCTTTGATAATATAAAGCGGATGGCAAAAACAGCCGTTGTTCCATTTTTGCTTACATGTGGTATTTATACTGTTCTGGGAATATTTTCTTCACATGCCGGAGAAATGCTGGATTTGAAAGCTGTATTCGGGCGGGAATTTCAGATTCATCCGATTGCTTTGCTACCTGCGTTGGTAATTCTGGTTCTTTCTACCTTACGGATAAATGTTAAAATTGCCATGGCAGCCAGTATTTCCACAGCAATTCCCATTGCCTTTGTGTTGCAGAAGGTGGAGGTTGGAGCACTACTACAATCGGTACTAACCGGGTATCATGCAGAGGATACGCAGGTGGCTACTATGTTAAACGGTGGAGGGATTACCTCCATGCTTCACGTAGCAGGTATCGTATGTCTTTCCGCATCTTATTCTGGGCTTTTCCTGAAAACCGGTTTGTTGGATGGCATAAAGCAAAGAATAGAGAGAGTAGCAGAACGTACGACGGCTTTTGCAGCAATGTTTGTAACCGCAGTGTTTTCCGGGATGGTGGGCTGTAATCAGACCTTGGCAGTTATGCTGACGGATCAACTGTGTAGGAATCTGAAAAAGGATGCATCGGATTTTGCCCTGGATTTAGAGGATTCGGCTGTTGTATTTTCACCGCTGGTCCCCTGGTCTATAGCCGGTGCTGTTCCGTTGGCGACAGTGGGAGCACCTTTAAGTGCGTTACTACTGGCATGTTATTTATACCTGCTTCCCCTGTATCGGCTGGCAGGCACAATGATTCATAGAAAGCAATAAAAAGCAGAAGAGAATTGTGTGCTATATCACACAATTCTTTTTTATAAATAAACAGTATAAAACAGTTGACAAACAGTTCTATGCTGTTATATACTGTTTACATGAAAGGAGATTGGATTTAACATGCATGTATTGATTAATCACTCTTCCATGGTTCCGATTTACGAGCAGCTTGTGGAGGGAATCAAAGAAGCAATTATAAAAGAAGAACTTTTGGAGGGAGAGGCATTGCCCTCGGTGCGAAGTCTGGCAAAGGAACTGCGGATTAGCGCCCTGACAGTCAAGAAGGCCTACGACAGACTGGAAGAAGCCGGTTTTGTTACAACAATTCACGGTAAGGGAACCTTCGTAAACGCTGCGGACAGGAGCTTGGCAATTGAAGCCAGACGGAAAGAAGTGGAGGAAAGAATCGCCACTACCATGGAGTATGGAGTGCAGGCAGGCCTTTCCGTCAATGAACTTCGGGAGATTACAGAGATTATTTTGGAGGATTTAACATGATTGAATTGAATGAAATACGAAAGACATATCCGAATTTTTCCATGAATTTGTCCATGACAGTGAACGAAGGTTGCATTACCGGTTTGGTTGGAAAAAACGGCGCCGGAAAAAGCACGCTGATAAAGCTGTTGCTGGGACTTATCAGACCGGAGAGTGGAAGTATTATCGTTCTTGGAAAAGACCGGGTAAGTAAGGTGGAAAAACAGGATATCGGGGTATCCATGGCGGAAGCCTGCTTTCAGGGTGAGTTAAAGATTGGTGCAGTAAGAAAAATCCTAAAAAAGATGTACCGGAATTTCGATGAATCATTGTTTGAGAAAAAGTGCCGGGAATTCGGACTTATGGAAAACAGAAAGGTAAAAGAGCTTTCCACCGGTATGCGAGCGAAACTTCGAGTGCTCATTGCTGTTACCCATGGAGCAAAGCTGTTGATTTTGGATGAGCCAACTGCGGGACTTGATGTGGAGGCAAGAAATGAAATTCTGGATATGCTACGGGAATATATGGAGGTTGATGAAGCAAGAAGTATACTGATTACTTCTCATATTGCAACGGATCTGGAAGGGCTGTGCGATGATATTTATCTGATTCATGAGGGTAGAATCCTTTTGCATGAAGATGTTGCCACTTTGATGGAGGAATATGGTGTGTTAAAAGTGAGCGAGGCAGATTATGAAAATCTGGAAAAAGACCATATTCTGGCAACCCAAAAGGAACCTTACGGCTATGCCTGCTTTACCGGTGAACGACGTTTTTATGAGGAGAACTATCCGAAGCTGGCAGTGGAAAAAGGCGGCGTGGACGCCATGATTTTAATGATGACAGGAGGATATCGCTAATGTTGGGATTATTGGAAAAAGATATACGATTGACGTATTGCAATCGTTCTATGATTTTATTATTGTTGATGTCGGTAGGTATTGGAATGGCGAAGGAGTCTATGATTTTGTGGTACCTGCCTTTTATTGGAATGTTTTTGACCTTCCGTTGTACCTCCATGGACGAGATGGAGCATGGAATGGAGTTTTTACTGTCCCTGCCTGTAGATCGGAAATCCTATGTACAGGAAAAGTATGTATATAATCTGCTAACCTTTGGAATTTCCCTTTTGTTTGCTGAGGCAATCAATTTTTTAATCCACGTAATCCGTAAGATAGATATGGTTTCGGTGAATGAGGAAACCGTCGGAATGTGGTGTGGACTGGGAATTGCCGTTTTAGTAATGACACCGATAACGTTAAAGTTCGGTGTGGAAAAAAGCCGAATTATACTTTTTGCCTTTTCCGGTATATTAGTACTTCTAACAAAACTTGCGTTGGATGGATATGGAAGGGATATTTTTCTCCAAATTGAACAGTCTTTAAATCAAATTCCGGACAGTATAGTTCCCCTGGCACTTGGGGGAGTGATGCTGGTGGTATTGGCAGTGTCTTATTGCAGTAGTGTAGCTGTTATGAAAAAGAAAGAGTTTTAAAAATTCCTCATTCCGGGATGGGGGGTTGTGAATTCCTTCGAGAAAATCGATTTGTAGAGAACTATTCCACGGGACGGAGGCTTTCTGTGAAATTGAATACCAGCGTATCGTACTGCCAAGGCATGACATCTGGAGACGTCGGTACTTAAAAAGGGGAGTAGCGCCCACAGCGAAGCTTTGCTTCAGATGTGGGCGCTATTCCCCTTTTTTATGTACCGTTACGTCGGAAGTTGAGCGAAAGCGCTCATGCCCGGCAGTGCGATACGTTGGTTCATTTAATGTTATGACAGTTTACGCTTCCGTGGAATAGTTCGGAGCCTCTTTTGTAATATGAATGTCATGTGGATGACTTTCTTTCAAGGAAGCTGCAGAAATCTTCACGAATTTGCCTGTTTTCTGTAAGTCTCTAATGGTTGGTGCACCACAGTAGCCAAGTCCGGAGCGGATACCGCCTACTAACTGGAAGATGGTATCTTCAACGGAACCACGGTAAGCAACACGGCCTTCCACACCTTCCGGAACCAGTTTCTTGGCATCGGACTGGAAGTAACGATCCTTGCTTCCGTTTTCCATTGCTGCGATGGAACCCATACCACGATATACTTTATATTTTCTTCCCTGGAATAATTCGAAATCACCGGGAGCCTCATCACATCCGGCAAACATACTTCCCATCATACATACGGAACCACCGGCAGCAAGTGCTTTGGTCATATCACCGGAGAATTTGATTCCGCCGTCAGCGATAATCGGAATATCATATTCCTTAGCAACTTCGTAGCAGTCCATAATTGCGGAAATCTGTGGAACACCGATTCCTGCAACCACACGGGTGGTACAAATGGAACCCGGTCCGATACCAACCTTTACCGCATCTGCACCGGCTTCAATAAGAGCTTTTGTTGCTTCACCGGTAGCTACATTTCCGGCGATGACCTGTAAATCCGGATAAGCGGCTTTAATCTGTTTTACCGCATTTAAAATATTCTTGGAATGACCGTGAGCGGAGTCAACAACTACACAGTCTACCTTTGCTTCGTAAAGGGCTTTTACACGGTCCATCATGTTGGCGGTGATACCTACAGCGGCACCGCATAAAAGTCTTCCCTGCTTGTCCTTTGCGGAAAGGGGATATTTAACGGTTTTCTCAATATCCTTAATGGTAATGAGTCCCTTCAGGTTGAAGTTGTCATCTACCAACGGTAATTTCTCTTTTCTGGAAGCTGCAAGAATTTTCTTTGCCTCTTCTAAGGTGATGCCCTGTTTGGCAGTGATAAGACCTTCGGAGGTCATAGATTCCTTAATCTTCTTTGAGAAATCCTCCTCGAATTTCAGGTCACGGTTAGTAATGATACCTACCAGCTTGCCGTTTTCTGTGATTGGGACACCGGAAATACGGAATTTTGCCATCAGGTTGTCCGCATCCTGTAAAGTGTGCTCCGGTGACAGAGAAAAAGGATCGGTGATAACGCCGTATTCGGAACGTTTTACCTTATCTACTTCGTCAGCCTGGGCCTCGATTGACATGTTTTTATGTATAATACCGATACCTCCCTGTCTTGCCATTGCGATGGCCATACGGTGCTCTGTAACGGTATCCATTCCAGCACTCATCATTGGAATATTCAATTCAATGGTTTTGGTTAAGTTGGTTTTCAGGTCGATCATATTGGGGGTGACCTCTGAATACTGAGGAACCAAAAGCACATCATCAAATGTAATTCCTTCGCCGATTATTTTCGCCATTTTGATACTTCCTTTCTGTTTTTTCTACACTTTGGTGTCAGCCTGTGAACACCAGTCATTGTTTTTCCATACTTTCTAATAATAAAGGTTCTAATCAATAAATTTTAACAAAACAAAACCGGGATGTCAACGGGATTTCAGTACTTAATATTATACAAAACGCATTTTTGACTTGATAAAAGCTTGTCGGTGTGGTACGATTAATTGTACACAATTGTGAGGAGGTAGTATATGGATAATCACAATGAACCAAAAGACAATTCACTCAGCTTTGTGAAATTTGTCGCATTAATCGCAGGAAGTACCATCGGAGGCGGAATTTTCACAACCGCCGGAGATATGGCTGCTTCCGGAGCACACACAGGAAGCGTTTTAATCGGCTGGTTGGTAGCAGGCCTCGGAATGCTTTGTTTGATGATGTGCTTTTTCGGTTTGAATAAGTACAAACCGGAGTTAACCAATGGTATCTATAGTTATGCAAAAGAAGGATTCGGAGAGTACATGGGCTTCAACTCCGCATGGGGATATTGGCTCAGTGCGATTCTGGCGCAGACTTCGTACTTTACACTTTTGTTTGGTACGGCAAGTTATTTCATTCCTGCTTTCGGAGAAGGAAATAACCTCACATCCATTATTGCCAGTCTGGTAATCATCTGGGTATTATATGCTTTGATTTTACGAGGTGTGAAATCTGCAGCAGCCGTGAACGTGGTAACCACAATCAGTAAGTTGGTTCCAATCTTCGTATTCATGATCGTGCTGATTTTTATTAAGGCATTTGATCCGGCAATCTTCATGCATAACTTCTGGGGAGACGGAACAATGTCCGTATTCGACCAGATTAAAGCAACCAACGGAACAACCGTATGGTGCTTCATTGGTGTGGAAGGTGCGGTAGTACTTTCCGGACGTGCAAAGAAAGCAAGTGATGTAGGTAAGGCATCTATGACCGGTTTCTTAGGCGTACTTGCAATCTACGTAATCATTGCCGTTTTAAGTATGGGTGTTATGCCTACAGAAGAGATGGCAGAACTTGCAAACCCGCAGATGGGTGGTATTTTAGCACACGCAGTTGGACCTTGGGGTATTATCCTCATTAACGCAGGTCTTATGATTTCCTTATGCGGAAGTCTTCTTGGTTGGACAATTATTGCATCTGACTGTCCATTCTCTGCAGCAGAGCAGGGTGTGTTCATGAAGGCATTCACCAAGAAGAACGAAGTAGGCGCACCGGTGATTTCTGTATTGATTACACAGATTATTACAAGCTTAACACTGGTAATTGTATACTTCAGTGCAAATACTTACAGCTTTTTCTACAACATCTCCGCAGAAATGATTATGATTCCATACCTGTTCAGTGCAGCTTATTTCTTAAAGCTTTGCTTTGATGAGAAGGTAATGGGCGGTCAGTCTGCAGGTGAGAAAGCGAAAAACATTATTTTCGCTGTAATCGGTACGGTATACAGTGTATGGATGCTGTATTCCTCCGGATTGTCACTGTTATTGTTATCCACCATTCTCTATACACCGGGTCTGATTATTTTCTACCTTGGTAAGAAAGAGCGTGGCGAGAAGACCTTTAAGACTACTGCAGAGATGATTACCGCAATTGTTTTGGCTGGTCTTGCGGTTTTAAGTGCAGTATTGCTTGTAACCGGTAAAGTGACAATTTAATAAAAACATAATTGGTAAGACGAAAACGCATATTTCGGTGTGAAGATATTTCCGCCGGATATGCGTTTTTTATATGCAAACGATGAACAATTCTTGCGACACAGAATCGACGAGAATGCGTGATAGGATAAAAAAATTTGCAAGGAGGGCGGCGGGAACAGACCCTCAGTGTGAGCTTTTGAAGGCCGGGAAATTGGAACAGCTTGGAGATGTTGAATTATGGGGCGAGAAGGCGTATACCTTTACACTTCCCTGTGATCGGGAATTGCACTTTAAATTCCAGATAAAAAATACAAGCAACGAAAATCGATATGCGGTTTTTCTATGACACACAATATCTTGTGGTTGCATAATGAAATGAAACATGCTAAAGTATATCTATCTTTTGCGGAGAGTTCTTTGCTTCGCGTAAGTGCAAGAGCACATATTCAATGGTTTCTATAAGGATTCCTTATATAATCATCTACTGCTTTTTAAGTTATTACTGTTGTAAACCGGATTGCATTTGGGCAATAGCTGTGTGTCTTATTTGGCTTGTCAGGGCGAATTATAAGCACTGGGCATTTTTGTGTTATTTTTTAAGAATAGGAGGGATAGTTTTGGAAGAAAAATTGGATATGATTCTTTCTCAATTGGGAACGATGGGGGCTGATATCAAAGAAATTAAAGAAGATGTGGGAGTCTTGAAGGAAGAGGTAAGGATTCTGAAGGAAGACATGGTCGAGGTGAAAGAGGAGATAAGAATTCTGAAGGAAGACATGGCCGAAGTGAAAGAGGAGATAAGGATTCTGAAGGAAGACATGGCCGAAGTGAAAGAGGAGATAAGGATTCTGAAGGAAGACATGGCCGAGGTGAAAGAGGAGATAAGAATTCTGAAGGAAGACATGGCCGAAGTGAGAGAGGAGATAAGGATTCTGAAGGAAGACATGGCCGAGGTGAAAGAGGAGATAAGAATTCTGAAGGAAGACATGGCCGAGGTGAAAGAGGAGATAAGGATTCTGAAGGAAGACATGGCCGAGGTGAAAGAGGAGATAAGAATTCTGAAGGAAGACATGGCCGAAGTGAAAGAGGAGATAAGGATTCTGAAGGAAGACATGGCCGAGGTGAAAGAGGAGATAAGAATCCTGAAGGAAGAGGTAGCCAAACTGAAAGAGGACGTCAACCTCTTGAAGAAGGACGTAGCCATCCTAAAGGAGGACGTTAATAAGCTTTATGTAGAAGTGGATGTGTTGAAAGAAAAGATGCGAGACATACAGCTTACATTTGAAAACGAAACGAATCGGAATATCCGAGTTATTGCTGAGAATCATCTGGATTTGCATCGGAGCTTGCCGGCATAGGATACATATAATCAACCAATCGTACACAAAAAGGTAATAAGTAGCGAGTATACTATAGGATACTTCCCTTATTCGTGCTGGATGGAACTCTGGCTGTTGGAACTTTGGGATGTTGAAGAAACATGAATGACCGAAGTGGAGGTGTACGAGATATGGAGCAGCAGTTTACAGTAGAGGAATTGAAAAAACTTTTGGATGAGGTGGAACCGCAGACAGAGGTGCCAGCGGCGGAAGAAGTATTAGCGGAGTTAGAGACACCGGTGGCAGAAGAGTTGATAGCGGAAGCGGAAATACCGGCAGAGTCTGTAGCGGCAGAAATGCCAACAGAGCCGGAAATACCGGTGGTAGAAGAAGTGATTGCAGAGCCGGAAATGCCAGCGGAAGCGGAAATGCCAGTAGAGGCTGAGATGCCGGCGGAACCGGAAATACCGGTGGTAGAAGAAGTGATTGCAGAAGCGGAAATGCCAGTAGAGTCGGAAATGCCAGTAGAGGCTGAGATGCCGGCGGAACCGGAAATGCCGGTGGCAGAAGAAGTGATTGCAGAGCCGGAAGTGCCAGTAGAGTCGGAAATGCCAGTAGAGGCTGAGATGCAAGCGGAACCGGAAATACCGGTGGCAGAAGAAGTGATTGCAGAGCCGGAAGTGCCAGCGGAAGCGGAAATGGCAGTAGAGGCTGAGATACCGGCGGAACCGGAAATACCGGTGGCAGAAGAAGTGATTGCAGAGCCGGAAGTGCCTGCGACAGAAGAAGCGGTTTCGGCGACTGAGATATCGACGAATCTTGTCATTATGAAAAAGGAATCCGGTAAATCGGCATTTTGTGCAGAAATAGACGGAAGAATGTTAGGCGAAGAGCCGGGAACAAAGTACCCTGTGCTGGTAACCGGGAATAACATTGTGTATGTGAAGGGGAACTGTCTGGTTTCCCAGAATATTGGTACCGGTGAAAAGCGGAATGATGAAATGGATGAGATGGTGCTGTACACGATTACTGGTGGAATGCAGGAGAACATAGAAGCGAATCGCAGGTATTCGGACAATAGCGTTTTATTTAAGTGGTTGCTGGCAAAGCTTTTATGCATCAAGGAAGACGAGTGTGCTATTGCAGGTTTAAATGAATATTTTGATTTTATACAACTGGGGATTTCGGCCGCAAGTGAAGATGGACGAATTACATTTAAGGCGGAAGCAGGAGGAGAATTGTTAATAGCAGAGGTGTTTGAAAGATTGGCAACGATTAGAGCATAAATACGAGTTTGCTACCCAAAGCGGGAAATAATGTAGATGGGTGGTAAAAATTGGGGCTACCTAAATTTTGAATTTTCTTAATTGGGATACAGAGGAAAGGAAAAAATCCTACCCAAACATGGAAAAAATAAAAATGGGGCGATTAAAAGAAGATTTATCACTTCCCAAAAGGCAAAAGTAGAAAATCAGGGAGCTCCGGAGTGCAGTGGTCAAAAATCGAACCCCGAGAATAAAATCCGGAAAATAGATATGGCGAATGAGGAATTGCCTCATTCGCCATTTGTCTTATTTTTTCATATTCGCTCTCTTGCGGAGAGTAGGATCCAAAATCTTCTTGCGGATACGGAGGGATTCCGGAGTGATTTCCAGAAGCTCGTCGGTATCAATAAAGTCAAGAGCCTGCTCCAAACTCATTTCTCTTTTCGGAGTTAATGTTAAAGCTTCATCTGCACTGGAAGAACGGGTGTTGGTCAGATGCTTTTTCTTACATACGTTCAACTCAATATCTTCCGGTTTGGCACTTTGGCCGATAACCATACCACCGTAAACTTTTTCGCCGGGACCGATGAAAAGAGCACCACGCTCCTGGGCGGAGAAAAGTCCGTAAGTAACGGATTCACCGGATTCAAAAGCGATTAAAGAACCCTGTTTACGGTAACTGATGTCGCCCTTATATGGAGCGTAACCGTGGAAACTGGTGTTAATAATACCATTTCCTTTGGTATCGGTTAAAAAGTCTCCGCGATAACCGATAAGTCCACGGGATGGAATCAGGAAATGCAGACGAGTGTAGCCGCCGGCAATGGATCCCATGTTCTGGAGTTCTCCTTTTCGCTGTCCCAGTTTATCAATAACCGCACCGGTGAATTCGTCCGGTACATCTACATAACAATCCTCAATCGGCTCGGTTTTCTTGCCGTTTTCATCTTTGTGATAAAGAACTTCTGCTTTACTTACGGCGAATTCGTAGCCTTCACGACGCATATTTTCAATGAGGACAGATAAATGCAACTCACCACGTCCGGAAACTTTAAAGGTATCGGCACTGTCGGTATCTTCTACACGAAGAGAAACGTCAGTGTTTAACTCCTTGAACAAACGCTCACGGATGTGACGGGAGGTCACGTATTTTCCTTCCAAACCTGCAAGAGGGCTGTCATTTACCATGAAGTTCATGGAAATGGTGGGCTCGGAAATTTTCTGGAATGGAATTGCGTTTACGTTGGTTGGAGAACAAATAGTATCTCCGATATGAATGTCTGCAATTCCGGAAATTGCTACAATGGAACCAACCTTTGCTTCGGTAACTTCTACTTTTTCCAGACCTTCAAATTCATAAAGCTTGCTAATTTTAACTTTTTTTTGCTTGTCCGGTTCGTGGTGGTTAACCACAACGGCATCCTGATTTACGCGAATGACACCGTTGTCGACTTTTCCGACACCGATACGACCAACATATTCATTGTAGTCAATGGTGCTGATCAGAACCTGGGTTCCGGCATCCGGATCACCAACCGGTGCAGGAATATAATTTAAAATAGTTTCAAATAAAGGAATCATATCCATGTTGTCATCGTCAATTTCATAGCGGGCATAGCCATCTCTTGCGGAAGCATAGATGAATGGGCAGTCAAGCTGCTCGTCGGAAGCGTCCAGATCCATGAAAAGTTCCAGAACTTCATCTACTACTTCGTCAGGGCGGGCTTCCGGACGGTCGATCTTGTTGATACAAACGATAACCGGAAGGTCTAAGGCAAGTGCCTTCATTAAAACGAACTTAGTCTGAGGCATAGCGCCTTCAAAAGCGTCTACCAACAGAACTACGCCGTTTACCATTTTTAATACTCGTTCTACTTCACCACCGAAATCGGCATGACCCGGGGTGTCAATGATATTGATCTTCGTATCTTTGTAGTGAATGGCGGTATTTTTGGAAAGGATTGTGATTCCACGTTCCCGTTCAATATCGTTACTGTCCATGACACGTTCTGCCACATCCTGATTTTCACGGAAAGTACCGCTTTGTTTTAAAAGCTCGTCAACAAGGGTTGTTTTTCCATGGTCAACGTGAGCGATAATGGCAATGTTACGAATATCTTCTCGTTTCATAGTATTCCTCTTTTCTTACTTCTTATATAACAATTTTAATCACACTAACACGTTATTATAGCATTGATAAAGAAGAAAATGCAACAAAAATCCACCTAAAATGACAAAAAAATAGGAATGGTGTCGGAAGTTGCGATGAAAAGTGGAAGAAAATGGGTTTTAAAGGATCTATCATAGACATATAACAGATTATACGTAAAAACCAGCTGTTAGAAGAAGGGAGAAAAATTCATGGCAGATAAAATCGTAGAGAACAATCAGGTAACCATCGTAGGCAAGATTGTATCAGAATTTCAGTATAGCCACGAGGTGTTTGGGGAGGGCTTTTACACAGTAGACGTTCTGGTACGTCGACTTTCGGAAAGCAGTGATATTGTGCCGCTTTTGATTTCCGACCGTTTGATGGATGTGACACAGGACTATAGAGGAAAAATCATTCTGGCGACGGGACAGTTCCGATCCTATAATCGCCACGACGAAAAGAAAAACCATTTGGTGCTGTCTGTTTTCGTACAGGAATTCGAGTTTGTGGAGGAAGATGCGGGGGGAGCAAAAAGCAATCAGATTTTTTTAGACGGCTATATTTGTAAAGAGCCGGTTTATCGTAAAACGCCCCTTGGGCGGGAGATTGCAGATTTGTTAATAGCAGTGAATCGTTCTTATGGAAAATCGGATTACATTCCCTGCATCTGTTGGGGAAGAAATGCTAGATTTGTATCCGGCTTTGAAGTGGGAGCGCGGTTGAAGATTCAAGGCAGAATTCAGAGCAGGGAATATGTAAAAAGGCTAAGTGAGGATATGACAGAGAAGCGCACTGCTTATGAAGTATCTGTATCAAAAGTTGATTATGTGTAAGAAGTGTGCTATATTCTAAATAAGGTTGTCATCCAGTGGTGGATGATAACGGGAAGCGCGCCTTTGCGCGGAGGTGACTTATGAAAGAAGCGGTAAAAATCTATTATGGAGATGGAAAGGGAAAAACGGCTGCAGCCTTGGGCTATGCAGTTCGTAATGCCGGCTTGGGTAAACGCAGCACCATTATTCAGTTTTTGAAGGGTGGAGCCGTACCGAAGGAAGCAGGTGTAATGGAGCGACTGGAACCGGAAGTAAGATTGTTTCGGTTTGAAAAGTCCGATGTCCCTTTTAAAGAGCTTTCAGAAAAAGAACAGGAAGAGGAAGCATTGAATATTCGGAATGCCCTAAACTTTTCCAAGAAGGTTTTGTCCACCGGAGAAAGTGACCTGGTGGTGCTGGATGAGGTGTTGGGTCTCGTGGATGAAGGTCTGGCAACAGATGAGGAGCTGATTCAGGTTCTTGAGGCAAGAAATGATGCTACAGAGGTTATTTTAACCGGCTGGAAGCTGGATGAGAAATTACGAACAGCCGCAGATGCGATTTATCGGATTGATCAGGAAGAAAGATAAAGGAAGGAAAAAGCGATGTCTATTTTTAAAGGATCCGGAGTGGCGATTGTGACTCCCATGAAGGAAGATGGCAGTGTTAATTATGGAAAATTGGAGGAGCTGGTAAGAGAGCAGGTGGCGAATGAAACAGATGCTATTATCATTTGCGGAACCACCGGAGAGTCAGCAACTTTAACAACGGAAGAACATACAGAGTGCATTAAGACCACGGTGGCGGCAGCAGGAAAGAAGATTCCGGTTATAGCCGGCTGCGGTTGCAATAATACCGCACATGCAGAGGAACTTGCGAGAAATGCAAGAGCAGCAGGAGCGGATGCACTTCTTACCGTGACACCATATTATAATAAAGCAACCCAGAAGGGATTGAAAGAGTATTTTAAAAAGGTGGCGGCAGCAGGAGAACTGCCAATGATTTTGTATAATGTTCCGAGTCGTACCGGTTGCAATATATTACCACAGACAGCAGCAGATTTAGCAAAAGAGGTGGAGAATATCGTAGCCATTAAGGATGCGGCTGGTAATATCAGCCAGACCATGAAGACGGCACAGCTGGCAGGAGAATATCTGGATATCTATTCCGGAAATGATGACCAGATTATTCCAATTCTTTCAGCAGGCGGAATCGGTGTGATTTCTGTTTTGGCCAATGTGGCTCCGCAGCAGACCCATCAGATGGTTATGGAATACTTAAACGGAGACCGTAAGAAGGCTTTAAAGATGCAGTTGGATGCAATACCACTGATAGAAGCCTTATTCTGTGAGGTGAATCCGATACCTGTAAAGACAGCGCTGAACCTTATGGGTAAGCAGGTAGGCGGTTTCAGAAGTCCGATGTGTGCCATGGAAGAGAGCAACGTTACGATTCTGGAAAAAGCATTAAAAGAATATGGATTATTAAACTAGTAAGCGAAGCAGTCAGTCCGGGCGATTGGCTGCTTTCAGCATGGAGGTACGAAATGATAAAAGTAATCATGCATGGCTGCAATGGCCGGATGGGACAGGTTATTACCCGACTCATGGAAGAAGATCCGGAAACCACCATTGTTGCGGGAATAGATCCTTTTGATGAAGGGAAAAATTCCTATCCGGTATTTGGAAATATTGCACAGTGCGATAAACAGGCTGATGTGGTGGTGGATTTTTCCAATGCAGTGGCAGTGGACGGACTACTGGAATATTGTGTAGAAAAGAAATTACCGGTGGTGTTATGCACAACCGGATTAAGTGAAAATCAGCTTCAGAAGGTGAAAGAAGCCTCTGAACGAATTGCAGTACTTCGCTCAGCCAATATGTCTTTGGGTGTTAATCTCTTAATGGAGTTGGTAAAGCAGGCGGCAAAAGTTCTTGCAGGAGAAGGCTTCGATATGGAGATAGAAGAAAAACATCATCGCCACAAGCTGGATGCTCCCAGCGGAACAGCCATTGCTTTGGGGGATGCCATTAATGAGGCAATGGGGAATACATATCATTATGAAATGGATCGCACCGGCAAGCGTCAGGAGCGGGATGAGAAAGAAATCGGATTTTCCGCGGTACGTGGTGGCAGTATAGTTGGAGATCATGACGTGATTTTTGCCGGCATGGATGAGGTGGTAACTTTGTCTCACAGAGCCTATTCCAGAGATATTTTTGGAAAAGGTGCCGTAGCGGCGGCAAAGTTTTTGGCAGGTAAGAAGGCAGGAATGTATACCATGGCCGAAGTGATTGCACAGAAAAGCTAAGATTAAGGGGGATATACCATGGACGAGAAATATTTAAAAAGTTTGGGAAAGTTGTTTCCGAATCGCGCCAGCGTGGCAACGGAGATGGTAAACTTAAGCGCAATTTTAAACCTTCCCAAGGGAACAGAGCACTATGTAACGGACTTACACGGGGAATATGAGCAGTTTACCCACGTACTTCGTAACGGTTCCGGTGCCATAAGAAGAAAGATAGACGATACCTTTGAGGATGAGTTGAATACTCATGAAAAGAAGCAGCTTGCAACTTTGATTTATTATCCGGAGCGCAAGATGCAGAAGATTTTGGCAGGAAAGGAAGATCCGTCGGATTGGTATCGTGTGACCTTGCGTCGTTTGGTTCGTGTGGCAAAACGTGCTTCCTTTAAGTATTCCCGTTCCAAGGTTAGAAAAGCGTTGCCAAAGGATTTCTCCTATATTATGGAGGAACTTATGAGCAGCCGTTATCAGATTAGCGATTTGGAAGCGTATTATGATGAGATATTTGAAGCGGTAATCCGTACGGACAGAGCACAGGAATTGATTATTGCTTTTGCGGAATTGATTCGTCGCCTGACGGTAGACCAGTTACATGTAATCGGCGATATTTTTGACAGAGGACCGTATCCGGATAAGATTATGAATGACCTGATGAAGATGCATTCCATCGACATCCAGTGGGGAAATCATGATGTACTTTGGATGGGAGCCGCCTGCGGACAGCTTTCTTGTGTGGCAACCGTATTGCGTATTTGCGCACGATACGGAAATCTGGATATTCTGGAGGACGGTTACGGAATCAACGTTGTGCCGTTGGTGCGTTTTGCGTTGGACACCTATGCGGATGATCCTTGCGAGTGTTTTGATATTCACTATCGTCCGGGTGAGTATAGTCAGAAAGAAATGAATCTGGATATGAAAATTCACAAAGCAATATCCATTATTCAGTTTAAACTGGAGGGACAGTTAATTATGCAGCATCCGGAATACGGAATGCAGTCCCGCCTATTGTTGGATAAGATTGATTTGGAGAAAAAGACGGTGGTTGTAGATGGAGCGGAATACCCGCTTTTAGACGCCAACTTCCCAACTCTTGATCCGGAAAATCCATATGAACTGACACCGGAAGAAAATGATGTAATTCTCCGCATTCGTCAGGCATTTTTGAGCAGTGAAAAATTACAGCGGCATATCCGCTTTATGTATGATAAGGGAAGCTTGTACAAAATTGTAAATAACCAGCTTTTATTCCACGGCTGCTTGCCGCTAACGCCGGAAGGAACTTTTATGGACGTGCAGATTGGCTCCGGTATGTATTCCGGAAAGAGTCTTTACGATACATTGGAAAAAGCCCTTCGTGCAGCATATTATAACCGTGATCCTCATATTCCAACCAAGAGTGATATCCACTGGTTCTGTTGGACTGCAGCGGGTTCACCTCTTTTCGGAAAGAGTAAAATGGCTACTTTTGAACGGTATTTCCTTGAGGATAAGGGAACCCATAAGGAGCACACCAATTCTTACTACAAATACATAGAGGACGAGCTGATTGTTAAGAACATTTTAGAGGAATTTGGTCTTCAGGATGACGGAGAAAGCCATATTATCAACGGTCACGTGCCGGTTAAGGTAACCAAGGGCGAATCTCCGGTAAAATGCGGAGGCAAGGTTCTTACCATTGATGGAGGATTTTCAAAAGCATATCAGAAGCAGACCGGTATAGCAGGCTACACATTGACCTATAACTCTTACGGTATGGCGCTGGTTGCACATGATCCGTTTACTTCCATCGAGGATGCAATTGAAAAAGAAACAGACGTACATTCTCATCAGGTACTGGTGAAGAATACGCCGAGAAGAAAGCTGGTTAAAGACACCGATATCGGTAAAGAACTGGCACAGAATATAGAAGATTTAAGCGAGCTTTTGGATGCATACCGCTATGGTTTGCTACCGGAGGCGTAGAAAGAGGTTACGTACACATGGATAAAGATAAAGTAAACGAAGTGGATGATAAGGAATACGAAGATGTCTGCTATATCTGCAGACGTCCGGAATCGAAAGCGGGAAGAATGCTTCGTATTCCCCAGAATATCTGCATTTGCGTAGACTGTATGCAGCGGACATTTGATACCATGGGCGGGGCAGGAATGTCTCCTCAGGAATTTATGTTTGATCCGAGTTTTAGCATGCCACCAAATCTTCCACTGAATGAAGAGGAAGAAGGGGAAGGTAAAAAGAAAAAATCCGGACTACCCAATATCCGTTTTATGAATCTTGGAGATTTTACAGGATTTGGGGATATTCCCCAGAGTCAGAGGGTAAAGAAGAATAAGAGTAAGAAAAAAGAAAAACCGGTGTTTGATATCAAGAACATTCCTGCACCTCACAAGATTAAAGAACAATTGGATCAGTATGTGGTAGGCCAGGAACAGGCAAAAAAAGTTATGTCAGTAGCGGTTTACAACCACTATAAGCGTATTACCCGGAAGGAGGAACAAAAGGTAGAGCTGGAGAAATCCAACATGCTGATGTTAGGTCCAACCGGTTGCGGTAAAACTTATCTGGTAAAAACCCTGGCAAGACTTTTGGATGTGCCTCTTGCCATTACAGATGCCACATCTTTAACGGAGGCAGGCTATATCGGAGATGACATTGAGAGCGTGGTAAGCAAGCTTTTAGCCGCAGCAGACAATGATGTGGAACGTGCAGAACACGGAATTATTTTTGTGGATGAGATTGACAAGATTGCCAAGAAGAAAAATACCAACCAGCGTGATGTTTCCGGTGAAAGCGTGCAGCAGGGAATGCTGAAGCTGCTGGAAGGCGCGGAAGTTGAGGTGCCGGTGGGAGCCAGCAGTAAGAATGCCATGGTTCCTATGGTGACCATTAACACCAAGGATATTCTGTTCATCTGCGGTGGCGCTTTTCCGGATATGGAAAATGTTATCAAGGAACGCTTGAACAAGGCTTCCTCCATGGGATTTTTGGCAGACTTGAAAGATAAATACGACAACGACAAGAATCTTTTGCAGAAGGTTACAGTGGAGGATGTTAGAAATTTCGGTATGATTCCGGAATTCATCGGTCGTCTGCCGGTGCTTTTTGCATTGGAGGCATTGGACGAAGATATGATGGTTCGGATTTTAAAAGAACCGAAAAATGCCATCATAGCTCAATATCAGGAGCTTTTGGCCATGGATGCGGTAAAACTGACCTTTACCGATGAAGCATTGCATGAGATTGCCAGAAAGGCAATGGATAAAAAAGTGGGTGCCAGAGCGTTGCGGGCTGTTATTGAGGAATATATGCTGGACATCATGTATGAAACACCAAAGGATGACAACATCGGTGAGGTGGTTATTACCAAAGAGTATTTGGATCATACCGGCGGCCCTATTATTAAAATGCGGGATTTCTCCCCGAATTTGCTGACAGATACAAAGGCAGCAGCCGGGGATGATGTGTAGCGCTATAGGTAAATACCTATGGATGGAATTGTGAAAAATTATTGTTTTTTTTCGCTGGAGAGTGATATAATGCTTACACAGGGAACGATCCTTTAGGGAATAAAGTGACAACAACATCAGATAGCGGGAAATGTCTGATGAAAATGACTCTCCAGGGAATGGTTTGAGTGGGAAGAAGAATGCAGGATTGCTTCGTGGTCGCGAAGTAGCCTGCCTTTTTCAAATCAGGGAGAATCGCAAAAAAGAAGGATGAAGAGATTGGAGGAGATTATTTGAAACAGTTATTAACAGGTAATGAAGCAATTGCCAGAGGTTTGTACGAAGCCGGTGTTACTGTTGCTGCTGCATATCCGGGAACTCCGAGTACCGAGATTATGGAGAACGTAGCGAAATATCCGGAGATCAGAAGCCGTTGGACACCCAATGAGAAGGTGGCGGTAGAGGTAGCAGGTGCAGCATCTTTAGCAGGTGCAAGAGCATTTTCTTCTATGAAACATGTAGGTTTAAACGTAGCAGCTGACCCGATGATGACCCTTGCTTATGAAGGAGTAAATGGTGGTCTTGTTATTTTAACGGCGGATGATCCGGGAATGCATTCTTCCCAGAATGAGCAGGATAACCGTAATTTCTCCATGTTTGGAAAGTTAATGTGTATTGAACCATCCGATTCTCAGGAGTGCTTGGACTACATCAAGTTGGCTTATGAATTATCCGAGCGTTACGACCTGGTAGTATTATTCCGTATGTCTACCCGTGTCTGCCATTCCAAGAGTATTGTGGAACTTGGTGAGCGTGTAGAGGTTGGTGTGAAACCTTACGAAAGAAATGTACGTAAGACCATTATGGTACCGGCACATTCCAGACCAAGACATTTTGAAGTAGAAGCAATCTTTGAAAAGATGGAAGAAGAGTATGCAAATAATACTCCCCTTAACACCGTTGAGTACAATTCCAAGAAGATTGGTGTTATTACCAGTGGTATTTCTTATCAGCACAGTAAGGATGTATTCGGGGAAGACGCATCCTACTTACATATTGGATTATTAAATCCGCTTCCAAGAAAGATGATTCGCGAGTTCGCTGATCAGGTTGACGAAGTATACGTTATTGAAGAGAACGATCCATTCATCGAAACCCAGGTACGTGCCATGGGAATTGCCTGCAAGGGCAAGGATGTGGTTCCACGTTGCGATGAATTAAATACAAGAAGAATCGGAAAGGCATTTGGCGTGAAACGTTACGTTGAAGAAGATCTTTACCAGTCCGAGATTCCGGTTCCGGGAAGACCGCCTGTGCTTTGTGCAGGATGCCCGCATAGAGGATTCTTCTATGAATTAGGAAAATTAAAGAATGTTATGATTGCCGGCGATATCGGATGCTATACCTTAGGCATGGTAGCACCGCTTAACGCAATGGATTCCGTAATCTGTATGGGTGGCGGATTCTCCGGAGCAACCGGTTTTGACCAGGCAAACAAACAGGCTAAGAGAGACAACGTTAAGGTATTCGGATGCTTAGGAGATTCCACCTTCTTCCACTCCGGAATTACCAGTTTGATTGATGCGGTTTATAACAAGTCCGATGCTGTTTACTGTATTTTGAATAACTCCATCACAGCGATGACAGGACATCAGCAGAATCCGGGAACCGGAAAGACCATTACCGGCGAGATTACAGAAGCCATTGATCCGATTGCCGTTGTAAAATCCATCGGTATTCCGGATGACCACATCCGCGTAGTGGATCCGTTGAATCTGGAAGAAACCAGAGCAGCATTGAAGGATGCTTATGAGTCTACCGGTGTATTTGTGATCATGACCAAGAGCCCATGTGCTTTAATCAAGGAAGTACAGAAGGCAAATGCAGGTAAGCATGTAACCGCTCATCCGGATAAATGTAAATCCTGTAAAGCATGTCTGAAGGTTGGATGTCCGGCAGTTGCACTTGGTAAAGACGGTAAGATTCAGATTGATCTTTCTCAGTGTAACGGATGTGGAATCTGTAAACAGGTATGTAAATTCGGAGCTTTGGAATAGGAGGATAGACAATGGAAAAGAATATTTTATTAGTAGGTGTCGGCGGACAGGGAACCCTGCTTGTTTCCAAAATCCTCTCTGAAGGACTCATGGAAGCAGGATACGATGTAAAGATGTCCGAAATTCATGGTATGAGTCAGCGTGGTGGAAGCGTTTCCACACACATTAAATTTGGCAAAAAAGTATACTCTCCGGTTATTTCCGAGGGAGAAGCAGATATTCTTGTTTCTTTTGAACAGGTAGAAGCATTACGTGCACTTCCTTACTTAAAGAAACCGGGAACCGTAATTGTAAACGATCATCAGATGTACTCCATGCCGATTATTACCGGTGAGCAGGAGTATCCGGAAGGGGTTATCGAGTATTTACATAAGACCGTAGCGGATACATTAAGTCTTGATGCCGGAAAGATTGCAGAAGATCTTGGAAACATCAAAGCACAGAATGTAGTTTTACTGGGTGCCATGATTAAGAAACTGGGTCTGGAATCCATCGATTGGAAGAGCATCATTGAGAAAATGGTTCCGGAAAAATTCAAAGAGTTAAATATCAAAGCATTTGAAGCCGGATATGCACTGTAGAGTGCGTTAGGAAATGAAAAATAATCGGTCGAGTTGGTATGTACTTGTAAGAGTGCAAAAACTCGACCGATTTATTATATAGAAGAATGAATTAGTTATTTCCCATAATCTTGCGGGCAAAAGCGGCTGCGGCCTTCACATCATCCGCATTTGGTCTGCCCTTGTGAATTCCTTTGAATTCGCCCTTGCAGTGAAATTCGGTTTCCATCATCGGAATACCCACCTTGTCAGCCTCAGCCTTAACCTTCTTGTAGGTTGAGTTGAGCATGGCAGCGGAGCCAAAATTGACGATTTTACCGATTTTCGCTTTATCCAGGGATTTGATAAAATCCCGAACCTCCGGATCAATGCTAAACGCATAATAGGAGTTTCCCAAAAATAAAAGATCGACCTTTTCCTCTATCGGCGCACTGATAGGCAATGCTTCTACGCCTAATTCTTGCGCCATTGCTTCGGCTAATCGTTTGGTGTTGCCCGTCTTTGTATAATAACGTACTGCATAGTTCATGATAATCACTCCTTAAATTAGATTTGATAATGTTAAATTTTGTTAAATTGATTGTCTCACAAACCTGAGAAATAGTCAAGCTACAGAAGTTAAATAAAGTTAAATAAAGTATTATTTTTTTTGAAATTCTGGAAATGGCATAATCGTTCCGGGGACTTGACAATGTGCCAAAAATCATTTATAGTAAACAGTGACCGCTAACAGTGTTTACTATACGATGTGAAAGGAGAAAGTCATGCCAAAAGATAAGACGGAAAGCCACAACCGAATTATTCCGGCTGCCATGGAGGAATTCATGGAGAAAGGCTTTTTAAATGCTTCGACCCGCTCTATTGCAGCGAAGGCCGGCATTACCTCCGGGGGATTGTATCGCCATTTTAAGGACAAAGAGGAGATGTTCGCTACATTGGTAGAACCTGCTGTCAGGGAATTTTATGCCTGGATGAGCAGACATGAGAAGCAGGGCTGTGCCGGTGTTCTGAATGGGGAATATGATGGGATGTGGAGAGACAGTGAAATCGATATGATGCGTGAGGTTGTCTATCCGAACCTGGATGCATTCCGCCTGATTCTTTGTAGCGCACAGGGAACCCGGTACGAGAATTTTATGGATGATTTAGTAGTGGAGAATCAGAAGACCATGATGGAAGTGTTCGATAATTTACGGGCGCAGGGTGTCCCGGTGAAGGATGTCAGCGAAGAAGAGCTGCATATCCTATTGAGTGCTTATACGACGGCGTTATTTGAGCCGGTTGTGCATAATTTTCCTTTAGAAAAAGCCATGCATTATTTAGAAACCGTTGAGGCATTTTTCCTGCCTGGATGGCATGAGCTTATGGGATGTTGAGAAAAGACCTTCGGGTCTTTTTTATTTTGTTAGTAATCAAATGCGGTCAACTGACAGCGGTCAAAAAAGAAAAATGTTTACAAAGAGGAGGTTATCATGAAGGAAAAGAAAGAACGTGCATTAAAACGAACGCTTGCTTATGCAGGCAGATACAAAGGGCTGACCTACTTATCCTTTGTACTGTCGGCGGCGACAGCTGTTACGGGGGTAATGCCCTTTGTGTATTTATGGAAGATCCTAAAAGAAGTCATTGCCGTACATCCCCATTATGAGAATGCGGTGGGGATTGTGCATAACGGATGGATGGCCGTGTGGTTTTCTCTTATTACCATGCTGGTGTATTTTGGAGCATTAATGTGCTCCCATTTATCGGCCTTCCGGGTAGCAGGAAATATGAAGAGAACGTTGTTATCCCATATTGCAGAGCTTCCGGTGGGGTTTGCAGATGAGATGGGTTCCGGAAAATTGCGTAGAGTAGTGTTAGAAACGACGGCATCTACCGAGACACTTTTGGCCCATAATCTGCCGGATATGGTGCAGGCGGTGGTGACGCCTGTTTGCATGATAGTAATGTTGTTTCTCTATGATTGGAAATTTGGGTTGGCTTGTCTGGTACCTATGGTGATTGCCTTTGCCTGCATGATGCAGATGGCAGGGCCGGCCATGGCAGAAGATATGAAACACTACCAGAATGCCCTTGAAAAAATGAGCAACGAGGCGGTGGAATATGTACGGGGAATTCCCGTGGTAAAAACTTTTGGACAGACGGTATTTTCCTTTCACCGGTTTAAGAAATCCATCGACGATTATAGCCATTTTTGTATTCATTATACAAAACGGTGTCGGCCCCACATGATAGCATTTACCGTAATCATCAATGCCACCTTTGCTACGCTAATTGGATTGACAGTGCTTTTAGGCGGGGAAAATGGTTTTTCTCAGGAAATTATGACAAATTTCTTATTTTATGTAATGTTTACGCCGGTTATTGTAACCACTATGAACCGGGTAATGTATTTATCGGAGAACTCCATGGTGTTAAAGGATGCCTTGAGCCGTATGGATGAAATTTTGTTAATGAAACCGCTGATGGAGCCTGAGAATGCGAAGACTCCGCAAAAAACAGAGGTAGTGCTTTCTCACGTGAGCTATCATTATCCGGGTAGCAGGAAAGCGGCTGTAAAAGATCTTTCCCTTTGTGCAAAACCGGATCAAATGATTGCCCTGGTGGGGCCTTCCGGAAGTGGAAAAACCACGGTTGCAGCCTTAATTTCTCGATTTTTTGATGCAGATGAGGGAACGGTTTGTATTGGTGGAGTGAATGTGCGGGATATGGCAAAGGAGGAATTGATGAATACGGTTTCCTACGTATTTCAGGATAGTAAGTTGCTAAAGCGCAGCATTGCAGAGAATCTTCGGATTGCAAAACCGGATGCCGGCGATGAGGAGATAAAAAATGCGCTGCATGCAGCACAGTGTGATGATATTATTGCAAGGCTGCCCTTGGGAATCCATACTGTATTGGGAAGCGAAGGAACCTATCTTTCCGGTGGTGAGCAACAACGAATTGCCATTGCCCGTGCAATTTTGAAAAAAGCGCCGGTGGTGGTTTTGGACGAAGCAACTGCCTTTGCAGATCCGGAGAATGAGATTTTGGTACAGAAGGCTTTTGCGGAATTGACCAAACATTCCACGGTGATTATGATTGCGCACCGGTTATCCACCATTAAGAACGTAGACCGGATTTATGTGCTTGATAAGGGGTGCGTAAGGGAGGAAGGAACCCATGAAGAGTTGCTTGAAAAACATGGCTTATACCACACAATGTGGCAGGAATATTTACAGACAATTAATTGGAAGGTGGGTGAAGGAGCATGAAAAACTATTTCAAACAGAAATTTGCTTTATCAGATAAAGGCGCAAAGGATATGATGCTTGCTATTTTGGCTGTTGTAGCTGCCAACTTTGCATTGATGTTTCCGGTGGGACTTTTATATACCTTTACAGGAGACTATTTTGCCCATAGTACGGAGGAAAATATATTACTATATGTTGTGGGTATTGGTGTTTGCATTCTGCTTATTGCAGTCACCTCTGTATGGCAGTATAACGCCACGTTTTTGACTACATATATTGAGTCCGGGGTTAGAAGAATCAACCTTGCAGAGAAGTTAAGGAAGCTGCCGCTGTCCTTTTTTGCAAAACGGGATTTGGCAGATTTGACAGGCTCCATCATGGGCGATGCGGAGGCATTAGAGCATGCAGGGTCTCATCAGATTCCGCAATATTATGGAAGCATTATTTCTACCATTATCGTGGGAATTTCCCTGTTTTTCATGCACCCGACAATGGCGGTGGCTGCAGTGTGGCCCCTTCCCATTTCTCTTTTGATTGTTTTGACATCAAAAAAAGTGCAGAATATATTTACGAGAAAACAGGTGGCAGCAAAAATTGATTTAAACGAAGGTGTTCAGGAGTTTATTGAAACATCCAGAGATTTAAAGAGCAATAATGCGGAGAAAGCATACCTGAAAGGATTATTTACAAAGATTTCTATCTTGGAAAAACGACAGATTTTCAGCGAGCTGGGAGCAGCCATGTTTGTTGTTACGGCACAGATGCTGCTAAAATTCGGAATTGCCACCGTTGCGCTTACAGGAAGTGTTTTATTGGTAGATGGAAAGCTTACGCTGATGCAGTTTTTCTGCTTTTTACTGGTGGCATCCAGACTCTATGAACCCATGGCGGCAACATTGGTGAATCTTGCAGCCATTCATGCATTGCAGGTGAATGTGGATCGTATGAGCAGTATCAGTGCGTGTGAGGAACAGAGCGGAACAGAAGTCTTTGCTCCGAAAGGCTATGACATTGTTTTTGAAAATATAGGTTTTTCCTACGAAGATGGAAAGACAGTGCTATCGGATGTGTCCTTCGTGGCAAAACAGGGGCAGGTTACGGCACTGGTGGGACCATCCGGCGGCGGAAAAACCACGGTTTCCCGTCTGGCAGCACGTTTCTGGGATGCGGATAAGGGAAGAATCACCATTGGCGGTACCGATGTGAAAAGTGTTGATCCGGAAACGTTACTATCCGCTTTTTCCATTGTATTTCAGGACGTAACCTTATTTAATAATACGGTAATGGAGAATATTCGTGTAGGAAGAAAGGGCGCCACCGACACAGAAGTGTTGGAAGCGGCAAAACTTGCTCATTGTGATGAGTTTGTAAAAGAGTTACCGGAGGGATATCATACCAACATCGGTGAAAACGGTAGTGAATTATCCGGTGGTGAACGCCAGAGAATTTCCATTGCCCGGGCATTTTTAAAGAAAGCGCCCATTATACTGTTGGATGAGGCAACGGCCTCTCTTGATGTTGAGAATGAAACCATGGTACAAAAGGCGTTATCAACCTTGATTAAAAATAAAACCGTGCTGGTAATTGCTCATCGTATGCGTACCGTTGCCGGCGCCGACAAGGTGGTTGTGCTTTCGGATGGTGTAGTTGCGGAAGAAGGAACGCCGAAGGAGCTTCTTCAAAGGGGCGGCAAGTTCGCAGAAATGGCACACTTGCAGAGTGTACATGACACGGGTGCTTTTCATGGAGATTGTGAAATGTTATAGACAGGGTGGATAGAAAGGGAAATTGCACTAATTTCAGAACAATGTGGAGAAAATGTTAGAGAAGTGTTACAAAAATGTGGCACTTCTCTAATTATTTTGCTATAATAAGATGGAAGTGGTGCAATAGCACCAAAATGATAGTAAGAAGATTGCTTTGGGGTGAGAGCTACTCCCAAAACAAAAATGGAGGGTTTTACAATGAAAAAAACAATGGACGGTAATGAAGCAGCCGCATACGTGTCATACGCGTTTACTGAGGTTGCAACCATTTACCCAATTACTCCGTCCTCACCAATGGCAGAGCACGTTGATGTTTGGGCGGCAAATGGAAAGAAGAACATTTTTGGACAGCCGGTTCGTCTGGTAGAAATGCAGTCTGAGGCCGGTGCCTGTGGAGCAATGCATGGTTCCTTAGAGGCAGGTGCGTTAACAACAAGTTATACCGCTTCCCAGGGATTGATGCTGATGATTCCGCCAATGTATCGTGTTTCCGGACAGTTGATGCCGGGCGTATTACATGTGGCAGCAAGAACCGTAGGTACACACGCATTCTCTATTTTTGGAGATCATTCTGACGTAATGGCTACCAGACAGACCGGTTTTGCTATGTTATCATCCGGTAGTGTACAGGAAACCATGGATTTGGCAGGAGTCGCTCATTTATCCGCAATCAAGGGACATGTACCATTTTTACACTTCTTTGATGGATTCAGAACTTCCCACGAATTACAGAAGATTGACGTAATGGAATATGACGATCTGGCTAAATTAGTAGATTATGACGAATTAGATAAATTCCGTAAGAATGCATTGAATCCGGAGCATCCGGTACAGAGAAGTACCGTACAGAACCCGGACGTATTCTTCCAGGCAAGAGAAGCAAACAACCCATACTATGAAGCGCTTCCGATGATTGTGGAAGAGTACATGAAGGAAATTAACAAGATTACCGGAAGAGACTATCATCTGTTTAACTACTACGGAGATCCGGAAGCTACCGATGTTGTTGTAGCTATGGGTTCTGTAAGCGGTGTTGCAGAGGAAGTAGTAGATTACTTAAGAAAACAGGGCAAGAAGGTTGGATACTTACAGGTTCATCTGTATCGTCCGTTTGACGTAAACTTCTTCTTAAGCAAACTGCCGAAGACCGTTAAGAGAATTTCCGTTCTTGACAGAACCAAAGAGTGTGGAGCTCTTGGTGAGCCGCTTTACTTAGATGTATGTGCATCCTTCGCAAACCGTGAAGACGCACCGAAGATTATCGGTGGACGTTACGGTCTTTCCAGTAAGGATGTTACACCGGCTCAGTTGATTGCTGTTTATGAGAACCTTGCAGCATATGAACCGAAGAATCACTTTACAGTAGGTATCGAAGATGATGTAACCTTCCATTCCTTAACATTACCGGAAGAAATCAGCCTTTGCGATCCGTCAACTGTAAGCTGCAAGTTCTGGGGCCTTGGATCCGACGGTACCGTTGGTGCAAACAAGAACTCCATTAAGATTATTGGTGATAATACCGATCAGTATGTTCAGGCATATTTTGAATATGATACCAAGAAATCCGGCGGTATCACCAAGTCTCACTTACGTTTCGGTCACAAACCGATTCGTGGAAGCTACTTGGTTAAACAGGCTGATTTTGTTGCATGCCATAACCAGTCCTACATTCAGAAGTATGACATTGTAAACGAGATTAAAGAGGGCGGTGTATTCTTATTAAATACCATCTGGAAGGATGAAGAATTAGCAGAGAAGCTTCCTGCTAAGGTAAAACGTACTCTTGCCAAGAAGAATATTAAGTTCTACTGTATTGACGCAGTGGATATTGCAAAAGAGATTGGTTTAGGTAACCGTACCAATGCCATTTTGCAGGCAGCCTTCTTCAAACTGGCAAATATCATTCCGATTGATGACGCTGTTAAATATATGAAGGAAGCAATTGTTAAGAGCTACGGCCATAAAGGTGAGAAGGTCGTTGACATGAACAACAAAGCGGTAGATGCCGGCGTGGATGCTTTACGTGAAGTAAAGGTACCGGCTGATTGGGCTGAAGCAAAAGATTGCGCATGTGGCGAAAAGACAGTTTGCACTTGTGGAGCAAGCGAAGAACTTGCTACCTATATCAAGACCGTTCAGATTCCGGTAAATGCATTGAAGGGAGACGATCTTCCGGTAAGCGCATTTAAGGATCATCCGGATGGAACAGTACCGCTTGGAACCAGTAAGTTTGAGAAACGTGGAGTTTCCGTGGATGTTCCTGTATGGGATATGACCAAGTGTATCCAGTGTAACCAGTGTTCCTTAGTATGTCCGCATGCCTGCGTTCGTCCGTTCTTGCTTACAGATGAAGAAGTTAAGAATGCACCGGAAGGATACAAGAGTGTTCAGGCAACCGGAAAGGGAATGGAGCAGTACAAGTTTGGTATTACCATTTCTCCTCTGGATTGTACCGGATGCGGAAGCTGTATCAAGGCTTGTCCGGTAGACGCATTATCCTTTACAGGACTGGAGACCCAGGACAAGGAAATCAAGTGCTGGGATTACGCAGTGAAGTTACCGCACAAAGAGAACCCAATGGATAAGTTCACCGTAAAAGGAAGCCAGTTTGAGCAGCCGCTTCTTGAGTTCTCCGGAGCCTGCGCAGGTTGTGGTGAGACCACCTATGCGAAGTTAATGACCCAGTTATTCGGTGACAGAATGTATTTTGCAAACGCAACAGGATGTACCCAGGCGTGGGGTGCTGCATGTCCGTCTGTTCCTTATACAACCAACCACGAGGGCAAGGGACCGGCATGGTCTAACTCCTTGTTCGAGAACAATGCAGAGTTCTCACTTGGTATGGTTCTTGCGGTAAAACAGCAGCGTGAGCGTATGGCTATGCAGATTGAGCATCTGAAAGAAGAAATCGGAACAACTGATGCTGCGCTTACCAAGGCAATTGATGAGTACATGGAGAAGAAAGACTGCATGGATTGCACCATGAAGGTCAGCGATGAGCTTGTAAAGGCATTGGAAGCATCCGATGTTAAGAGCGAATACAAAGATTTCATTTTACATAACAAAGAGCACTTAAGCAAGAAATCCATGTGGATGTACGGCGGTGACGGCTGGGCATATGATATCGGTTACGGCGGACTTGACCACGTATTGGCAAGCGGTGAAGATGTTAACATCTTAATCGTAGATACTGAGGTTTACAGTAACACCGGCGGACAGTCTTCCAAGGCTACACCGGTTGGTGCAGTTGCACAGTTTGCTGCATCCGGTAAGAAGACAGCAAAGAAGGATTTAGGAATGCTGGCTATGGCTTACGGTTACGTATATGTAGCACAGGTTGCTCTTGGAGCGAACCCGGCACAGTTAATTAAAGCCATGAAAGAAGCAGAAGAGTATCATGGACCATCCATTATCATTGCTTACGCTCCATGTATCAACCATGGTATCGTAAAGGGTATGTCCACTGCTATGGAAGAGAGCAAGAAGGCTGTTGAAGCAGGATACTGGTTCTTATATCGTTACAATCCACTTCTTAAGGAAGAGGGTAAGAATCCGTTCATCTTAGACTCCAAGGAGCCGAAGGCTGATTACCGTGAATTCTTAATGGGAGAAGTTCGTTACGCATCACTGCTTAGAACTTTCCCGGAGAGCGGAGAGAAACTCTTACAGCAGGCAGAAGCCGGAGCAAAAGAGAAATATCAGTCCTACAAAGAGATGGCAGAAGAATAAAAAACATAAAAACATAATCATAATACAAACACAGGGCGGAAGGAAACTTCCGCCCTGGTTTGCGTTAATGGAAATTATTCTGTCAAGAGGATTAGAGTAGGAGCATAGCTCCGGATTACAAGAGGAATAACATTTAGAAAATGATGTATAATTTGCTCTGTTCAGATGAGGTGTTGGCTGTTATAATATTTCTTATAAGTATGGATTATGAGAGAAATTGATAGGTAATATATGTATGTAAGGATTTAAGAACAAGGAGATTTATATATTACGAAAAATCAAAAAGCGTTTTTGCTTATGTTGGAATATGATTAACAACGGGTTTTGATCAAAAAGTGGAAATTTGTTTATTTTCAGCCTTATTTAGCTCAAGGAGAATTTTCGGGAATGGGAGTATCATAAAAATCATAAGCGAGTAATTGTTTTTTGCAGTGATAATCAGCAGAAAGGTTAGGGAGACTCGAACCAGACCTTGCCTTACTTGAAAAATATAAAAAGCCGTTTGATGTAGTATAAAAAAATTTTCTGGGTTTATTGATGAATGATATACATAGTTTGGATGGATTCTGACGATAAAAATATGTTGATGTTTTATAAATCACACATATTGAGAGAAGAATTCAAAGAAAATAAGGACAGATAGATTATAGGAGATTTGGATAGCGAAAATGAAAAGCATGTCGTTGATTGATTTTTGTTTGCAGAATAGAGATCGTAAGCATTTGCTTTTGGAATGGGATTTTCAAAAGAATGGAGAATTGACTAAAAATATAAGTGCTGGCTCCAATAGAAAAGTGTGGTGGAAATGTAATAAAGGACATGAATGGCAAGCAGTAATATGCAAAAGAGCAAATAGAACAGATTGTCCATACTGTTCAAATAAAAAAGTACTTAGAGGATATAATGATCTCGCAACTATATATCCTAAACTTGTAAATGAATGGAATTATAAAAAGAATAGTGATTTATCACCCTGTGATGTTGTTAGTGGCTCCAATAAAAAAGTATGGTGGAAATGTGATAAAGGACATGAATGGAAAGCAGAAATCCAGAAAAGAACACTTAGAGGGCAGGGATGTCCTTATTGTGCAGGAAATATATTGATTAAGGGAAAAAATGATTTAGCGACAGTTCTCCCAGAGTTGGCAATAGAATGGAATTATGAGAAAAATCATGATGCACCTTGTGACTATTTTTCGGTATCAGGTAAGAAAGTATGGTGGAAATGTGATAAGGGGCACGAGTGGGAAGCGAAAATTAGTAATAGGGCGAACGGCAGAAAATGTCCATACTGTTCAAATAAAAAGGTCTTGAAAGGGTATAATGATCTTTTGACCACATCTCCAGATATCATAAAAGAGTGGAATTATGAAAAGAACAAAGGTATTTCACCGGATAGCATCGTATCTGGATCAAATAAGAAGGTCTGGTGGAAATGTGAAAAGGGACATGAATGGGAAGCTGTTATTAGTGATAGATTTTATGGCAGTAGGTGTCCAATCTGTAATATTGAATCTGGAACGTCTTTCGCTGAACAGGCGATTTATTACTATGTTAAGAAAGTTTTTAAAGATGCAGTTAACCGATATACAGATTTGGGGTTTGAATTAGACATATTTATTCCGGCTAAAATGACTGGTATAGAATATGATGGAAGATATTATCATTTTGCTTCTAGCAAAGTGAAGAAGGATATCAGTAAAAATGATAAATGTAGAAGTAACCATATAAAACTTATTAGGATTCAGGAACAAACAAATGAAGCGGGATTAGATGCAGATTATTATTTTGAAAGAAAGAAACCATATGGGGACTCCCCTACAATAGATGAATGTATCAAATTTATTTTTGAAATTTTAGGTGTTAAAGAGAAACAATGTGTTATTGATTCCCAAAGTGATAGGATATCAATTATGGAGATGTATAAAAATGAGTTATATCTAAATTCTTTGGAAAATAAAAATCCATCGCTTTCAAAAGAATGGAATTATGAAAAGAATGGATCTTTGAAACCCGCAATGTTTAGTGCAAATTCAAGAGAAAAAGTGTGGTGGAGATGTGGTAAAGGGCACGAATGGGAAGCAACTATTGACAATAGGTCAAAAGGTAATGGATGTCCATTTTGTTCGGGAAATAGAGTTTTAGTTGGTTTCAATGATTTAGCGACCATATCTCCTGGACTTGCTAAAGAATGGAATTATAATAAAAATAAAGATTTAACTCCGTATAATGTAGCGACAAGGAGTAATAAAAAAGTCTGGTGGGTATGTAATGAAGGGCACGAATGGGAAGCTGTTATTCGGAGTCGGTTTAAAGGGAGTAGATGTCCTTATTGTCTGGGACAAAGAGTCTTATTAGGGGAAAATGATCTTATGACTAAGAATCCAGAACTAGCAAAAGAATGGCATCCTACGAAGAATAGGAATCTCAAACCATGTGATGTGATGCCTAATTCAAATAAAAAGGTTTGGTGGATATGTAAAAAAGGACATGAATGGGAAGCTATTATCGGTAGTCGAAATTCAGGAAATGGATGTCCCTATTGTAATAATAAAAAAGTGTTGAGAGGATATAATGATCTTGCGACAACTTATCCAAAACTCATAGAAGAATGGAATTTCGAAAAAAACGAAAATCTCTCCCCATATGATGTTGTTTATGGTTCACATAAAAAAGTCTGGTGGAGGTGTAAATATGGTCATGAATGGAAGGCTGTAATTGTAAATAGAACAGTAAAAAAATATGGTTGTCCGTTTTGTTCTAGAAAGCATGGAAAATAAATATTCACACTTAAAAAACTTTTTTAAAAGATTTTAAGAGAGCTTTTAATGTCCACTTTATATTATAAATTGCTGATATACATAGACAGATTTATGGTAAAAGAATATTTTTATATTAGTCATGATTGGATATTGAATGTAAGAAAAAGTGACAAGAAATTTTATAGAGCTAAAACATATAAAATAAATGAAGGATTAATAGAAATGGAAAGGCAATAAAGCACTTGAATGTAGAATGGTCAGGATAGGAGAATGCCTTATGACGATAGAAGAAATAAAAAATCTTATTTCTACAGGAGAAAAGATTGATGTGGAATTTAAGAAATCAAGAGATAAACTGAATAAAGATTTGTACGAATCGGTATGTTCATTTAATAACAGAGATGGCGGGCATATTTTTCTAGGGATAGAGGATCAAACTAAAAATGTATTGGGTGTGAATGCCAATAAGATTGATAAAATGCTTAAAGAATTTACAACATCTATTAATAATCCAAATAAAATAAATCCGCCCATTTATCTTACACCTGAGATTTATCATATTGACAAAAAATCCATTATATACATTCGCGTGCCAGAAGGAATGCAAGTAAGGCGATTAAATGGAAGGATTTATGATAGAACGTATGAAGGAGATATAGATATTACTGATAATGCGGAATTGGTATATAAAATGTATGCGAGAAAACAAAGTACTTATTTCGTAAATAAAGTATATCCTAATTTAAGTCTGGAATTTTTGGATTTTGAGTTGATTAAAAGGGCTAAGAAGATGGCTATGAGCAGGGTTGATAACCATCCGTGGGCAGATATGAGCGAAGAGGAAATATTGAGAAGTTCAGGACTGATATTAACTGATCCCGATACAGGGAAGGAAGGCATAACGATTGCAGCGATATTATTATTTGGAAAAGACAGTACAATTATGTCTGTACTTCCGCAGTACAAAACGGATGCGATATACAGGGTAAAGAATATGGATCGTTATGATGATAGAGAAGTTGTTATCACTAATTTGATAGATAGCTTTCGCCGGTTGATGGATTTTGGAAAAAACATTTGAATGATGCTTTTGTGCTTGATGGAGATCAAAGTGTTAGTGCAAGAGATAAAATTTTACGGGAAATTATTTCTAATATTTTAGCACACAGGGATTATTCCAATGCCTATTCAGCAAAGTTTGTTATTGAAAGGGATAATATCTATACTGAAAATAGTAATTTACCACATGGGCGTGGGGAATTGGAATTGAATAAATTTGAGGCATTTCCGAAAAATCCTACCATATCAAAAGTGTTCAGAGAAATTGGCTACGCCGATGAGCTTGGCTCCGGCATGAGAAATACAAATAAATATACTAAGCTTTATTCAGGTGGAACGCCGACTTTTATTGAAGATAATGTCTTTAAGATTAATATTCCGATTGATCATGTTGCGAATCTGCAAGTGGGACAAGCGACAGATATTATTGCTCACAAGGCAGATTATCAGAAAATGAGCGATAAAATGAGCGAAATAGTGAGCGATAAAATGAGCGATAAATTAAATGAAAAAGAAAAGATGTTTTTAAGTCTTCTTATGGAGCAGTTGAAAAGCCGGGAATATGTGACTACTTCGTTTATGGCTGGTATAACGGAAATACCGGCATCTACGGTTAGAAGATATATGAATAAGTTGTGTAAACTTAAAGTGGTTGAAGCGGAGGGAAGAAATAAAGGGAAGAAATATAGGTTATATCAGAAATAATATTACACTTCGCACATCAGTGAACACTCCGCTGTTCGCTTACATATCACAGAATAAAATCTACCAATAAAGGAATAGTGAATGAAATTCTAAAAATTCATTTTAAAGATTGACAGTAAGGAAGGAGAATATTATGTTTGTGTTAGTGTCCACTCGTGTTGAGTGTTAACTATCTGAAGAAATGTGAGAGGATGTAAATTTTGTTTTGGGAGGTGTTTTTTTGATGGATAGAATTGAACTATCTAAGCATATAAAAAAGGGTGATACATTATATACTCCCTACACTGATCCTGATGGGCTAGGTGCAAAGTTAAGTTTATCGAGTTGGTCTCGGAATTGGCTTCCGAAATTTCTATGGATTGGGCTGATTATTTATAAGCAAGGAAGAAAAAAGGTTTAGAGAGTATATATTATATTATTGATGAATTAGTCTCTAAAAATAACCACTGGTTTGTATTTCTGAAATATATTCATTTTCATAGTGTTTAAGCGAGTCTATGAAACTTTTTCTGTAAATAAGGAATAGCGAATGAGGTCTTCTATGATAAAATAAATTCATAGGAGGCCTTTTATTATGGCAAAAAGAGAAAAGAAACCGGTACATAAAGTTGT
>Ga0129307_1000150_pt1 | contig 117275 bp, 157 predicted proteins | sample P1105metagenome_FD_94437 | JGI IMG/M metagenome (GOLD analysis project Ga0129307, IMG submission 94437) | Capybara group fecal microbial communities from Wisconsin, USA - P1105 metagenome | ecosystem: Host-associated > Mammals > Digestive system > Large intestine > Fecal | place: USA... | reverse complement strand
CCGATTTATGTTTTTGAAAAAGAACATTATAGTTCATCAATAATATGGAGATTTTCTTATGAACGCTTATTTAGCCGAATTTTTAGGCACGGCACTATTAGTCTTAATGGGTAACGGCGTAGTTGCCAATGTGTGCTTAAACAAAACAAAAGGTAACGGTTCCGGTTGGATTGTGATTACAACCGCGTGGGCATTTGCCGTATATGTTGCGGTCGTGGCGACGGGGGAATATAGCGGTGCGCATTTAAATCCGGCAGTCACAATCGGTGTTGCCGTGAAAGGTTCATTTGATTGGGCAATGGTTCCCGGTTATATTGCCGCGCAAATTGCCGGCGGTGTGCTTGGCGGATTTGTTGTCTATTTATTTTACCTCGATCACTTCCTCGCTACAGACGATGCGGCTTCAAAACGCGCTTGTTTCTCAACGGAACCGGCAATTCGTAACTATGCAAATAACCTGTTCTGCGAAATCATTGGAACCGTTGTTTTAGTTTCTATTATTTTCTTTATCTCATCCGGCCATGTCATGTTACCTGGTTCTGACACACCGGCGCCAATAGGTTTAGGTTCAATCGGCGCTTTACCAGTTGCAATCCTGGTTTGGGCGATCGGTTTAAGTTTGGGCGGTACGACCGGTTACGCCATTAATCCGGCTCGAGACCTGGGACCGCGTATCGCATTAGCGTGCTTAGGTAAAAAACTCAACACACCGGCGGACTGGGCTTATGCATGGGTGCCTGTTGTGGGTCCAATGATTGGCGGTATTATTGCGGCAGTCGCTTATAATGCGATTATGTAACGGAATATTTCGGTCAAATTAAAAAGCCGTCTTTGTGAAAAGACGGCTTTGTTTTTTTACCTTATATTGGAATATTCTGAATATTTTATTGTTGTTATTTTCTATGACTGAACGTTAATCGCGTTACTTCATAGGCAAATAATACGGCGCCAAAGATCAGGATTAAATCACCGATCGTGCGTAACCAGCGCAGTGTCTGCAGAAAATCCTGTTGTAGAAAACCTTCGCTACGGGCATACCATAACCCTTGGCTGATACTGGCGGAAACCTGGTATAAGCCGATTGGCAGTAAGCTGATGGCAATCATCAGTACTAAACCTGCATTCATTGACCAGAAACCCGTTTTCATGAGTTTTTCATTGAATTGGAAATCAGGTTTTAAGTAACGCGCTACAAGTAATACGAAACCTAATGCCAGGAACCCGTACACACCGAACAGGGCGGCATGTGCGTGGACGGCGGTAGTATTTAAACCTTGCAGGTAAAATAATGAAATCGGTGGGTTAATCAGGAAGCCGAATACGCCGGCGCCCAACATATTCCAGAACGCTACGGCAACGAAGCACATTAAAGGCCAACGTAATTTTTGCATCCATGTCGTTCTATGTTGATATGACCAATGTTCATAGGCCTCACTTCCCAAAAGTACCAACGGCACGACTTCCAATGCGGAAAATACTGCACCGGCGGCTAATGCTGGTGTTGTTGTACCTGAAAAATAGAAATGATGTGCAGTTCCGGGAATACCGCCTACAAGGAACAGGCTTCCCGCCATCAATGAAGCGATGGTTGCACTGTGATAGCTGACTAATCCCAAATTGTAGAAAATAAATGCTAACGCACAGGTTGCAAATACTTCAAAGAATCCTTCCACCCATAAGTGCACGACCCACCAACGCCAATATTCCATTATCGTGATAGTGGAATGTTCACCATAGAATAACCCCGGTCCGTAGAAGAGTCCGACACCGATAATTGAAGCGATAAAAATGGCAAGTAAGTTCTTGTCACCGTTCTGTTTGAAAGAATGACGCGTGCATCGTAGCATCAACCATAACCAAACTAGGAAACCCACAAATAACAGTAATTGCCAGAAACGCCCCAAGTCTAAGTATTCATAGCCTTGATGACCGAACCAGAAGTTTAGTTCCGTAGGGATCCGGTGACTCAATGCAAAGAAGTTACCGCTGTAAGAACCGATTACCACGATTAATAATGCAAAGAACAGGAAATTTACCCCGAACTTCTGATATTTCGGATCTTTACCGCCGTTGATAACCGGAGCCAGAAATAGGCCGGCAGTTAAAAAACCTGTTGCAATCCAGAACAAAGCGGATTGAATATGCCAGGTTCGGATTAATGAATAAGGGAGCAGTTGAGAAATGTCCAAACCGTAGAATTTTTGACCTTCTACCGTGTAATGCGCCAATACACCGCCTAATCCGACCTGGACTACAAATAATGCCAAAGTCAGAAAGACATATTTCCCTAACGCTTTTTGTGACGGCGTTAAATTTAATTTTAACAGAGGATCGGTTGTCGGCGCTTCAGGCACTTTCTCATTATGATTGCGAAAGAAAGAATAACCCCAGATCAGGAATCCGATACCGGCAATTAAGCAGACGATAGAAATCAGTGACCACATAATGTTTTCCGTCGTCGGTACATTATTAATCAAAGGTTCGTGCGGCCAATTATTAGTGTAAGTGACTTCCGCATTCGGTCGGCTAGTGGAGGCCGCCCAGGCTGTCCAGAAGAAAAAATCCGATAATTTCTGACGAGCTTCGGAACTCGGCAGTGTATTGTTCTTCATTGCAAAGGATTCACGGGTTGGAATCATTGATGGGTCGTCGCCATATAATTTATCGTAATAATCGGCGGTTTGGCGAATTGCCTGTAAACGGGTATTGGATAATACGACATTGCCGTCTTCATTCACGCGGCTATGATGGCGATATTCTTCGCGTAAGGCAGCCTGTAACGCGGCTTGAGCGGTCGGATCTAATTCGGCATATGTTTTTTGAAACATGGTTTGCGCCGTAATATCCAGCCATTCGGTTAATTCGCGATGAAGCCAATCGGCCGTCCAGTCCGGCGCCTGGTATGCACCGTGTCCCAAAAGAGATCCCACTTCCATACCACCGGTTGTCTGCCAAGCGGTTTGACCGGCGAGAATATCGCTTTCCGTTATCACCGTTTCGCCGGTTTCAGATACATAAGCTTTGGGAATCGGTGGTGCCTGACGATAAACTTCAACGCCCATGTAACCGAGTATAGTAAAGGTTACAGTGAGTACGATAACCAGGATCGCCCACAATTTTTTATATTTTCCCATAATTTACTCCTTAGAATAAGGTTAGTTAAAATTCTGTTGTATTCGGAAATGATTAATAAAATATTTTAACCAATAAATACCTGACTAATTATATCAGGCATAAGCCGGCTAGAAACACCCAAAAATAAGTAAATAAAAAGTGCGGTCAAAATTTTAATTGTTTTTTCGACCGCACTTTAGTATTTCGCCGCAGTAATTTAAATAAATTCCAATTTATTCGGTCAATAAACCGGACATTAAGGCATAGAATTTCTCTGCGTCCCAGGCGCTGCGTCCGATGAACAAGCCGTCGATATGCGGTTGAACGAATAATTCGGGCGCGTTTTCCGGGTTCACGCTGCCGCCGTAAAAGACCGGGATTTTATTCCCTTCTTTGCCGAATAATTCGATTAAACATTGTTTGATGACCGCCTGTTTGGCGTCGGCATAGTCGGCGGACGCCGATCCGACGTTTGCACCGCATGTGCCGCTTGCTACCGCACAATGCGCGACGGCTTCCATCATTACTTTATTCCTTTGCCCGTTTGTGGTGGCGTTCTTTGACCGTCAAATGCGCAAAAACAAATTGGGTATTTATTCGCCGGAAGGTTGGGCGGGTAAAGAAATGGCGGCCAAAGACGGTTCCGCCGCCTAAGTTGCGGGCTTTTTTAAGATAAACATGAATTCGCGGACTGATTTCTGTCATGAACGGAAATCAGTTCTTTTATTTGGTATTGATAACGTAAAAAAACTCTCGAATTTTTTACCGCACTTTTAAGGCAAACCGTTGGCATCGCCGCAAAAGACGAAGTCGGTTTATGCTTTTCAATCAATCAGGCTGAGAGGTTATTTTCTTTTTGAGTTAAAAATCAGTAGAATACGCCCACGATTTTATGACTGAGAGACAAAAAATGAATGCATTGAATATCGCTATTGCCGCAGAGTTTGAGCTATGTGAGAAATTAACCGAATTTTTAGCGCAAAGCGTACTGGACATCGGCCGGGTTTCCGTTGTGGAAATCGTGCCGTTTAATGAAGAGCAGGGCGTGCGTTTCAATCAACGTGCGGTGGAACAGCTTTCTCCGGATGAAGCGGATTGGTCGAAATTCGATTATTTGTTATTTGCCGGTAACGCCGGTCATGCGCCGCATATGGCAAATGCGGCGGAGGCGGGCTGCGTGGTGATTGATATGAAAGGCGTCAGCGCGGCGATTTCCGGGGTGCCGGTGGTCGTTCCTTCCGTGAATGACGGTGACCTGACGGAATTGCGGGCGCGCAATATTGTGGCCATGCCGGATCCGCAGGTGAGTCAGTTGGTGTTAAGTATGGCGCGTTTTATCGAAGAAAACCGGCTCAATCATGTTTTAGTCACCAGTTTGCTGCCGGCGTCTTATACGGACGGCGAAACCGTCGGTCGGCTGGCGGGGCAAACTGCGCGTTTGCTGAACGGTATTCCGTTGGATGAAAACGAACAACGCCTGGCGTTCGATGTGTTCCCGAAAAGTGCGGTCAATTTAACGGCACAATTTCAGAAAATTTTTCCGGCGCTGAATGTGACGTTTCACAGTATTCAAACGCCGGTATTTTACGGGATGGCGCAAAAAGTGACGGCGCTTTCGGATTATGAACTGGAAACGTCGCAATTACTGAATCAATGGCAACATAACGACTTCATTCAAGTGGAAGAACGGGTGATAACGCCGGTGCTCAACGGCGAAACGGAAAGCGATGAGGAAACGGTGAAATTGCATTTGGGCAACTTAAGTGCGGTGGAAAACGGCATCGAATTTTGGTCGGTGGCGGATGAGCAGCGGTTTAATCTGGCGTTTCTAACGGTGAAATTACTGGAAAAAATTGCGCGTCAGTTACATTGATTGGCATCGTCACGCACCAAAAGAAAACCTATCCGACGGATAGGTTTTTTGTTAGTTTTGGTTTAAATTTTTCACTGATTTGCGAATGACCAACTCGGGATGAATTTCAATGGTTTCGCGTTTGGAGGATTTATCCTGAATGCGCTCGAACAATAATTGTAACGCCCGTTCGCCCAAGCGGGCTTTGGATTGATGAATCGTGGTTAACGGCGGGGCGCTGAAACGGGAAATATGCACGTTATCATAACCGATAATAGAAAAATCTTCGGGCACGCGGAAACCTTTTTCCGTAATAGCGGAAATGGCGCCTAACGCCATTACGTCGTTACAGCAGAAAATCGCGCTAGGGCGGTGCGTTTGCGCCAGCAAGCGGTTCATACATTCGTAACCGTCTTCCGGTTCGAAAGATCCTTCCAGCAACCAATCAGGATTCATTTCCAGTCCGGCTTCATGCAATGCTTTTAAAAAGCCTTCGTAACGCTTCCGCGCCGTAGTTTTTTTCAGTTCTGCGCTGAGATAAGCGATCTCTTTGTGGCCGTTATCCACTAAATGTTTACCGGCTAAATAACCGCCTTCAAAACTGTTATCTAAAATCCGATCGGTGTTCGGATTCACCGGACCCCAGTCCATTACTACCATCGGCAAATCACTGAACGATTTCATTAAATCCAGGCTGTCCGCCGTGTATTCGGAGCACATCACTAAAATGCCGTCCACGCGTTTTTTTACCAACATTTCCAGGTGATTTTTAATTTTTTCGGGATTGTTTTGGGTATTGCACAAAAACAGAGAATATCCTTGGCGATAGCAGTGATCTTCTACTGCGTGAATGATTTCCGCAAAATACGGGGCTTCGCTGGTGGTAGCGATCATACCGATGGATTTTGTCGTGTTCACTTTCAAACTGCGCGCCACGGCACTTGGCGAATAATGTAACTGTTCGATTGCGTTTAAGACGATTTTTTTGGTTTCTTCCGCCACATGGCGTGTGTCGTTAATGACGTGAGACACGGTTGTGGTGGATACGCCGGCTAATTTTGCGACGTCCTTAATAGTTGCCATAATGTTCTCCTTTGAGCTTTCGGCTATTATAAAAGCCGTTGTTAAATTTGTAAAAATAAAAGCCGAAATAATGATTCATTTATTTATTGATTTACATCAAACATAACGCTTTTTGATTACCCAAAATAGTTTTAGCTGATTATAATGATTGAAGTCATTTAAACATGTATACAAGTAAGGAATGTATTATGCAAATAACCAAGACAGCAGTAGCCGGCACACTGGAATCCAGTGATGCGCAAGTGCGTGTTGCACCTGCAAGTACAATTGAAATTGAGCTGAATAGTTCTGTAGGCAAACAATTCGGCGATGATATTATTGCGACATTGAAAGATGTTCTGAAACAGCTTGATGTGACTGCCGCACAAATTGTCGTTGAAGACAAAGGTGCGTTAGACTGCGTACTACGCGCGCGTTTGAAAGCGGCGTTGTTACGCGCAACCGATGAACCGATTAACTGGGAGAAAGTGCTATGAGTCAACCAATTAAAATGAAATTGAGAAGAAGTATGCTGTTTGTTCCCGGTTCAAATGCGGCGATGATCAGTAACACCTTTATTTATCGTCCTGACTCAATCATGTTTGACTTAGAAGATGCCGTGGCATTAAAAGAAAAAGATTCGGCCCGTATGTTAGTTGCTCATGCATTACGTCATCCGCTTTATCAGGATATCGAATGCGTGGTGCGCGTAAATCCGTTGGATTCTGAATTCGGTTTAGCCGATTTAAATGCTGTTGTCCGTGCCGGCGTTGATGTGGTGCGTATGCCGAAAACCGAAACCGCTAAAGACGTTGCGGATATGGACGCGGCAATTACCGAAATTGAAAAAGCATGCGGTCGAGAAGTGGGTTCAACCAAAATGTTAGCGGCAATCGAATCTCCGTTAGGTATTACTCAGGCAAACCAAATCGCTACGGCGTCAAAACGTTTAATCGGTATTGCATTAGGTGCGGAAGACTATGTCCGTAATTTAAAAACCGAACGTTCACCGGAAGGTATCGAATTATTATTTGCTCGTTGTTCAATTCTTCAGGCCGCGCGTGCAGCCGGTATCCAGGCGTTCGATACGGTTTATTCTAACGCCAACAACGAGGAAGGTTTCTTAGCGGAAGCGGCGTTAATCAAGCAATTAGGTTTTGACGGTAAATCTTTAGTGAATCCTCGCCAAATCGAATTACTTCACAATTTATTTGCACCGACACAAAAAGATGTGGAACAGGCGCAAAAAATTATTGATGCGGCGGAAGAAGCGAAACGTAACGGTTTAGGCGTCGTTTCATTAAACGGTAAAATGATCGATGCGCCGATTATTGATCGCGCGGAATTAGTGCTTGAACGCGCTAAACATGGTATTCGTGAAGAGTAAGGGAGATAATCACTATGACAACCAGAGAACAACGTATCGAAAAATTTAACGGCGGTAAACCTGTTTATCGGGCCGTGCCAAAATCAGAATCTCTCGCTCGTACCGAAAAAGATCGTAAAATCTGCGATTCCCTGGAAGACGCAATCCGTCGTTCTGGTCTAAAAGACGGCATGACCGTTTCATTCCATCATGCATTCCGTGCCGGTGATTTTGTGGTAAATATGGTGATGGATAAAATCGCCGAAATGGGCTTTAAAAACTTAACTCTGGCATCAAGCTCATTAATCGACAGCCATTTCCCGATTATCGAACACATTAAAAACGGCGTGGTCACCAAAATCTATTCATCCGGTATTCGCGGTAAATTGGCGGATGAAATTTCTAAAGGGATCTTAAAAGAACCCGTCAATATTCACTCTCACGGCGGTCGCGTACATTTGGTGAAATCCGGCGAATTACATATCGACGTAGCCTTCCTCGGCGTACCGATGTGCGATAAATTCGGGAATGCGAACGGCTTCACAGGTAAAAGTATCTGCGGTTCATTGGGTTATGCCCGTACCGACGCAGAATACGCGGATAAAGTGGTATTATTAACCGAAGAATTCGGCGAATATCCGTTAAATCCAATTAGTATCGGTCAGGATAAAGTCGACCTAATCGTTCAGGTTGATGCGGTGGGTGATCCTAAAAAAATCGGCGGCGGCGCAACCCGTATGACGACTAACCCTCGCGAATTATTAATTGCCCGCAAATGTGCGGAAGTGATCTTTAATTCCGGCTACTTCAAAGACGGCTTCTCGTTACAAACCGGTACCGGCGGCGCATCACTGGCGGTAACCCGTTTCCTGGAAGATAAAATGCGTCGTGAAAATATCACCGCCAGCTTTGCTCTGGGCGGTATTACTTCCAGCATGGTGGCGTTACACGAAGCCGGATTAATCAAAAAATTAATCGATGTACAATCCTTTGATAAAGACGCGGCGGAATCTTTAGCCCGTAACCCGAATCATATTGAAGTTTCTGCGAATCAATACGCCAATTTCAGTTCTAAAGGCGCGTCCGTCGAACGTTTAGACGTGGTAATTCTTTCCGCATTGGAAATCGATACCAAATTCAACGTAAACGTATTAACCGGTTCCGACGGCGTGATTCGCGGCGCGTCGGGCGGTCACTGCGATACGGCGGCTTCCGCGCAAGTGGCAATCATTGTTGCGCCGTTGGTTCGCGGCCGTATTCCGACAGTGGTTGAAAATGTACTGACCTGCGTGACACCGGGTGAAAATATCGATATTCTGGTTACGGATCACGGTACGGCGGTTAACCCGAAACGCCCGGATTTAATCGAAGCGTTAACGGCGGCAGGCATCAAACTGTTCACCATTGAGGAACTTTGCGCCCGCGCTTACAGCATCACGGGTAAACCGAAAGATATCGAATTTACCGATAAACCTGTTGCGATTGTACGTTATCGTGACGGTTCGGTGATTGATACCGTATATCAGGTGAAAGAATAATTTTTGCAATGATGTTGTGATGGCACAAGGTGATCTTGTGTCATCATTTTTATTTAGGCGCCGGTTTTCGCGGAGGTATGATGAAAGACTTTCAAACGGCGGATCTTTGTGATGCTTATCCCGATGTCGCATCCTGCACCGTCGATTTCAAACAATACGGATTATGCAAAAAATTCTACGGCAGAATTCGTACCGTTTCCTGTTATTTAGACAACGTTTTATTACGCCGACTGGTGAGTCAGCCGGGAAACGGCGAAGTGCTCGTGGTAGACGGCAAAGGCGCGCGAGATTGCGCACTGATGGGCGATAACATTGCCAGAATCGCCATGGAAAACGGCTGGGCGGGCGTGATTATTTTCGGTATGATCCGGGATTCGGTCGCCATCAATAACATGAATTTCGGTATAAAAGCCTTAGGTTCGAACCCTAAAAAATCCGCTAAAAAGGGGACCGGAAACGTGGATGTGACGGTGACTTTCGGAAACCTGAGCTTTACGCCTTCACACTTTGTTTACAGCGATGAAGACGGTATTATCGTATCGGAAACTGCGCTTATTTGATTTATCGTATTCTTATAAAATGTTCAGCAGATTTTTCAAAACATTTTCACTGCAAGGGCAAGAGATTGCCCTTGATCAACTTTTAGCCGCCCGGGAAGCGCGAGCGTCGCTGCAACAACAATGTCTGGAAAAACATCGCCGGACCGTGCTTTCTTTAACCTTGCTCGCCGTCGGCAGCGTGAAGAAAAACGAATTGCTGGATTATGTCTTTGAAAAAGCGTTGCAAAATTTGACCGCACTTTTTACCGAATTAAACGTTCAGCCCATCGAATCCTTTATCCGACCGTTGCCAACCGGTCACGAAGCGTTATTTGTGTTACCGGTGGACGCGACCTTATTGAAACGAGCGACCGTGCGACTGGAAGACGGCTCGCCTTTGGCCCGTTTATGGGATATTGATGTGATTGCCGCCGACGGACGTTTGCTCAGCCGCACGGAGTTCGATTTTCCGCCGCGCCCTTGTTTGATTTGTAGCGACGATGCCAAAGCCTGCGCCCGTTCCCGTAAGCACGGGTTCGAGGAAATTTATGCGGAAATGCAACGGCGCGTGCAGACCGTTTATTTTGCCGAACAAATTGCCGACGGCGTTTATCGCGCATTGGTGCGCGAAGCCCGTCTTTCGCCCAAACCCGGCTTGGTGGACAGCCTAACCAACGGCGCTCATAAAGATATGAATTTGCACACTTTTGAACAAAGTGCGACGGCTTTACGTCCTTTTTTTGCTCAATTCGTGCTGGCCGGGATGGCCAGCGCCAAGTTGCCCGAATCCGAGGTTTTGGCGGGCATTCGTCCTTTAGGGCTGGAAGCGGAAAAAGCGATGTTCCGGGCGACAGCCGGCGTGAACGCTCACAAAGGCGCAATTTTTGCTTTCGGCTTGGTTTGTGCGGCAATCGGCAGAATGTACGCCAATCATGACGAAGCCTCGGTGGAACGCATTTGTCGTTTGGTGTCCGCTTTCACCCAAGGTTTGACGGCGGAACTGGCGCATTATCCCGCTCATTTGGCGGAAACCGCCGGCGTGAAACTGTATCGCGAATTCGGTTTAACCGGCGCGCGCGGCGAAGCGGAGAGCGGCTTTGCAATCGTTCGGCGAAATTTTACTGTGTTGACATCCAATCAAACGGAATCCTTTGACAATCAATTATTAATCATGTTGTTAACTCTGATGGCGGAAAATCAGGATACCAACGTGGTGCATCGGGGCGGAATGGCGGGATTAACTTTCGTTCAACAGCGTGCCCGCGCGCTGCTGGAAGCGCAAAAAACTCATCAAAATCCGACCGCACTTTATGACGCGCTGACGGCATTTGACGCCGATTGCATCGAACGAAACTTAAGCCCGGGCGGAAGCGCGGATTTACTGGCGTTAACTATTTTCTTTCATTCTTTACAGTCGGCCCGAGATTAAGTTTTTTCTGCGAATCTGCCGTTTGCTGCAAAATAGAGTAGGCAAATGTGTTGCTTGCTGTTAGAATGCCGAAACTTATGGCAATTTTAGGAGCGTAACATGAGCGATTTAGGCTACGGCATTATGATGTCGATTCTTGCATTGGCGATTGTTGTGGGTTTGGCAGTCGCCATTTTCTAAAAAACAACGAAAAAAACGCCCGCACTTGAGGTAAAAGTGCGGGCGTTTTTTTGACGATTTTTTCACTATTCGGGAGCGTTGACATCCCGTTTTAAAATTTCCTCTTCCGGCATGGTTTGCAAGCGGGCAATGGCGTTGCGGTATGAAATTTCAAGGCTTTCCCGGCTGGTCGCCAATACGCCTTGGTCAATCAGATAACCGTCTTTCACATCGTAAACCCAGCCGTGTAAGGACAGTTTTTTCCCGCGTTTCCAGGCATCCTGAATAATGGAGGCGCGCCCCAGGTTGTAAACCTGTTCGGCAACGTTCAGTTTTGTCATCATATCCGCCCGTTTTTCCGGCGATAAATTTCCCAGTAAACTGCTGTGTTTGAACCAAATATCGCGAATGTGCAACAACCAGTTGTTGATTAAGCCCAGATCTTTGTTGGTCATGGCGGCATGAATCCCGCCGCAGTTGGTGTGACCGCAAATGATGATGTGTTCAATATCCAGCACGTCGACGGCATATTGCACTACGGACAGGCAGTTCAAATCCGTATGAATCACCTGGTTGGCTACATTACGGTGCACGAACAATTCGCCCGGTTCCAGATTGGTGAGTTTTTCCGCCGGTACGCGGCTGTCGGAACAGCCAATCCACAAATAATGCGGCGTTTGATGTTCGGCGAGTTCGCGAAAATAATCGGAATTCTCTTCTTTCATGCGCAACGCCCAGCTGTGGTTGTTGGCAAAAAGTTGTTCAATTTTTTTCATGCATACTTCCTTTTTTCTTTTTATTTTTGATGAATTTCATAACATGGCACGTAAGCGTCGCCGGTCGGCAATTTCATTCGGTGTTGCTTAACGAAACTTTCCAGTAGTTTGTCCATTTTTTCCATCAATTCGGGTGCGCCGTGCAGTTGGAATTTTCCGAACTTTTCAATTTGATCCTGCGTATCGGCTTTAATATTGCCCGCCACAATGCCGGAAAAGGCGCAACGTAAATTGGCCGCTAAATCTACTGCACTTTGATTTAAATGAAGATTTAAATTCGCCATATTTTCATGAGTCGGTACAAAAGGCTGCTGGAAAGCGTAATCGATTTTCAGCGACCAATTGAAGCAATAGCTGTCGTTATCCGCGTAACGCTGATGACGGACATCGCGCATGGATTTTTGCATATGGCGCGCCACGGTGACGGGATCGTCAATAATCACGGTATACAGTTTTTGCGCTTCTTCGCCTAAGGTTTCCGCCACGAACTGATCGATGGCGGCAAAATAGTCGGCACTTTCCTTCGGACCGGTTAGAATCAGCGGGAGCTGCTGCGCTTTATTGGCGGGATTTAGTTTAATACCGAGAATAAACATAAATTCTTCAAAAGTACCGGGACCGCCTGCAAAAATGACAATACCGTGTCCCATTCGCACAAAGGCTTCGAGACGTTTTTCGATATCGGGCATAATAATTAATTCGTTTACAATCGGATTCGGCGGTTCGGAGGCGATAATTGAAGGTTCCGTTACACCGATAAAACGGCTGTTTTTGACGCGTTGGTTGGCATGACCGATTGCCGCGCCTTTCATCGGCGCTTCCATCACACCCGTGCCGCAACCGGTAATAATGTTAAGTTCGCGCAAACCGAGTTCCAATCCCACCGCGCGGCTGTATTGATATTCCACTTCGCTGATGGAATGTCCGCCCCAGCAAACCACAAGATTCGGTTCTTTGTCGATATTTAAGGCGTTGGCGTTGCGCAAAATGCTGAACACTTGATTGGTGATGCTTTCGCTGTCCTGATATTTGTGCAACCCGAAACGTTGCATCATCGCATTGACAAACAAAATATCGCGCAAAACCGCAAACAGATTGTATTGGATATTGCGAATCATCGTGTCGTCGACGAAAGCGGTTTCCGGCGGATTATGCAGTTCCAGACTGACGCCGCGTTCTTTAGCGACAAGATGAATATCGAAATTCTGATATTTATTTAATAAAGCGCGGCTGTCGTCGGTGGCGGCGCCGGAATTGAGCACCGCCAGCGAACAGTTGCGGTAAAGTTGATAAAGGGAAGATTCAGCCTGACGCGTCAACTGACGCACTTCCAGATGAGAAAGCTGATCCATACTGCCTTTCGGATTAATGTAGTAAATGTTACTCATAATTATTGTCTCGCCAGACGAAAATTGTCCGGCACGGGTTCAAAATTGGAGCGGAACGGATTGATGTCTAATCCGCCGCGACGGGTATAGCGCGCATATACGGTTAATTTTTCGGGCTTGGCATAGCGCATAATGTCACAGAAAATACGTTCGACGCATTGCTCGTGAAATTCATTGTGCTGACGGAATGACACAATATAACGCAGCAGTTTTTCGCGATCAATTTGTTTGCCGATATAATGAATCCGCACGCTTCCCCAATCGGGCTGACCGGTAATCAGACAGTTGGATTTCAGCAAATGACTGACGAGAGTTTCCTCCGCTTGCACGTTATTGGTGCAATCCGCTAACAAATCGGCGTTAAAGCCGTAATCCGAAATTTCAATGTCCTGATTGTCAATCACTTCGCCCGCGAGTTCGTGAATCGGCTGATTGGCGTAAAACGTTAAAAAATTTAACCGCACTTTTACTTCGCCTTGGGCGCAATCCTGCAAATCCCGCTGCATAACGTTCTGAACTTCAGCCATAGACGCGAATTTCGTTTGGTTAAAGCTGTTTAAATACAATTTAAAACTTTTCGATTCCACCAAATTTTCCGAACGAAAATCAATTTCCACATCCGCAATGGCAACCTGCGGCAAGCCTTTCGGATTCAGCCAGGAAATTTCGTAGGCGGTCCAAATATCCGCTCCCTGATTAAAAGGCTGCCGCGCGCTGATGCCCAAGCCGTCCCGATTTAGACGGCGCGGCACCGGTTGCAGTAAAGTGCGGTCGTATTTTGCTTTATATTCCGTTTTTTGCCCGAGCTTTAAGCCGCTCAGACTGTGGTCATCATAATTCATTTTGCCAATTCCAGGAGAAATTCGAAACAAGGCGACAATCATCGCATTTAAATGCAAAAAGGTCAAAAAGCGGCGCGGTTAACCGCCAGTTCCCGCCGCAAAGCGGACAACGGCGGGCAAGCTCGGCGGCTGCGCTTTCGCCGCCGACGCGATAAAGATAATAAAACGTCGGAATGCCGGTGTGCCGTTCGATTTCCTGCGCTAAATAATAACCGTGTTTAAACTGGTTGCCGCCAGTTTCGGAAATTTCCGCCAGCGCCTGTTGTTCCAATACGGCGCCGTTCATTTGCAGCTGATCGCAGGCCTGCCAGTTTTCCTGCCATTTGATCACATCCATGCTCAGATACGGGAGCGCTTTCAGCTGTTTATACAACGGAATCGGCGCCAGCCGATCGCCGCTGTGTAAAGGCGAACAGACCTGCAGATAAGTGGTGTAGAGCACTTGCCATTGCGGCCTATCCGATGTAAAAGTGATATCGGAATTCAGATCTTCGCCGATAATCTGAAAACTGTCCAAAAACAGACCGCACTTTTCCGCCTGCGCCAAAGCGTTATTCACTTCAACGTTATTGTTTTCCGGCAATAAACTGGATTGTTCGGGGCAAATCACGCGCGCCGCCAAGCCGGTTTGGGTGTCCTGTTCCGCCGGAAAGACGGGAATTTCGCGGCCGATAATCTGTCCGTTATAACGCCATTGGTCGATCACTTTATTCATCAAAGGCATTTTAGCTAGAGAATCGTCAGATGAACGGTGTCGGAAAAAAACTTCAATAAGATACATTTTTTTGACTATTTTCGTTAAAATGCCGTCATCTTAACCCATTGGAAAAATTTATGCCAATTCGACAAAAAACACGTCAAAATTTGACCGCACTTCAGGCGATTATGCATGAACTGGCGCTGTGGAAAAGCGTACCGCCCAGCGAAGAAGCCTTTCTCAGCGAGCAGCCGTTCGCCATCGATACCATGTCGGCGACGGAATGGCTGCAATGGATTTTCATTCCGCGCATGCACGCATTGCTGGACAGTAATCATCCTTTGCCGACGCAGATTGCGATTTCGCCTTATATCGAAGAAGCGTTAAAGGAACAGGAACGGTTGTCGGAGTTATTGCGACCGATCATTGAAATCGAACAATTACTGAAAAATCAATAATGCTGGAAATTTTATATCGCGACGAATTTATCGTCGCCGTCAATAAACCCGCCGGCATGTTGGTGCACCGAAGTTGGCTGGACAGCCGCGAAACCCAATTTGTAATGCAGACTTTGCGGGATCAAATCGGGCAACATGTTTTTCCTATTCACCGCCTGGATCGTCCTACTTCCGGCGTATTATTGTTCGCGCTGAATAGCGAAATTGCCAATTTACTTTGTCTTCAATTTGAAGGAAAAACCGTGCAAAAAAGCTATTTAGCGGTGGTTCGTGGTTATTTGAACGGCGCCGATCGGATCGATTATCCGTTAAAAATTCAACGGGATAAAATCGCCGATAAATTCAGCCGGGAAGAAAAAGAAGCGCAAACCGCGGTGACGGATTACATCGGTCTGAATACCGCAGAAATGCCCTGGGCGGCGGGAAAATATCAAACTTCTCGCTATTCCCTAGTGCGATTAATTCCGCATACCGGCCGCAAGCACCAACTTCGTCGTCATATGAAACATATTTTTCACCCGATTCTGGGGGATACGCAGTACGGCGATTTACACCAAAACCGTGCATTTGCCGACAAAACGCAGGTTTCCCGTTTAATGTTACATGCGGAAAAACTGGCGTTTCATCACCCGATAACGCAAATCCGCCTGGAAATACAGGCGGGATTGGATGAACCATGGCAACGGCTATTGCATCGGTTTGGCTGGGATGTATAAGCTTTCACTTTGAAAATCTGACACGCTCGCCGATTATCGGCGTTCAATGCGCTTCTCACTTCCTGATGGACGAAAGAAAAAGGGCTGAATAGCGCGAAAAGTGCGGTCAGATTTCGCAAAGTTTTTTGCAAAATCCGACCGTTTTTATATAAATATATTAATTGTAAACTCAAGCATTTTATTTATTTCATGCCAATAAACTGGCAGATGAAGTGCAGCGTAATTTTACGCCATGTTGAATGCGACAAATTTTAATCAATCAATAAAAAGGAAAGAAAATGAACATTTTATTATTAGACGGTGGAAAAAGTTTCGGACATTCAAACGGTCGGCTTAACCACACCTTACATAACACCGCCCGCGAAGTGTTGGAACAACTCGGACATAACGTGCGAGAAACAGTGATTGATAATGGTTACGACATTGCCGAAGAAGTGGAAAAATTCCTTTGGATGGACGCGGTGATCTGGCAAATGCCGGGCTGGTGGATGGGCGAGCCTTGGACGGTAAAAAAATACATTGATGAAGTGTTTACCGCAGGACACGGCAAACTTTATCACAGCGACGGTCGCCACCGTGTTAACCCGACCAAAGATTACGGCACCGGCGGTTTGCTCCACGGCAAAAAACATATGCTCTCTTTAACCTGGAACGCCCCGATTGAAGCCTTTACCGAGCCTAATGAATTCTTTGCAGGGCAAGGCGTGGACGGCGTGTATCTGCACTTTCACAAAGCCAACGAATTTATTGGTATCAAAGAAGCGTTGCCGACATTTATCTGCAACGATGTGATCAAATCCCCTGATGTGCCGAAATTTGTAGCGGATTACAAAGCGCATTTGACCAAAGTGTTTGGCTAGAGGTTTTATCATAAAAGTGCGGTGAGATTTTTAAGCGTTTTTGCAATGGGTAAAAGGCGTTCAAAATCCTGCCGCATGTATTTTTCTTTGAGATTGACGGAGTAACAAATGGCAATTCAATCAGTAGATATTCAAAAATTTTATCGTTTGGTGAATCACGGCCCAACGGCAATGATTTCAGCCAAAGCTGAGGGTATAGAAAATATTATGTCGGCGGCGTGGGTGTGCGCATTGGATTTTGCGCCCAAGGCGAAAATGATGATCGTGGTGGATAAACAAACTTTTACCCGAAAATTAATTGAAAAAAGCGGTCTGTTTGCGGTGCAAATTCCAACGGCGGCGCAAGCGGAATTAGTTATCGCAATGGGGGAAAGCCGTTATCAAAATCCCGATAAAATCGCTAATGTAGACTGTTTTTATCAAAATGGTTTTGATGTGCCGCTGGTGTCGGGCTGTGCAGGTTGGATTATTTGCAAGCTGATTAACGAGCCGCACAATCAAACCGAGCACGATTTATTTATCGGCGAAGTGCTGGCGGCATGGGCGGACGACCGTATTTTTGAAAACGGCCATTGGAAATTTGACGAAGCTCCCGATGAGCTGAAAACCCTGCACTATGTGGCTGGCGGGCAGTTTTATCGTATCGGTCAGAGTTTAACGGTCGGCAAAGGCTTTGATACGCCGTAGTCGGCGGCAATAAAAGTGCGGTAGAATTTTGAGAAGTTTTTATAAATCTCACTGCTTACCTTTCAGACGACCTAAAAAACTTGTCCAAAATTTACCGCACTTTTCGCGAAACTAGCGATAAATCTCACTCAATCACTTCACCATTTCAGGATTGCGATGACTGAAAAACAGGCTTTGCCCTTGTTCTAGCGTGGCGATTTTTGCCAGTTGTTCATCGCTTAATGTGAAGTCAAAAATATCCGCACTTTCAATCACACGGCTTGGCGTAACGGATTTGGGAATCACCGCAATACCCCGTTGATTGAGCCAACGCAAAATCACTTGGGCAACGGATTTGCCGTGCGCTTAGGCGATGTCGGTTAAAATCGGGTTGCTGAAAATCTCGTTTTTGCCTTCGGCAAAACTTGCCCAAGATTGTTGCACAATGCCGTGTGCTTGGTGGAATGTCAATTCTTCTTCACGCTGATAAAACGGGTGCGTTTCAATTTGATTGACCGCAGGCACAATCTCAAAATGCGCCATTAAATCGGCCAGGCGGTCGGGGTAAAAATTGCTGACGCCAATGGCACGGATTTTGCCTGCTTTGTAAAGCTCTTCCATTGCTCGCCATTCGCCGTACACATCGCCATAAGGTTGATGAATTAAATATAAATCAATGTAATCCAAGCCTAATTTGGCAAGCGATTGTTCAAAATCCTGTTTGGTTTGTTCGTAGCCTTGTCCACGTATCCATTGCTTGGTGGTAACAAAAATATCTTCGCGTGCCATGCCGCTTTCTTTAATCGCTTGTCCCACTTGTTCTTCATTAAAATAGCCTTGTGCGGTGTCAATCAAGCGGTAACCCGAATGCAGGGCATTTAATACCGCTTGTTTGGTTGCTTCGGCAGGGATTTGATACACGCCAAAACCGACCATTGGCATTTCTACACCGTTGTTTAATTGGATTGTTTTCATTCTTTTTCCCTATGCGTTTTGTGATTTGATTTCACGGCTTTCGCTAATCATAAAATTGGCAATGCGTTTGCTAATCAACTATTTACCGTCTTGTTTAATATAACTGTCTTGATAACGCACGCTGTGGTCGTGCAAAACTTGTTTGCCGTCTTGTTCGACCACTAATTTCACCGCACAATAATTGATGGCATCGGCTTCAGTTGCACTACGGAAAGTAACCGTATGCTGACCGTTTAAATGATAAACGCTGTGAAATTGTGCCAAAAAACTACTAAAGACGTGTTCAATTTCTGCTTTGCCTTTGGCTTCGGCAAATAATTGACCGCCGATATAAGTGTTTACTTGTGCGTTTTCAGTAAATAATGCCATTTGTTCGGCAACGCGTTTTTCATCGGCTAAATTGGAAAAGGTATCCACCAAATCTTTTAAGGCTTGACGTTCAATCATTTGAGTTGAAAGATTATTTTGCATTTTTTCTTCCTTTATTGTTTTAACGCACCGTATTTATAGGCTGCTGTTACGCCACCATCAATTAAAATATCGCTACCACTGATATAACTTGCATTAAACAAAAATTCTGCCAATGCGCCAATTTCATCAGGTGTTCCACCACGTTTAGCCGGGGATTTGGCAAGCATATTACGGTAGAATTCGCCTCGTTCTGCGCTGGTTAATTCATCATAAGCCAATGGCGTATAAACAATTCCTGCGCTAATACAATTAATGCGCGCACCACGTTCGCCCCATTTCACCGCTTCGGCAATCACACGCAAAGCATTGCCACGTTTAGCGATTTGGTAGGCTTTTAGGCTGTCATCAATCGCTTGCACAAAATCTAATTGCAACAACTCTTCGGCGGGTAGCGTCGCCAGCGCATCGGCTTGTGCTTGGCTCAATTCGTCCACCGCTAAACGATGGCTGGATTGCGAACCAATCACAACCGCCGAACCACCTTCGGCAATCACTTGACCAAACGCTTCAAAAACAACGGCTATACCGTATAAATCCACTTTTAAAATCGCTTGTGCCGTAGCTTGTGATGGCGATAACCCTGCGGTTAAGACTACGCCTTTGACCGCACCTAATTTTGCCGCCTGTTTCGCTAACATTGCGACCGAATGACGATCACTCACATCAACGCTAGCTGTGCTTACATCAAAACCGCTTTGGCGTAAAATTTGTGCCGCGGCTTCCGTATTTTCCGCTTTAATATCCGCCAATAAAATGGACTTGCCTACGCCAATACGGCGGACAATCGCTTGTGCAATCGCACCGCTACCAATGGCAACAATAATTTCTTGATGAGTATTTTTCATTTTTTGCTCCTATTTAAACTTTGGCAATGCCAATACTTTGGCGAATGCCTAATTGTTCGTTTTGTACCAATTTATCAATAAAATCAGCAATGCTTTTGCGTGAAACGCTGTGTCCTTTAAAAGCCTCGCCTTTGTAAGTCAAGGTGTAATCCACTTCCGAACCGTTGGTAAACCACGCAGGGCGTAACAGGGTAAAATCCAAATCTGATTGTTCAATCACTTGGGCGGATTGGCGATACGGCTCTAAAATTGCACCGTGATTTTCGCCTGTTTCGCCATAAATCCCCATGGAACTGATAAAAATCAAACGTTTGACTTGATTTTCATTCATCGCTTGCACGATATTGTGTGCCATGTCTTTCAGCCTGCCTGAAAGTCCTGCGTAAACCACATCTTGCCCTTTCATTACTGCATTTAATTGCGCGATATTCAACACATCGCCCGTTACGATTTCTACACGTTCGCCGGCAAATTGGCTGACCGATTGAGCATTGCGAACAAACAGCGTTAAACGGTGTTCAGGGTTTGCCAATAAAGTGGGAATAACCTGTTTGGCAAGGCTACCGCTTGCCCCTAAAATTAAGATATTTTTCATTTTGTTTTCCTGTCGTTGTTTGATGTGGCGTATTATAGGAAAAGAAATTGCATTTGATTAGCAGGGTAATTTAGATTACAGTGATGAGAAAAATTCATTAAACGGATCGCAAAATGAAAGAAAATCTTAATGACTTACGTGCTTTTATTTTAGTGGCACGCACCGGCAGCTTTACCAAAGCGGCGGCACAAATGGGCGTGTCTCAATCGGCGTTGAGTCATAGTATTCGTGGTATCGAAGAGCGGTTGAAAATCAAGCTGTTTCATCGCACCACTCGCAGTATTTCCACCACCGAAGCGGGCGAACAGCTTTATCAGCGTTTATCGCCGTTGTTTGACGATATTGATAAAGAAGTCAATGAGTTAAGTGCTTTTCGTAATGCGGTGAGTGGCAGTTTGCGGATTAACGGCAACGAACACGTTTTCCGTTATGTGTTGAATGAAAAACTGGCGCAATTTATGCAGGATTATCCCGAAGTGCATTTGGATTTAGTGGCGGAAGATCGTTTTATTGATATTGTGGCGGAGCGGTTTGATGCCGGTATTCGGCTCGGACACAACGTTGCAAAAGATGTTGCCGCGCGCGATAAATTTACCCCATCTAGCGCGATAAATTAATTTTTTATTTATTGCATATACTGAAATTTAATTACAAAAAACGCCCTTTCGGACGTTTTTCTCACTTTTAGATAAATTCGATTCATATGAATCCACCACATCCGCGCCGTTAAACAGCTGCACAATAACCCTGCATTGACCTGAACGCTTGTTTATAATAAACCTCCAACCTTTATTTCATTGATATAAAGCATTAAAACACTACTCGGAACAAAAATATTTTCTGCCCCTAATTAACGTCAACCACATCCAACGGGCTTTTTGCGTCTGCGTAAAATGAACCGTCGGCATTGTGCCAATGGGTCGGCGGTAACTCATCGCCATTGTGCTCGACGATTAAGAGTTTGCCGAAAGGGCTCTCATGAACCACCGTACCGACGTTGCCGTTGCGTAATGTCACTGTCTTGTTTTGCATTTGCTTATCCTCATTTAGACTGATTAAATAAAAGTGCGGTCACAAAAAGCAGCGTAAACCCATTTTAAATTCCTTATTTAAAAATCGTTGCTAATTGATTTGGGCTAAAACGCCAGCCATCTTCGCTGTTCATTAACGCATTGAAACACCATTCCGAACAGAAATATTTACTGCGTTTTTCTTTAATGCCTAACACTACGCCCAACGCGCCCCACCAGTCATAAGCCTGTCCTTTGGTTTTGCTAAAATAGGCTTTAATTTGGTTTTCTGTGACGTTTGGTAGAGGCACTAAATCCCATTTGCCATCACGCACGTTGATTTGCTTACAGCGCACACCACCGTCTTGTACAGAAGATGAATAGCAGTCATAAACAGTCTCTTGCTCGTAGTGGCTACCGCTTACAAATTCTTTGCGCTCGATAACTAATTCGCAGTGGCTATATTGTCCTTTTGTAAAAAAGCGTGTAACCGTGTCTGCAAAGGCTTTCCAAGGCTCTTTTCGCCAAGAACGTTTATTTTTGTATAACGCTAAATACACTTGATTAACCATTTTGATATGCCTCCGCTAGTTTTTCCATTTGTTGGATAATATCGTCGTAAATTGCCTGCATTTCATCTTCGGTCAAGCCGTCTTTTTTCAACTCGTATTTGCGCATACGTTGATTTGCCAGCTCAACAAGTAACTTACGCAGACCTTCTGCTTGCACTAAAATCAAGTCGGCTGCCGTTTTGTTATCAATGCCTGCTTTTGTAGCAAAGTCTGCAATAAAACGGCTCACTTCGCCTTCGTAGTTGGAACCTTTAAAGGCTTTTGCTGCGTTCTCGCGTGATGTGTATTCCTGCTCGAAACGAGTCCAAATGCTGTAAATGCTGGCGGCTTTGTCATCAATAGCGGTGATAAATTGCTGAAGTTTCTGGGCTTTTAACTCAGCTTGTTTTTCCGCTGAAACCTGCCATCCTTCGCCATTCCATTCGCAGTTCTCACAAATGGGTGCAAGAGCGGTGTAATTTTCAGGAATTTCGCCAAGTTCGGTTATGGTCAATGCCGTTTTATCTGTGGTTGAATAAACCGTCTCACCACGATGATCTTCAACGTATTGCCATTTGCCAGCCACATATTGCACAGCAAAGCCTTGTTTGGCTGGTTTGGGTTCGGTTAATACGGAATTTGCCGCTAATCCACAACCTATAGAAATAAATTGTGTTTCATTGTGTGAATAGATGCCTTGATCGTCGATTACATACACTTGAATATAACCGCTATCTAAGGCAAAGCCTTCATTATCGAATTTCACTGTCATTTTCTGTTCCTTATTTCGCTAAGCAGATATATTGAAATGCAACATTGCGTGGGCGAGTTTCCGAACCACCACTAGAAACGACCAAGTTGCCAGGTGTAGCATACTGTACGTCTGGGCTATTCATTTTTACCGCCACTCTATCTGCGCCACTAAGCCCCCAACCTAATTTATCCAAATAAGTAGAACCTTGCGGAGCTACTGCAATATTAATGTTGTGAGTGTGAGACTTAATTAAATCCCCTTGCGAGCTTAACAACACGCGTGAACTATCCACACCACGCCCATTATCCCAGCCACGTAAGAACTCACCACGCAAATCAGGCAATTCGCCCGATGGGTATTTCTGCGCTAAAATCGGATAAGTCGCCTTGTTAAATACTTGTCCATTAAACGCTAAACAACCACTTGGCACGGCTGCTAGTGGGTAAGGAAATGGAATTCCAATGAGCAAGTTTTTTAATGTGGTAAAATCGGTGGCGTTAGCTTTTTTAGCAATTTCTGCCAACAACACTTCTTTAATTTTTCCATCATTTCCCAATGCCGTCGCAATTTCTGCCAAAGTGTCTAATGTGGCTGGTGCTGAGCCAACCAATGCGGCAATGGCAGCTTTTACAAATGCTGTGGTGGCAATCTGCCCATTATTGACTGTCTGTGAAGCCGTTGGGGCGGTTGGAGTGCCAGTAAATGCAGGACTTGTATTTGGAGCACATTTTTCCACTTCTTGTTTCAGATATTCCGTGCGTTTGCCCAGCTGAATTGCCTGACGATTGTCAACGCCGTCTGGTCCACCTATAATAAGGTCTGAGGTTTCAAGCTGATAGATTCCTTCAGTCCATTCTGGAGTTAAGATTAAATTTGCCATTTATGCTGTTCCTCGAGCAAATTGCCCATTTCTTTTGAATTTACCATTACGTCTTAATGCAACAGATTGATAATCAAGACTTTCTAAAACACATCGAGCAGGTGCAAATACTTGTAGTGTTTTTCGTAATAAACTCGCTTGGTCATTAGTAATCGGCAGACTTAAGATAATGCGATAATGAGCCCATTTCTCAGGCTGACCATGATAAAATTTTCCGTCTCGACGAATTGCCCCATCACGTTTATAACCTGATAAGCTTTCAATAATTTCCACTTCGCCAAATCCAAGCTGGCGGATAATTTCACGCATCGCCCACGGTGTGCCTTTATGGCGGTGTAGTTCCACCGCCCGCTTAATGAGTTTGCGTTTGGCATCTTCGCTTTCTGCTAATAACCAGCCGTCGTAGCCTGTGACACTCCATTTTTCTGCCAATAAGGGCAAAAACTCGGCTGGTACTAAATCGACAAAACTCGTCATAATTTGCGATTTATCGAGCGAATTCAACCGCTTGCCAAGGTCGGCAAGTGCGGTGAATTTTTTGTCCACTTCGATAATCGCTGGGTATTGCAACTTAGCCATCTTGCCGTTCCCCATTGATGTTTAGGGTGATGCTTTCGCATTCCGCCCATTGTTGTTCTGTGAGCTTGGTAAGTTGTGGGCTAGTTAGCGTCACGTTATAGACCCCGGCTACTTTCAATGCAGCCTGAATATCTAACGGCACAATATCTGCACCCAACGTTTGTTTGCGAGATGAGATAAAGGCACGCAACGCCATTTCTGCAGCGGTTTTCACTTCATTTTCCGCAACAGTTTCGAGCAAGTCTAAATTAGCGATCACAGAATACGCTACACGCTCAGGCGAACTGACAATCACGGTGTCGCACAACGGACGACGTTTTTCGCCGCTAATATAGTTTTTCACTTTGTTGAGCAAAATTGGCGACGGCAAACCTTGTTTGGCTAGCACTGTCACTTGCACCGTGCCGCCCACAGGCGTGGCAATATTCACATCAGCGATATATTGCGATACGCTGCGAGTATGATATTCATAAGCCGCCACCGAACCACAGGTAGTAAAAGCTTCAGGCGCAAGCAAAATGCGTTTGCGATAATCGTCATCGCTTTCGGCATCAATACCGTTGTCTGACACATCAATGTTGCTGACATTCACCTTCGCGTCGAACGTACTTTTCAGCGTTTTTACTTGCCCTAATTGCCAACCGTTGCCCTCCGTGCCTGTGGTTTGGCAAACGCCAACCACGTCCACATAAGATTCCGTTGAACCAATGCGAACCTCCGTATCGGTAGCAAACACCACGTTATCGGTCGCTGCAACCAGTGTACCTTTGGGAATAACCACCGCTTCGTGTTCACCATCCACCGAAAAACGCAAAGTCACCTCCGCAGGTTGGTCTGATAAGCGATAACAGCCCATCGGCTCGCCGCATAAATCCAATGCAAGCCCTGTGGCAAACTGCGGAAAGGTTTGTAAAAAAGCGTGGTTAATGCCTTGGCGAACCAGCTGTTCACGATAAGCGTAGGATTGAATAATTGAGCGTTCAATATGAGCAGGTTGTAGCGTTTTGCCTGTGCGTTTTTCGTAGTCCGCAATGGTTTCTGCCAGCACGGTCTTCACATCATCATTGATAATTTTGATTGCTTCTGTCATTACTAAACCTTACGCTTGCACTTGTGTTCGATAAATTTCACGGTAAACGTCATCCGTTAAAGACCACAACACCGTAAAGGTAAAATGCGGTGCTTGTCCTTCTACTAACACTTCATCAATTTCAATGCGTGTTTCCCATTTTTGCAGCGCTTGCGTGATTTCACGCGCGACATTTGGCACAGCCACATCTTCTGGGTAGTCGATGTAGCGAAAATGGTCAGAGCCAAATTCAGGGCGGAGAATATCCGTGCCTTTCTGCGTAGAAAGGATGTTCGCAATGCAAAGATGAATATCATCAATGCCTGAAGCGACAGAAACACCGTCAGCTTCAGGGGTTAATTGCCAGTGAGTAGATTGGATTTGTGTATTCATAGCCCCCATTATCGGGGGCGGAAGGAATTTTGGATTTTAAACCAAGTTAAAGAATTATTTATTCGGCTGTGGGCTGCTGCCGTGCGTATGCGTGCCTAGTTCAACCGATCCTTGTTTCACTTTCGGCGCCGACACTTCTTCGCCTGATGTAATTTTTCCTGTGGCGTGCAGTTTGCCGTTGATTGTAGTGTCAGCGTTAATAGTTGCACCGCTTTCAGCGGTAACAGTGACGTGACCTTGGGTGCTGACCACCACATCGCCCGTTTTGCGGTTGTGCGAAATCTCTGTGCCGTTTTTAAATTTATGACACCATATTTCCGCATTAGCAACGGGCGTGGGATCTTGGTCGTTATAAATTGCCCCTAGCACACAACCGCCTTCGCCACGAGCATCGAGTAGCAGTGCCACAAGCTCACCCTTATCAGGCAAACAGTAAAATTGATTGCCACCGGCATTGGGCGCAAGAAAAGGCAGCCACGCTGTTTCTAAATCTTCCAAGGCTGGAATTTTACACCGCACCTTGTGCTTGGCGGCATCCACGTCAGTCACAATGCCTTCTTGATAAGTTGCACCAAAATTATGCGTTTGCATTGATTGCCTCCATTCCTAGCATCATCAAATCATCGGCGATAAATTCCACCATTCGTACTTCAATATCCGTAGTATAGCCCGAGTTCCTGCCGAAACTATGGCGAGAGGACTTAATCAAGTATTTGCCGCTAAACACGCCCAAATTCTTCAGCCAAATCGTTGCACCTGCCACTAATTCAGGATTGCCGATTAACGTAATGTTGCCGGCGGTTTGGTCATCATTTTGCTCCGCCAGTGCGGCATCGCTACGTGCCTCAACCTGCTCATCACTTTCGCCACGAGTAACGATTTTTAAGGTGTCTTCACTTGCCGCTTTCGCTTGTTTTAAATTTGGGCGAAGTGCGGTGGCTTTTTTGCGTTTTTTTACCACTTTTTTACCGCTTGCATCGTAAGCACTAATTTCTACCGCTTTTGCCGTGTCTTTAATGCGATCTCGCAAGCTCAACGTAATAGTATCTCGTTCTTCCAACACCAATACAGGCTCGCTCTTCCCCAGTTCGCTTTTGTCGGTAAAAACCAGCTGACTACCCACTATTTTAAAACTGTGATGATATTCACGCGCTAAACGTGCTAAAAACTCCACATTACTTTCTTGATATTGCGTGATGCGTTTAATCGGAATGGCTTTGATTTTGCCGACGACTTTCAGCTTCAAACTATCTGCCACTTTTGCCACCACTTGGGCAAGTGTAGTGTTCTCGTAGGCTTTTGGTTTCAGTGTGCGGTTAGCTTTGCTTATGCCTGTGCTTAGTGCTTTTAAATTAATGGTGGACGGTTTATAGCGGTATTCCACTTCGTCAATTTCAAACTCACCAATATCAACCAACAACGAATCTTTATAACCAATCGCCGCTCTTAATTTATCGCCTTGGGTCGGAAACCATTGGCGCACCCACTTGCCGCTGATATCTTCAAATTCCACCGTTAACTCATCGCTTTGTCCTTCCAAATGGTCGGTGTAAGTAAACTGTACTAAGTGCGGTTCAATATCTGCTGTGATGTTGGTTTTCTCATAAAACAATGAAAAGTCAGGCTTTGGTACGTTACTCATTTGTTCCCCTTAGCCAAGGCGGCATATTTTCATTGCTGGTTGGTTTCACATTTAACACAGGGATATAAATGGTCACGCCCGTCGGCAACACTTCGCAAAAGCTGATATGTGGATTGGCATCAATAATCCGTCCATATTCCAAGGCGTTGCCATAATACTGATAGCTTAAGTTATCCCAACGTTCGCCCTGTTTGACGATATGCTTAAGCAAGGTCTGTGTCGTCATTGTCTTTCTCCGTATCAGGTTCATCATCGGCACGCAACACGATCCAAGCGGTCATTTCTGCTACAGGTTTTGCAAGATTGTCGAAACTGTCATTGACCGCCGATAACGCATTATCCGCAGGTGTGAACCAATTCGACCAATCATTGCCCGACGCATTGGTGAAACTGTCTTTCATTATTTGCAAGTCGGTATAAATATCATCAATTTTATGACTAAATTTGACCGCACTTGGTAATAAATCCGATAACCCACTTAGCGTATTACTCAATCCCGTGATTTCGCCAAAACTGCCTAACGCTCTATCCAAATTCCGCAAAGCAAGGGGCAAATAACCGAGGGCCGTTGCCGGGTCATTAGCGAATTGTCTTATTACCGTCATAGTGTCTTGCACTTCATTGACCAAACGCTTGCCTTGGTTGTAAAGTTCTACACCACGACTGACAGCTTGTTTTACAGTAGATAATGTGCTGACAACCCCACTGGGTAAAATGCTGCCGAGTAACGAACCACTGCCAAAATTCAACGCATCACCTAATAAACCGTCGTCCATATCGCCGACAAATTCTTTTAAGCTGATGTTCATCTCACGACAAAGGGCATTACCATACTTATCGGTAAACAGAGTGGTGGAAGAAAGCTGAGTAATCACATAATCGCCTTTATATTTGCCACGTCCCCAAATCAACGCCAAGGCTTGTTGTTCCGCTTTGGCAGTAAGTAATGCCTGATAGCGACTTGCTACGCCACCGATTTTGTGGTGCAGACGAATAGCAAAGCTCAATTCATTAAGTTTTTCGCCCATTGCTTGCAACCGTGGTTTGCCTTTCAGCACAGCATGTTCGGCAAATTCAGCGGCAAAGGTTTCACTAAATTCGGTTAAATCAATGGCTTCCAGGGCAATATCGCCCAACATAAAATACATACAGGCTCCTTTTAACGATAAGCACGGCGTTGGCGGTGGTCTAAAATACGGTTCATCATTTTTTCCAACTCATACAAACTCATCTGCATACCTTGCTGAAGTTGCTCCGTTCCCCCTTGCGGAGCATTGCCGTTTACATTGATAGTCGGATTAAAATTCACCACAATACCGCCTTGGTTTTGGGTTGTTTCATTATGTGTAACAGCATTTCTATTTAACGGCTCGTAATCGCTAAAAATAGACGGCGCTGAACCGTTGGAATTTGGGTTAAAATCAGGCGTTTTCAGGCTTGGTTGATTTACACCGAGAAAGTTACCGATGAAATTAGTTCCAAATTTCATATCGTCCCAAAGCGAACCGAAAAAGCCTTTTTCTTTGCTTAAAATAGGTTCCGCTATAGTTTTCACCGGTGTAAAAAATGGCTCAGATTTGATTGTACTTTGCATTTTATCCAGCGTTTGCATTCGTTGGATATATTGCAGGCGGGCGTTTTTCATCGTTATAGGCGTTGGCATTTCAGAAGTCTGAACATTTGGTGCCAAATCCTGTTCGGATTTGAGCGCGGATTTTACTTTCTTCACCGGCGTTTTCACGACCGGTGCCGGAATGCTTTTCGGTGCGGCATTTTTCATTTTGTCGCCCATTGCCAATACGGCGTCAGCCGCCAATACCGCATTTTTTGCTACACCAATTGCCAAACCTTGTGCGATATTATCGCCGTATTCCATAAAGACGCGGCTCGGAGAATGGATTTTCATTTCCCTGGTAAACCAGCCTTTAATGGATTGTCCCAAGCCAATAACCCAATCTTTCGCACCGTTCCAGGCGCTTCGAATACCATTGACCAGCCCGTCAATAATATTTTTACCGAAACCGCTGAAGCTATTTGGCAAATCCACGCCGAACCAGCTCATTACCGGGCGGAAAATTTGATAGAACAATCCTAACGGTGACCAGTTCAGAATGGTAGCGGTGATGTTACCAATACCGGAGGAAAAGAACCCTTTGATATTGTCCCACGCCGCCGAGAAATATCCGGTAACGGTTTGCCATAAACTGCCGAATTTGGCGCTTAACCAGTCCCAGTTATTCCAAATCAGGTAGGCACCCAGGGCAATACCGGTAATCACCAAACCGATAGGATTCGTCAGCAGGGCACGCCCCATCATAAACATGGCTTTGCCGAATGTGAGCGCCATATCCAGCACTTTGACGCCCAAGGTAGCAAACAACAAACCGCCTAATTTCAGCCACTTGAACACCGTCCCCAATACGCCGACGAACATGCCTATCGGTTTAGACAGACCAATCCAAGCCATGCCTGAAACGCCGATAACCGCACTTAATGCGGAAAATCCCGTCACCACTCCGGCAATAGCACCGCCGACATAAATAAAGGTATCGACCAGACCTTCATGTTCTTTGGCAAAATCCGTCACTCGGTGCATGAGTTTCGCCAGACCGCCGGAAACCGTGTTAATAATCGGTAAAAATCTTGCGCCGACAACTTTAAAGAATTCATCCGTGCTTTGACTTAATAATTTCAGTCCGTTTTCCGTGGTAGCGGAACGGGCGGCGAACTCTTTCTCCATGGAACCGAGATATTTTAAATTGCCGTTGGCGTCGGTTTCCTGCAAAGTTCTCAGGCTTTTATCCAGCACATTCACATTGCCGGCCAATACGGCGACATCATCGGCATATTCACGCCCGAACAGATCAACCAACACACCCATGGCTTTGTCTTTCGGCAGCTTTTCCAATCGTTTCAGAAAATCCACTAATGCCGCTTGTCCGTCTTTGGCGATATTGCGCTTTAACTGTTTAGCGGAAATGCCCACTTGATTTAAGGCGCCCTGGAAGGCTTTGCCGCCTTTCTCCGCCGTCATTAATTTGGTCAGCATGCCGTTAATGGCGGTGCCGGCGACTTCCGGCGCTTTGCCTAAACTGATAAAAGAATTCGTCAGTGCCGCCGCCGCATTTTCGCTTAACCCGAACTGTTTTGCCGTCCCGCCGACGCGGCTCATGGCATTGACAATATCCGCCGCTCTTGCCGGCGAGTTATTGGACAGCTCATTAATAGCGTCGCCTAAATTGCCCAACTTGGTAATCGGAATGCCGTAGACATTGGCGATTTTTGCCATGGCGTCACCGGATGCATCGGCGGACATATCAAACGCCACTGACATTTTGGCAATGGTGGTGGTAAAGCTTTTCAAATCTTCTTCCGCCACACCCAACTGACCGCCGGAGGCGGTAATCGCGGCAAGTTCTTCCGCCGCCATCGGGATGGTGCGGGTTATATCCAGAATATCGTTGGACAGATTTTTAAAACCTTCCGGCGTTTTAAAGTCCACGACTTTTTTCACATCCGCCATGGCGGATTCGAATTTCATCGCAGGTTCCGCCAAACCCAGCACTGCATTGCCGGTGGCTTTAATGCCGGTCAAGGCACCGGTTACGCCAAGTGCGGTCATTTTTCCGAGCGTTTTTAACTTGGCGGAGGTCGCAACAGACTGATCCCGCAATGTGGCAATTGTGCTTTTTACCCGGTTGAGTCCAGCAATCGCACTGCCGACACTGGCGCCAATCATTAAAGCGATTGATAAATTGGATGACATGCTTTATAGTTCCTTTAGATTCCTACGGAGGCAAAGCGATATGCTTAAATTTATTGATACCCTGTTTCTGGTATTTGCCTGGTTACTGATGACGGTGGCGGGATTGGCTATGCTTTCGGTCGGCTTGTACTATTACCCGCTAATGACCGCCGTGTTATTCGGCTTGCTGTTGCTTGCGCCGGTGCTGATTGCAGCGGATAAATACCTGGCTAACATCAACATGCCGGCAAGTGCGCCCAAATGGTTGCAAGCCCGTCATGGTGCGCTGACCAATATTCAGCAAATCTTATGGCGAACAGCCGAAACCGAATTGAAAAAAGCTCACCATTAACAAACAAAGCCGCTAAACAGCGGCTTTCGTATAATTGGCATCAATCTGCCGTTTGGCTTGTTTAAGCCACCGTTCGATTTCATTCAGCGTCATTTCTTCCAATTCCGAATGGGAAAACCCAAACCAAAAAGCAAGATCCGCCAAGGCGTTATCCAGGTCGTCTAGGCTGACTTTCCCTTCACCATCTCCGTAAAAGCTTTTTGCAGTTTGCTGTAGTCCGCAATATCCAATTCTTCAATATCTTCCGGCACCAAACCGACCAACTGGGCAAACATAAAGATTTCCTGTTCCGCTTCGGTTTTTTGTGCACTCATGCGGCGCATATCTTTGGCTTTTGCGCGGCGCATTTTCAATTCCGTCACGGTATTGCCTGCGCCGTCTTTAATCGGATAATCCAACTGGATAGTACGGAAAACCAATAATTCATCTAATTTCTGGGACATAAAAAAACTCCGTTGTGGGTTATTGTTTAACTTCACAATGGAGTTTACGCCAACTGCCGTCGGAGAGATTTTAAAGAGATTTAAAGGTTTACTGACCGATATTGGTGCGGTATTTACTTAATACATCTTCGCCGTTGACACGGAAAATATTGGCAAACACATCAATAAACAGAATTTCTTTGCCGGCAACGGTTTGCTTAATGGAATGCACCGTAAAGGTGTCGTCGAATTTGGCGTTTTCTTTGTTTTCCATATCCGTGCCGCCGATTTTCACCGAGGACACATTCATGATAGTGACCATCGGCTCTTCCGCCGCCAACCCTTGGGCATTAAATACTTGCAGGTTTGAACGACATTGCAGTTGGAAGTTTTTGAACGGGTTGTACAACTTCGCACGCACTTCCGGGTAATAACTGTCCCAGTTTACGCCGCCTTCAATCGCTTGGGCGCCGGAAGGCAGTTTAATGGTACCGAAAAGGCCCAGCCCCTTATGGTCAACCATTTCAAATTCAATATCGGGAATTTTGATTTGCTGCGCCTTGCCGATTTGTGAATTACCGTCGATGTACACGTTGGCATTCACAATTTGATTAATCGCAATACTCATAGTTTATCTGTCCTTATCGTTGTGATACCAGGTTCGCCAAATAAGTACGGGTCATCACGGATTTATTGCTAATCCGTTCGCCTGGAATTTTCGGCGTGTAATCGTAAATTAACGGAATCTGACCCTGACTGAAGGCATCCACCAAATCGTAGTCATAATCCAAGCCCACCGAATAACCGACCAGCGATTTTTGGCTACGTAGGAAAGTATCAATAGTTTCAATAAAACTATCAATTAAGGCGTCATCAATCGGCTTATCAATGAACTGTAATTCCGTCTGACGAATAGATTCGTCGATAATATCACCGGTACGGGACGCCACTTCAAAACAGCTGATATGCGTTTCGGTCGGATAGTTTGATGAGCGGTTACCCCACAAGCGGAAACCCGTGCCGAAGCTGTTGAAAATCGTGGTAATCCCCACCGCATTTAAGCGATTGGTTTCCGATTGAATATCGTCTACACGTGCGGTCAACGGAATTTCCATGCCAATGACGCCGCTGAGTTCGTGATTCGAGGTTGAGAACCAGTAACCTTCATCTACGTCTACTTTCATACGCAAACCGGCGGCATGCGTAGCAAGGCTTTCCAGGTTATTGCTTGACCCTAGCGCATAAGGGAAGAAATGCCGCACGTTTTCATTGGAAGCCGATGCGTTAATCGTACCGAGCGGACCACGACCTTGAATCGCTTTGGATAGGCTCGTACCTTTCGGCAACTGAACGTACGCTTTAGCGTGCATTTGGTCGGCAAGAGTAGCAAGAGCTGCCGCACAGCTGGCGGTTTTATCGTATTCCGGGCAAATCAGAATTTTGGCGTCTGCGCCGTACAGGTTAAAACCGTCGCGTAACAATTCAAAGCCTTTGCGTTTGCCGGTTAAACTGTCCACACCGCCTTTGATGTCATCTTCAGTGACCTTTTCAGGGTCGGCATACACATAGCTTGCAGTTAAGCCTTGTTCGCCCTCCGCCACGGTTAAAGTGATTTCGCCCGCTTCGAGATTGACGCTGTAAGTTTCGCCTTCGGTTAATAGCGAACCGCCTAATTTGACATTAGTGACGCTAATTAAGCCTTTCTTCGCGGTCTTCGCCACAAGAGTGTTGCTGTCCTGAGTTAACACTTCGTCCGTCACTGTCGTACGGTGTTTCGCCGGGTCTAACACATTGACCACATACACCTGACCGCGGGCGTAGCGCGCCAAAATGTCGAAGGCATCAGGCAAAGTAAAGCCCTGGTCTAAAATGGTACCGAACTGCGAAAAGTCTTTTTTGGTTAAACAGACGGTCAATTCGTTCACTGCCCCCATGGGTGCAGTGCCGACGATACCGATAATCGCACCGTCTACGGTGCTGACTGCTACGGAACCGCCGTTTACACGTTTGGTTTCCGAGCCGTGGTGAAAAGCCATAATCTTCTCCTATGGTTTCTTAGGTTTCAAATCCGGTCGCACAGGTTGATCTGCGCGGCGTAAATGTGCGGTGACAAATTTCGGCAAATCCTGCGCCTGGATCTGTTGCACCTGTTGTGTTTCCGTTTGCAATATCAGTTGATATTGCCAGATACCGGTTTCTTCGTCGGTGCCGTTAAAAAATTCGTCCACCAACCAGCACTCGGTGCAATTTACGGGGCGGAACCCCACCATCAACAAGCGCAACTTATCCAGCAAATTCAACGCACCTTCATCATCATGCAAATCACGGGTCAGTACCGTCAGGGCGACTTGTACATGCCGGGTTTGCAGCACCGCTTCCGTGGTACGCGGTTTTTCGAATTTGCTTGCCAGGTAACTAATCAGCACCGCCCCGTTAATATGCGATAAAGAATACGTCCCGGGGTTGTTGGGAAAGAGTTCCACATCCCATTCCGGCAAATTTTCTTTCAAATATTGTGCAATATCGTTCAGAATTGGTTGGGTGTCTGACATCGTTAATATCCGTCGGTATTTATGCGCTGAGTTGCCCGCACTTCGTATTCGCTGTTATCCGGCAGTAAATCGTCCGATTTTTCTACTGCACTTTCCGCAATACCTAAATGCAATTTGCCGTTAGCAATTTGTTCCAGTTCCTTCACCGCCTGGGTGTAGGTTTCTTTCACGGTTTCCGGCATTTTGGTTTCCGGGCGGCGCGCATACAGCCAATAGCGAGCAAGGGTTAATGCATGCTGACTGATGAGCGTCGGAACCTGTGTAAGCGGCAGGGTATAACGAGAACGTAACGCCGCATCAATCCGTTCGTCCGCCACTTTAATCGCGGTGTCCAGCACGGTTAAATTCGGCTCCGTCGCTGTCGGCTCGTCATTGCTTAACTGCACCAGCGTTTTACGGGCAAATGCCGTGGTGAGCTCATCAATCGTTACGTACATTATTCAACCTTAGATTCGTCGCCTTTACCGGCGTCTTTTTGTTGCGTTTTTTTCGCTCCATCGGTTTGTTTATTGCCGGTTTGCTTATTGCCGTCTTCCGCCGGTTTTACGATGTCCAAATAAATCCCCAGGTTTTCCGCCTGCGCTTCGTCTAATTCGATAGTGGCACCGATGTCATAACGTTTGCCGTTGTGTAATAACGGGCTGCCTTTTACGGTTGCAGTCACTTTTGCCATGATTGTTTCCTTATGTGTAATGTTGTTTCTGTTTAAGCTGTCTCAGCTCATATCATTCTGAAATGCGCCGCCGGCGGCGCACTTGCCTAAAGTGCGGTCAAAATTTCGGAAGTTTTACACCGCGGATTTAATTAAGTAACCGGCGTCCGCCATTAACAAATATTCCTTGTTAATATCGGTGGCACGTGCGTTGTACACCTTGCCGCCCACTTCGTCGTATTTGTCCACCACAAAGGCGCCCTGACGACGGAAGGTATAACCGAAGGACGGTTTATACATTTTGTGTTTACCGTCCGCCGCTTTTTGCGGTACATACGCCATCACGATGTCGTTTTCCCATACCGGTTGCGTATCTTGGTCTAATTGGGTGGTGTAACTTGCACGACCGATAGCGATTTGCAAATCATCCTGACCTTCACCTTTGATTAGTTCGGCGAATAATGACGGTGAAAGGGATTTCAAACCGCGTTCTTTTAAGATTTCCAGTACTTCTTTGTGGTTGCGGATCGCCTTCCAGACATTTGAGGAGATCACAATACGGTTCACGCTTTTGCCACTTGCCATGCGCACGGCTTCGAACGCGTCATCGAAAACTTTAAATAATTGCGAATCCGCATGACTAAACTGGCTGGTACCGGATAACACGATTTTGTTTTTCGTACCGTATGCAGCTTCATTGGTGACTAAGGCTTTGATACGCAATTCGCGATTCAGCGCCATTTTTTCCATCACTAAATCGATGGCGAATTGTTCATAGTCGAAGTCCGCTTCTTTACCTTCTCGGTAGTCAATCGGATAGGCTAAATCTTTTTCGCCTAATGCGATGTCTTCCGTGGTGACTTTTGCCGGCGTGATTTTATTACTTGCCGCATGCAATTCGCGTTCGTCGTTTTCGGTTACGAACGCTTCTTTACCGAATTTAGGCAAGCGTGCGCCTTCTTTCGGTACATCGGCGATTGGCAATAATAATTCGCCCACGAATTCGTTATTGTGATAACCCAACGCATATTGGGTTAAGACGGGATCTGTTAGGCGAGTTGTTACTTTTTGTCCTGCCATTTTTATTTCCTTTGGTTGATATTAATAGGATTAACGTGTCAATTACTTCACGGCGCCTAAGGCGGTGACATAATCCACATTATGATCTTTCATGTACGCACGAATACGGCGGTCGAGTTCAATACGGGTCGGGTCGTCCGTTTCCGCATATTCCACTTCGTCCGGCGGTGTGTCTTTCGTTTTGTCCGAGGTCGCCACTTCACCGAATTCAATGATTTTCGGCGATTGCGCAAGTGCGGTCTTAAATTGGCTTAATACGTCCTGTTCTTCGCCCTCCCCGAATTCCGGGTCTTTACCCGCTTTCAGGTCGGCAAGATTGTCGAGTGCGCGCACTAATGCGTCTTTCACGACCGGGGCAAGTTTGCCCTGTTTAACCAAGCCTTCGGCGAATTCCGCATTACCGGCTTTTTCCGCCGCCAACGCCGCTTCCGCCTGAGCGGCTTCCGCTTTCGCTTTTTCTGCTTTCAGTTTTTCGTTCTCCGCCTTTAAGGCTTCGATTTCTTCAGGTGTCATTCCAGTTTCTCCTTCGGGTTTCTGGGGTTCGTTAAAAATCGGTTCAGGTGTGACTTGTTCGGACTGCACCTGTTTCTGAATCTGGTCGCGCATCGCGTCTTCTTTCAACCATTCCACTTCAAAGTGGGGTAGGGCTTTGTCGGCGTCTTCAATGCCGAACTTGCCGATAATCCATTCGCGCAAACGGCTGAACAGGCTGGCTTGTCCCCAGTCGCTGAATTCCAGGAAGTCGTCATCTTCGGCAAACTCCACCTGTTTCAAGCCCTTAACGGCCGGGGGCATTGCCCCCAGAAATCCCACGTGGCGCAGTGACAGTACGCCTTTGTGCGGATTATTCGGGCTGTCCGGCAGATAAAATGCCGCAGAAACTTTTTTGAATTTGCCGCTTTTCACCATTTCGGCAAATTCGGCGTCCACTTCGTCCACATCAGCTTTCAGTACATCGCCGTCAAGGCTTAAGCCTTTCACCCAGCCCCATGCCGGGTTGTTTAATTTGGGATGACCGATCACCAAGGGCGCTTCATGGAATTCGGGGTTGTAAAATTTGACGGTGTCTTGCAGATCTTCGACGGTAATATCCACTTCGGTGCCATGGGCGTCCAAGCGTTTACCTGCTTTGAAAATTTCGATTTGGGTCATATTGCCTCCGTTACGGGGCAATCATAGAAAATTAACGGGGATTGCGCTTTTAATCACGTTTAAAGAATGAAAGAAGTGTGCAAACAGAAAATCAGGCGTGAATGATGTTTTAGGTCGTTTATGCGTATTTATAAACGCCTATAAACGGATTGGAGCAATAATTTATCGAATTTAAAATAAAAACGCACAGCGACGTTTTTAGGGCTTATTTTTGATTTTAGCGGGTTATTTGATTTTCCCCAGCGTTTTTTGCAGGTGTGCGGCCGCTTTTTTAAGCAGAGAATATTCGTTCTCTTTGTTCACGCCCAGCCACGGACGTGCCGGGATAGTAACCTGACGCCCCTTTCCGGCTTTACCGCCGAATTGGTGTAACGCCGCATAGACTTCCGGCGAACCGAATTCCACGCCATCATCCAGGATATTATAGGCGGTTTTGTTCGCCAAATTACCGTCTTGACGCAAAATCTTCAGTGATTTACCGCGCTTGCGTTTCCGTTCCAGAGTTTTGGCGGTAAGAGGCTTCCAAGGTTTGCCGTTCGGGTCTTTCTCCGCTTTAAAGCGTTCGTCATGGATTTTCTTTAATTCCTCACCAAGCAAGGCATACAAGCGGCGCGGCTCTTTGAGCTGAGCGGCAATGGATTGCAGTTTTTTAACGGCTTGGGTGTCGTCTAAGGTGATTTTTATCATAGCGTTTGCCTTTTCTCAAAAGAGTGATATATTTGAATACACGGCGGGGGTTTCCTACTGGAAAGGTTGTGCTGTTAAAGGCTCATTATCCTGTTCGAATCAGGCAAACCGCCGTGTATTACAACTTACCCCACAACACTTCGTATTTGTGCATTCCCGTTGAATCCGTAAATAAACCACCGGTTGAAACCATATTCAATTTAAATGTTTGTTTCTTGCCCGTCAGCTGATCTTTCAGTTTTGCGTTATAGTCCATCTTAATTGCTACCTTACCATTCTCCGTATCGTACACGAATAGAAGGGTGTCCAACGCCTTATCGGGGTTTTCAAAACTTTCTTTTGTCTGCAACAATATGGCACTTGGGTTTCGCAATTTTTCCGGCAGATTCTCCCAAAACACCAACGGTAAGGCGATATTGGCATTCTGCTTAATCTCACGTAATCCGTGCAACACGTCTTTATCACGTACGGCAATCACCGCCGTTTGCGGGGCTTTATCAAGTGCGGTCAGTTTTTCAATAATTTCCGGCGCCAGCACGCCCACATATTTCAGCTGTCCGCGCGCCACCTTCTCAGCGGCGACCGTATCCACCATATCTTTCATCGCCGCATTTAACATCGTCACTGCCAGCGGGCGTTCCAGAATATTTTCCACCAACAGGCTGGCAAATTTCGGTGCGGCGGTGATGAGCTTTTGCATTAACACCGCATCGATGGATGCGTTGCGCCGCTGTTTAACACGGTCGAAGTTCCACGGGGTGAATCCGACGTCGGTGCCTTTTGTCACGGTGACGATGCGCGGATTGCCGGAACGAATACCGACGGTTTTCTGTTCGAATTCGATTTCCGGTGCCGTGCCTACTTTCTTGCCGTAACGACGTAAATCCGCCTCATCGTGTGCCACGACGGTGCAGTGACAGCCGTAGGCTTTAATCGGGTAATGATAACGCCACCACGGGTCGTCATAGCGCAGCACCAAACCGTCCCACGCCATGTGTTGTTCGCGCGGATGAGCGTTGTCATTGTGCTGATATTCCCAATAGGGCATATCTTCCGCCATATCTAAATGCTGTTGCAATCGTCCGCGGTTGTAGGCACCGTACACGTTGGTGTCGTAAATAATACGGGTGCGCCAGTTGCGCCCGCCGTTATATTCCCACCCCGTATTGGCAATGATGTCATCAAAGCGCCGGCGAAAGCTTTCTAAGGTTTCACCCTTCAGCACAGCGGCTTCCACCGCTTCGCGCAAGGCGATCAGCACTTCGTTGCGATTGGCGCCGGCGACCATAAAAAAATAATCATGTTCTTCGCCAAGTACATCCAAATAGCTGTTGGTTTTCAGGTTAAGTTTCTTTTCGAAATACTTAGCCTGCTCCTCGAAGGTGAATTTACTCATCGCCTTTTACCTTGCGTTCATCATTAACGGATTGGCGCCCGGCTAATTCCGATACGGTGGACGCCATCGCCAGCAATTTGCCGTATTCCGCAAAACTTAATTCCGGAATCAGGCTGTCCAGTTGGTTGCGAAAGTCTTCCAGGCTGTCCGCCTGAGCTAGACGGTCTTTCACCGTTTGTAACCAATCGTCCACCTGGCTTTCGCCTTCGATTTCCAGTTGTTCGATAATTCCGTCGGCAATAGGGTGTAAGCCTTGCTGATTATGTTCGGCAAACTCGGAAACCTGCGGATTTTTGACCGCACTTTGCGTCTGCTGAATTTCAATATCGCCGTCTTCAAAACCGTATTCCCGCTGAAAATACGTTTTAGAAAACCGCACGCCCATGCTGTGCAGTTTTGTGTCGCGTTCCACTTGGGTGGTATTGATTTCAGCCTGTTCAAAAAATTCAAATTGCGGCAACTGGTCTACGGTGAAATTGTATTTCACAATCCATTGCAACAATGTATTAAAGGTTTCTTCAATCATTGCGCGGTCATCGGCGCAAATATCCTCCGCCACCTCAAGCCCGGCTTGTGCGCTGGCGCGATTGCTTTCCTGTTCGGTGGTTTGATTCTGTCCGAGTAAAGCAATATTGATTTCCGCCTTACAATGTTTCAGGAATTTTTCATAGGTATCGGCACTGGCGGCTTTGCCGGAAGATTCGATAATCTCTACGCTGCTGTCGTCCGGGATAACGGCGATGGCCGAACCAATCATGGCTTCCAGGCTGTCCGCCAGTCTGTCTTTGTCCGGTTGTTGCGCCTGGCGCGAATGTTTACCGACCAACCAGGGCGAACCGTATTTTTCAGTGAACTCCAACCAGAATTTCAGACCGCCTTTTTTGAACGTCGCCGCCCAAAAGCAAAGGGACAAGTCGCCCAGCCCGTACGGGTTGTCTTGGGTGGCTTCCTGAGTTGTCAGCAAAAACTTGTCTTCCGGTAATAATTCGCCGGTGACCCAATTTTCTTTGGTGCGGAAACGGAGTTGATTGTCTTCATCGAACACGAACCATTCCGGCTTTTTGCCGATGATTTCTAACGGCACAAACAAGCCGTCCCGTTCACCCCACATCACTTCGCTGACCTGGTAACCGTATAAGGCGGCATTCAACATTTCGGTGATAATGTTATTCATCTTCAAACGGCTGAAAATCCGCTCAAGCTGAGCGTCCACTTTTGCGTTGTTAGTCGTGGTAATCCGCCATTCCAGCTTTTTCACCGCCGCTTTACGACGACGCACGCCGGAACGTACTTGTCCGTCGGAAAGTAATTCACGATAAACGGCAATGTCTTTTCCCATTTTTTTGAGTATAGGATCGGGATTTGGCAAATAATAGCCAAACGCCCAGAAATCAATACTTCTCGCCCGAGTGGCGATTTCAGTTACAAGGTTCTTATTTTTCATAATCCACCAGACAAGCTAAAACAACGAATACCCACCAAAAGGGCTTGTCGTAAAATAGTAAAAATGTACCTGAGAGCACAAGCGTTATAAATGCAATCATGGCTAATATCCTTCACTAATAGTTTGGCTACGCCGCGCGCGGCGGGTGACCGCGACAACCGGCAATCGTACATCCTGCCGGGTGGCAAAATGCAAGAGTAATAAGGCAATTGCCGTATCTCCGTGGCGCTTGTTTTTGCCGCCGTCCACGCTTTTTGCCCGTTTATCCGGGATGCGCGGCACACCACGCACAATTTCGAAGGCTCGCAAGTCTGCGAGCACATCCGCATTTTTCGGTAATTTTGTGAGCGTGCCATCTTCTAACGCCGCTTTAAACGGTGCGGTATTTTCCTTGTACCATTTCTCGCTCAGCTGAATGATATGGATCAGACTGTCGCCAAAGGCGTCGCGGGCTTTTTCGGCTAATGAGCCGCCGTTTCCACCGCCATCAAATGCGGCGCCGCTGAACAATGGCAAGGCTTTCAAAATGTAAAGCACAATCTGTTCCTGTTGGGCATACGGCATATTACCCAGCTCGACAATAAACTGAATTTCATTGGTTAAATTCGGTTGTTGTGCGGCAATTACGAGCGAGGTTAAGTCGCCTTTGCGGGCAAAGTCTTCACCGACAAAGTGCGGTCGGGTTTTATCTAAATCATCTAACAGCGGTTGAATTTCTTCTTGGAGCCATTGCGCAATTTCTTTGGCGCGCACCGGTTCGTCAATGAGTTCAAAATCACGCGCCATTTCTTTGCGCACAAGCGGCGTATGCGAATGCATTTGGCTTTCGATAAGCGCACGGGATAACCATTTACCGCCGGAGTTTTTCGGAATGCAATCCAATTCTTCTGCGGCATCTTCGCCGTATGACGCTCTAATTTCCGCTTCCCATTGCTGTTCGCCTTCTTTCGAATAAGCCCGATTGGTACGTAGACAAATACGTTCATACAAGCCGTCTTTCATGGCATCTTCGAAGGTAATCGTGTGTAAGCTATATGGTTTTTTCCCTTCTCGAATTTCCTGAATCAGTTCATTGAATGGGTTATCCACACCATCGTGGGTGCTGATAATATGCACTCGACCGCCCCACATTAACAGCGCCATTGCCGCCTTGAGTAATTCGCTTAAGCAAGGGTGGAACGCCGCCTCATCAATAATAACCAGACCTTGTTTACCACGTAAGTTTGACGGACTGCTGGAAAGTGCGGTAATTCGCCAACCGCTGGCAAAGCGAATGGTAAAGGCTAAAATGCTTTCTTCATCTTTACCTTCCTTGAAAACTTCTTGCGTTTCTTCCACTTCGCTGGCAGCTAGACCGTAGAATTTCGCCCAGTTGGCACAATCCCGAATAAATTCGAGCGCCATGTCCTTGTTATAGCCTACATACCACACATCCATACCGCTGTTACTGGCGGCAAGCAACGCACAATCGGCGGCTTCGCCCCAGGTTAAACCGATACGACGGGATTTTTCGACCACTTTGACAGGGCTGGTATCTTCACACCAACGTTGTTGATAACCCAACAACACCATTGGCGTGCGAGACATCGCCTGCATAATAGGGTTGAGATCAAGTTCTACGGTTTGTTGTTTGCTCATTTGGTTGCAATACCTAAAATCTTACGGCGAATTTCATCAGCAACTTCATCACTTAATCCGCCTTTCTTCACGACTTTTTCGACTTCCTTCGCCGCAGCTTCCGCCCGTTGTTTGACTTCCGCCTGATAGGCTTTCAGCTTGGTGCTGGCTTGGATAAGCGACGCGACATTTTTACCGGCAAAACTGAGCGCCTGGAATTTTTCCATCGGCGACATTTTTTCATCTTCTTTAGCATCTTCAATATCCACCAAGGCTTCGAAAAGTGACGATTGCAATAAGCCCATTAAGGCTTCACTGCGTTTGTCTTCTTTATCTTCCGCCCCTTCGGCGATAATGCGTGCCGCTTCGGTGCTGTCTTTGATTGCTTTGAAACGACGTTCAATCTTCTGTCCATAGCGATGTATCGCCGATTTGCTGATTTGATAGCCCTTTTCCTTCAGCAGTTCTTCAAGCTCCACATAGCCGGAAAAACCGTTCTCGGTTAAGGCACGCTCAAGCCAGCGACGGACATCTTCGGGCAGTTTTTCAATACTGGAACGGGGTGCCATCGTGTTACTCCCAATATTTTTCAGGGCGTGCAATGCCGGCTTGGCAATCAATCGTGTATTCCACAATATCCACGCCTAAGCGGTTGATGTCGGCATACCAGGCACCGGAAGGTTGTTTATTGAGTTCAATCAATTTACGGTCGGCGAGGTATTCCAGCTGCTGACGGATTTCAAGCGGGGTGACATTAGGATAAATGCTTGCCATGACTTCACGCAGGAACTGTTCATGGGTGGTATAGGGACGGGCTTTATGCAAAGCGTTGAGCAAATTCCAACGCATACCTTCACGGCGGATTTTTTCCATCATTATTTTGCACTCTCAATTTTGTATAAATCACTTAAGGTTTTGTGAACGGCATCCATTTTGGCTTCCAGTACCGTTTGTCCGCGGATATAGTCGTCGCGCAGGACGTAAACCAACGGCATAGAGCTATTCATTTTGTTTACCATACGTTCCAGGTCCTCCACTTTTTCGTTGACCCGTTGTTGGTTGGCGTGGCGTTCTTCCATCGCATTCTGGAATTGCGCCACCAGCATTTTGGCAAACCCGAAACAACAACCGAGAAACGACAATAGCAATCCGACCAAATGCCAGAATTCAACGGTAATCGTCATGGGTTTCTCCGTCTTTTACGCATCACAGGATTTTCCACGCCTAATTTAAGCGCCTGGGTGATATAACTTCGGCGTTCCGCAACCACAGGATTTTGTTGCGCAAACCGCCAGCCTTGCCAGCGTTTGCGGAGTTTTCTTAAGAATTTCATTTACGTTTTCCTAATTCGTTTAGCCATTTAAAAAAGCGTTTAAGCAGTTTTACGAGATTCAGAAACGCCAGTAATTTGTCCATTGATAGCCCCCTTAATTTTTGCTTGATAGCTGGTCACCACGCCTTTTGCCGTAGTGGCGCCGAATAAATAAATCAGCACATTGTTCAACAAGCTTTCCGCGTAGGGTTGACCTGTGACGACGGCATACACGGTTAAGCCGAATACACATAAAGCACCGATAAGCTGTACGGTACTGGTCGTGGATAATTTGCCGTCGGTGGATAACAATTCTTTCAGCATAATGATTCCTTGAATTTTGATGACCGGTTGAAACTACACTTCGTTATCGACCGCCGCATAAGCCAAGTTACCGGCAATACGGTTCATCCAGCCTTTGCCGTAGCGTGGGAAGTTTTTCAACTTGGTATAAAAGCGGATGCGTTCGGCATTAAAGCGTAATAGCAAATCAGAAATCGGCATTTTTTCGACCGCACTTAATGTGACCTTGCCCACAATGCCGTCATCCGCCACATTTACCGCACGTTGCAACATACGGCTGGCAGTGCCGGTGCCGTGGTTAACCGCGGCATCAAAGAATTGAAACGCCACCGCTTCGGGTAATTTTTCGCAGTGGTAGCGTTGCCAGAAGGCTTTTTCATAGATTTTGAAGGCTTGTTCACGGGTCATGACTTTCATTTCTCCGTTGTAGCCGTTTTCGCGTGCGGTGTATTTGGTAATGCCCCAGTTAGTTTCACCACCAGGGTCGTGTGGGTCATTGACATAGCTGCCTTCGTGACCGATCACTCGGTCGAAGACTTGTTGAAAGGTTAGGGTTTCAGGCATAAAAAACTCCGGTTATCAGGATTACTTGATAACCGGAGTTTATAAAAATACTAAAATTTTATATTTTAAACTTGTTTATAGAGTCTGATTAACGACGTCTCATTAAATGGTCAATACTATTCTGTCTTGCTATATCTACCTCAGACTGATGTTTTAGCATATCTGCAGGAATTAAAGTAATAAATACCGTCCAAATTTGCCAAAAAGTTAAATAACATAACAAGCCAAAGCTAATTGCTCGCATAATTCCTTTATGCTCTAGAAAAAAAGGGCATTGCTTTAGAATTGGAGCAAGAATACCAATCAATAATACGATACAAAGAATCGCTGTAGAATTTACAATAGGTGAGAACAGAGTACCAAAACGGGTATCCGAATTAATTTGTTGTGTTGTTCGCTCTCTAAAAGGGGCTCTAAGTTTTTCAGGATAAACAATAGCGAACCACGCACCGACAACTGCAAAAATGATAGATGCTGTGGTGCGTAGCGTTTCGTAAAGTCCCCATTGTTCGGAGAATGTTATTTTATCGCCCACGAAATATGCCGCCATACTAGAAAGGGTCAGGGATAATCCTAAGACGATTTTTTCACATAGAGTCATTTAACTAATCTTTGATAAAATAGCTGTACGCTTATTTTCCAATTCTGAAAGAAGTTTTCCCATATTACCAAATGAATTTTGCTCCGTAAATGACAGAGATAGCTCACCTTCCCATTTTGCAAGAGCATGGCTAAACCAAAGCTGCTCACCTCCTAACATAGCAAAACCATAATCCAAAGAATGAAGAGAACTTATATCATCTAACCATTCATCATATAACCCTTGGACTTCTTGGGCTGTTAGCCCATTTGGTATTGAAATTTCAGTATTTATGCTGAATGTATCCGAAGCCGATGGGGTGCGCTTAATCCCTGTAAACATCGCTAATGCTTTTTGAAAAAACTTTTTACTTATTTCAGTTCTATATTCTGCTGTCGCTTTTTTAGTGATTTTTTTAATCTCAGGGGCTCTATTTTTTAATACATCAAGTCCTTGTGATAAAGGGTAAAGTTGAGATTGAAACGTTGGCGGGTATTTATAAATAGTCTCTTGAGGATTATTCGGATCTAGGGAATAACCTTTCACTTCTAATTGATTAGATTGCTGATCTAACTCTTTGATCACATGTTTAGAGAACAACTTCATAAATTGGCGGATATATTTTTCCATATCACCCCGACCATTTATGATAGTATTGAAACAAATAGTGGCAAAAATATTTTTACTCGGCACAAACCAAAAGTAAGTTGGATAACCCGGAATTGAATTTGCTTTAATTGCATTAGCATCTGCTTGTTGAATACTACCAACAGTTGAATTGTTAGGTAATGACAAAACACCAGCTTCTGTGCTTGGAACTTGATTCCACATCACTAACAAAGCTGAATCTGTATTTGTTTTAATGTCAGCAAGATAAGTGCAAAAACTACTATTATTCTTATTTTTAAACACATCAGTATCGGCCAATGTTTTACCTATTGCCCATTGTTTTAAGTCTTCCAACAATTCTTTTACATTAAGAAACTTTTCACTAGAGCTACCTCCGTGTTTAGACCGAACATAAAGCCCACAACGTTTAATTTGGTAAAAAGTAATTCGTGCTTCCATTTTTATTCCTTTAGGTTAGTTAAAAAATTGGTGTTATTCCTTAGGCATTGTTATCGCCATGCTTTTTGCTACGGCGAGAATAGTGGCTCTTCCTGCATCGTTGCTGTTTAAGAAATACTGCACGAGCAAGCCTGTTTTACCCGAAAAATCCGCTTTCGGCATATCTTTTAAAGCCTCCGTAGTTATTTCCTCGAATACTTCTTTTCTTGTGCCGAGCAAAATGTAATCCATATCTACACCTATTGCAGCTAATGAGAACAAAACTTCGCTTCCGGCTAAAGCAACTCCACGCTCATATTTTCCCCACATTTCACGAGAAACGCCGCATTTCTTGGCTATTTCAGCTTGAGTTAATCCTAAACGATTTCGTTCATTTTTTAATCGAACAGAGAAAAGAGAACTTAAATTCATATTTTTACCTTGACAATGAGAACATAAGTTCTCATAATATATTCAACAGTTAAGCACATTGTACCACAAGGAGAAAAAAGAAATATGACAAATACTGTTAAAACAGCCAATCAGATTAAGTTGGAATTTCATCAACAAGGTAAAACAATTTCTAGTTGGGCAAAAGAAAATGGCTACAGTCGCACCGATGTAAGCCGTGTAATTAACGGTTTGGCAAAAGGACAGCGTGGTAAAACGCTTGAAATAGCCGTGAAATTGGGGATGGTGATTTTATGATATTTATCAACAACAAACGAACCATAAAACAACAGAAATAGGAGGCGTTTATGTTTAGTCGGTTATTGATTTACTTTTTAAAAAAACCTGCTGTGCAGGAAACCTTGGTGGATATTGTTATGGGTTACCGTAGAACTCGTCCCACCACTGAATTTGCTTCGCCATCCGATGTACCACCTGACCATAAGTCATCGGCTTGGTTAGATGAAATACATCGAGATGCGTCGGCTCATTTAGATACATTCGGGCTTGTTTGTAGAGGTAGTCCTTCATATCCAATCGGGCGTCGTCATCGTGGATGTTGTCGATAAGACAGCAAAGCAGGTATTCATAGAGATTGTTTTCCACCTGGAGCGTTTCGACTTTGGCTTCGAGCATTGCCAAACGAGCTTCAAATGATTGATTAGCGGCATTCATTATTTTGTCCTTTTATTTATGTAATGTTTGCCACATTTTACCACGACACAACAAGGAGAATAAATGACAAACAACGATTTTTCCCCCTTGCCGTATCCACAAACTACGGAGAGCGCAAGAGCCTATTTTATCCGTCACGGGATTAACCGCAGCGAGTGGGCAAGACACTTCGGCATAGACCAACAGGCGATTTCCGACCATTTGCGCGGGCGGTTAAAAGGCACCTGGGGCGAATCGCACAAAGTGGCGGTGTTATTAGGGTTAAAGCCTAACCCCGACCAACAAGCGGCAGCCTAATGCCGCGGTGGCGACCTGACGCATTCGTTCTTTAACAATTTGGATAGATGATTTTTCCCGACAACAACAAAAAGTGCGGTCGAAAAACCGCAAGAATTAACAGGAGAAAGAGTTATGAAAAATTTATTGATTAAATTAGCCAAGCGCTACTTACAACGCCACGGCTATATCGTGAAAAGCAAAGCGGAATGCAGTTTAGTGCCGGACTTTGTATTACGCATGCAGGAAAACCGCGTGCAACCTATGCAGCCAATCGACTGGGCGGAAGAAGGAGAAATAAGATGAGTGAAAAAATCAACAGCACACAGCGGGCCCTGCGGATTTTAAAAGCCTTGAAAGGCAGAACCCTAACTGGGTTAAGCAATAAGGAATTAGCCGACCGCTTGAATGAAAGCCCTGTGAATATTACGCGTTCCTTACAGGCGCTAATTGCGGAAGGTTTGGTGGTGAAACTGGAAGAAACGGGACGCTTTGCCTTAAGTATTCAGATGTTGCAGATTGCACTAACCCACCAGCGTGATACGGAAAAAATGCAAGCCAGAATGGCAGAAATGAATCAGCGTGTGAATGCTGGGGTATTTTAAATGCGCCGACGTCGGCGCATTTGAACGAATTAAATTATAGAAAAAGGATCACAAAAAATGACAGAGACAACCGAAAAATCGACCGCACTTTCTAACGAAAGTTATGTACGCCATAGCATGGCAATTATGGATAAATGGGGCAACGGCGAAGCATATGATGAAAAAATCATTGTAGATCGCGGTAAGCATTGCCAACGCACGATGGTGGAAAGCATGCTCGAATTTGGACGAGTGCTAATCATTTTAAAAGAACATATGGCACACGGCAAATTTCAAGAAACCTTAGAACACGAATTTAATGTAACACCAAGAGCTGCACAAAAATTTATGCAAGCCACGCTGAAATTCTGCGGCGAAGGTTTGCAAGACACCACGCCGAAGTTGGTGCAGTTAGGAAAATCGAAGTTATTAGAGTTGGTCACCCAAGATGATGACGATTTAAAAGAACTTGCCGAAGGTGGCACGGTGGCAGGCTTAAAGCTGGACGAAGTGGACAGAATGAGCGTGCAGGAATTACGTAAGGCGTTACGTAATGCCAAAGCGGAAAAAGAAGCGATGGGGAAAGTGCTTGCCAATAAAGACAACAAAATTAACGAATTGGATGTGGAGTTGGCGAAAAAGAAAAAAGACATCGAAACCCGAACGCCCGATAAAAAAGGGGGCGATTTACGCAAAGAAACCTCACAAATCGCCTACGGGGCAGAAGCTATTTTACGCGGACAGGTTCGCCCGGCATTTGACGCACTATTGGAACATACCGAAGAAAGCGGTATGGATCATACGCAGTTTATGAGCGGTGTGGTGGCGGAAATTGAGTTGATTTTAATTGAGCTTAAAGAAACCTACGGACTAAACGATGTGCCGTCGGTGGAGGCGGACGACTGGGAAAATCAAAGCGATAAAAGCTTAGGCAGTGTGTTAGACGAAATTATTGCTGACCAACAAGCAATGTAAGGCGGGACCATGGCGATTTTACCCGAAGTGCTGATGAATATCGCTTTGGATGTAAAGCGGGCCAAAGCGCGGGGTGACAAACTGGAACCGATTTATCAGCGTGGTTGCGAATTGACAAAGCTTTCCCGCGCTACATTAATTCGCCAATTAAAGCCGTATTTACCGCCCAGCGGGCGCAAAGTGCGGTCGGATAAAGGGGCGAACCAGTTGGAACTTGCGGAGCTGAAAACCATTTCAGCCGCCTGGCTGGAAAATCGGCGCAACCAGTATAAAAAGCGGATGTTACCACTGGATGAACTGCTTGCCATGTTGCGTGCCAACGGCGAAATTAAGGCGGAATTTGTGGATAAAGCCACGGGCGAAATCCGACCTTATTCGGAAAGTGCGGTTAGCCGTGCATTAATTAACGCCAGATTGCACCCCGACCAGTTGTTAAAACCGAAACCCGCCATTCGTATGCGCAGTTTGCACCCGAATCATTGTTGGCAAATCGACCCGTCTTTATGTGTGTTGTATTACTTAAAGCGGGATCACAAACAAACGGAAAACGGTTTGCAGGTGATGGAAGCCAAACGGTTTTATAAAAACAAGCCCGCCAATGTGGCGAGTGTGGAAAGCGACCGGGTGTGGCGTTATGTGATTACCGACCATACCAGCGGTGTGATTTATGTGGAGTATGTTTACGGCGGGGAAACCTCGGAAAACCTATGCAACACCTTTATCAACGCTATACAACGCAAGCCTCACGGTGACGAACCGTTCTGCGGCGTGCCGAAAATGGTGATGCTTGACCCGGGTTCGGCAAATACCTCAAAAATGTTCGATAACTTATGCTATCAACTGGGGGTGAAATTGCAGATTAACGAACCCGGCAATCCGCGCGCCAAAGGGCAAGTGGAAAAAGGCAACGATATTGTGGAACGCCAGTTCGAAAGCCGGTTGCGGTTTAAATCGGTAGCCAATCTTGATGAGCTTAACGAACGGGCGCATGAGTGGATGCGGGCGTTCAACGCCACCAAGAAACATTCGCGACACGGTATGCCACGCTATAAAGCCTGGCTACATATTACCAAAGAACAGTTGGTACTTGCGCCGTCTCTCGACATTTGTCGCGAACTAATGGTTTCCAAATTAGTGGAACGACAAGTGGACGGACAGTTGCAAGTGAAGTTTGAAGGGCTGACCTATGATGTGAGCGGTGTACCTAACTTGAATGTGGGTGACAAATTACGGTTGGGCAAAAATCCGTATCGCCCCAACTGCATTCAGGTGGAATGCTTTGAACAGATGTTTGATGAAAACAATGAGATGAGCTTGAAGCCTTATTGGTTTGTGGTGGAACCGATTGAAACGGATAAATTCGGGCTGGATGTGAATGCGGCGGTGATTGGCGAAAGCTACAAATCGAATGCCAAAACCACGCTTGAAACCAACCGTGAAACGGTGGAACGCTTGGCATACGGTGCAACCGATGATGACGGCGTGAAAGCGGCTAAGAAAGCGAATAAGCCGTTATTTGACGGACGCATTGATCCATTCAAGACGATTGATGAACGCCCTAATGTGATGTTTATACCAAAACGTGGTCAGGAACACGAACTGACCACCAACGCAAGACGGGTTGAACAAAAACCTGTCGGTTTAGTGGAATGCGCCAAACAGCTTAAAACCCGCTTTCCGCAATGGAACGGCAAGCATTATAAGCAGCTGGCAACACATTTCGCGGACGGTGTGCCGGCGGAGTTGCTGGAAACCTGGTTACAAGATGAAAAATTGCCTGAAATTTTGAATCCTGAAACCAAGATTCTGAAGCTTAACGCGGCATAAATTTTGATGAACGGAGACGCTATGTTGAAGTTAAAACAGGCGCTGATTGACAAGGGTGTAAGCCTGCGGCAATTGGCGCAGAAGATAAACTTTTCGCCTGCAACGGTGGCACAGTTGGTTAATCATAATCAACGTGTGAAACAGTGGGCGAAATTTGAGCGATGTTTAAGTGATGGTTTACAAAGTTTCGGCATTACGGAACCGCTTGTAGACTTGCTTAAAGAGGAAGCGACAGGGGAAAGTTTGGCGACCGAGCCTGCCGCTTCTGCCCCCAAAACTAAACAAAACATTGAGGACGACATTATGTTACTCGCAAAACAGACTTTATTTCCAGCCACAAAGAAACATTTTTCGCTGTTTCGGGATCCGTTTGCGGAAGATATTCGCAGTGCGGACGATGTATTCAGTTCGGCAGACGTGCGGTATGTACGCGAAGCGTTATTTCAAACCGCAAAACACGGCGGCTTTATGGCGGTGGTGGGTGAAAGCGGCGCGGGCAAATCCACCCTGCGACGTGATTTGATTGACCGTATCAACCAAGAAAACGCTCCGATTACGGTGATTGAGCCGTATATCATCGCCATGGAAGACAATGACGTGAAAGGCAAAACGCTGAAAGCCGCCCATATTGCAGAAGCGATTATTAATACGCTGGCGCCGCTGGAAAGCGTGAAACGCAGTCCGGAAGCACGCTTTCGCCAGTTGCACAAGGTGTTAAAAGAAAGTGTGAAATCCGGTTATTCCAACGTGCTGATTATTGAAGAAGCGCACAGTTTACCGATTCCTACCCTAAAACATTTAAAACGCTTTTTTGAGTTGGAGGACGGCTTCAAAAAGTTGCTTTCCATTGTGTTAATTGGTCAGCCTGAGCTGAAAGTGAAACTTTCCGAACGCAACACGGAAGTGCGTGAAGTGGTGCAACGTTGCGAAGTGGTTGAGCTGGCGCCATTAGACAGCGAATTGGAAAATTTTGTCGCGTTTAAACTGGCAAAAGTGGGCAAAAAAGTGGATGACATTTTCGACGAAGACGCCTTTGCCGCCGTGCGGCAACGTTTGGTTGCGGTGAATCGTAATAAAACGTCTACCAGCATGCTTTATCCGCTTGCGGTGGGCAATTTGCTGACAGCAGCGATGAATTTGGCAGAAAGTTTAGGTGTGCCGAAAGTATCCGGCGAAGTGGTGATGGGAGTATAAAAATGGCAAAAAAAGCAGTACGTATTAAGGCAGAAACTCACGAAATTAATCTGCAAACGCAAGATGATGTGGCGTTAGCCATTAAGGAAATCGGCGACTTGGAGCGTGAGCAGGTGCGTCTTTCCACCTTGCAAGCGGATGAAAAAGCGGCGATTGATGAAAAATATACGGAAAAATTGACCGCACTTAAAGAGCAGGTCAAGCCGTTACAAAAGGCGGTGCAGGCTTATTGCGAAAGCCGTCGCGATGCGCTGACAAACGGCGGAAAACAGAAAACGGCTTACTTCACCACCGGCGAAGTGCAATGGCGGGCAAAACCGCCGGCGGTTATCGCAAGAGGCATCGACGTTATTTTGGAAAGCTTGCGTAATTCGGGGTTGTTTCGTTTTATTCGGACCAAAGAAGAGCTGAATAAAGAAGCGATGCTTGCCGAACCTGATATAGCGCGTTCGATTGACGGCGTGACGATTCGCGAAGGCGTAGAAGAATTTGTGATTAAACCGAACGATGAAGAGGTGCGAACATGAACGATCGCGAACAGATTAAACAGGTATGGAAGCAGGAATACAATGAGGCAGCAGAAGCCGCCGCCAAAACGGAACGTTCCGGCAACTATTACCAAGCCGCCGAATTGTGGAAAAAAGCGAAAGAAAAAGCCTTAAATTTATCGCAAAAAGAATGGTGCAAACGACGCTATCAATACTGCATAAGTTGGGCAAGCAGACGGGAGAAATAATATGTTTGATGTCCTTGAACAACTTAAACTGCAAATTCATCAAGCAATTGTGCAGTTAGAACAGGCGGAAAAAGCCTTACATAAACAAGAGATGACGCAGGCGTCTATTTATGTTGAAAATGCGAAAGGGATTCTGATGAAACTCGGAGGAAGAATTAAATGACTATCCATAATGCTAAATTGCAATTAGTGGTAACCGCTGATAAGGATGATCTAAATATCAAAACCGGTATTGATTGTCATAATTTACCCCATCAACTGAAGGAAATAATGTCGGATTTGCTGGTGAAATTTCCGGTGTTGATTCGTTCGGCTTGGTTTTATATTACCGATAATTATGCTGATGCCGAAAACGGTTTTGATGTCACGCTGACCTTCCATTTTGAAAAGGAACAAGGGGATGATTGGTCTACCTCGGCGAAATCAACACACCCCGGCACGGTTGAAGATTTATTGTTAGGCATGGCGAAGATGATTTTTCAGGAAGATCCCATTATTGACGAGCTTATCGAAATGGAACTGGAAGAATTAGATTTGCCCGAATATGTGCAGCATTTCGACCCAACCTGTTAAAAATAAAGCCACCTTCGGGTGGCTCTTTTTATATATGGAGAATGAAAAATGAAAGACAAACTATTGAAGAAGATTAAAAAGTTGATGGCATTAAGCCAATCATCTAATCCGCATGAAGCGGCAAAAGCTTTAGAGCTTGCGCAAAAATTGATGGTCGAAAATGATCTTAATCAAAGCGATGTACTCTTCTCAGAGTATAACGGTAAACAGGAATTTGCTATTAACACGCCACGTTATGTGCATATGCTGGCTAATGTAATTGAAAAATCCTTTGGCGTAGAAGGCTATTTTTCTAATGAGGATCCGGAACATGGTGTAGGTAGAAGCAAGTTTCATATTGTCTTTTTTGGAAAAGACGAAGCGCCGGCAATCGCTTCTTATTGTTTTGATGTTTTATATCGACAATTGCAAAAATCCCGCAAAGAATTTAATGCCACACAAAGTAAACGTTTAAAGCGTAGCACTGCGATTGCTCGGGCTGACAACTTTTGCGAAGGATGGGTTTCCGGAGTAAATGAAATTGTTAAAAATTTTGTTTCCACACCAAAAGAAAAAGCAGAAATGCAAGAGCAACGAAAAATATTCAATGAGACGCGCAAACTTACAGAAGGAAAGGTACGTGAAAGCGGAAAAACTCATGAATTCAGTGATATGTCTAGACAGCAAGGCTATGAGCTGGGCAAAAAGGCTAAATTAAATCATGGTTTAAACGGAAAAGAAACGATGAAACTGGGGTGCAAAAATGAAAGTTAAATGTAGCGCTTGTGGTGCGGTCTATTCGTTGGATGCGCTAATTGCCAATCAATCCGCCAGCCAGGCATTAAATGCGGCATTAATGGTCAGCGGGGAACTTGGTGAAGCGTTGATTCGCTATTTGGGTCTGTTTCGCCCTGCAAAAACCTCATTAACCTTTGACCGGGTAGCAACCTTATTGAATGAGCTTACACCGATGATTCAAGCCGAGAAAATCACCCGTGACGGGCGTGAATTTCCGGCGCCGACAGAAGCTTGGATTTATGCGATCAATCAAATGCTGGCAAGCCGACAGATGCTGAAATTGCCAATGAAATCTCACGGTTATTTATTAGAGATTATTGCCGGTTACAAGCCGGCAAGCACAGGATTGGAAGTGAGCGTGGTTGTAATTGATGAATATAGTAAAGCACAACCACCGACATCAAGCAAAATGAATGCGGTAAAAGGAGCGTTGGAATGGGGAACGAATGGATAAAGCCAATTTTAGGCAGGGGGTTTGCTGTGTTGCTAACTTTACGGCTGAAAAACGCACCGACAGAAGATATGGTAAAGCCTACGCTGGAAACGTGGTTTCAGGTGCTGACTTACAATAAAAGTTGGGAACAAGAACTTGACCAAGTGCGGTTTGAACGGGCATTTATGTGGATTTCTCAGAATTGCGATTGGTTTCCTACACCGAAAACATTTTTAGACGCAATGCCGCGACGTGAAGTGAAAGAACTTCCGCCGGCACCACCTAAAACACCTGCGGAACAGGCTGAACTGGATGAGATTGCGCGGCAAAATTTGGCAAAAATAAAACGATTATTAAGGGGATGTTATGCGAAATAAGCTGTTACAGTTAGTGCATATTGGGAAAACACAGTTGGGAATGGACGACGAGACTTATCGAAGCCTACTTTCTCAACAATTCTACCAAAATTCTGCAAAAAATATAAGCTATTCAGGTCTCATAAAATTGGTTAAATTGCTGCAATCAAAAGGGGCTAAAATTCAGTTACCAAGGAGTAAATCCACATTATCACCACTACAACGCAAAGTATGGGCTGTGTGGAAATCAACGGCGGATAATCCTACAAGTCAAGCATTAAATGCTTATGTTGCAAGGATAGGTGTTGATGAACCTTGGAATATGATGAATAACTCGCAGGCTTCTTTTGTATTGGAAACATTAAAAAAATGGCAAGAACGAAAGGGTAATTAAATGACTATCGCTAAATTCGACAATGAAGACTTTCGCAATAAAGCGCCTGATTTATTGGCGGATTTAGCGAAACACTCCGTTAACATCATAAAACAACACGCAGACATCGAAGACGATCTCGCTGAAAATATCGGTATGTTGATTGCTATGAAAATAGGCGAATCCTGGGGCGGCTTAAATATTTATATGCCAAAGGCTCAAACCTTGTTCTTCTGTGAACGCGAGAAGCAAATCTATAATGATTTCACCGGCAATAACCATGCTTATTTAGCACGTAAATATAAGCTGTCTCTTCAGTGCATTTACCAAATTGTCAAACGCGTCCAAAAGGATGAAATTAATAAGCGGCAGTATCAGATGTTTGGTGAATAACCAACTCCCATACAATCGCAAAATTTCAGAAATAAAAACTGAAATCCCACAAAAAAAATACCCCGGACTATAACAAAATAAGCCGGGGTTTTCTTTTCATATAGTGAAACTTAATTACATTTTAAGTTCGATTCTTCCCATGTTATTTATAGGTCTTCCCATATTTATCTCAAATTTTATGTATTAGTTATCTTAGTTAGATTCAAAAAGATATGATTGCGGTGCGGATTTCAGATGACTTGCAAATGTGTACTGCCGCCAGCCCCGATTATTTAGCCAAGCACGGTACGCCCAAAACGCCTTATGATTTAACCGAACATCAATGTTTGCTACATTGTCTGCCCACCACTGGCGGCAATATGGTGTGGGAGTTTCGTGATCCGAAAGCGAAAAAACATATCGTCAAAACCCAACCGCAAGGGCGGCTCAGAGCCAATCACGGCTTTTTGCATAAAGGCTATGCGTTGAACGGTTTGGGGATTATCTGGACACCGCAAGATGTGATCTCACAAGAAATCGCAGACGGCAAGCTAATCCCGATTTTGACAGAATGGAATATGAGTTACGAAGGTTATCATCTCTATTATCCTAATCGCCGTCAGAATTCGCCGTTGTTTAGGGCATTGGTGGAAGTGTTGAAAGGGTAAAAGTGCGGTGTTTTTTGCAAGAGATTTTGCAAAAATAACCGCTTGGCTTTTCAGTCCGTCCCTTTGCTATAATGCCCATTCTTATTATCAAGGAGATACTATGCAAGCTTTTAATCCGCAATCGCTTGTTTGGACGAGAGAGCCGCAAGACTATGAAATTAAAGAAAATAAAATTACGATTACCACTGCACCGCATACGGATTTGTGGCAACGCACCTATTATCACTTCCAAAATGACAACGCCCCTGTTTTGCAAATGGAAACCGATGAACGCTATTTCAGTTTTGTCGTCAAAACCGATTTTTCAGGCAGCCAGCAACGGTTTGATCAGTGCGGCATTGTATTGTATTTGGATAGTGAAAACTGGCTTAAAGCGTCCGTTGAATATGAAAATGAGCAATTCCAACATCTTGGCAGCGTGGTAACCAATCACGGCTATTCCGACTGGGCAACGGTGGAAATTGCGGCGAAGATTAAATCAATGTGGTTTCGTTTAAGCCGCCGTGAAAGCGATTATTGCGTGGAATGTTCCTATGACGGCGTGCATTTTCAACAAATGCGGATTTGTCATTTACATAAAGGCAGCGATCGTATTCGCTTTGGTGTGTATGCCTGCTCCCCCGAAAATTCCTCGTTCACGGCAGTTTTTACGGATATGGCATTAACCGAATGCCAATGGCAAGCCCATAATGGACAACAGCCTGATTAGGTAACACAAAGTGCGGTCAAATTTGCAAAAGATTTTGCGAAAATGACCGCTTGGCTTTCTTTATCTATACATTTCCTTTCCCTTTTCCATTAGGAAATCAATCAAGACTTGTATTCGTTTGGCGTTTTGGCTTTTGGGTTGATAATACAAATAGAGTGGCTGAAAGGTTTGCCAATGGGGTTCTAAGATAGGGAGTAAGTTTTCACGATTGACCAACTGTTCGTATTGTGGCTCAAAAATACGCCCAATGCCTAATCCCTGTTGAATGGCGTCAATGACCATTTCGCTATCGTTAATAATGAGAGATAGTGGCATATCAATAACTTGCGGTTTTCCATCCACAATGAGCGTGAGCGGATGAAATCGGTTTGCCGTTATAAATCGGTAGCCGATTAGGCTGTGTTGGGAAAGCTCTGCTACTGTTTGGGGGATACCGTGGCGTTTGGCATAATCAGGCGAAATAAAAAGTCCTTCACGAATATTATCAGTTAATTGGCGAGCGACCATACCTTCTTCCAAATGATTACCAAAGCGAATACCTAAATCAAAACGTTCTTCAATTAAATTGACACTGGCGTTATTGATAGAAATATCCAGCAAAATATGTGGATAACGTTGGCAAAATTCAGCGTAAATCGGTTGCAAAATCAACGAAAAAGCCACTTGTGATACGGTTATTCTTACTGTACCTATTGGCGTTTGGGCGAGTGTTTTGGCTTGTTCAAATGCTGTTGTCAAGGTCTCTACGGCATCTAAGGTTTGTGCCAACAGTTGAACACCTGTTTCGGTAAGTTGGATTTTGCGTGTGCTACGCTGAAATAAAGGTACACCTAACTTTTTTTCCAGTTGTTGCAATGATTTACTGACTGCTGGCACAGAAATCCCTAACGTTCTGGCACAAGCCGAAATAGAACCTTCTTGGGCAATGGTTTGAAAAATCAAAAGCTGTCCATATTCAATGCTATTCATCTTATTTATAACTTTAAGTTAAGAATGATTTAACTTATTCTAATCTACAAATTTAAAATTTGAAAGCGTAGAATGGCATTTATTCGATAGTCTGGCGAACACAGCAACTGGCTTGAAAGCCAACGTTGGATTGCCGATATTGTGCCAAAAGGACGTACATCAATTTATGGCAAACACGAACACGGCGACCATTTTTTACATTTGAAAAAACACAAAAATTGGCGGGATTTTTAACGGGATACTATATTTAAATACCTGTTCAATATACTTAATACTTTTTTATAATGAGATGAATATGATGCGTAAAAATACTATTACTCTGTTTTTAACCTTAAGTACAGCAATGGCGACCGCCCACGCCCACGAACAACAATATCCTGGCTTTTTTATTGAGCCTGAGCATCAACATCACGCCTTAAAACAGCAACGTGTGGAACTTGCTCCTGATGTGTATGCGTTTAGCGGTTATAGCTCGTCCAATTTCGGCGTAATCAAAAGCAAACACGGTTATATTTTAGTGGATACGGGCGATGATTTGCCCCGTTTACGCCAAGCATTAGCGGAAATCAAGCAATTAGCCCCTGGTAAATTGCAAGCGGTATTATTAACCCATAGCCACCCCGACCACCGCAGGGGCGAGGCGGTTTTCTTAGCAGATGCGGATAAAGATTTACCGATTTACGCCCATCACTTAGGTCAGGAGCAAGCACCGCTCAAGGGGCTGGAAAAAGTTGTAAAAAACCGTACCAGCAAACAATTTGGCGAAGGCATTCCAGACGAACTTTATCCTGAAAATTTTGTGATTCCACGCTTTAAAAACGGCGAAACAGGCAAGGTGCTGGTGCAGCCCAATCACGCAGTGCAAGACGGCAAAACCGAACTCACCATTGACGGCGTGAAATTTGAATTGCATACCATCGCAGGCGAAAGTCCAGACCACGTTGTGATTTATTTGCCAGAGAAAAAAGTGCTGTTTTCAGGCGATCACGTTTACGGCTTAATGCCGAATATGTACCCGATCCGTGGCGGTATTTATCGCGATATTGAACGCTGGGCGAAGGGCGTGCGTCAGTTAATGACCTTTGATGCCAACGCTGTCATGCCAGGGCATAACGCCCCCATTTTAGGCAAAGAAAATATCCAAAAACGCTTGGCACAACACGCTGAAGCGATGGAATATGTCTATAACGAAACCATTAAGGGTATGAATGAAGGCAAAACGCCGAACCAACTTGCGGCGGAAATCCGTCTGCCCGAACATCTGCGTAAAGTACCGACCTTAGGTGATTTCTACGGTGCAATTCCTTGGGCGGTTAAAGAAATTTTTGTTTCACGTTTGGGCTGGTTTGACGGTAACCCAACTAATCTCGTGCCATTAACCGACAAAGAAGAAGCGGAACGTATGGCGGCATTGGTCGGTGGTGCGGATAAATTGACAGCACAGGCACAACAGGCATTACAAGCCAAAGATTATCGCTGGGCAGCTAAACTGGCTGACTATCGTTTGGTGTTGAGTGATGATAAAGCCACTCGTTTAATTAAAGCAGAAGCGTTAGAGCAAATTAGCACAAATATTTTGCCTGTATCGGGCAAAACCTATTTAATCCAATCAGCTATTGAACTTAAAAATAAGGACTAACTATGTTGAAATTATTGACTTTAGCAGGCACTGGCACGATTCGCAGTTCTTCGCCTTTTGCTTGGAAAGCAGAAGCCCTATTGCGTTTGGCAGGTTTGAATTTTGAGAAAGAATATGTGGCGGATTTTAGCAAAATGCCAAAAGGCAAAGTACCTGTATTGCAAGATGACCATCAGTTGATTGCCGACAGTCATTTTATTGCCGAGCATTTGCAAGCCAAATATGGCTTAAATTTAGACCGCACTTTAAATGTGGAACAAAAAGCCATTTCCCACGCATTGAGCAGAATGGCGGAAGAACATTTATATTGGGCAGGTGTTTATAATCGCTTTATTGACCCGATGGGCAAGCCATTTATGATGAAAGCGATGTTTGACGGTATGCCAGCAGAGCAGGCTGAACAAATCTTTGCTATGTTGCAAAACAATGTGATGAACCAAATGCAAGGACACGGCATTGGTCGCCACAGTTTAGATGAAGTTTATCATTTTGCCTTTATGGATGTGGACGCGATAAGCGATTATTTAGGCGAGAAAAATTATTTATTTGGCAATGAAATAAGCTCAGCAGATGTGGCAATCGTTCCGATTATTGCCAGCTTAATCCAAACACCGATTGAGACAAAAATAGCACGTTATGCGCGTTCAAAAGCGAATTTAGTGGCGTATGTGGAGCGTTTTGATAAAGCGGTATTTGGCAAATAATCAACAAAAGAGCGGTCGTTTTTTTCTTATTTTTGCCAATAAAAGAGAAAATCCGACCGCTTATTTTTAGGAAAACAGATGATTATTAACACAGGCGGACGCACCGATACGGTGCATTATTATTCAAAATGGCTACTAAAACGATTTGAAGAAGGATATGTTTTATCACGAAATCCCTTATTTCCGAATAAGGTTTCTCGGTATGAACTCACGCCTGATAAAGTAGATTGTGTGGTGTTCTGTTCAAAAAATTATCGCCCGATTTTAAAAAATCTTCATCAAATTACGAGCCGTTTTAACACCTATTTCCACTATACCATTACGGCTTATGAAAGGGATATTGAGCCTTTATCTCTTCCCATTGAAAAAAGTATTGAAACCTTAAAACAGCTTTCACTTCAAGTAGGTAAACAACGATTAGCGTGGCGGTATGACCCTGTTTTACTCACAGAAAAATATACTGTGGAATACCATTTGGCAATCTTTGAGCAAATGGCAAAAGCGATAACGCCCTATGTGGAACGGTGCATTTTTAGCTTTGTGGAAATGTATAAAAAACTGTCGGTCAATATGCCTGAAATTATCCCATTGACGCCTGAAAATAAACAGATTTTGGCAAAAGGACTAGGAGAAATCGCACAACGTTATGGCTTGTATTTGCAAACTTGTGCGACAGAAGGGGATTTTTCTGCTTATGGTATTCACGCATCAGGTTGTATGACCACTGAGGTACTTGGACGAGCCAATAATATTCATTTCAAAAACCTTAAACATAATGGTTCACGCCAACATTGTGGCTGTATTGAAACGCGTGATATTGGGGCTTATGATAGTTGCCTAACAGGTTGCAAATATTGTTATGCCAATAAAAGCCCAGCTAAAGCGCGTGAAATGCGCAAGTATCACGACCCGAATTCTCCGCTACTGCTTGGGCATCTTACCGAACAAGACACCATTGTTCAGGGACAACAAAAAAGTTTTCTGCTCCCGCAACAAATGGATATGATAGAGCTATTTTCTTTATAGTACTTGTCGGAAATAGATATGAACGCATTAACACTTTCATCTTACATTCAACAGCATTATGGCATTGAGCCTGAATATCCTTGGGCGAAATACCCTGATTATGCGGTGTTTCGTCATTCGCATCATCGCAAATGGTTTGCACTATTGATGAACATTCCTGCCCATAAACTTGGGCTAGAAAATGACGCAGAAATTTGGGTGGTTAATGTGAAAGCCAAACCTGAGGAAATCGGTTCTTTGCGAATGATGAACGGCATTTACCCTGCTTATCATATGAACAAAGAGCATTGGTTGAGCCTGAATTTAGCCGAAATGGACGAGAAATTGCTTTATGAATTGATAGATGAAAGTTTTTATTTGACGGTTAAGAAGTGAAGATGAATTTAGGGGGAAGTGCGGTCAAATTTGCAAAAGATTTTGCGAAAATGACCGCTAATTATTTTCAGCCAGCCTGAAAACCATCTTTCATCATAATAAAACTAAATAATTCGTCCAAAATGCATTTCATCTGCTTTTAAGCGTTTCATATCTTTAAGTGGTGGTTCTCCAAACATTCGTGCATATTCTCGGTTGAATTTAGACGGCATTTTCGGGCTTGGAATAGACTGAATAATACGGAAAATGCCTGTCATATCGGCAGCTTGTACTTGGCGTTTTTTGCCGTCCATCGCCATCATCGCAACAGGGGTACAAATTGTACCCCACTTGGCAGCAAGTTCAGTATCACGGCTTCGCATTTTCTTGATGTATTGTTTCGGATCTGCACTTTCCGTCAGCACCGCCACAATATCCACCATGCTGAAAAACCATTCTTGTTTTTCTTCGTCCCACACTGAGCGAATTTGTTGATTTTCAAAAAGTTTAATTTCGTTCATTGATTATTTTCCACTGTATAATTTTTCAGGTATTCAATCATAGACTTCATCCAGTATCAATACTGTATAAATGGAATTTTTTTGTTTTTTCGATCAACTTCACACAAAGTGCGATTGGATTTGCAGAATTTTCAGAAAATCTGACCGCTTGACAATTCACTCCACCGCATTCAAAATGTGTTCAAATTTTTAAACCTATAAACAAATATGAGCCAAAAAACCGTTGATATTTTACGTGAGTGCATTCCGACTTTTACCGTGTTAAGCGATGAAAACCGCTTGATGATTTTGCATATTTTGTTTGAAAACGGCAGTTTGAATGTCAATGATTTGACCGAACGGCTGCATTTATCTCGCCCTGCGGTGTCGCATCATCTCAAAATTATGTTGGACGCCGGTTTGGTGCGTGTTGATCAGCAAGGCAAAGAGCGTTATTACACCGTGAGCCTACAACAAGCCGGCGAGCGTTTTCGGCGTTTGATGGCATCGTTTATTGCAGATGGTTGTATTAAACCATTGGACGACTAGCTAATTTTTATGATTACCTAACACGGCTATTGCTGGAGTTGCTGGTATTTAGCCGTAATTTTTCACCCAAATAGGTTTATATTTTTAAACCTATAATCTCAACAAGGAATTTTATGTTATTTCAATCTTTTACCTTTTCTAACGGCAAAACAGCCAAAAACCGTTTTTTCAAATCCGCAATGGAAGAACAGCTTGCCAAACAAAATCAACCGACAATGCCGTTGGTGCAACTTTATGACACTTGGGCAAAGGGTGGTGCCGGCGTGTTGGTGACGGGCAATGTGATGGTTGCTGAAAACGGCAAAGGCTCGATCAACGATGTAGTACTTACGGACGAACGCAGTTTGCCGATTTTGCAACAATGGGCGAAGGCTGGCACGCAAAACGATACGTTGCTGATTATGCAGATTAACCACGCAGGCAAACAGTCGCCAAAAGTGTTATCGCCAACGCCTGTGGCACCGAGTGCGGTAGCGTTGCAGGGAATGGACGGTTTCATCAATCCGCCCAGAGCCTTAACCGGAGCTGAAATTGATACCTTAATTCAGCAATTTGCCACCACCGCAAAAATTGCCGAAAAAGCCGGATTTTCGGGCGTGCAAATTCACGCCGCACACGGCTATTTAATCAGTCAATTTTTATCGCCGCACCACAACCGCCGTGAAGATCAATGGGGCGGCAGCCTTGAAAATCGTATGCGATTTTTAGTGGAGATTTACCACGCCATTCGTGCAGTGGTGCAGCCTGAATTTTTGGTTGGCTTAAAACTCAACTCGGCAGATTTTCAAAAAGGCGGTTTTGATGAGGCGGACAGCATTCAAGTAGTGCAAAAAATGGCGGAATTAGGCATTGATTTTATTGAGATTTCAGGCGGCAACTATGAAAGCCCCGAAATGCTAACCGCCAAAGCCAGCACGCAAAAACGTGAGGCGTTTTTCTTGGATTATGCCGAAAAAGCCCGTGCCGTCTGCAACATACCGCTGATTATCACAGGCGGTTTCCGTAGTGAAAATGCAATGAACGAGGCACTGCAAAGCGGACATCTGGATTTTATTGGCATCGCCCGACCTTTTGCCTTACAACCCGATTTACCGAACCAAATTCAACAAGGCAACTATCAAACCATCGTGACCAACCGCATAAAAACAGGTTTCGCCCCAGTGGATAACAAACTCGGTGCGGTGCTGGAAATGGATTGGTATATGGCACAAATGGCGTTAATCGGCAATGGCAAACAGCCAAATCCGAAACTTTCACCGTGGAAAGTGTTATTCAAAACCCTTTGGGAAAACGGCAAGGCAGGGTTGAGTACGGGGCGGAGTTGAGTTCAATCGGTTTCAGATAGTCTGAAAATACAGATCAACACTTAATTAACCATTTATTTTTAAGGATAAAATTCTATGAATAAAAATATCATAACAAAATTAGCCGTATTACTGTTGGGTTTTACATTAAATATGAATAGCCAGGCTGAAACGGTGTCTGTAATGCCTGTACAAACTGCTGTGCCGGTTGAAAAAAATTTATCATCATCCGTTTTATTGTGGATGCGTGCTGATAAACCACGCCAAGATAGTATGCAGCGTTGGCAAGGGGCGCATGCTCAAATTATTGCTGCTAATAAGGATTTGAAAGAGTATCGCCAAATTCATTTTACAGAACACAATACTGGTTTGTGGCAAGCCATTGATGGCGTGGAAACTGATATTCCGACCGAAAGAAAAATTGATGGGGTAGCCGATGTTACTTTAAAAGGTCATTTTTCTGTTCAAGGTGAAAAGCAAAGTCAGTTGGCTCAGGCTGATGAAGTGAATTTATTTAAACGCACGATTTTGTATGCGGCAATTCCTGAAAATTCCAAGCTGTATCGTGTAGCAAACCGTGATGATGTTGTGAGCGCTCGGAGTATGGTCTTTATTCGCAAACGACCTAATATCAGCGAACATGAATTTCAACAATTTATCAATCAAGAATTAGCACCAAGTTTGGCAAATATGGGTAAATTGAAAGAATTGCGTACCGCAGCATATAATCCGTGGCAACAAAGTCAATGGAATTCACCCAATGTGGCACATGATAATGCACCAGAAGTACAGTTTCACGGGGCGTTGATTTTGGGTTTTGCTGACCGTCAGGCGATGAGTGCATTTTTTCAAAGCGATGAATTAAAACAACTTTCTAGAAGAATAGCGGTATTTAGTTCAGCTATTCATGCCTATGATGTTGAGAAAACGCTTGTTTTCAGACGGTTTTTTATGATTTAAACTAAACCCGAAACTTTCGCCGTGGAGAGTATTATTCAAAACCCTTTGGGAAAACGGCAAGGCAGGGTTGAGTACGGGGAGAGCTTAGAAAAGTGCGGTCAAATTTTAACGAGTTTTTTGCATTGCAAAATTTTCAGAAAATCTGACCGCTTGTACTTTCAGTCATTGCGCCTAAAATAGGAGAGAATTTTACTCGGAGGATAATGATGACAACGATTCACCCGGAAGCTCAAACAGTACTGGATTTTTGGTATGACGAGCACCATCGGCAATATTGGTTTGCCAAATCGGAGGCGTTTGATGATGAAATCCGCCGACGTTTTGCCGACACCTTAAAACGAGCGGCACAAGGGGAACTGGACGCTTGGCGCAGTACCACTCGCGGCAGACTGGCAGAAATTATCGTTTTAGATCAGTTTTCTCGCAATTTGTATCGTGATACGCCGCACGCCTTCGCCCAAGACGGTATGGCGCTGGTATTGGCGCAAACGGCGGTGGCGTTACCTGAGTTCGAGTTACTGACAACCAAAGAAAAACACTGTTTGTTATTGCCTTATATGCATTCCGAATCGGCATATATTCATGAAAAAGCGTTAGCGTTATTTGAAAAACTCAATAATCCTTACGCCTTGGAATTTGAAATTAAACATAAAGTGATTATTGACCGTTTCGGGCGTTATCCGCATCGCAATGCGATTTTAGGTAGAGTTTCCACGGCAGAAGAAATCGCTTTTTTGAATGAACCGAATTCTTCTTTTTAGCTTTGACAAGCGGTCGGATAATTCAAAAATTTGCAAAAAATAGGCTGGATCTCGCCGCTTGTTAGCCTTCTGCTTTAATCACTTCTCCGTCTTCTTTCACAAAATCGGTCGCTAGTCGAACAGGTGAAATTGTCAAGAACAGTTCTGATGGGCGACAAAGTTTAACCCCTTTTTCTGTGACGACAATCGGGCGGTTAATTAAAATCGGCTCGTCTAACATCGCTTGAATAATCTCATCATCACTGACACTTAAATTATCCAATCCCTTTGCCATATATGGCGGTACATTGGTTCGAAGTAGCTGACGTGGCGTGATCGCCATTTGGCGTAATAACTGGCGTAACGTGGTTTCATCTGGTGGCGTGTCGAGATAATAAACAATATTGGGTTCAATGCCTAAATGACGGATCAAGGCAAGGATATTTCGTGATGTGCCACATTGGGGATTGTGATAAATGGTAATGGAATGCATGGTTTTCTCCTAACTGTGAATATAAACTTATTTTATAGCGATAACTTGTTAATTCTCTTCCCACGTCGGATTATTGTCAAACAGGCTTTCCGCCCAATCGACAAAGATACAAACACGGGCGTGAAAGCAATCTGTTTAATGAAAAAGAACGTGGGGCGCTGGAATTGACGGAAGCGCTGACTCGTATTCAACCGGAAGGATTAACGGATGCCCTTTACCAACGCGCCAGCCAAGTCTTTAGCGAACAAGAACTGACGGATGTGGTTTTTTCGATTGTGCAAATCAATTCGTGGAACCGTTTAGGCGTTGCATTTCATACGGAAATCGGTTCGATGGATAAGCTAATGGGTTTGGATAGCGTGCAGCTTTAATTGAAGCATGAGACCGGTAAAAGTGCGGTCGGATTTTTGAAAGTTTTTGCCATTTGCAAAATGTTTACGAAATCCGACCGCTTGTTTTATTGCTTCATCTGCGGATAAAGTGTGTCAAGCTTCGCCATTTGTGCCGCGCTGAATGGGTGCGAGCTTTTATCTTCCCATAATTTCGGGATGGCAATCCGAATAACACCCACATACCACGCCACAATTCCAAGCTAAATGGTGCTGGGAAAGATAATCGGAGGTAGATACATAAAAAAGAGTCGCTTCCAAATTTGTCCAAGCGTGCTGTATTTTGGTGTGAATAGGATATTAAAAGAACTGTTTCAGATCATCAAAAGTGGGATTATCACGCTACGATTTTCACCACTGCCATTCTCACCAACCACCAATATCATTTTGAGCGCCACTAAACCGTACCGATTACGCAAATCTTAGGTGTGTATAAAAAGATCGTAGAGGTAATAGAGAGTTAAGAGTGATGAAATTTACACATTGTTGTTTTTTAAGGAGAAGATGATGTTACCAATAGAGAATGTTAGAAATGAAAATATTATTTTTGAAGAGTTGAAGCAGTTATGTCAACAACCTGGATATGCTCATGTAGTAGCCTCTTTTGTTTTAGAGATAATTCTATTTTTTCCAGTTCTGACGAGGTGACTAAAGATGATATTTTAGGGCAATATAATAAAACTCGATTAATCCGAAATGAAATATCTTTGCTAATTGGTCTAATGTGCCAAAAACCACTTGATTTAACAGCCAGCAATCTGATGAAACGGATAGAAAATGTGGGATATTTTCTTTTTCTAATAGAATTACATCTTTTTCTCACACAGAAAAGCCAAAAAGAAAAGTTGGGAGAAATGATCCTTGTTCATGTGGCAGTGGAAAAAAATATAAAAAATGTTGTATCAATAAGTAACATATAGTAAGTATACTGACTATATTTGAAAAATCGAAATTTCTGTGGATTTAAATAATTGAAAATCGTCATCGTGTTAAACCAAGCAAAGGTTACGTCACCAGCAGTTTACTCAACAGTAAAAATATTTACTGTTTTTAACCTGAAACGCTCAAATTGAAGCCTATACAAATTTTGTTATAGGCTTCTTTCTTATTTAGTGATTCATTTATTTTTGACGCAATTCTTGAATTAATTTGACCGCACTTTGGCTTAATTCTGTGATTTTCGACCAATTTTTTTCTGCAATTGCCTCCGCCGGCAGCATCCATGAACCGCCCACAGTGGCAACGCAATTTAAAGCTAGGTATTCCGCTACGTTTTTAGCCGAAATTCCTCCGGTTGGGCAAAATGTCAATTGAGGCAGCGGTGCGGAGATGGCGCCAAGCGCTTTCGCCCCGCCATTGGCTTCCGCCGGGAAAAATTTGAGATGATCATAACCTAATTCCAATGCTTGCATCATTTCCGACGGTGTGGCTGTTCCCGGAATTAAACAAGTCGAATGAGATTTAGCATGTTGTAATAATTTTGGGGTTGCACCCGGGGAAATAACAAATTTTGCTCCATTTTTGACTACTTCGTCGTATTGTTCCGTTGAAATGACCGTACCGGCACCGACTAAGGCTTGCGGAAAAGTTTCGCTGATCAATTTGATGGCTTCAACGGCAATCGGACTGCGTAACGTAATTTCAAAAACAGAAATTCCTCCCGCCAATAAAGCATTCGCCATGGGAATAGCATCTTCCAATTTTTTGATAACCATAACCGGTACAACGGGAGAAGCGGCAAAAACCGCTTGGGGTGATAAATTCCACTGCATAATTTTTTCCTCAAATTAAAATAAAACGGTTGCGCCTTCTTGGGCAGAAGAAACGTTTTTTCTAAATAACGCAAAAAGTTCCCGTCCACTATGATAATAGGCGGCGGATAAATCGGGTTGATAAGCTGAACGTTGTGATAAATCAGCTAGGCAATGAATAGTGCCTTTTTCAACATCAATTTCAACCATATCACCGGTTTGAATAAACGCTAACGGTCCGCCTTTCACTGATTCCGGGCTCATATGGATAATCGACGGCACTTTTCCCGAGGCGCCGGATAAACGTCCATCGGTTACCAGCATTACTCGATAACCTTCTTCCATCACATTACCTAAAATTGGCATAAGTTTATGCAATTCCGGCATTCCGCGTGCCGCCGGGCCGCTATTCCGCACGACAATTACCGCATCTTGTTTTAACTGCCCGTTTTGATAGGCACGAACAACCTCGTCTTGATCTTCAAATACCAAAGCAAGTGCGGTCAATTTTTGATGCGTTTTTTCTACTGCGCTGACTTTAATTACGCCACTGCCTAAATTACCGGAAACCATTTTCAGTCCACCTTGCGGGCTGAAATATTGTCCGCGAGGTGCAATGACATCAGGATTTAAGCTGTCCCCAATGGGGTGATAAACAATTTCATCGTTTTTCAATGTCGGAATTTTGCAATAATCCTGCATGCTGCCATAAATCGGCGTAGCATCCAAATGAATTAACCCGCGCTCGGCAAGCAATTTCATTAATAACGGAACGCCACCGGCTTGATGAAAATCATTAATATCGGCCGGTCCGTTTGGATAAATTCGGGTTAAAAGCGGAACGGCTTCCGATAATTGCGAGAAATCTTGCCAAGTTAAGATAAAACCGGCGGCGCGAGCGACCGCAATTAAATGAATAGTATGATTGGTACTTCCTCCCGATGCGAGAAGCGCGACAATTCCATTGACCAAACTTTTTTCATCCACCACTTTCGCTAACGGACGGAAATCATTGCCTGACGATTGGATTTTGAGCATCTGTTTGGCACAAAGTGCGGTCAATTTTTCGCGTAATTTGCTGTTTACCGGGACAAAAGCCGAACCCGGTAACATTAATCCCATTGCTTCAAATACCAATTGATTAGTATTTGCCGTACCGTAGAAAGTACAGGTGCCGACACTATGATAAGAATCATTTTCCATCGCTTGCAATTCATCCTTACCGATTAAACCGGCCGCATATTGTTGGCGCACCTGTACTTTATATTTATTGGATATTTTGGTTCCCATTGGGCCGCTAGGCACAAATGCGGTGGGCAAATGTCCGAATGATAAAGCGCCCATCAGTTGCCCCGGCGCGATTTTATCGCATATGCCGAGTAGTAAAGTGGCATCAAAGGTATTGTGGCTTAATCCAATGGCGGTGGCTTGTGCAATGAGATCTCGAGAAAACAAAGACAAATCCATGCCGGCTTGCCCTTGTGTAATACCGTCACACATAGCGGGAACGGCTCCCGCCACTTGAGCGCTATGCCCTAATTGTAGAAGTACAGATTTAATTTGATCCGGATAATCTTTATAAGGTTGATGTGCACTTACCATATCATTATAGGCGTTGATAATCGCCACATTCATCTTGGTAAAATCCAGAATATTTTGCTTTTCTTGACCACAACAGGTGGCGACGGTATGGGCTAAATTCCCACAACTTAGTGTGGCGCGTTGTTTTCCTTGTGCCAGTTGCTGTTCAATTCGTTGTAGATATTGGGCTCTAAGCGATTGACTGCGAGCCAATATGTTATCGGTAACCTGCTTAATACGCGCATCCATATTCCCTCCTTAACCAAGTAACGGTTTGATAACTTGAACACAACGTTCTACAACTTCCTCAAAAGTAGCGTCGATATCAATCGGATATACATCGGTTTCATCTGCCTGAGGCACTTCTAACGTATCAAATTGACTACGCAACATTTCCGCTTTCATATAATGACCTTCACGTTGTTGCATACGTTTAAGCACCAAGTCAAAGTCTCCGCGCAAGAAAATAAATTTCACATCATTACCATCGCGGATTAAATCGCGATATTGTTTTTTTAGCGCCGAACAAACAATAACTCCCCGCTCGGATTTTTGTTCCAAACTAAAAGCCGCATCGCGAATACGTTCCAACCAAGGGGCGCGATCTTGATCATTTAACGGTTGACCGGACCCCATTTTTATAATGTTGGCTCTTGGATGAAGATCGTCGCCATCAATCAGTTTCATGCCTAAACGACGGGCGACTTCCGTACCAATACTGGTTTTGCCGGTACTGGATACGCCCATTAAGATAAAACTCTTTCCTTTATTGTTACTCATACATATTTCTCCAAACAGTAAAACTAAGGCTATTTTAGATTGTTACTGGTAACAGTAAAAGGTTTTATTTCTATTTCATCGTGATTTTATGATCAAGATCACATTTTTTCTCAAAACAAGGGAATTTTATTGTGGTAAATAAAATAAATAGATTAAAAATCACCCAAAAAAGCACAAGGGTAGTTTTAAAATTTAGAAATTAAGTGATCTATGTCACAAATTTGATCAATTTATTCATTAAGCAATTGCGAATATTTTTGTTATCGGTAACATTTGCGTTGTCGATAATTACTTTTCATATTAAATTACGGAGGAAAAAGTATGAGTGACGCAGCTTCGCTGATGTTGATTGCACTAAGTGCGGTCATTATTTTGCTTGTTTTGATCATGAAATTTAGAGTTCATGCCTTTGTCGCCTTAACGTTAGTCAGCTTGCTGACAGCTTTAGTTACCGGTATCGAAGTGAATAAAATTTTACCTACTTTATTAGGTGGCTTTGGTAGCACACTGGCATCCGTCGCCTTGTTGGTGGGTTTAGGCGCTATGATTGGTCGTTTGTTGGAAATTACCGGTGGTGCGAAAGTATTAGCCGACACGTTGATCAATAAATTTGGCGAGAAAAGAGCACCTTTTGCGTTAGGGATTGCCTCATTATTATTCGGTTTCCCTATTTTCTTTGATGCCGGTTTAGTGGTGATGTTGCCGATTATTTTTAGTGTGGCAAAACAATTCGGTGGTTCCGTATTGCGTTATGCGTTTCCTTCCGCCGGTGCTTTTGCGGTAATGCATGCTTTTTTACCTCCGCATCCGGGTCCGGTTGCATCCGGTGATTTACTCGGTGTTAATATGGGGTTACTCGTGCTTGTCGGCTTAATTTGTGCGATTCCGACATGGTATATTGCCGCTTATTTGTTCAGTCAATATTCCGGTAAAAAAATTCATGTTGAATTACCAAAAGCGTTTTTAAATACCGGTCCGATTAATGAAACGGCGAACATGAACCCGCCAAGTTTCGGTAAAGTGTTATTCATTTTATTATTACCATTGTGCTTAATTTTATTGGATACCGGATTAAATACTTTAAGCGTGACCAAAGTGATTGACGGTTCGCAAACTTGGGTTGAGGCGCTGCGTTTACTTGGAAAAACACCGGTTGCACTTTTGATTACTTTGCTAGTTTCTATTGTGTTATTAAAAGAGCAACGCAGTTATGAACAAATTGAAAAAATCTGTGATAATGCGTTAGGTCCGATTTGTGCAATCGTATTGGTGACCGGTGCGGGCGGTATGTTTGGCGGCGTGTTACGTGCCAGCGGAATTGGTGAGGCATTGTCCGGCATGTTATCAGACACCGGAATGCCGGTTATTGTCGCGGCTTTCTTTATCTCTCTCGCTTTGCGAGTAGCGCAAGGTTCCGCAACGGTGGCGCTTACCACAACTGCCGCTTTAATTGCGCCGACAGTTGCTGCGACAACAGGATTAAGCCAATTTGACCTTTGTTTTATCGTGATTGCTATCGCTTCAGGTGCAACCGCCTTATCTCATGTGAACGATTCCGGTTTCTGGTTGGTTAGCCGTTTCTTGGAAATGGATACGAAAACCACTCTAAAAACTTGGACAGTGATGGAAACGTTAATCGGGCTAGTTGGCTTTGCTATCGCTTTAATTGGTAGTATTATTCTGTAAATTTTTATCAAAAAATGAAACGTTAAAATGGTGGCAATAAAGCCACCATTTAGACAGCTGATAAACCTACTTTTACAAGATAACCTGATAAAAGCGGGTTTATCAGCGGTCTGAGTACTCTAAAATTAGAGTGTTTTGTGGAATGAGATTGTTTTCAATCAAACTGTACAGGAACAAAAAAGCCTTGAAAGCGTTTATTTTCAAGGCTTTTTTCGTATTTGATAGGACGCTATCAAACTCATATTTGGTGGAGCTGGCGGGAGTTGATTTATTTGTTTAGTTGATTGGTTTATAAGATGATTTTGTATTGTTTGCAATCCTGTTACTGCTTAATTTACTACCATTATTGAGCAGTGGGGGATTGTTCCCGTAAATAACGCGCTATTTCGCTTTCGGCAATCCTAGTCGAGCGTCCAAATTTAACTTTCTTTAGTCTACCGTTTTTAATCATGCGGTGTAAAGTGGCTTTTGAGCCCAATCCCTTTTCTACCAGGTCCTTGATTGAATAGTAATGTTCTTCTATGTTCATTTTTTGATCCTAAAAAAGACCGCACTTTTGCGGTCTATCTAATTAATGCCTAGTACAAATTGATATGTTTATAACTTGTTTTAACCTCTTTTGATTTCAACCAATGCATTTCTAAATGCGATTTTAGCCAATTGCTCATAGACGATAGTTTGAGCGTCACCGAAACTTAAACAAGGGATAAATTCCTGAATCTCACGTGCGATTCGGTTGCTTTCAGGTTTATTCTGATGATTGAGTAGTTGCTCTTCAAGCAAAACGAGAAGCAAACTATGATTGTCGCTTAGGGTCGAGAAATAAACATCAATAGGGTTCATGTCCAATACATCTCCATTTCCAATTCTATTTCTTTATTATGTCCGGCACTTCAACGATTTGTAACTGTTCCGGGCCGACGTCTTTATATTTAAGCCAATATTGGACGATTTCTATTGCTTCGCCTTGTGTTACAGTGCCTCTTGATTCCATAGCAACGTTCCATTCTCGCCGAAATTGGCACTCAAGCACAATGTAGCGTTTACCGTCAATAACCTGTGGTTCTTGTTTAAACATTGCAGCCCCTTTTGATTAGCCAAAGTTTCAAACTGTGAATCATTATGTCTTCGTCAAATTTACGGTCATTAAGCGTTTTAAATAATAAAAATATACGGTAGATTAATAGCTCGGCTACGAAAAACCATAAAATTTCATCACTCATCTATTCCTCTTTGTTCTTAAAAAATAACATCCCTTCGTCTTGCTTGGCCATTTCCACTATTTTCCTATTTTTATACATGAAATGAGGCAAATGCCACTCATCTCTGAGTGGCATACATCATTAAATTTCCACCGTACCAATATTTACTTTGATTTCGGTGTCTGCCAATGCGTGAGTTAATTTATCGGCAAATTCTTTTGCAATCGCTTCTTGAATTTGCTCCGCTTTAATTAAACGGGCAATCAAGATTGGTGCGTCGCCACCAGTTAAAACAGACAAGCGCAATGTAAATGCTTGGCTGTCTAAACCTTTGTAAGTGTGCGTGTTGAACACAAAATACTTCGGTAATTGTAGCTTACTTTTAGCTTCTACACTTTCCATTGCGGATTTCGAGGCTGCAAAGTCGCCGACTTCGTGTTCTTCGTTTCGCGCATAATCCAGTGTGATTTTACGCACTGCTTGAACCGCACTTGTTAACGACATTTTTTCTTCATCACTCGTATAAGCAGTGATGTAATCCGCCCAGTCTTCCAGCCAGTCTGAAAATTCACGCTGATCGCATTTGCTGCCTTGGAAATCGCATAAGGCTTTAAATGCCGCTGTTTTTTCCATTCGTAAAATAGCACGATGTTGTGCGTGTAACGGTTTTTCACGATTTCCGACATCAAACACAATTTCGGCGCCGAGATTCTTTTCATCAATAAAACACTGGGCGCCGTCTTGTTCGTGGGCTTTGGCGTAGGCAATTAGGCTGTCAAAATTGTAGGTGCTGAACTTCGCCCGAAAACTATTGCGTGTCGCATTATGCTTTTCAAGCGAATGAATCTGCATATCGCTCGGCAAAATAGCAACCGGATAATCGCTATTACCAACATGTACGCTTGATAATATAAGGTCTTTAAGTTGTTGTAAGTTGATTTTATCCATTATTGGATCTCCATAAAATTAAGGGTTGATAAAATTTAGTTAATTTTGAGCGTGGCTTTTTGTTTAAAAGCCGGGTCATCACAATCGGCAAACATTGGCATTTGTTCCTTGTCCGGCGTTATGCTTAATGCACCGCCTTTATGAACATACATCGGTGTTGCAGTGGTATCTTCTTCGGACGATTTACCGCGCTTGGTCGGCTTGACATAGCTTAATTTATGCTGAATTTGGACCTGCGGATTGTCGCTGTCCATTTTCTTCAACGTAAATTCAAGTTTTACGGTGCCTTGTTTGTCGTGATTGAGTACGCCAAGTGCGACATCAGAAAGTGCGGCCGCGAGTTTATTTTCAAAAATTCCCGCGTCTAGTTCGCCGAGGAAGTCGTGGATATTGGTTTTTGCCATTTTGGTTTCTCCTATGTTGGATTGTTGGTAAATAAAAAAGCCGCTAATTTGCGGCTTGTGTTGTTCGTTTTATTGAATATCTGGATATTTAAACCAGGCCTCTCTTTCAAATCGTTAAATTAAATAAGCATTCATCATAAAATGAGTTGTATTCGTCAATTAATTCGCTATGGTTTTTTTCTAGCCACGGCATTTGTTTGCTGTATCGATCTTCAAGCTCCTGTTTGTTTTTACATTCGCGCAGACCATCTTTCAGCTTCTCCATTGTTGATTTGTCGTCCAATGGTTGTTTAGGCGGAGTAGAATTCATATTCCGCTTCGTTGAGTTGCTTGAGTTGGGCTGAGATTTTGGCTTTGGGGAATCTTTGCCGTCTTCTTCATTCGGCAAATCTTCGCCGGCATAAATATAATGTCCCAAGCCGCACATTGCGATAGCCTTAGCAAGGCAACGCATATAGGCTTTGTTAATTGCCATTGCATCGGGGTTTTTTATGGATTTATTTAAATGATCCATTACCGGCAGCCACATATAACGGCTGAATTCTTCTTCACCTTCTTTAATAGTGAGGGTTATACCAACAATCACAGAGCCATCAGGCAATAATCTGTCTTCGTGGATCAAATAAGTTGATTGTGGGAAATATTGCATCAACACGCCCCACGCCCAAGCCCAGGAAAGATAGGTTAGGGCATATTTGCCCGCACCCTTTGTTTCTGTTTTGTCGTTTACGTTTATTTTGGATAGGGTTTCCCACGCCTTTTGTTGTAAGCTCATAGCGCCCCCTCAAAGGTCATCCGTTTATAGATTTGGCGTACACGTTCAACATCTTTTGCGCAATATTCGGCTACTTCGTTGATTTTCCCGTCTTGGACGTATTGCCACACTTTTGAGCCGTCAATATCGCCTTTCTGTTCAATATCAAGTACCTTACAGAGCTTATCGAGTGATACGGTGTTGCCGTAACCCGCCCATTCTGTCATGGTGTCGTAAGTGTTTTGTCGGCTAGTTGTGTAATAAGGTTTTACGCCATTAATCACAGCGCGTTGGAAGATAAAACGGTCATCAAATTTGGTAATGTTATGCCCGATGAATAGTGGCACCGTTGTTGATTTATTCGCTTTTTCGCGCAGATAATTGTTAAAGCGAGTTAAAATATCTGCTTCACGGTCTGCTGATTGCCAGTCTTCACGGTAGAATAGCACTGGTGTTTCATCATCAATCGCCACGCCAATTACTACGATTTCACCAAAAGCACCATCTAAGGCGGTTTTGTTTACTGCTTCGCCTTTGTTTTCTTCAAGCCATTTTTCAATCGCTTTAGCATTTTTATAATTTCCCGGCGCTTTTAGGTTTTCGCATACGTAATTTTGGTAGTCTGCGTTTTGGGTTGGGATGGTTTCGATGTCAATAAAGCACAATGTCATAGTGTTATCTCCTATTAGGTTCAGTGAATGCTCTTTCAATACTCCAATTTCTCCATAAGCGCTTATTCGTATTGGCGTAATCTAGACCTAGAATTTCACACCATTCAGCGAGCGGTTTAGTTTCATTTTTGTATTTAATCATTTTTGTATTATGGCGATTTCTTGCCTGTTCCTTTTTATTAGCCCAGCGGCAATTTTTCTTTGTGTAATCACCATCTGCGTCTATTCTGTCAAGGGTATGATGTTTGCTTGGTTTCTCCCCCATATCTTGCAGAAACTGTTCAAAACTATGAATCCATTCATCACAAACCTTTATTCCTTTTCCACCGTAGTATTTATAGGTTTTATTGTTTTTGTTTAAACAGCGATCTTTCATTAACTGCCAAGATGTATATTCGGGCGTGTATTTCTTTCCGTGTTTAAATAAAGATTTAGATGTAATCTCTTTATGTAAACAGCCGCAAGATTTTGTGTTTCCGGATTTCAGGGAACTAAGGCAAACAAAAACAATATTTCCACAGTCGCAAATACATTTGTGTTTATCTCTAGTTCTTCGCATTGGCTCTAGCAATGTTAGCCTGCCGTATTTAATCTTCGCTTCCTTCTGCCTTGATTGATTTAAATAATTCGTGTTCGCCTGTGGCGATACAACGCCAGTGATTGGGTCTTCCCATTCCGCTTGTTTATCTACATCCAGCATTGCTATTCCTTATACGGCTTTAACCGTACATTATTTAATTTACTAATCCGCTCAATCTTGCGATTAATCAGCAAAATTGCGTTTTTACGTGATAACTGCGGATAGGTAGCATGGACTTTCTGTCCGTTGATATACAGCGTTGCAACAAATCCTTTATCTGTTTCAGACATCACCACATTTGCGGTTCTGATTTTGTCAATTAGCATTCGGCACACTCCACGCACAATACTGATCGCCATTGCTTTGTACCGTCCATGTGCCTTGCTGTTGCTCACATTTGTATTGCTCGATTTTGACGTGGTCTTCGTAGTCCATTCGGCCGACAACGCCCATCAATAAAACAATAATTGATACCGGGATAATTTGTCTTAGTTGCCCCATGACGCACCTCACAAGCTAATAATCAATACGGCCAAAGCCCCACACATCAGCGTAACGCTCCAGCAAATAATTTGTTCTTTCATTTTCTTACCTCATAAAAAAAGCCCCTGAAAACAGGGGCAAATAACCTAAGGAACATTATGAGTTTTAGTAGCTGCCATTTTTAGGCTTGTTGGCGCAAGCTGAATCTGTAAAAAAAAGCCCGCCTCATGTCATGCGGGCACCTAACGGAGAGTACCTATGTCTAGGTTGAGTTGTTATAGTTATTATTTAGAGCGGCTCCGGAGCTGCTCAACAATTAATCTAAATATTGCGTATCTGTAAAAAATACGCGCCGGAACCGCTTTAAATAACAACTGGATAGGGGATTGACCGCACATCGCCACCTTTTAGAAGATATTTGCTGCAAACAAACATGTTGTTAATTAATCAAAGACGTGTGCGGTCAAATTTGGTTCCCGCCAAGGGATTCGAACCCTCTATCTTCCGGTTATGAGCCGGTGGCTTTTACCAATTAAGCTAAACGGGAATTATTGTAAACCGCACTTGGAACCAAGCACTTTTAAGAAAAATAAAATCAATTCAATTGTTAATAACACCCAAGTGCGGTTTAGAATAATGACTGTGATTATTTTAGCTTGCCACAGTCAGCAAGCCCCATGTTATCGACTACATGGGTGTCGTATTCGGTTGTTAGACAGTTCCGCCGTAATTAATTAGTGAAAGTAATCATTACAAGGAACAGCCCGCCAGCGAATACGATCTTAAATGTAAGCTGGCGTTTATGCTACACGATTCATTGCCGCTGCTAACTTTTCCACCAGCTCGCACAACGCTTGATTCGGGCTTTGGTTCCGTCTTGTTGGTGGCGGCGGGTCTGTTACCGCTCTTTTACTAACCACCTCACCATCGGGCAAGCAATGTGTTTTTGTCCAAATTGTCTAAAACTCGAAACAGGTTAGTGATGAGTGCCTTTCTTTATACTTGTAAGGCTCAAGCCCTCTTGTTTGCCACAACTTTGAGGAATATAATGCTTTCGCCACAACTAAATTATGAGGAAAACATCATGGAAGAGTATGCCAAGTTACTTAATACCATATTGACTAAGGTTGTGTTCACTCATATGACTATGTTCTTTGTTTTCTTATTTAGCAGTTTTTACTTTATGCCACCTGAATTGGCGGAGGATATGAACGCTAAAACGCCTCCGTTCTTTCCTGACTGGTTCCCTCTTTCTGCACTTGGTAGTGTTATTTTTACGCTACTTTCCACGGCTGCTTGGATTTTGCTTTGTAATGGCGTAAAGCTCGCTTTTACTAAATTTCGCCAAGCCTCTAACACTTCTTCAGAATCCGACAAGCTAATTAAGTTGATCGCCAATCTCTCCGAACTGGAAAAGGAAATCCTTGTGTCATCTTGCTTAGGTGAGCGTATTTGGCGAGAGGACTTTAAAACCAAGGTGGCTATTGAGAAGTTAATTAGCCTGAACCTTATTTCACACGCTTGGGTTTATAACTGCTATGAAGTGAATGCGTTAGTTAAGCCTTTTATCATTAGTGAACTTGATAAAGTTGCCAAAGCCCATCACTAACCTGTTTCAAATTTTTAAAGAGCATTGAGATGTTTCATTTCGATTCATCTCGTTTCGATGAATTTATTATGTACTTATAGTTCACTTAAGTCAAGAACAAAAAGTACAAAATTAAATAAAAAAGAACTTAAAGTTCATATTTCATTGATTTCTAAAGAAATAAATTTTGAAAATTTTTTGATTAATTGCTGAATTTGTGAGCTAGATCACAAAAATAGAATAGTGAAAAGTAAAATGTTATTGAATTTTGTATCTAATTAGATACAATAGGGGACATGAAACGGAGGGAATATGTTCACTATTATTCAAACTACAATATTTAGTGATTGGTTAAGGGGGCTAAAGGATTTATCGGGCAAAGCTGCAATAATCACTCGTATTAACAGAGCGGCGAAAGGCAATTTCGGTGATCATAAATCGGTGGGTGGTGGATTGTATGAAATGCGTATTGCAAAAGGTCCTGGATACAGGGTTTATTATAGCAAGTTTGGTGAAATAACTTATTTTCTCATTTTAGGTGGGGATAAATCCACACAAAAAGCAGATATTGTAAAGGCGAAAGCTTTATGGGAAGAAATAAAGCGGCAAGAGGAGTTAAATTATGAGTAAAAAAATAGCATTAAAACCATTTGATGTGGCTGAGTATTTGGATAGCGAAGAAATGATTGCCGCTTATTTAAGCGAAGTCTTAGAATCCGGCGATACAAACGAATTTATTTCTGCATTAGGAGATGTCGCCAGAGCAAGAGGGATGACGGAATTAGCAGAGAAAACAGGTTTAGGAAGAGAAAGTCTTTATAAAACGCTATCGTACGGTAGCAAACCTCGTTTTGATACTATAATGAAAATTACACAAGCCTTAGGCATTAAACTTGTCCCTACACACGCCTAATAAAGCTCTCGGTTGAGAGCTTTTATTTTATACAGTATTTTCGTGGCGTCACGAAAATGGTAGGGAAAGAAAACCGCCAGAGGGCGGCTTTGTTGGTTAGTTTAAATAGCAATAAGATTGTGGGGGAGTGCCAGAGCTTAGCACATCAGATATTGATAACGGATTATCATATAATTTAAATTTTTCAATCTCAAAAGCGTGGGCTAGTTCTCGTGTTGAGAAGTAATCATCAAAGAACCCTTTGCTTATGCCGGATAATGCTTTCGTTTTTTCCCATAAAGATTCGGGTGTTAAAGACAGTGTTTGTTTAATAGTAAATTCCCCGACAACTTTTCCTACCGGCATCGTTGAATAAACAACTACACTAGTAATACCTGATCTTTTAGGAAGTGATTTTCTAAATTCAAATTTTTTCTCGCCCGAGATGATTTTTTCTACAAACTCAGGTTTTATTGATAATAAAACTCTCATTGGATTCTGATAACTCTATGATTTTATTGAATTGATTATCCGTGATTGGATATAATACAATTCTATTTTGATCTTGAATTATTGCATTGTCAAGTAAAGTTTTTCGATTTAAGCGTTTTGGTAGCGCCAAATTGTATGTAAATCTGATCACGTAATTAGGGTATTTTTTACGGTAAAATTCTGTTAATTCTTCTTTGCTAAAAATGCTGAATTTTAGGCAATAATCAAGATATTGATTAAGAGTTTTGAATGTAGAAATATGTTTTACAGATTCTATAACACACACAGAACTAACAACGGCACGGAAATACGCAGGACCTTGATTATCACCTGTTCTATAAATAACCAGTAAATCACCATATTTTAATTTGTCAGCATTGTGAGCTGCTGAAATGTAAATTTTATGTATGCTATTAGAATGTGATACGTCTTTGATTATATCCGGTGATTCCCCTAACAGTTTAGATTCCGGAAACATTCTTGTATGGTATTCCGGCTTGATGGCAAGAAGATATTTATTAGTATTTTCACTGTGAATAAATGGGTAGTCATGATAGATATTGTTTTTTATTACATGGAGATCTCGCAAGTAAACAAACTCAGTGCCATTTTTTGTAACTTTTTCGCCTACCTTTTCAAAACCATAAAATTTAAAGAGGTTAATTAAGGTTTCATGTTTTTGGAAAACAGTAAGATAGATTAGGTCGACTTGGTTAATTACGGCAATATCAAGTATTTTCTTTATAAATCTTTGTCCTCTTAGCGTTCCGGCGGGATTAAACTTAAAAGTTCCTACTTTCATCACGGATTTTCCGCGAATCGGAGGGTTAATATCCTCTACATCCCGCTCAAACTTATAATATAGAAAGCCTTCAATTAGATTATGGTTATTATATAAAACATAAGTTTGCTCGTTTGATTTTCTCCGAAACCAATCGGAAAATTCTTCGTAATCTTCTTTTAAACTATCAAAAAATGGATCGTCTAAACTAATATTAGAAAAGTATTCAAATTTTAAATTGTCCATATTTTTTCCTTAGGTAGTTATCAATAATAAGAATCTATTTATAGGTTATAAATCAAACATTTCCATCGGCATTTTACTGAATATATTTTACATTTGAAGAGATAGCATTTAGTATTTGTGTTTTTTCTATCTCCGGTAATGCACCTTGTTTCACTTTTTTATTCAAGTAAGGCTCAAGCTTTTCATTTACATATATTGTCATTAGCCATTTTCTAAATAATCCTAGTGACTCTATTGGATATATCCATGCAGGAACTGCTCCAGCGCCATTTTGCGGAAAAGAATCTGGATAATAATGCGGGTGTTTAATTCTAGCCCCAAACGTTCTTTCGCAATTATTATCTTGCCAGTATTTCCCCCAATGTTGACCTACACTAATGTCAGGAACTGAATATGGATCTAATCTGAATTGACTATTGATCAATCTCACTAAAATATCAGCCATTTCACGAAAGATTGAAAAGTAATCTACAGGGATCTGATCATTTAGTAATATTCTTTCCTGATATATTTGCCAAGATTTAGCAATTGCAGTCTCGCCTTCCGAATTAATCCCTAGGGATTCGTATATCATTCTGCGCAAAGTGTATGAGGCTAATTTTCTATAGTTATCTCGCGCTATCGTATTATCAAAACGCTTTGCTTCAAAGGCATAATATTCTAAAATTGCCATACACACATAATCAGGATAGGCATGAACAACTTGCCCTTGTCTATCTATCCGTGAAAATAGTGATTTTGTGTCATACCCTTGGGCAAATAATCTGTCACAGATAAATTTTGTTCTTGGTTTGTTATCTGTATGATTCCAATTTGCCGTAAAAGCCCACATTGTCGACGGGTCCAGCCCACAAATTTTGGATAATGCACTCATTGTAAGGTATGGGGTTCCATCATCTAAAATTCCCATAATAGATGCAATTGTTTCACCTGGCTGAATAAATAATTGACCTTGGATAGGATTGTTATTCATAGATATCTCCCATTGATCGTAATATTATAAATATGATAGTAATTAATTGATTTTAAAGGAAATTATACCTTGATCGTATGCTATAATTATTTTATATAAATATGGTTACAATACTCATCTATATTCAACCATTCTCCTAATAAAATTCAACTACTGACAAAGTCTCACAACGCCTCTATTCGCTCTCTTGCTACGCCGATAATGCGGATTTCTTGATTGAGCGAACTCAATGTTGGGTACATTGGATTAAGAGGAACTAATTCAAAATGCGGCATACCATTTTCAGATAACACACCTAATTCTTTATATTGTTTGAAAGTGGCTTCATCGTTACCATTAATAGCCGCCACAAATTTACCCGGTGTAGGACAAATATTTGGATCGATCAATACCAAATCACCGCTATTAAAGCGAGGTTTCATTGAATCCCCTTCAATACGCAAGTAAAACGAATCATCCGAAGCCATTATTGTGCTGGGTATCATTTCATAACCATCTATATCATTAAGTGAGCTAATTCCAGTCCATAAGCCGGCCTGTATTGGGCTTAACAGGGGATACATTCTTTGCTTCTCAATATGTTCAATCGAGGCATTTTTATCACCATAACTTAGCCATTCCTTCGTCACTCCCAAAAAGTCTGCAAGGACATAGATATTCGCCGGTGACGGGAGTGTTTCTGCGTTAAACCATTTACTAACTGCTTTTGGAGTAATCTTCAGCACATCAGCAATAGCCTTTCCTTTGCCTTTTTCCGGAAGACCTTTTCTTTTACAGGCTATGTCAAGACGATCTGCAAAGTCTTGTTTAATTTTTTCATCACTAATCATAATTTTATCCTTTGAACCTTAGGTTCAATTATAAATAAAACTTGAAGTACTTTCAGTTCTGTTTTAATATGTACTTTGAGTACATTTAAAGAGGTTTATATGAAAAATCTAAGAAACATTATTGATTCTCTGGGCGCAGTCAAAGTGGCTGAATTATGCGGAATTTCCGTTCGCGCAGTTTACAAGTGGCGCACATCAAATGCATTGCCAAGAACTGAATATACCGGCGAAACAAAATATTCAGAAATCCTATCTCAAGCCTTGGAATATGCTATTTCCGCGGAAGAGATTAGAACCTTCAGCAACCCGATCAAATCCTCTGCTGTGTAATTTACCAAGCCAGCAGAAAAAGAAAACCATAAAAACAGGGCCGAAATTATGGCGATGAAGAAAATCATTATTGAAATGATCGAGAAGATACCGGGCGGTAAAAGTGCGGTCGCGGGATTCCTCGGATTTACGGAAGCGGAACTGAATAATCGCTTGTATCAAACGAAAGGGCAGCGCTTTAAAAATGAGGAGCTGATCGCATTACAGCTCGAATACGGCTGTACGGATTTTATTGATGAACTTTGCCGTTCAGCTGGTGGGCGATTTGTGCCGGATGCCGACGCAAGCGAATTAGACGCAGTGGAAATTTCAACGCTGCAGCTACGTGAATTATCAGCGCGCGGGCTGTTGTTTAAGGCGTTAGAAAGTGCACTGGCAGATGGCGAAATTACAACTTCGGAAGAAGATTTAATCCGCAGATTGTTAAGCAAGCATTTAGCGGCGACACAGCATTCGGTTGAATGCGTCATCACGCTGAATAAACGGCAATGAAAAACCGCCGTTTCCGGCGGTTAGTATCGGCGAATTTATATAAAGGAACTATCATCCGATGGGAGGATTATCAGGCATGTTAAAACAAAAATCAAGCGGAAATCTTAACGCGAATGAAACATCAAGTAAAACGCAATGCAAGATGATTTTGACCGCACTTCGTAACGGCGAAAGGCTGACACATTTAATCGCGGAACGGCGGTTTAAATGCCTGCGCCTTGGCGCACGTATCTACGACCTAAAACAACAAGGCCACGATATTCAGCGCCGTATGATTACGGTGCCGAGTGGTAAACGCGTAGCGGAATATTTTATGAATGAGGTAGCGGAATGAGTTTTAGCCAACACTTGCGCCAATTAGGGAGACCTATTGCGTACTATCCCCAATTAGCAAAACCTTTAGGCGGTGTCACTGCTGCAGTTTTGTTTGGTCAGCTTTTCTATTGGCAGGACAAAACAGACAATCCATTAGGCGTATATAAAACGCTTGATGAATTAATGGATGAAACAGGTTTAACAGAGCGTGAACTTCGTTCAGCGCGTGAAAAATTGCGTGAATTAGGTGTGGTGGTGGAAACCAATAAACGTCTTGAACACCGCCTGTATTTCAAAGTGGATTATGACGCATTCGATCGCCTTATGGAAACGTCAATTCGGGAAGAGACAAAACGTCATTCCGCCAGCTGTCAAAGTGTCGTTTCCCCAAATGACGAAACGTCAATTCGGGAAGAGACAAAACGTCATTCCGTTAATACAAAGACTACTACAAAGAATACAAACAATAATACTTCCCTAACGGGAAGTATAAGTGCGCACACGAAGAAAACCACTGATTTGTCCTTGCTGGAAGAATTCGGAATTACTGATCAACTGGCTGAAGATTTTATAAAACATCGAAAGGCCTGTAAGGCGACCATTACAAAAACCGCGTTAGATGGATTCCAGCGTGAGGCGGACAAAGCGGGCATATCAATTCGGGAGGCGGTGGCAATATCTATTGAGCGGGGCTGGCGTGGATTTAAAGCAAGTTGGGATTGGCGCGGGGAAGGACAGGTTGGCGGCGAAAGAAAAATGACCTTCGCCGAAAAAAATGCGTTGCCGTGGAATCGTCCTGAGGACTGGGAGGGGGTGTTTTAATGAATCAAGTTATGAATATTCAGCGCGTGGCTGAAAATAAAAATACACAATCCGCCTCAATGGTTGAAAGATTAATAAATCGTGTTTTTGAGCAGCTTATCGCCTCTTGCCCGATTTTACTTACCATTCAGCCGGAACAGTTAAAAATTATTAAGCAGCAATGGGTTCTTGGATTTATCGAGGGCGGAGTTACTACGTTTGAGCAAGTAAAGCGCGGTATGGCAGCAGTGCGAGCAAAGTCAAACGGTTATTTGCCAAGCGTAGGCGAGTTTATCAGCTGGTGCAAATCCGGCAACGAGTACGCGCATTTAGGCTTGCCAAGCACCGATGAATTGGCAAAGCGCGTAAAAGCGTTTATGGGCTACGGGTTTGAACTTGAAGACCAATTCGCATTCGCGAATGACCTCGAATACTGGCTAATTACCGACGTATATCGCAAATGCAAGGTTAACCGCTGGAATGACAAGCAGTTTGACGCTGGTGTAAAGGCAACATTGGACGCGTGGGCGGATAGATTATCCAGCGGTGAAATAATCCCCGAGCGTCGCCGCCAAATTCCGGAAACAGTCAAAATCAAAGTGACTGATGAAAAAGCTATGGATTACTTGGCAAAAATGCGCACCATGTTACACGGAAATAAAACTCAAAACACCGTTACAGCTTAAGGATTTCATATGAGCAAATTTGATAAAGATACTTACCCAACACCGCTTTCGTTGTTCTTGCCACTTGATGCGGAATTTAATTTTACACTTGATGGCGCTGCATTACCGAATAACGCAAAGTGCGATCGATATGTCACGCCTGAAATGGATTTCTTAACTTACCAGCTTCAAAGCGAGCGTATTTTCATCAATCCACCATTTAGCGATCCGTTGAGTTTTATCAAGCGCGCAGTGGATTTATACGAAAATTATAATTGCTTAGTCGTGATGTTGTTGCCGGTTGATATTAGTACGGGGTGGTTTTCATTGGTTACTCAAAAGGCGACTGAAATTCGCTTTATTGTTGGTGGACGCATTAAGTTCGTAAACCCTGAAACAGGCGGCTGGACCGATGTTTGTCGTGGCAATCACTTAGCGATATTTGATCCACGCCACCGCAATATGGGGCAAGTTATCCGCAATATCCACATTGATGATTTGGGAAAATTTGAATGGCGAGCAAACAGCAGAAAAAAACGGTGATCCACGCAGTTAAATACGCAACCGGTGCGGTGGTTGCCGAAACAGACTACGACCGCAATTTGTTGAAAGGTTTGCCCGTTGGAAGTGCGGTCAAAATTATGCCGTTATCCAACAACCGAAATTATCAGCACCACAAGAAGTTTTTTGCGTTGTTGGATGCAGGGTTTGAATATTGGCAACCTGAATTTAGCGTATTAACCCAAGCAGAAGAATGGATTGCGCAAGCCGTAGCGTATGAAATCGCAGTCGCGGCAAATGATGAAAATTTGTATCAGAACGTGACGAAACCCATCGCAGATCGTGTTTTAGCAAAAGTGCGGTCAAATCGCGAATCAAAATTGGACTATGAAGGTATGAAAACCCTTGAAGCCTATCTCGATCACGTGATGAAAAAAGCAGGGTTCTATGAAGTGCGCCCAAACCAAGACGGCGGCACAATGAAAGAACGTTGGTCTATCTCCTTTGCGAATATGAGCCAAGAGAAATTCAATGATGTGTATAAAGCAGTATTTGGCATTATCTGGAACGAAACACTTTGTCATATTTACGAAAGCGAATGGGAATTAGATAACAAGATTAGTCAATTAATCGGGTTTTGTTAAAAGGAACTGTCAACTATTAGTTGACAACTCAAAGTGCGGTCAATTTTAGGTGAGAACATGAAAAAAGTAGATTATCGCAAAGAAGCAAAAGGGCGTGAGTGCCAAGTGCGCTTGACGGGGATTTGTAACCACAATCCCGAAACAGTCGTATTAGCACATTATCGAATGGCAGGGTTAGATGGAGCAGGGCAAAAACCTGATGATATTTTCGGGGCATGGTGCTGCAGCAGTTGCCACGATGAATGTGACCGCAGAACGCACAAAATGGATACCGAATTTGTGCGTTTAGCTCACGCTGAAGGTGTTATGCGCACGCAGGCAATTCTACGCAAGGAGGGCAAACTATGAGTGATTATTTGGAAATTGCGTTACCTTATCCACCAAGCGTAAACCACTACTGGAAACACACAAGAAGCGGAAAGCATTATATTTCAAAGGCAGGTCGAGAATTTAAGCGCATTGCTACTGAAGTGTGTAAACAGTTTGATCCATTTGAAAGTGCGGTTGAAATTAAGATAGAAATTTACTTCCCTGATAATCGCGCTCGTGACCTAGACAACTTACCCAAAGGCATTTTTGATAGCCTGGTAGGCGCTGGGCTAATCAAAGATGACAACCGCACCATCATTCGCAAATACTCAATCGAAGAAAAAGGCGTTATCGCCAAAGGCAAAACCATCATCAAGATTAAAGGAATTAATAATGCGTAAATGGGGTACAAATAATGAATTTTAAGGCAAAATTTATTCGGTTTGGTTATTGGGGCAATTCACGGCTGGAAACGGATTATCCCGTCGCGACAGTCGGTATAAAAGGGGCAGATAGAACAAAACCATACTTAGACCCGCTAAGTGATGATGAAGGCATGACCATCGACAAGGGACTGCTGCTGATGAAACAAATAAACTTCGACCAATTCCACGTTTTTATGCTGACTTACGTCAAGCGATATAATCGGGCAGATATTTGTCATTTTAAAAACATCAGTACGAACCATTACCACAGTTTGTTGCGTGAAGCGGAAAGCTTTTTGATAGGGTATTTGTTGCGCGGTGAGGTTGTTTTCTTTGCGTAATTGTTACTTAGATCACAAAATTGAAATTTTTTCTGTGAAAAAAAAGAAAGTTTTATTAATTTGAATTAGAATATCCCACAGTTTTTAACCAATAACCAAAATGAGGGACCTTAAAATGAAAAAATTATTATTAGTTGGATTGGCTAGTGCTTTGTTGGCTGGTTGTTCTGCTCATAAAGAGTTTGTCGCAACCGGTGGTAGCAAAGCAGATGGAACTATTGAGCTTTCTTATTCTTACGGTAGTTTTGAAATTCCGAAAGTTAATGAAGAACAAGGGTTGCAACTGGCTAAAAAACGATGTGAATCTTGGGGCTATAAAAATGCTGAAAAATTTGGTGGGAGAAAACAGGTTTGCGCAATGCCTAGTGGCTTCGGTTGTAATGAATTTACAGTTACAATGCAATATCAGTGCCTAGACAAATAATAGTAACTAAGCCCTATTGCAATCAATGGGGCTTTTTTGTATTATCCTTCATAAGGTGTCGAAACCTTAAATCAGAAGCGGTAATCCGCACCCGTCAGACAAGCGGTTTTTTTATATCTAAATTTTGCAGATCTGTTTTCCTTGCCATTAAAAATAGATTTGGAAAACTCAATGTCGAGAGGGCGGAGAATACAATACCCGAAAGGGGAATAATCCCAGCCGACTTCTGACGGCTTTCGAACCTCTCGACACCAACCATTCTTAAGAATAGTTGGGAAATCTAAATTTCGAAAAAAATCAGGAGCAGACTTATGTCTAATCAAATTTCTACTCAAGCAATCTCTTTCTACGGTTCGGAACTCATTACTTTAAAAGTTGAAGATGCTATCTACACGGCTATTCGTCCGATTGTAGAAGCAATCGGTTTGGACTGGGCAAGTCAATCAGTAAAACTTAGTAAAAATAGAGCAAAGTTCAACTGTTGTGATATCGCAACAGTTGGTAAAGACGGCAAAATTCGCAAAATGCTCTGTATGCCACTGAAAAAACTCAATGGCTGGCTCTTTAGCATTAACCCTGAGAAAGTGCGGCCTGATTTAAAAGAAAAAGTGATCCGCTATCAAGAAGAATGTTTTGAGGCACTTTACAACTATTGGCACTTTGGCAAAGCCGAAAGAGAAACCACAAGTGCGGTCAAAATTGAAAAACTTTCCAAGGTTCACCAAACTGCAATTAAAGATTTAGTCTTAGGTAGAGCAAAAAATTTACCGAAAGACAAACAAGCGGCCGTGATTATTAAACAATGGGCAGCGTTGAAAAATCACTTTGGCGTAACCTATAAAGCCATTAATGACGATCAGTTTGCCGAGGCAGTGAGTTTGCTCGCCCGCTTGCCTTTGGAAGGTGAATTGATTATTGATGATGAACCGAAAGCGCCAGCTGGTTTAACAGAAGGTGAATCACAACAGCTTGCGTGGGATTGGTTTGCCTTATTCCAATGTGTTGAGTTCACCAGTAATATTTTGCCGGCATTAGACAGCATACAATCAAAATTTGCACCACAGGCACACAGTATTGTGTCCGAATATGGTTCAATGCTTCGCCGGCATCAACCTCTTATCCAAAAGCTTACCGCTGAGTTTAAAACCGGAACTTGGGAAGATCAAAACTGGAACCGAGTATTGCCGACCATTCGGGATAACGATTTACTTCGTCCCAAACATAGATTAATTAGACGTTAAAACTTAACCAAAATCGACCGCGCTTTAAAAAACACTTGCAAAGTGCGCACTAAAAGTATATAGTTTGTGCTATGAGTGCGGTTTTGCACATTTAAAACGCACAAATGATTTTAACAGCCCTGATGGTTTATGCCGTCGGGGCTTTTTTATTGGTGGTTATGATGTTTGAGTTGAATACTGCATTAAGAAAATGCGTAGAGCTTTATGGTGAAGATCAACCGTTTCTTGATCCTCAAACAGGAACGTTAACCCTAGCAGGGTGTGTGGCTCTTCATCGTCTAAATAGTAGAAATGGCGGTAGTAAACTTGAACCTGATCTTTTAAATAAGCTACGTAATAGCCTCTCTGCTCTTCAGTAAATTGTTCTGTTAGCTTTTCTACTAAGAAAAGATGGAGTTTATTTTCAAAGGATTGGATTTTTTGTAGAGTATTAGTAACACTACGATCTTTGAAAGAAAATTCGAGATATGAAAAATGACTGTTGTCATATTTATTTATCCAATGAGAGCAAGCTAGGGTGATTAATGGGCTAGTCGGCTTATTCAGTTCAACTAACGTTTGTTTTAATTCTGGTAATAAAGCTATTTCGGGAATTAAATCTATTTGCTCAGGATGATTTTGTAAATCAATACCGCCAATATTGGGAGTGGGGTTTTGGCAATCTTCAGAGCCTTCGCCTGAACGGTAGGGGAAGTGTGTATAACCTTCACGAAAATACATTTTAAACCTCTGTTATTTTATTGTGTGGAAACTTTATCTTAACAGAACTCACAGCTCACTGTAACAGGTGAGCTTTTTTATTGCCCCAAAAGCTAAGGGGTAAGGTATGAAGAATATGTTTAAAGATCCTGGAAATCAGAGCTATTGGTGGGCTGGTATTGGCGGTTTCTTTTCGTTGATGTCTGCTCAGGAATTATTGGCGTTAGTGAGTTTATTTATTGCTATTGTAACGGCGATTGTAAATCTAATCGAAAAATCTCAGCTGAAGAAAATTAAACTCCGAGAAGAAGAAAGAGCCGAGCAAATTCATCAGCTGAAAGTTAAACGCTTAGAAAAGGGGCTTGATGATGAGTAGCAAATGGGGGACGCTTGGCAAAGTTGGTGGCGCTTGTTCGGTCTTAACGATGATTGCTGTGATGATTGCGAATTATGGCGATGAATTTCGGACTACTGTTGATGGTTTAAAAATTATAGGTAACGCAGAAGGTTGTCGCCGTGAGCCTTACAAATGCCCCGCTGATGTTTTAACTGTGGGCGTGGGAAGTACAGAAGCAAGCGGCGAACCTATCGAGCCACATAAGATTTACACAGATCTTGAAATAGCCAAGCGCTGGAAGAATGACATTGTAGTCGCTGAACGTTGCGTGAATCGTTTTGCTAATGGCAAACAAATGCCACAATCCGTTTTTGATTCTGTCGTATCAATCACGTTCAATGTTGGCTGTGGCGCATTATCTCGTTCAACACTATTCCGTAAATCCAATGCGCAAGATTGGAAAGGTGTATGTAATGAATTTCCGCGCTGGGTTTATGCTGGTGGTAAAAAATTAAATGGTTTGGTTATTCGGCGTGAGAAAGAAAAGGCGTTGTGTTTATCAGGGTTATAGGATAAGCGGTGCGGTTACTGGGACTAAGTAAATCAGATGGCGTAAGCGTATATGTAAGAGCCTGAAACCGCACCGCTATTTAAGGGGTTTATATGGATATTGGCGATAGCTTAACTAAATTATTTTGGCTATGTGTAGTTTGCGTGCTGATGGTTGTGTTTGGATTGTGTGGTTGGATTTACTATCAATCAAACAAGATTGATGATCTTAACGCAGAGATTGCAACACATAAGCAAACAATCAACACACAGAGCAGTACAATCAAACAATTAAAAGCGGATGCCGAATATAACAGGCAGATGACGCTTGAATTAAGTGAGGCAGAGGCGGACGCAAGGAGTAAATCAGATGGAGTTATTAAATCAATCCCGAAACAAGTTAAAGCGAGCAATGCTTTTAATGCTGACGCTCCTAGCGGTGTTATTGAGTTCTTGCGCGAGTAAGCCCGAAATAACAGCTTGCCCGCAACTACCGGCCGCATTTACTGCGTACTTAGACAAGACGCAATTTAGCGGCCGCACTTATGGTGATGTGACACAGTATGCCGTCATCCTTAAACGTGAACGTGATATGTGCCTGAATCGGATTGATAAGATTCGGGAATGGCAGACAGAATATTTACACAAATAAGGGATAGTAATATGAAGCAAGGTGATATTGTTAAGCTGCGTAATGGGCAGTTATGCGATGTAGTGTATGAAACACAGTTTGGCAAGTTGTTGCTGGTGGAACGCGCATACACAGAAGAACCACCATTAACACACTGGCACAATGCTGACGGTAGCTTTTATGCTGATGATGTCAGTCCGTTAGATGTGGTTGAAGTAGTTGATATTGTGACTTTACCTATTGTGAATATGGGGAAAGGTCAATGATTGATGGTGATGATAATTGTGGTTGATACTGTTATTGATTGTACGTGATACATCATAACAATAACTGATTCATAAGGTGGGCAATGCTCGCCTTTTTTATTGGGTGGATATATGCCGGCAAAGATACCTAAAGCATGCCGTAAGCAAGGGTGTAAGAACACAACGACAGATAAAAGCGGTTACTGCACTGAACATCAAGCTTGCGGTTGGGTAAGACACCAAAAGGGCAGAACATCATCACAGCGTGGATATGGTGCGCAATGGCGTAAGTTACGTGCGATTGCATTAGAGCGTGATTGCTATCTATGTCAAGCATGCTTAAAGAAAGGACTATATGTATCAGCTACGACAGTCGACCACATCATAGCTAAGGCACATGGCGGTAGTGATGATTTATCTAATCTACAGAGCTTATGCGATATGTGCCACAAAGCGAAAACAGCAAAAGAGCGATTGAGTTAGCCTATGCGATGGTACGGGTGGGGGTGGGAAAATCTCTATAGGTTTTGCCTATTGAAACCGCCCGTGGAACTCAATTTTTACAACCGCGAAATTAAAATTTACAAGGTACGCCCAAATGACAGGTAAAGCATTAGTTCCAGGCCGAGGGCGCAAGCCTAAGCCAACGGCAGTGAAAATCCGTCAAGGCAACCCTGGAAAGAGAAAATTAAACGAAAATGAACCGCACTTTAGCGAATTGGATGAACACGTTCCCCCGCCCGATGATTTAGATGAAAATGGTCAAATCATGTGGGTGTTTGTGCTGAAAGAACTCGTCCCGCAAAAAGTGCTAATGAAAACAGATTTACAAACCGTTGCGAATTACTGCATTGCTTATCAAAACCGCAAGAAAGCGAATCAAGATATTGAAAAGCACGGCAGTGTTATTGTGACTGATTCAGGCATTAAGCGGAATCCGGCATATACCACGCTAAAAGAAGCTATGGCGGATATGGCGAAATTTGGTGCGTTGTTAGGTTTAGACCCATCTAGCCGAACTCGCCTAGTCGGTGCGGCAGATAATCAGCCAGCGAACCCATTTGCGGAGTTGTTAGTATGACGAACAATGTAAAAAGTGCGGTCAAATACGCAAAAGATGTTGTCGCTAAGAAAATCCCCGCGTGCCGATTTATCGTAAAAGCCTGTCAGAATTTTTTAGACGATCTTGAACATCAAGAATCTGTCGCATTTCCTTACTTTTTTGACGAAGTAAAAGCCGAAAAAGCGTGTAAGTTTATTCAATACCTACCGCATACTAAAGGCGAATGGGCGTTAAAACGGCAAAATATCACGCTTGAGCCGTGGCAGTTATTTATTGTTTCAAATACTTTCGGTTGGTTGAACAAAACGGATAACCTACGCCGTTACCGTGAAGTTTATATCGAAGTACCACGTAAAAATGGTAAATCCGCAATTAGTGCGGGTGTCGCTCTGTACATGTTCTGTATGGATAATGAATTCGGCGCTGAAGTGTATTCAGGCGCCACAACAGAAAAGCAAGCGTGGGAAGTGTTCCGCCCCGCTCGCTTGATGTGTAAGAAAACCGATTTACTTTGCTCCACGTTTGGTATTGAAGTGAATGCATCTAACCTAAATCGCCCTGCCGATGGTTCACGCTTTGAACCTTTGATTGGTTCCCCCGGTGATGGGGCCAGTCCGAGTTGTGCGATCGTGGACGAATATCACGAACACAAAAATGATGAACTTTATACCACTATGCTTACCGGCATGGGAGCGCGTAAACAACCGCTGATGTTCATCATTACCACGGCTGGTTATAACATCGAAGGTCCTTGTTATGACAAGCGCCGTGAAGTCATTGAAAAGCTCAATGGTGCAATCCCTAATGATGAACTGTTCGGCATTATCTACACCATTGATGAAGATGATGATTGGACAGATGAAAGCGTGCTGCGGAAAGCCAATCCGAATTTTGATGTTTCTGTGTATGGAAACTATCTGATCAGCCAACAAAACAAGGCAATCAATAACGCACGCCTAACCAACACGTTCAAGACTAAGCATTTGAATGTGTGGGTATCGGCGAAAGAATCCTACTTCAATATGGTGAGCTGGGAAAACTGCAAAGATGAAACCTTATCACTTGAAGATTTCCAAGGTGATGATGTGGTGCTTGGTCTTGATATGGCGCGTAAGCTGGATATGAACTCACTCGTAAAAGTTTTTACGCGAATGATTGACGGCAAACGGCATTATTACTGCATTTCACCTGAATTTTTCGTTCCCGAAGATACCGTTTACAACACCGACACCGCCTTAAAACGTGTGGTTGATAAATATCAAAAATGGGTAAACAGCGGACACTTAACCGCTACTGATGGTGCCGAAGTTGATTATCGGGAAATCGAAGAAGTGATCAAAGATACCAACCAAGAACACAGAGTATCTTGCGTAGCAATCGACCCACACGGAGCAATAGCAATTAGCCATAATCTGGCAGACGAAGGCTTAAATCCGATAACCATTACCCAAAACTACACCAATCTATCAGATCCGATGAAGGAGCTTGAAGCGGCGATCGAATCCGGTCGAATGCACCACGACGGAAACCCAATTATGACGTGGTGTATTGGTAACGTGGTAGGTAAAACCGTACCAGGTAACGATGATATTGTGCGACCAATTAAAGAAATCCCTGAAAACAAAATTGACGGTGCCGTCGCTTTAATGATGGCGATCGGTCGCATTATGTTGAATGTGGATGATGATTTCTTCCCAACGGAGATATTAGAACTATGAGAAACATTATTTTTGATCTACTTGGTTTAACTGGGTTAGGTCTGTTCTGTAGCGGAATTTATCTCAAGTATGGGTTAGGTAACGCTTTAATGGGAAGTGGCGCATTAATTTTATTTCTGGTTATTTTGGCGGTAAGGGGTAAACGATGATTTTTGACAAATTATTTGGTGCTCGCTCGCTGGAAAATCCAGCGGTGCCGTTAAGTGCCGAATCTGCGTATGAAGAAATTTTCGGCGCTCAACCAACAAAAGCGGTAAGCCCTGATTTAGCAATGAAACTTGCTGCGGTTTATGCTTGCGTGTATGTGCTGTCAAGCTCAATCGCTCAACTGCCATTACATGTGAAGCGTAAAAGTGGCGATAAGGTGGAAACAGTAAAAGACCACCCCGCATATTATTTGTTACACGATAGCCCTAATTTTTGGCAAACGTCCTACAAAATGCGTGAGTATGGTCAAAGTGCGGTGCTTTTATATGGCAATGCGTATCTACACATTAAACGTAATCAAAATGGTTCGGTGGAATCGTTGGACTCTTTAGAACCGTGGAAAGTGCAACTGCTTAAAAATGGCAGTCGTTATATCTACGCCTATTACGATGATGACAAAACGTTGAGCATTTCGCCTGACGATATGATCCACGTAAAAGCATTAGGTCCATCGATTAAAACGGGTAAATCGATCATTCAGCACCACGCAGAAACAATCGGTTTAGGTTTGGATGCTCGCAAATTTGCCAGTGGTTTCTTTGGTGGTAATGCTCGCCCGGCTGGGATTTTATCGGTAAAAACGCCACTCAATAGCAATTCTTGGGAGAACTTCAAGAAGATGTGGCAACAAGCGCAAGATAAGCTGCGTTCAGAAGAAAACAAAACTATTCTTCTGCCCGCAGAGCTTGATTATCGTGCTTTGACGGTTTCGCCAGTGGATACTGAACTGCTTTCTATGATGAAGCTCAATCGGTCTGAAATTGCGGGTATCTTCAATGTGCCGGCACACATGATCAATGATTTAGAAAAGGCGACGTTCTCTAATATCAGTGAACAAACTATTCAATTCATCCGCTATAGCGTTATGCCGTGGGTGGTAAATTGGGAACAAGAGCTAAACCGCAAAATCTTCACCACAGCAGAACGCAAAGCAGGTTATTTTGTGAAATTCAATCTAGCGGGCATTATGCGTGGTACTGCTGGCGAACGTGCGACTTTCTATCACAATGCTATTACAGATGGTTGGATGTCACGCAATGAAGCGCGCCAGCTTGAAGATATGAACCCTGTAAAAGGATTAGATGAAATGCTTGTCAGCGTGAATGCCGCACAGCAGACACCGAACAACAAACAAACGGAGAATACAAATGAGTGATGTAGAAAAACGCTCGTATATTGGCGAAGTCCGAGCTGAAAGCCGAGAAAATGAGCCTACGCACATTATCGGCTATGGTTCGGTATTTAACTCAATGTCCGAAGTAATGTGGGGTTTTCGCGAAATCATCATGCCAGGTGCTTTTGATGACGTACTTGAAGATGATGTACGCGGGTTGTTTAATCACGATCCGAATTTTGTTTTAGGTCGTAGTAAAGCAGGCACATTAAGCCTATCTGTCGATGAAAAAGGCTTGAAATACGATATTACCGCACCTGATACCCCAACTATTCGTGATTTGGTGATCGAACCCTTGAAGCGCGGTGATATTACGCAATCTTCATTCGCTTTCAAGATCGCCCCGAAAGGTGACGAATGGTACGAAAACGAAGAAGGCATTATTATTCGTGAAATTCATAAAATCTCACGATTATACGACGTCAGCCCTGTGACCTATCCAGCCTATCAAGAAGCAAGCTCAACCGCTCGATCGCTTGAAGCATGGAAGGAAGCGCGTGATTCAGGCGCTATTGCGAAAGCAGTATCACAGAAAGCCGCGCGTGAGCGTTTCTTAACACTAATCAGCGCTTAATTAATACAAATTTTTATCAATACGAGCCGCAATAATGCGGCTTTTTTCATTAAAAAAGAGGAAATATCATGGCTAAATTACATGAACTTCAAGAAAAACGTCGCAATATTGCCGCACAAATGCGCCAATTAAACGATGAAATCGGTGAAAACACTTGGACTGATGAACAGCGTACAAAATGGGATTCGATGAAACACGAATTAAGCGGTGTGGAATCTCAAATTGAACGTGAAGAATCATTACGTTCAACTGACAAACTCTTCGTAGAAGAAAAACGCGAAGATAACCAACAAGCACAAGTTGATAACCCTGAAGTGAAACGTTCTCAGGTGTTTAATACGTTCTTGCGTCGCGGTTTAGGCGATCTTACTCAAGAAGAGCGTCAAGTAATGGCTGAACTGCGTGCGCAAGCGGCAGGTACAGACAATAAGGGCGGTTATACCGTGCCAAAAGAAATGCAGGCTCGTATTGTTGAACAAATGAAAGCCTATGGCGGTATCGCAAGCGTGGCGCAAATTCTCAATACGGCTGACGGTCATCCGATTATGTGGGCAACTGCAGACGGTACAACTGAAGAAGGTGAATTAATCGGTGAAAACGTGGCTGCAAGCGAACAAGATGTAGAATTTGGTGCTGCTGAACTTGGTGCGAAAAAATTGTCATCAAAAATTATCCGTGTTTCAAACGAATTGTTACAGGATTCTGGCGTAGATATTGAAGCATTCTTAGCAAGCCGTATCGCACAGCGCATCGGTCGTGCGGAAGCGAAATATCTCATTCAAGGCACAGGCTTAGGTACACCGGCACAGCCGAAAGGCTTACAGGCTTCTGTTACTGGCGTAACACAATCCGCAGCGGCTACAGCGGTAGCATGGACGGACTTAAACGCGTTAATTCATTCTGTTGATCCGGCGTATCGCAATGTTGGCAATACACGCCTTGCGTTCAATGACAACACTTTGCGTGCGTTGAAAGAAATGGTGGACGGTCAAAAACGCCCATTATGGTTGCCTGATGTAACAGGTGTAGCGCCCGCAACGATTCTTGGTCATCAGTATGTGATTGATCAGGGAATTGAAGATATTGCTGCTGGTAAGAAATTTGCTTACTTCGGTGATTTCAGCCGTTTTGTTATCCGCCGCGTATCAGGTATGACGTTGCGTCGTTTGGTTGAACGTTACGCCGAATTTGACCAAGTCGGCTTCTTGGCTTTCCATCGCTTCGACTGCGTGCTTGAAGACGCATCAGCAATCAAAGCGTTAGCCGGTAAAGGTGTGTAATTCGAAAGTGCGGTCAAATTTGACCGCACTTTTTACTTTCGGGGGATGTTGTGATGAATATCACAATGGATGAAATCAAATTGCAGTGTCGCATTGATGGTGATTCGGAGGATGATTTACTGAAAGTGTTTTTAGAATCGGCGAAAGCAACGATTGAAAACTACACCAACCGTAAATTATTTGCGGAATTGCCAACGGATGACGTACCGCAAAATGCGTTAGAAATTAGCGCAGATTTGAAAGTAGCGATCTTAATGTTGGTGGCGTATCTCTACGAAAATCGTATCGGTGTAAATGAAAGTACGCAAACACAGTTTGAATTGTTACCGCCGACAATCAAAATGATTGTTGAACGTTACACCTATATTGCGGTTTAAGGGGGCGTGATGAATATCGGAAAATTGCGCCACCGCGTGACGCTACAAAAGCAAACTAACACCCAAAACGATTACGGTGCTTTCGTCACCGCCTGGCAAGACGTGGCGACCGTATGGGCGGAAATCAAGCCGATTTCAGGGCGAGAATATTTCTCAGCTCAACAAGTGCAGTCGGAAGTGAGCACACAAATTTGGATTCGATACCGCGAAGGTATTGAACCCACAATGCGAGTGAAACACAACGACAAGCACTACGAAATTTTATCCGTGCTTAACCACAATGGACGGAACACATCAATTCAACTGATGTGTAAGGATGTGAAGAATGGGTAATTTAACGGTAAAAATCACAGGCTTGAAAGAGTTAGGTCAAGCGATGAACTCGCTCGAACGCAAAGTCAAAAATCGCATAGCCGTTAAAGCAATGCGAAAAGGTGGCGCAATAATCCGAGAACAAGCGAGAGCAAACGCACCAACATTAAAGCGTCAAGTGCCGCACCGAAAGCGTGGCACCTTGAAGAAAGCTATTTTAATAAGTACAAAGGCGAATAAATCTGGACGTGTACGCACAAAAATTTATGTACGCACACTAAAAGAAAGCAAAATTGAAGCCTTTAAAACAAGGACAGGGAAAAGTGGGGCTAAAAACCCTAACGATCCTTATTACTGGCGCTTTGTTGAGTTCGGCACGTCAAAAATGCCAGCTCAACCATTCTTACGGCCCGCCTTTTCGTCCAAAAAAGAACAGGCAGCACGTGAAATTATCACAACGTTGCGTGATGAAATCAATCGGGAAGGTCGCAAATGATCCAGCAAACACTTTTTAACGCCCTGAAGCCTCTAGTTTCGGGGCGTTGTTTTTATGGGCTGATTCCGGAAACAAACAGCGTTTACCCGGTAATTGTGTATCAATTCCCTGATATTTCGCCTAATTCCGCACTGGAAAACGGTGATTTAGATGATTTCACGGTACAAATCGATATTTACAGCCGAAATCCTGATGATGTTTTTGCGCTACGCAAGCCGATCTTTAATGCCATTGAAACCGCATTTGATTATGCCGAACGCGAGAACGATTTCAGCGATTACGAACCCGACACGAAACTACATCGACGGGTAATTACTTATCAAATTGCTTATGGAGAATAAACATGGCAACAAAAACCACCCCATTTCAGGGGACAAAATTTTACATTGGTACTGGCTTAGCGACTGAAAAAGCAATCACTGCTTGTACAGTTACACCAAATGCCAGTATTACAGCAACGGGCCACGGTGCTAAGGTAGGTGATTTTGTCAAAATCACGGGACTGGGCGCTCTTGATGGCTATTATCCTGTTAAATCGGTGCAAACCGATACATTGACCTTCGCCGATGAAGTGGATTGGTCAACACAAGATAAACCGACCGACTTCAGCACGGCTAAAGTGGCTGTCGTGAAATGGTCATCTAACTTCTGCGCAATTAAGCAAATTGAAGGTGACGGTGACACATTGGGCGAAGAAGATATTACGACCATGTGTTCAGAAGGCACAGAAACCGAAGCGGGCGAAATTGAGTACGGCTCAATCAAATTGACCTTCTTCTATGCGCCAGCGACGACAATGCAAGCTGACTTGCGTAAAAAATTCTACGCAAAAGAAACCTTCCCTTGGATGATGATTTTGAAAAATGATCAGGGCTCGTTATACGGCACTGGCTTTATTCAAACATCACCAAACTGGAGCGGTGAGGTCAAAGGTAAATTTGAATCAGGCGTAACGATTAAAAAATCGAAACGTGATTATTTATTGCCTGTTGCGGAATAAAATAAGGTTAAATTTGACCGCACTTTTTAGGTGCGGTCTATACTGAATTAGGAGTTTGAAATGACATTACGCGAAAAACTGTTAAAGAACACCCCAAAATTAACCGCGATTGAAATCAACGGTGAAAAATATTTTGTGCGGGAATTTACCGTCGGCGAAATGAATCATGCTTTATATGGTCAGCAACAAGAATTAATCAAACTGGCGCAAAAACAGGGGATTGAATTAAATTTCAATGATGAAGAAGAGCTTACAAAACAACTTTCACAGGTTTACGATCCTTACCGATTAGCTCGCAGTCTTGCTACTCGCTTATGCGATGAAAACGGTAACAATATTTTCGATGTTGAAAACCAAGATGATTTAAATGCGCTTTCTAAATTAGATAAGGCAACTTTCGAGCAATTCAGTAAAGCATTAGCGGATATTGCCCCAAAAAACTCAACAACCGGCGCCGATTCCAACTGAATTTAGCATTGGCGCTGGGCAAAACATTAAAAGAAATCGACCAACTATCAGAACAAGAATATGCTGAATGGGAAATGTACTATCAAGAACAACCGTTCGGACAATGGCGCGAAGATTATCGCACAGCGCAAATATCTCATTTATTGGCAATGATCAATCGAGATTCTAAATCGAATCCGCCTAATTTGGGCGATTTTATGCCATTCTTTAATGATAAAACTAAAAATGATGAAGATGATGGAACCGAAGCCTATCTTAAAAGTCGTTTGATTTGATGATTAATATTTGATATGGTTATTTCAGTAACAGGGGATAACATATGAAAGAATTATTCGCAACGTTAAGCTATGGTATTAACATGATGGCAAAATTAAGCCTGATCTTGTTAATTGCTGTCTTAGCTTTGTTTGGTTTCTCTCATTTTGCGCAATGGTCTACAGCGTCATTTTCAAATTTAATTGTCTTGGAAAGTTTGCTGGGGATTATTGTTTTAATATTCTTGGTTTATATAGTAAAGATTGTACGGAATCCGACTTTATCCAAAAAACAGAAATGGGATAAGTTATTTGGTCGATAACACAGTAGTCAATTTATAGAGCTCGCTTTGGCGAGCTTTTTTTATGGGGCAAATTATGTCATCTTTGGGTGAATTAAATATTCAACTTGCGCTTGATACTGTTGAATTTCAGAACGGATTAACCCGTGCGCAGTATAAAGCCCGCCAATTTTCCGATCGCACAACTCAATATCTCAATAATATTGAGCGGGCCGCGAATAACATTAATCGTACTGCAAACTTTGATTTTTGGGGTGGAAATCTCGTTAGTGGTGCAAAAAGCCTAGTCAATGTGGCGGATGGCTATACCGAAATAAGCAATAAAATGAATTTAGTCAGCTCTAGCTCGACTGAAAGTGCGGCACGATTACAAACAGTTTTTGATATTTCGCTTAAAACTAATCAAAGCGTTCAAGCGACTTCCGATGTCTATCAACGTTTCGCTCAAAATGCGCAAGCATTAGGCATTTCTCAGGCGCAGGTAGCAAGCCTCACCGAAACGGTTTCAAAGGCGGTTGCTGTTTCAGGTGCAAGTGCTGCTTCTGCGCAAGCGGCATTAATGCAGTTTGGACAGTCTCTTGCTTCCGGCGTATTTCGTGGGCAAGAATTTAATTCGGTTATGGAGCAAACGCCAGGGCTTGCGCAAGCTATCGCGCGAGGGTTGGGCGTAACTACAGGCGAATTGCGCGCAATGGCTAATGATGGCAAACTCACGACAGATGTGCTTATTCCAGCTTTGGAAAAAGCCAAGGCAAGCGTGGATTCGCAGTTTGCCTCTCGCATCTTAACTGTTTCAGCGGCATTTGAAAATTTAAATTCTGCAACGATGAAGTGGATAGGGGATATGGATAACGCCACTGGCGTTACTCAAGGGCTTGCATCCGCTATTCAAGGTGTATCAGGACATCTAACATTATTCGCCGGAGCCGCAGCAAGTGTTGTCGCTGGCCTTGGTGTAGGCAAGCTGAAAGATTATGTTTCAGTTATGCGTGAGAAGGCAGAAGCAACAATAACTGCGGCTGTCGCACAAGCAAATCTTGCTGTTGCAAATCGTGAGGCAGCTCAACAAGCAATAAATTTAGCACAATTGCAACGGGAACAAGCGAGAACAGCAAACGAAATTGCTGTTGCAGATGCCTTATTAACCCAACGAAAAGCCACGCTGACGTCTGCGATTGTACATGAAAAAAACGCATTGAATGCTTTAAATGTTGCGAAAAAACAAAACAGCCTATTAACCCGCGGAATGAGTAGCGTAGTTGGTTATTTGGGCGGTCCTGTCGGTATGGTGACGACTGTATTAGGAATCGGTGCGGCTGCGTGGTTTGATTATTCTCAAAAAACAGAAGAAGCACGCAAGAAAGCTTTGGCGTTTGCTAATGATTTGCCGACATTAACAGGTGAATTGGAGAAACTCACAGCGGTTCAATTAGCGGCGAATAAAGCTAAAGCTGAAGAAAGTATTATTGAGCAACAAAAGGAAATTAAGAAACTTGAAAATACAATCAAGGACCTTGAGAAAACAATACTCAATACGCCTAAATTGAAAATTGTCACTGATGATACCGGGTACCAGATAGAAATTGACAATAGCAGTAAAATATCCCAATTAACCCGCGACTTGGCCAAAACCAAGGCTGAGTTACAGACAGCCCAAGAAAAGCTAAATGCCACGCAGGAAGCGTCTAATGAAATTTCCGACCAGTTGGCCTTGAAAACGGAACAAATGATCGGCTTTGTAGAACGCTATCGTGATTTAACAATCACAAGCGAAAACCGAATTGATTCGTGGGCGCAGGCGGCAAGTTCCGCCGTTAGTGATTTTGACGGCTTAGCCGTGTCCGTTGACGGGTTATCCGGAGCTTTGCGGCGTCTGTCCAGTATGTCAATTCGAATTCCATCGGTGGAGACTGCACCAACTTTGAGTGATGCCGCCAAACAGTTAATAGATAAGTCGAAACTACAAGCCGCAATCCAGCGGGAAAAAGATCCGAAAAAGAAGGCAAAACTACAAGCGAAAGATTACGTCTTAAGCTTAGATAAATCCAAATTTTCGGAATATGACATTGCGCAAATCCAAACACAAAAAGAAGACGAATATTTAGCTAATTCATTAGCTCGATCAGAGGGTAAAAAAGCTAAAGGCAGAGAAAACGCCCGTGATAGCTGGCTTTCTTTTTACGATGAAATTCGTCAAAAAAGCAGTTCCAGCCTTGGTGAAATCGACTTGGAAGAACAACGAATGTTTCAACGCCTTGAAGAACACATGAAAAAAGGCGTGGTATCACATACCGAGTATGAAACAGCGAAACTATCCATTTCTGAACGTTTTGCTAAAGAGCGGTTAGAACTGGCTGGGAAATATGCCCCTGAAAAATTGCTGTCATCAAATTTAAAAGATGAATTATCAGCGATTGAAGAGCTTAGAAAGGCGGGTCAACTTACTGATGGCGAAGCGCAAACGGCTGAATATCAGCTTAAATTCGACTATGCGCAAAGCAAAGCACAAAGTGCGGTCGATCCGCTTGACCAAATGCGCGCACTTTACGACCCGCGCCAAGAGTTGGCAAATCAACAAGCCGAGGAACTCGCACAGCTTCAATCGTTCTATGACCAAAAACTAATGAACGAAGAAGAGTTCCAACAGCGCAAAAAAGAAATCATCGATACTTACCGAAATCAGCAATGGCAAGAAGAGATGGAGCAATACGCAACAGGGCTTAATGATCTTGGCGGTGCTTTTGATACGTTAGCAGGAGCTGTCGAGCAATCAGCGGGCAAACAATCGGCTGCTTACAAAGCCATGTTTGCTATATCAAAAGCCTTCGCGATCGCGGAGGCAACTGTGAAACTCTCTCAAGCTGTTGCGCAAGCAATGGCGGACACAAAAGCGCTTACACCGGAGCAAAAATTCGCAAATATGGCATCCGTAGCGGCAGCTGGGGCGAATGTCATTTCACAGATTACCAGTGTTGCTTTTGCGAAAGGTGGTCATGTGAGTGGTCCAGGTACGGGAACAAGTGATTCTATTCTTGCTCGTTTATCTAATAACGAATTTGTGATGACGTCTCGCACGGTAGATCATTACGGCATTGATTTCCTCAATGCGATAAACCAACGGCGATTACCTAAATTCGCTAATGGCGGTCACGTTGGCGGAAGTTCGCCAAGCTATGCCAACATGTTTAATGGTGGAGCTGGTGGAGAAACTAATAATGATGTTTCGATCACAATTAATATCGACAGCAACGGCAATACGGAAATGACGGCTGAACAAAAAACCGCACAAGGCAAAGAACTTGCGAATGCTATTCAAGCGAATGTGCTTGAAGTGCTGAAGAAACAACGCCGCCCCGGTGGCTTGCTCGCATAGGTGGTTTATATGACATTGAAAACATTATCATGGTGCCCACAGCCTGGCTATTCCGTTGAAGAAGAGCCACGGCGAAAAGTGCTGAATTACGGTAACGGCTACCAGCAACGCATGGAAGACGGAATTAATGCGCTTTTGCGTAAATATTCTGTCACCTACAAAATCAAAAACAAAGAATCGGCACAATTCCGCAATTTCATGAAAGAGCATGGCGGAGTTCGTGCCTTTTATTTTAAGGATGTCGCCCTTGGTGGCGAATTGGTCAAAGTTGTGTGTACTAAATTTCCCCGCCAAGTGGGGAAAACACACACGACCTTTACTTGTGAGCTTGAAGAGGTGGTGTAATGCCTAAAGATTTACCATCAAAAATGACCGCACTTTTGCCTGAATTGGAACAAGGCGCATTAATTGAGCTTTGGGAAATTGATTTACGTCAAATTTCACACACGGCTAATTCAGCGCAAAAAGGCGAACTCTTCCGTTTTCATAACGGAGTAAACCAAGGTAAAGCCAATGTTTGGTGGCAGGGTAACGAATATCAAGCTTACCCGATTAAGGCCGATGGATTTGAAATCAGCGGACAAGGTCCAAGCTCACGCCCTACACTTACCGTTTCCAACTTATATGGTGTTGTGACAGGTATTGCGGCAAATTACGGGCAAGGTGTCGGCGGTAAAGTAACACGCCGCTTAGTCTATGCGCAATTCCTTGACGCAAAGAATTTCACCAGTGGCCAAAATACCCAAGCCGATCCAACACAAGAGGCGGTGAGTTATTACATCATTGAGCAACTGAAAAGCCTTGATGACGAGCAAGCCACATTTGAACTGGCTTCGCCGGCGGAAACTGATAACGCAAAAATACCGCTACTGATGATTACATCTGATGTCTGTATTTGGCAATATCGTTCAGCTCAATGTGGTTACACCGGCGGTCCGGTTGCGGATGAATTTGACAAGCCAACCAATGACCGCAAAAAAGATAAATGCTCGCATTGCATCCGCGGCTGTAAATTACGATTTGGCGAAAATGCGGTATTGCCGTTCGGCGGTTTCCCAAGTACCACACAATACGGGAATTAAAATGAATATTGATGAGCGATTAAAAAAAGAAATCTTGGCGCACGCTAAACAATCAGAACCGCAGGAATCTTGCGGTTTTGTTGTTTCTGAATACATGTATGGGGATTTGTTTTATTTTCCTTGTGAAAATATCGCAAGTGATCCCGTCAATTATTTTGAAATTTCGCCTGATGATCTTATTCGCGCGGAAGAGTTGGGGCATATCGTGGCGTTAGTCCATTCTCACCCCGATTCGGAAATCGGAATGGGTTTGCCGTATTTATCTACGGCAGATCGTGAATGTCAGGTAAGAAGTGCGGTCGATTTTTGGTTAGTTTGCGGCGATGAAATCAAGCAATTTCGGCATATTGCCCCGCTTATCGGCCGCCAGTTCGAAAATAATAAACAGGATTGCAGAAACATAGTGCTGGATTGTTATATGCTGGCCGGCGTTGAGTTGCCCGACAATTCGGAATATGAATTTGATTGGTTTGAAAATGCCAATCTCTACGAAGACGGCATGAAACGTTGTGGATTTGAAAAACTCTCGCAAGACGAACCGCCACAGCTTGGCGATGTGATTTTAATTCAGGTGGGCGCAGATGTGGCAAATCACGCCGGTGTTTATCTTGGCGATCAAATGATGATTCATCACAGCGAAGGGCGATTGTCCGCACGTGTTCCTTATGATGGATTCTGGCTTAAATACACCCATAGCATTTGGAGATTCAAAGAATGGCAAAAATTACATTTCACGGCGATCTTAAACGATTTGGCAATGAACCGTTCGAACTCGAAGTAAGCGATTTCCGGGAATTAATGAGCGGACTTTTAACGCAAATTCAAGGCTTGCGAAATCACTTGCGAAATGGTTATTACAAAGTGCGGATTGGTCGCGATCGATATTTGGACGAAGAGCAATTGAAAAATAACCCGATGATTACCCTTAACGATAAGTCATCAGTTCACTTTACGCCAGTAATGGCGGGTGCCGGCAAAGGTGGTGGCATATTTCAGGCAATTGTTGGCGTGGCCTTGATTGCGGCTTCTTTCTTCTTCCCGCCATCTTGGGGGGCAACGGCAGCAATGACAGCTGCTGCTATGGGGGCGTCATTGGCAATGTCAGGGGCAATATCTCTTTTAACTAAAACCCCCGATATGACGACCAGTACAACCGATAGTGAGAAAAAACAAAGCACGTCATTTTCAAACATCAAGAATCTGACACCGCAAGGCAGACCGATCCCGCTATTGTACGGCAAAATGATGACAAGCCTTGTGCTGATTTCTCAGGGGATCGAAACATTTGATGATGCAGAAGCATTAAAGGCTTAGTGAGTTTATAAAGAGATAAAACCGCTTACGGATTATTCCGCAGGCGGTTTTTTTTATTTAAGGAATAGTTATGGGTGGTAAATCAAGTGGTGGTGGCGGTCATACGCCTTATGAAGCGCCTGATTCGCTTAAATCAGCACAGCGATTACGTGCGATTGGTTTAATTTCACTGGGTCCAATTAAAGGTCCGGTAAATAAATGGAAATCAACCTATTTTGATAATACGCCGATTCAAAATGAGAATGGCGTTGATGATAACGACAAAGACAGCTTCAACTATAAAAACACGGAAATTCAATTTACGCTCGGCACGCAAGATCAGGCGCCGTTAAAAGGCTTTGAAATGTCAGAGCGCGAAGTAACTGTGAATGCCGAAGTTAAAAATACTACGCCGATTACTCGCACCGTAACCGATCCTGATGTAACCCGCATTCGTCTAACTTTAGGCGTCAATGCGCTTTACTCACAAAACAACCAAGGCGACACGACTGGCACTAGCGTATCTTTTGCTGTGTCGATTAATGGCCGAACCCGTTCAGCCTTTGATATTAGCGGTAAATCATCATCAAGATTTTACAAATGCTATATCATTGATGATCTGCCGGAACGTCCTTTTACTATCACGGTAGAGCGCTTAACGGCAGATTCCAAAAGCCAGCGCTTACAGAATGCGACAACTTGGGTGAGCTACACGGAAATCATTGATACAAAGCTGTCATACCCCAATATGGCGCTTGTCGGCATTAAAACCGATTCTCGCTACAATCCGAATTTCCCTAATGTCAATTTATTGCTCTACGGTCGCATTATTAAAGTGCCGAGTTCGTACGATTCTGAAAAACGCACTTATGCCGCCGGGCTTTGGAAAGGCGACTGGAAAAAAGCATGGACGAATAACCCTGCTTGGGTTTTTTATGATTTGGTTACGGACGAATTAGGCGGTTTAGGTAAACGTATTGGTGAATACGGCTTGGATAAATTCCAGCTCTACCAAATCGCAAAATACTGTGATGAATTAGTCGATGACGGTTTCGGCGGCAAAGAACCGCGCATGACGGCGAATGCGTGGATTACAGAACAGCGTAATGCTTATGATGTTGTTTCTGATATGGCATCTGTGTTCCGTGCGATTGCCGTATGGACTGGCACGCAATTCACCGCAATTCAAGACCGCACTTCTGATCCTGTTTGCTTGTATAGTCAATCAAACGTTATTGATGGCAAATTCAGCCGTCAGTTTGCGGCGATGAAATCAATCTACACAGCTGCCGAAGTGGAATACGCCGATGAACGCAATATGTATCAAAGTGCGGTCGAATATGTTGCCGATGATTTGATGATTTCTCGCTACGGCTACAACAGTAAAAAAATGACCGCCTTTGCCACAACTACGCGCGGACAGGCGCACCGTTGGGGCAAATGGGTATTGGCTACATCATTGCTTGAACAATGTACGATTACCTTTAGCGTTGGACGCCAAGGGTTGATGCATTTGCCGGGCGACATCATCGAGATTGCCGATAATGAATTTGCCGGCAAAACCATAGGCGGACGTGTTGTTGCTGTCAGTGGCAAAACGGTAACGCTTGATCAGGCGGTTGAAATCAGCGGTGATAGCTATTTGAGCTATCTCAATGACGAAATGAAAGTCGTTAAAATCAAAATCTCATCGGTGGATAGCAAAAATAAAGCTGTGGTAACGCTGGCAAGTGAACCGACAGGCTTAGACGCTACTGATGACTGGATTTTGAAAACACCAGCCATATCGACACAGCTTTATCGTGCGATTGGTGTTACTGAAAATGACGATGGCAGCTATACCATTACCGCACTGCAACATGAACCGCAGAAAGAAGCGATTGTGGACGGAAGCGCAAGTTTTATCCCGGCAAATAGCACAGCTTATTCTGGCGGTGCGCCGGTAATAGCCGGCGCTAACGTTGATTTATCAGACGATGGTGTGAAAATAACTTGGTCTGTCCCGTCAGCGAGAGGGATTATTAAGTTCGATATTAAACTGTATCGTAACGGTAAGCTTTACAGTACGCACTTGGATTTATATGATCCCGAATTTACATTTGAAAATCTGCCCGATGGTAGTTATACCGTACAGATTTTTGCGAAAAATGAAAACGGACAGAAATCAGATCCTGTTACTCGCACGTTTGAGATTAACCTGAATATCTCGAGTTTTACGACTAAATCATTGCTTTTTGCTATCCAATTAGATTGGACGTTACCGCAAACCGCAAGTGTCGGAAACTATACCGAGCTTTGGCGAGCAACGGAAAATGACGTAAGCCAAGCCATTAAAATCGCTACGCTGCATTATCCGCAGAATAGCTACACAATCAACGGCGTAAGTCTAACCGAAAGTTATTACTTTTTTGCTCGTTGCGGTGATAAATCCGGAAATAAAGGGCTGTTTACCGAAGGTGTATTTGGTGAAGCGGATCATAATCCCGATACGTTGTTGAATGCGCTGGAAGGTAAAATCACCAAAACCCAATTAGGACAAGAGCTCATTGCGTCATTAAAAAACGATATTGACACAGCTGTTGATGAAGAAGCGAAAGTGCGTCAGGCTGCGGTAGCAAATGCCCTGTCACAAATTACCGCTCAAGCGCAAACTACCGGCACGGCGATAAACGAGCTTAAAACCGTTGATGCGCAACAAGCACAGCAGATTGCTACCATTACCGCGAAAGCGGAAAGTGCCTTATCTGGTATTACTGCGGAACAAAAAGCACGTGCGGACGGTGACAAAGCTAATGCCGATAAAATCACAGCGATTACCGCGCGTGTCGGCACCGCTGAAAGCACGATTGCCAATCTTCAAACGACTAAAGCGGGCAAAGACGAAGTATCAAGCATTGCGCAACAAGCCGTTACGGCTGCTATTGGAGATACCAAAGCGCAAATTACCGCTGTTAGCAATGCCGTAACTAATGTGAATAACAAATTGAGTGCCACGCACACAATTAAAACACAAACGATCAGTGGTGGACGCACTGCGATTGCCGGTATTGCGATGGGTGCAAGTTCGGACGGGGTCACGACCGAATCAAGTGTGATCGTCATGGCGGATAAATTCGGGATTGTATCAAACGCTAATGATAGAAACGTGAAACAAGTGTTTACTGTAGCAGATGGTCAAGTTGGCATTCGTGGCGATTTGGTGGTGGCAGGGACAGTTACGCGTGATAAATTTTCAGGCGGTTCAGGTGAGAATTTACTCTACAATCCGATTTTTGCCAATCTTGATGCCAATAAAAAACCTGATGGTTGGGGCAAATGGACAAGCAACAGTAGCGCTTCGGTGAATTTTTCCTGCCACAATAATCCCGCTGCAACTAGTACTTGGTCGCTCGCCAGTTTTTTGCCAAATGAAAACTTAATGCGATTAAGTATTGATACAGCAGGCATGATACAAGCCACAACATCATCAACCGTAATGCCAGTAAATCCGAATTCGCATTATATGGCGTCTGTTTGGCTCGCAGCTCACCGCTCTCAATGTCGATTATTATTAAGGGCTTTTCGTCAAGATGGCACCTATAAAGATACTTATAGTGAATATGTAACTACTGCATACTCAATGTCAGGTGGTCTTAAGGCGGCCAAGCGGGTATTCGTCAAAGTGGAAACTGGCACTGAATTTATTTCGGCACAGGTTATTCTGTTTCTATATTCGCTTAATGAGACAGATACTAATAAGTTGTTGATTGCAGCGCGCCCAATGCTCGAAGAATGTACCGCGAGCAGTACAGAACCCAGCCCTTGGGCGAATGCCGGTGTTACGGCGGTTCATGGTGGAAGTATTATCGCTAATACTATCCGTGGCGATCACATTCAGGCAAATCAAACCTTAAAATCACCTTATATCGAAGGTGGATCGCTCAACATCAACAATCTGTTCAAGGTCAGTAGTTCGGGTCAAGTATCGATTCGTGCCGCGACGGGGAATGTTGGCTTAGTTATTACAAATAATGCCATTAACGTCTATGACGCGAGTGGTAAATTAAGAGTAAAAATGGGAGCTAAATAATATGGCTGACTATGGATTGTTTGTTTATGGTGATAGTGGCGAGGCCTTGTATGAAAGTCATAAAGACAAGCTACTTGTTGTTGCCGCTCAGCCATATAAACTGTCTGGGACATTTACTCAGAAAGCTCTTAGCTTGGAGCGCTCTTTTACATTGCCCGCCCAGTTTTCTGGGCTAGCGATGTATCCGATTATAACTGAATATACATTTTCAGGAGAGACTGGTTATTACAGCTCTATACCATTGCGATACGGTGGGCCTTACGGTAATGGTAATGCGACACTGCATGACCCGCTATCACTTGATCAGTTCATTAGTATTGTATATCAATACAAAACTAGCGGGTCTAACTTTTTATTTAAGGCTATGCTGTATGGCTCGGTGCCATCAGGAGCTAAGATTAATTTCAACATCGGTTTCTATGTGGGGTGTAATGTATAATGGCTGATTACGGGCTTTACATAAATAATGTCAATATATACGAGGGGCTGGTGCCTTTTTGTGTATCTGAGCAAAAAAATATTACGCTATCAAACCTTGGTGGTAACTGGTGGGGACATAGCCTAGCATCAACTGAAAAAAAACTCATTCATGCCATAAAGATAACAAATCTATCATCAGTTAATGGGTATAATTGGCTAACCTTGACAAAAAGCGATGGAAATCACATGTTAGCCGCCTATGGGAAGGGGAGCGCTCCAAAAATACATTTAAGGCGGTATCTTTTTGGTGTTTTGACGTCATCTGATATCCCTGAGTATGGGTTATCTATCTATAATAGCTCAGGCCAACTAGCCTGGGCAATTCCTTACCCGCCTGCAATTGGCACTATATCCGCAGATCTCGCGAACGAGCAAATGATTAGTGGACATCAAATGCGCGATTATTATATAACCCTTGGGCAGACTGGAGTATTAACGCACAAGCATTACGATGAACCGGGTGATGACGGTGGTAAATTTTCATCATGGGTAACAGATTATTACTATGATTGTCTCACTATAAATAATACGTCTGTTACAAAAAAATGTTCGGAGCCAGTGCAGGAATCAAGCAAAGATTTCAGAAATCGTTTTGGAGGCGGCTTTAGTCTAACCAATACTTTTGCAAACAGCGTAACACCTAGAATTTTTTTATTTAGATGAGGTAAATCATGAAATACATCGAAAAACAAATTGAAGACGCCCAAACTGGCGCAATAGCGAATTATCACGAAGTAACGGCGGTAAATGTGGATTATGTCAATAATACGGTGATTGCCACATTGGCGTCGTACGTATCTAAAAAGACAAAAGACGCGGGCAAATCGGCATTATCGCTTAATTCATTTACACTTAGCCCAATTCTTCCCGCGCGTAGCGAAAGTGCGCACGACTGGAGCTTGAATGAATTAATTCAAGAACCATCGGCAGATTTTGAACCTGAAGAATATCCGGGCTATGTCAATCCGCATATGTTCTCTGGTGGTAAAATTAAAGAAACAGACGCTTAATTAGTAAAAAGTGCGGTCAAAATCGACCGCACTTTATCTATATTGTACTTATCTCATCAAACAAGCCTTTAGCGCATAACTCGACATAATCGGCCCACGCCTGTAAAGTTTTAAGACGGTAGGGCAGATATTCGGCACGATTATAAGCATTTCTCACTTTATCGCCGTTTAGATGGCTCAAACATATCTCTATAATTTCAGGATCTAGCCCTAATTCTAGTCTATTGTCATTACAATATGAGCTAAATAACGTACGCATGCCGTGGTTTGTCATTATTCCTTTATATTTTCCGGCGCCCATCGATTTAATCACATCATTTGGCGTTTGTGGGTTTATATGTATTAATCGACCTCTTTTATATGCCGCGGGGAATAAATAGTCACCGGTGGAATTCTTTCGGATGAAAGTTAATAATTTCCCGGCTTGTCGGCTTAACGGTATTAAGTGATCACGAGCACCTTTTCCGCCCTTATTGACTTGAACAGTCAGAACCAATTCACCCGGTAGATTTTCATTCTCGGAAATGTCTGAGAACTTAGCTCCGACAGTTTCGCTCGCTCTCGTAACATTGAGCACCCCCCACAAAATAGCCAGAAGTGAAGAGTAGTGAATATTTGCTTTTCTGAGCTCACATAAAAATTCAGGCAACTCTTTGTAGTGAATTGCTGCAAAATGTTTGTTTTTATCTGGGGACGGTAGATCTTCACCCAAATAGCGCCATTCATTTCTATCCCAATAACCGAAACGTTCTGCGTATTCCGCGATACTTTTCAGTACAAACAGGCGCTTTTTCATTTCCGTGTATTGTCCGCGCGTTCTGTGCGCATCTAATAATGCTAGTCCATGTTGCAACTTCAATTCTTTGAATGGCGTATCGCCGAGTATTTCTATTGCGTCGTTTACTCGTCTAATTGTGTCGATTCTTGTTTTTTCCGAATAATCTTTTCGTTCCATCCCGATTTTTTCTCGATAGACCAACCATTCATTAGCGACGTGCCGAAAAGTATTAGACATGGTCAATCTTTCTTGCTTTTCTTTTTCAACTTCATTTTGATGTGGATCAATGTTCTTTGCTAAAAGCTCGCGGAATTCATGCGCTTTTGCTCTTGCATCAGCAAGGCCTACGGACGGATATTGTCCGATTGTTTTATCTGTGCGTTTTTTGATATATGGTTTTGTGTAATTAAAAAGCCAGGTTTTAGTGCCGTTCGGCTTTATGGCCAAACGGAGCCCTAATCCATCGGATAGGTAGTAGATTTTATCCTTTGGTTTGGCGGCGTTAATTTGCGCAGCAGATAGGTGTTTCACCAGTAATGCCATAGGATTTCCTCGAAAATGGTAGTAAGATTTCGGCATTGTAAAATCTTACTACCATTTTTACTACTATTTTTTTGATATGATTTGATACTTAGTAAGATTATTTGAGACTAGAAAAAATAGAAAAGCCTTGATTTTTCAAGGCTTTTGATACTATTTGATACTTGTTGAGATTTGTTAGTGGTGGAGCTGGCGGGAGTTGAACCCGCGTCCGAAATTACTCTACCTTCAGCACTACACGTTTAGTCTGGTCTTTAGTTTCATTTATCCCCTGCGGACAGACACGCGAAGAATAAACTAGCTTGATTCAATTTAGTGTTTCGATCTCCAAGCCGAAGCGTCCACACGATCTCGTTTAGGTTTGACTCCGCTTGATCCCCGTCTTACGAGCGGAAGCTAGGGAGCGAAGGCTAAATGCAGGTTATTAAGCTGCTAAAGCGTATTGTTCGTCGTTTGCGACTATTTTTTTGCGGTTTATTTACGAGGCCTACCGCACCTCGACGTGCACCTTGGGCTTCGCCAATCCCGTCGAATCCAGAATCAGCCCCAAAAAGTGCGGTCAGTTTAGCAAATATTTTTCAGGAAACCAAGTAAATTAATTGGTTTTGGCTATTCTTTCCACACAATATGATATTCGCGATCTTCTTCTTGATGGGAAATTAAAAATTTTGCAAAAATGTCGTCCATTTCATCGTTTTCATTGACTAATCCGATCCAAACTTCGGCATATTCTTCCGGGTCAATCAATACGCCGATTTCTTCATCCCAATTATCCGCCGTTTCCACAAATTCCACGGCGCCGCGATCTTCAAATTGCATATTAAACAGGAGAATATCCGCGGGATCTAAATTTTCAGGCGCCATTTCAAGAAAAATATCATAGGCGATATCAATGGCGGCGTCCGGATCAAGTTTTTTGATTTGTTTAGTCATGAGCGTTCCTAGATAATTGTGCGGATAAATTGAGCGATGCTGTCATCGTTATTGGAACCGATAACGCGTTTTGCCTGAGATTTGACCGCATTGTCCGCATTGCCCATAGCAACGCCCAATCCGACGGATTTCAGCATGCTGGTGTCGTTGTGGTTATCGCCGAAGGCAATAACGTTTTGCGGATCGACATTCCATTGTTTCAACAATTCGAGCAGGCGTCCGCCTTTGCTGTTGCCGTTGTTGGCGACATCGACGCGATCAATCCATGACCATTCGCAACTGAATTCGGAAACCGGCAATTCTTCGACCGCACTTTCCATTGCCCGGCGATCCGGCGAACTGATTACGAACTTCCAGATATTTTCGGCAGGATTATCAATCAGTGCGTTAAAATTATCAATTTTCCGTACGTTCGGTCGCACCGCTTCCGGACAACTCATTACCCATTGCTGGAATTTCTCCATATGCGGATTTAAACGGGTGTAATTCATGGCGTCACGGCTGTACATAAGCAAATGGGTTTGATATTTATCGGCAATTGCTATCACTTTATGGCATTGTTCCATAGAAAGCGGATTGGCTGATTTGACTTCATCGGTTTCCGGATAATAAATATAGGTGCCGTTACAGCAAATAATCGGAGTATCAAGCGCCATTTGGTGATAATAAGGTTTAACGGCGGTGTGATGCCGTCCGGTGACAAGAACGATTTTAAGACCTTTTTCACGCGCCTGCTGAATCGCTTTTCGGCTGCTTTCCAGAATTTCTCCCTGACTGTTTAATAATGTGCCGTCAAGATCAAAGGCGATGACTTGATATGTCATAATGTTTCCTTAATAAGAATGCTAAGTTGCCGTTCGTTTTGCGGCAATGATGGATTTCGCTTCGTAGTATAGGATGAAGTCCGAAAAAAAAGCAAGGCGAAATGCCTTGCCTGCGAATTATTCGGTGGGGAACATAAACGGATTCAAGCCGCTGCGACTAAAGTCTTTTTCTTCCATTTCAATATCGAGGAAGAGGCTGGCTAAGTCATCGGCGACGGGCTCGACGTAAGGATCTTTTTCCTGATAAACAGTTTTCAGATAACTGTGGCAATCGCCGCAGGCTTCGGCTTTAACCGCTTCTTTGTCGCTGTCGATGCCCCAGTATTCCAGTTTTTCGGATTGATCACAAATGGTGCATTTTGCTCGTACCACATTCCATTCGCTTTCGCACAACGCGCAATGCAAATAGCGCAACCCCTGATTGGAGCCGAAATGAATCACGCTGGCGACGGGCGCCGAATTGCAAACGGGACAGGTATGTAAATCTTCGCCGCTTTCCAACGTGGCGTGATGCGGAATGAATTGGGTCAGCTGTACCCAGTAAAGAGATAAGGCCGCCCAGATAAACACCGCTTTATCGCTGGCAACCTGAGAATATTCCTGCGCCAGAATCTTATCGGCTAATTGCTCCAGTTCTTCGGACGAGGCTTTTTCTAACCAATCGATAGTGCCGAGCATTTGCTCATTGGCATTCGGTTTGATTTCAGCCAAAAGTGCGGTCAAATATTCGCGCCATTTTGCCTGGCGTTGCCAATGTTCTACGTCTAAAGGACGAATCTGATTAAAGGCGAATTCCGTTTTTTCCAACGGATTTTCCGCTAAGATAAGATTTTGCGCATCGACCACCTCCGCGGCGAATAACAGATAATCTCTGAACGGATGGTTTTCCGCCAACTGACGCAAACGCTGAGCGCGGCGCGCATAAAGATTTTTAGGAGAAGAAAACAGCAACGGCGGGTTCTGGAATGAACTTGCCGCCTGTTTAATTTCATTTTCGGGAAGAATTCGAATGGCCATATTGTTTCCGTATGAATAAAAGTGCGGTCAAAAAAATGATAATTTTTTCCGCGGAATAAATGGACGCCGAAGCGCAACAAGGCATTCGGCATTTATGCAAAAAATTTTAGCGTATTTTGCCCGATTCTGCAGTACGCAATTATTACTAGGCTTTCGATAACGCAAAAGTGCGGTCAAAATTTGAAAGATTTTTTGACCGCACTTTAGGCTACGAATGAACAACCCGGATTAAGCCTGGGTATTTTTCTTGATTTCCTTTTCCAGTTCCGGCAGCACTTCTTCGCGATACCATTTCGGATGGTGTTTTTTCGCCCAGCGCACCGT